>Ga0163154_10000002_pt1 | contig 366162 bp, 336 predicted proteins | sample OliLakLV19MP9P1_FD_148649 | JGI IMG/M metagenome (GOLD analysis project Ga0163154, IMG submission 148649) | Freshwater microbial mat bacterial communities from Lake Vanda, McMurdo Dry Valleys, Antarctica - Oligotrophic Lake LV.19.MP9.P1 | ecosystem: Environmental > Aquatic > Freshwater > Lake... | reverse complement strand
GAAACTCTCGACCATGAGGCCGCGCCTTCACTAAACCTTACTATCACCGCGACGGACGCGGGAGGACTGTCAACACAGCAAACGTTTGAAATCGCCGTGAGTGACGCAAACGAAGCTCCGGTAAATCTTGATTTATCGAACACCATGCTCAAGGAAAATCCCGGCGACAATCACCACTTCGGGCGTTTCACCGCGACCGACCCGAGCGGGCGAATCAGGTACGACCTTATCGACGAAAATGGCGATGTCATTGAAGTCTCGGAAGACGGGCGGTTTTGGATCGACGGCGATACCCTTACAACGCGAGACGAAAACTTCGATTTTGAAGGCGGGGAAAATCAATTCGACCTCAATGTGCGGGCGACCGGGGCGGAAGGGTCGACGGAAAAGACCTTCTCCATTCAGTTGACAGACGAAAATGAAACGCCAACCGCATTAGCAATGGAAACTCAGACAGCAACGGCGGGTCAGACATTCGGTCTGAATGCGGCGACTGCATTCAATGACGTTGATGCTGGCGATCATCTTACCTACACCTTGCAAGGTCCCGAATGGCTGAAAATCGATCCCGAAAGCGGCGCTATTAGCGGAGAACCGCCTGCACAGGTCATGTCCGTCGAGTTGACAAGTGTCAATGGCGGATACTCTGTCCCGCCCTCGGGCATCGTGCAGATCGATACATCCGTGATCTCGTCCGACGCAGGATATAAAAACACCGTTGGGTACTACGTAGCCGACGGCCAAGGAAATCCTCTCGGCGGCGCGATAGTCGAAACTGACGCGCATCAATGGGGCCAGCACAGCGCGCTTCTCGATTTGGACGAATACCCAGGGGCGTCGTCCATCGGCTTTTTCCTCGTGCCTAACGGTGACGCCAATGCCGACGTTAGCGACGGGCAGCCCGTGACATTCACCGAAGTCAAAGGCGTGTGGCATGTGGCGACCGAGAACGGAGTATTGAAAGGCGCGGGAGCGCCAGCCTATTTCTCTGACCAAGCGCTGAACCCCGACGGTATCGACCATATGGTCGATAACGCAACCGCAGGCGGGCAAAACTGGGAAGACCTGTTCGGCGGCGGCGACAACTCGTTCGACGACGCCAACCTTGACACGACGGTGCGCCTTATCCAGACCGTGCCAGATGCAGCACAGGTAACAGTCACTGTTATCGCAACCGATCAAGGTGGCTTGAGCGCGCAAACAACATTCGAGCTTAGCGTCGGAACCGGGACCGCATCGTTGGATCAGGCGCAGGCGCACATGGCGGAGTTACAAGCTCACGGGCTGACCATCGACGGCGATGAGCAAGCCAACATCATCGACTTCGCTTCCAACTACGGCGACAGGATCAACGGCCTTGGTGGCAATGATAAAATCTGGGGCGCGGGCGGCGATGATGCCATTAATGGCGGTAACGGCAACGATGAACTCGGGGGGGATAGTGGCGCCGATGTTATCTTCGGCGGCGATGGTAACGATATGCTCATCGGCGGGGATGGCGATGACGTGCTGCACGGCGAAACAGGGAACGACCTCATAAATGGTGGCAGAGGCAAGGACACTTTACACGGCGGCTCGGGCAACGATGTCGTAAGCGGCGGCGAAGGAACCGATCTGGCGCATCTTGGAGACGGCGACGACATTTTTGACACTACAAATGGCAACGCGGATGTCGGCGATGGCGCGGATATCGTATTTGGCGACGGCGGCAATGACCGCATCTGGGGCGGCGGCAGCGACGATGTGCTTGATGGCGGTGCGGGCAACGACATGCTCGCTGGCGAGTCAGGCGACGATACTCTGATAGGCGGTTCTGGCAACGACCGGCTGGAGGGCGGATCGGGGGCGGACAGCCTTGATGGCGGCGATAACAACGATGTGCTTCTCGGCGGCGATGATAACGACATGCTCATCGGCGGGGCGGGAGACGACGACTTGAAAGGCGAAAACGGGGCGGATAATTTATTTGGCGGGCAGGGTAACGACAAGCTTTACGGGGGTGCTGGCGACGATGCTTTGGACGGCGGCGATGGCAATGACCTGCTGGATGGCGGCGCCGGTGACGATGTGTTTTTCGGCGGGTCAGGTAATGACCAATTCTACGGCGCAGACGGCTCCGACCTATTCCTGTTTCGCGGTGCCGATGGTCGGGACAGCGTCAACGGCGGCGTTGGCGGGAGTTGGATCGACGCCATCGATCTGCGAGGCGGCGACGGTCAAGCTAACCCTGGCGCTTTCGGCACGGACTGGACGTTAAAACTGACGCAGGGCAGTATCCTTAGCCAGGACGAGGAAGGCTTAACGCTTAGCGACGATGCAGATGGACTCATCATGCTAGACACCGGAAACCAGATTAATTTTACTGACATAGAGCGAATTGAAATATGACAGTTTAACTAATTAGAGTTTAACGCCTTTTCCCAAACTGCGAACAGCGCGGTTGCAGTAAACGCTGCAACCGCTTAAGGTTAACGCCAGACTACACGAAGTGTGTCTCGTGAGTCCCGGCAATCTTAAAAGTCACTTTGCCAGAACATGTGCGACCTGGCCAAGATTAGATGCGATCAGCGTGTCCTTACCTCAGGAAACCCGCTGGTAAAGCCGCGCGATCAGGCCATCGCCTTTGAACGGCCCAAATGGATCGCGCCTTGTGAGCGCGTCCAGCCCGAGGCTGCGGCCCGCCGCGTGAATGATGAAAAGGCCCTGCACAAAGATCAGGAAGACATAGAGCCACGGCCATTCATGGGGGTGCGTATAGAGACCAAAATACAGATTGAGCGTAAAGAAGATGCCAAGAGCTGCGAACAGCCGCACGCCGAAGCCAAGGATGAATGATAGCGCCATGCCCATTTCTGCCAGAAAGACTGGCCAGTTCAGCAGCGCATAATTGGGCACGAGAACACTTTTTGCAAACTCCTTATGGAAGCCGAAGGCGGCGTGTTGCGGAATTTGCTCTAGCCAATAGAGAAAGCCGCCGGATGGGATCGGCAATTTCCACAGCGAGCCTTCAAACCACATCACGCCGATCATCACCCGGAAAAACCATGTCCAGAAATGGCCCGATGTGCGCTGGGCCGGATCAGCATTCCAGTTGCGGATGGCAATGGCGATGCTGGCGGCGATCGCCACCCAGAACACCGCGACTAGCAGAAAGCGCCAGTTGCCAGTGCCCAGATGTGGTCCGCTGGCGCCTGACAGGAATTCCCAGGAATCATAGATTGGGTTGGTGCGCATGGAGTTTCTCTTGAGGGCTGATGTAAGCTGGCACTGCTTGTCCATTCGCTCTGGCGTGAAGCGGCATTACCCACTCGCCGCGCACGATCGTCACCGGTTCGATCACATCTGATAGAGGATGAACCGCCCCAATGATCGCAGCATGATGATAACCCGCATTGCGTAAAGCTTTTATGCAGGCGTCGGAATTACCGGCGGGAATTGAGGCGAGAAGGCCGCCCGCCGTTTGCGGATCGAACAGTATTGGGTACAGAGGGTCAAGCCCTGCCTCGGCCAGATTTCGGATAGCGCGGCGCAGACGCACGTTCTGCGGTTGTAGCGAGGAAAAAATCTGCATGGCGATGGTTTCTCGCACGCCGTCGAGCAGCGGAATACTGGCGAGCGCCAGAGTCACATCCACCCCGCTGGCCTTCACCATTTCAACCAGATGGCCGAGCAGGCCGAAGCCAGTCACATCGGTCGCCGCGTGAACGCCGTGCGCGCGCAAAATCAGAGCGCCCTCGCGATTCGAGCACGTCATGTGGTCGAGCGCCGCGCTCACCCAGCGCGCTTTGGCTTTGCCGCGCATGTCGGCGGCGAGCAGCGTACCTGTGCCGATGGGCTTGGTCACAATCAGCGCGTCGCCGGGCTGCAGACCGCCCTTGCGCAGCGTGAACGTCCGCTCGACAAGCCCCGTTATTGCGAAACCGAGCGACAATTCGGCTCCTTCCGAGGTGTGGCCACCGACGAGCGCGCAGTTCGCCTCGCGCAATATCTCATTCGCCCCCGCCATCATGCCCGACAAATCTGCCTCAACCTTCGCCTCGATCCCATACGGCACAGTTGCGATGGCGAGCGCGGTCTGCGGCTCCGCGCCCATGGCGTAGATATCGCCGAGCGCGTGGTTGGCGGCGATTTTGCCGAAGATGTATGGGTCGTCCACAATGGCGCGAAAATAATCGACCGTGTGGGCGGACAGGCGCGGGCCGCCGCTATCCACCACCGCCGCGTCGTCGGGCGCGTCGAGGCCAATCACCACGTCGTCGCGCTCGGCGGGCGTGATTTGGCCGAGTGCGCGGGAGAGCACGGTCGCGCCCACTTTGGCGCCGCAGCCGCCGCAGCGCATTGCGATGGCGGATATTTCCTTGATGGCGGCTTTGTCGGCGATGGGCGAGGCGAATGCGGCGACCTTCGATTTCATCTCTGGCAGCGCGTTAAATTTGGCCATGAAGCGCCGGTCGATCCAGTCTTTCAGCCGCCACACCCAGGCGCCCTCGAAGGTGACGCCGTTGCGCGTGCCGATGGCGTATGGCTCGCCGGTTGAAATGAGATACAGCGCGTCGCGTTGCGGTCTGTAGGGTTTCAGCGGCTTGCCCGTGACGGCGCGGCGCAGGTTTTCCGCCAGCACCGGCCCTTGCCGCACCGCGTAGACGCCGGATTTCGGCAGGGATTGGCCTTCGATAGACGCGATGTCGCCCGCCGCAAACACGCCCTCGTGGGATGTCGATTGCAGGGTGGCGCTGACGGAGAGAAAGCCGCGCTCGTTCAGGGCCAGTCCGGTTTGCACGAGCCATGGCGCGGGCGCCGCCTCCGTCGTCCAGAAAATCTCGTCAAAATCGCGCCTCGCGCCGCCATCCAGGTGGAGCGTTTGAGCATCGACGCGGGCCACTCGGGCGCCTATGATGATCTCCACGCCACGGCGCGCCATCTCGGCGGTGAAGCGCGACCGCACGGCGGCTGGGAAGCCTTTCAAAACTTCGTCGCCCGGCGTGACGATGGCGAACTGCAAGCCTTGCGGATCGAAGCCCGCCGCGCTCGCGTCGCGCCGCAAACGCCGCTCCAGCGATAGCGCCAGCTCGGTGCCGCCAGCGCCTGCGCCAATCACTGCGATGCGCGCCTTGGTGCCCGCCGCGAGGATGCGCGCGCGTGCCGCCTCGAAACGGGCCAAAAAGCCGTCGATGGGTTTGACGGGGATGGCATTTTCGGACGCGCCCGGAGTATCGCGCGTGCTGGGCGTGGAGCCGATGTTGATCGACAGCAGATCGTAGGGAACCGGCGGGCGGTTATCGCACAGCACGCGCTTGCCAGCCAGATCTAGCCCCGTCGCGGCGCTGTGATATAGTCTCGCACCCGCGAAACGGCACAGCGGACCGACGTCGATATGCGCTTCGTCGAAACTGTAGTGTCCGGCGATCATGCCCGGCAGCATGCCTGAATAGGGCGTATCGACCTGCCGGGTGATGAGGGTCAGGCGCACGCCGGGCACGGGCTTCATGCCAAACATGCGGAGCACGCCGACATGGGCGTGGCCCGCGCCAAGAAGCACTATATCCTTCAAAACCGGCTGGGCGTTCATCATCGGCATGTGACTCCGGCTGGAAGGGCTTGCTCGCCTTTGGCGTTGGCGAGGCGGGTCGGCAACATCTCAATGAGCAGCCGCCTCCGCAGCCAGCGCGAAAAGCTATCGACCGTCATGGACAACGCCGCAACGCCTAGAATAAGGAACACCGCAGTGTCGAGCCGCAATTCGGCGATGGCGGCGTCTATGTGGTAGCCTAGCGTCGCCACGCCCAGAATGCCAAAAATGGCGCTTTCCCGCAGAATGATCTCCCAGCGGTAGAGCATATAGGCGAGGAACTGGCCGTACAGTCGCGGCACAGTCTCAAAGGCATAGAGATTGAGGCCGCGTGGTGCGTCGAGCCGGTATTCAAGGGCGTCGGCGTGGCGGCCGAGCAGATAGCCGATAATCGCGCCGTTGTGCAGCGAGAGGGCGATGATGGCGGGCAGCATCGACGGCCCCATGATAAGCAGAAGCACATAAGCTAGCATGTATTCCGGTGTCGAACGGGCAACGACAAGCAACGCGCGGCCCAGATAATGCCCGGCGCGGCCCAGAAAACGGCGGCAAACTAATGGGAACACGATAAGCGCAAGTAGCCCGGTGACTGCCAGAGCAATTTGCGAGAGAATAAGTGTTTGGAGTATCCCCGGTACTATCTGGTTGACGATAATTTTCCACGCCCAGCCGCCGAAATTCACCCATGTGTCAAGCGCGAGCCACTCGCTGTTACGCAACGGAGATGGCACGATGTCTTTTGTTACGAACCGCTCCAGATTGGCCCACACCGAGCCGCCTCCGACAGCCTCCGGCAATACCAGCAGGCTGGCGATGATGAGAAACGGAATTGTCGAGGCTCGCGCCCACAGCCGCCGCGAGCCGATGAGCACATAAAACGCGAACAGCAGCGCGGCGGCCTGCGCGTAGTTGCCCTGCTTGAAATAACTGTCGAGATGAAAGCCGATGGTCGGCAGGCCAATGAAGCCCAGGACCAGCGTCGAGCGCAGCCCGCATTCCAGCCGGTAAAGCGTATAGGTTTTCATCGGCACGGAGATGACGGGCAGGCGGGCGTAGGCGAAGCGCGAGACGATGGAGGTTCGGGGCGGCAGCACCCGCTCCGCCGCCAGATCCGCCTCCTCTATCATCTCCGAGAAGACCTTGGCGAAAATGCCCGCATAGGGCAGGGCGATGGCGAGAATGCCGGTGAGCGGCGATAGCCCGGTGATCTGTAGCAACAGTAGCGCCCAGAACAATTCATGCACCGAGCGCAAAAATGCGGACAGCATTCGCACGATCCGCGAGCGCTCGAAAACCAGCGCCATCGTAAAACCAGCGCTGGCGCCGATAGAGACGCCGAGCACGGCGAACGCCACCGTCCAGACCACGCTCATCGCCTCGATGGAGAGAAAGTCCGGGCGAACAATGCCCGACAACAACCTGCGCATCTCCGTCCAAGGGTCAAGGGCGGTGATGGCTATGTCGGCGACGAGAATCGAGGCGAGGGCGGCAAGCAAAAACCAGCCGGTGACTGATGCATAACCCAGTTTCGGTAATGCGAAGCGGCGCCTCACCTTTCCAAAACGCGCGGCTTTGCCCAGCGAGGGTGCCCATTCATCCGGAACACGCACACTCATCGCACTTCATCCTCATAATAAGGGATGAGATCGGACGCGGTGAGATCGCGGGCGGGGCTGTCGAGCACAATCCGGCCACGCTCGATCAGGACTATGCGATCCGTATGCTCCAGAGCGAGCCGTATATCATGCAAGGCGAAAATCGACGTCTCATGGCGGCGCAGCATGGCGGCGAGCACGTCCCCCGCCTGAACTCGATCAAGCGCTGACACAGGCTCGTCGCCGATGACCACGGGGCGTCCGTTGAACAGCGCGCGCGCGACGGATACGCGCTGCTGCTGCCCGCCAGAGAGTTCGCCCGCCTTGGCGAACAGCTTGTCCCCCAGTCCGACGCTATCGAGAATGGCGCTCACCGCCTCCACCTCACCACGCGGCGGCCATGCTAGAGTGCGCAGATTATGGAGCGTCGAGCGCTGATCCAGTTGGCCCATGTAGACATTGTGGAAGACGCTGAGGGTTTTCACCAGCGCGCCCGCCTGAGGAACCAGCGCCACACTGTCGGCGAAGCGTTCGTAAATCAGGTTGAGCAGCGTAGACTTGCCAGCGCCGGAGCGGCCCATTATGGCAACACGTTCGCCCGGCTCCACGTTAAAATCGATGTTGTGCAGTATAGGTTGGCCGCGATAGCCCGCCGTAGCGTTTTGAAGAGCGACGGCGGGCATGGGGCTAGTTCAACAACTGTGAAGCGTCGGCAACGTCTTCAATGGGACGATAATCCTCGTTTTTAGCGGAGATGAATTTTGAACGCGCGAAGAAGCCGAGAATTTCCTTGTCGTCCAGTGTCAGGATTGCAGCTTTCAGCTTATCCTTGAAGCCTGCGCCAAATTTGGCGTCCACATCGCCCCGCACGGTGAACTGGTAATCTGGATAGGTCGGTGTCTCCCAGATCACACTCACTTTCGTTTCGTCGATTTTGCCAGCTTTTTTCTCGGTCTCATAAACCGTGTAATCCAGCACACCGACTTCATATGCGCCAGTTTGCACAAGCTGGATGGTTTTTGAATGGTCGCCAGAGAAGCCGACGCGCGAGAAAAGTTGCTCCGGGCTTTTTTTCGTTTCCTGGCGGAAGAAAAACTCTGGCATGACCCGGCCTGATGTAGACGCGCGCGACCCGAAGGTGAAAGTTTTGCCAGCAATGTCTTGCGGGAATGTCTTGGACGGCTTCAGACCTGTCGCCGTGTTGGCGATGACATAGGATTTGAACGCGACGTCCTCCGCCCCTTGCGCAATGGCTTCCGAGCCTACGACCGAGCGGCGGGCCTGAACGCCAGTGAAGCCGCCGAACCAGGCAAGCTGCACGTCATTGTTGGTGAATGCGGTTACAGCTGCCGGATAGCTTTTCACCGGCACATATTTGACCGCAACGCCAAGTTTGCCCTCAAGGTACGTGGCGAAGCGGCTAAAGCGCTCCACCAAACGGGTTTCGTCCTGATCGGGGATAGCGGTGAAAACGAAGGTCGACTTGTCCTGAGCGAATGCTGGCGACAGGGCGGCCAGCATGGCAAGCGACCCCAATAAAAGGAAAGCGCGATGAAGCATAAAAAGTCTCCCAACATACTTTGAGAATTCGCAGTCATTAAAATGCATATGCGCTCTCGCGCAGCTTGCATCGTTGAGCATTGTGTTAGCGCACGCAATTTTTGACAACCAACGCTCATACCATGCTGGGACGCGCGTTTGCTCCTAACAACGCCTACCTACCGCTTTCGCGATGCCAAGTGGAAACGCTACTAATGATCACGAAAACGTGAACATGCTAACTCGTCACTTTGGCCGAGCCGACGAAGGCAACGCTTGAAAGTGTGATTTCGCCGTGGCCGCGCTCATTTTCCAGCCGCTCCGCAAAGCACTCCAGCGCGGCGTCTCTTCTTTCGCCTAACCCGGAAAGAAGCGCCTCCATGCCAGGCGCAAAAGCGGCGCGTTTGGCAAGCCAGCGAGCGGACGGCGCTTTCAGATATGCGATAACGGTTTCAACCGAAACGTCCGGGCATCCTGCTGCCTGGAATAGCGCGCGGAAATCCGCCTCCTCGCGGAACCGGAGTTGCGCGGGTATGGGCGCTACCTGCATTTCTGGCCAGACATGCGAGGCGGCGGCGCGCAAGGTGGCGGACAGCTCGTTGCGCTCCGGCTGCGTCCAGGCGACGACGGAAATAGCTCCGCCCGGTTTTACGACGCGGCGCATCTCGATCAAACCCCGAACGGGATCGGGAAACAGTATGATGCCGAAAACCGAATAGGCTGCGTCGAAAGTTGCATCCTCGAAGCATAGCGCCTGACCATCCATTTCACGCGCGTCGATGCTGGCGCCCTCGCTTGCCGCTCGCTCCCGGATGCGCTCGATCATACGCACCGAAGCGTCGATGGCTCTCACGATCATGCCGTGTTTGGCCAAATTCAAGGCGCCGCCGCCTGCGCCAGCACCTACGTCCAGAACTTGCGCGCCCGGCTTGAGATCGAGCGCTGCTGTCGCGCTCTGCGCGAACTGGAGCGTTAGCGGCTCGAACACCGCTTCATAACCGGCTACATGCTCATTCCAGCACTCCGGCTTTTGGTCTGGCTGCAATCCGCTTGGTAACGTCTGCATGGCGTGCAACGAACTCTTTCTGATATATAAATCTGATGCGACAAAAAGGATTTCGGATGTCAGCGCTCATTCATTACGAAACCTCTGAACTTATTTCGAAGCCCGATCAGTTTTCGGTCGGCCTCGGCCTCACGAATGAATGTAATCTCGCCTGTTCTTTCTGTTATCGCGACCCGACTCGCGTTGACCGGCTCGACTTAACCCAAGTGCGCCGCGTGCTGGACAGCATCTCCGTCCGTTCTGTCAATCTTGGCACGGGCGAGAACGGCATGCACCCCGAATTCCAGCCGATCCTCGGCTATTTGCGCGAGCAGCCGCTGAAGCTGACAATGACCTCCAACGGCTATTCGGTCGCCGTTCTGGAGGACAAAGACCTCGCCGCGTTCAGCGACATCGAATTTTCTCTGGATTATCCGAATGAGGCCGAACAGGACGAGCAGCGGGGTGCGGGCAACTGGGCGCTGGTGCACGAGCAGGCCGCGCGTTGCCGCCGCCTGGGCGTGCCCGTCACGATCATCGCAGTGATGATGCGCACCAATTACAACCGGCTGCACGAAATCGCCGCCGTTGCCAAAGCCTATGACGCGCCGCTCCGCATCAATGTCTATCAGGCCGTGCGCACCGACACCTTCGCGCTGACATACGAGGAATATTGGAGTGGGTTCGAAACGCTGTTCGCCAACACCGACGTGATCGCCGTCGGCGAACCGCTGGTGCGGGCGATGGCCGGAATGCCGCCTCGCAAAGGCGGTTGCGGCGTGGCGACCGTGCGAGTGACTCCGCGCGCCACCATCCAGCCCTGTGTTTATTGGCCGGGCGTCGGCGCGCCTTTGGATGTGCTTCTGGAGGCGGGCGGCAATGTCATCCATACTGCGCCATTCGAGAGCGCGAGATCGGTTCCCGATGCGTGCCAGCCTTGCGATCATCTCGCATCGTGCCGAGGCGGATGCGCGGGGCGGCGGCGTCTGCTCGATATGCTCGCTGAGCCAGACCCTTATTGCCCTGTGATTCGGGGTGAGAAGCGCCCGCTTGCCATCCGCATGGCGGCGGCGCGCGATTTACCGAAGCTGGAAAGCGCCTGCACCACCATCGTCATGGGCCGCAGCTAGCCGCTAAGCGGCATTGTGCTTGACCTCCGGACCTTGCCATTTGGCGGCCAGCCAATCGTTAAACGTCAATATTCCCGGCCTCATCTGCATTCCTCCCGGATGATTGAGCTCATTTCCGGCGGTGTGCCAACGACGACGTAGGCTCTGTCGCTCAATTGCTCGCTCGGCGCCAACACCGCTTTTCCCGCAGGCGGCCCTTCGTTGCCCGAGTCCGTCTTGAAGCGCAGATTGCGCTCCCAGTACAGTTGCTTAGCGACATTCCCCATTGTCAGCGTATAGGCGTCGCGGCAATATGTGATACGGTGTGTTTTGAGGTATGCTTTGGTACGTGTTTAACTTGGAAGGCATTTTTCGCGCACGGACTTAAGAGGAATGTTACGTGAGTTTAGACCCGTCATACGATCTCCTTCGATTAAATAATCAGTTGTGTTTTTCGCTGTATGCCGCAACGCGGGTGCTAACGAAGGCTTACAGGGAAAAGCTTGGCGAACTCGGCCTTACCTATCCTCAATATTTGGTGATGATTGTCTTGTGGGAGAAAGACGCTCTCACACTGAGTAAAATTGGCGATCTTCTGCTTCTAGACAGCGGTACGCTAACGCCGCTCGTCAAACGTCTGGCGAATGCGGGGTTTGTCCAGCGCCATCGCGGCGTTGCGGACGAGCGGGAGGTCACTGTTCACCTGACCCCAGCAGGCCGCCAGCTTCAGAAAGCCGCTGTCGGTGTCCGCGAACATATCGTGTGCCGCTTGAAAATGACGGAAACAGAAATCGGCCATCTGCGGACCGAGCTAATGCGGCTTATCGAAACCGTTGCGACTGACAGCAGTTCGTGCGCGCCGCAAACCGCGATGCCGGGTAAGCGGCGCGCCACGAAATAGGCGAGACGCTTCCGTCATAAGTTGACTCGCCGCCGCTGCAAATCCTGCCATGTGGTGCGAACGATACGCCCGCTTTTGACCCGGCGGGTCAATCGAAAAACTCTAAAAGAGGAGTCGCCACATGCCGGTTGGCGCCAGTTGCGTCTCTGAAGTTTCCTATCGTTAGCAGTGATTTCTCATGCGCCTTCCCGGCCCGTTCAGCCTCGGCGGCAAACGAGCCAATGATTTCCGGAAGCATGAAATACGCCCTCGACACGCGCGTCAGCCAGTCGATCCGGCCTAATTTTTCCAGCAGCGGAGTGAGTTCTTCGGGCGTTATGTCTAGAGCTTCAGCCAAGCGCGTTACCCGGGCGGATCGAATGCTGCGACCGTAAGCTTAGCCTTAATTCCTCCCAGAGCACGTCCTCCTTGACTGGAAGCGACACCTCCCGTCCCGGGAGATGAACAATTTGGCCGAAGCTTATGAGTGTTCCCTTATCAAGTAAATCCCGCAGCGCTCTCCCCCGGAGAAGTCTGGCTTTAGGGTCGCGCTCCGCCCGGACGACCTCTTCAACCGTTGGGCCTGGACTATCAGGCTCATGCACATGAAAGTCTTGAATCCATGGTAGTGTTCTTGTCGCCAACTCCGACCATAGATGCTCCGAAAGCCCAATAGTGATGTTATCCTGCTTTATGAAAGCGCTCGGGTTGAGGATAGGCAAGCTCGGCGCTTGCGAAGTTGATTGACCCGCTCCAGTCAACAACAGGGGGGATGCCAGCGTCCCCCGGCGAGCGCCAATATGTCTTCCAGCCGTCTTTAAGCTTAAGCTCCAGGCTTAGCAGCGCCTAGCCCTGATCGCTCACCGCATCGGTCGCCGAAATCAGCCGGGCTATGACCATATCGGTTTCTTGCCACGCTCCCGTAAGCGCCTTGGCAGGAGCCGCGCCAACCAGGGAAACGAGGCAGGTCGGCAGAATAATAGCCGAGGGTCTTGTCAGGGACCCCCTTATACTGCGGTGAGCAATGCGCATAAACGCAATTCTAAATTGGAAAATTATTAAGCAGAATTGTCTTGCGCACAATCTTTTAGCAAACTAGGATTTTCAGCCTGATATGTAGGCAACGGAGTACGGATTAACAGGGCTGCGAGAAAGTTGCGCCTTTGCCTTCGGTGGACGAAGTGCTTCGCAACGCAGCAAGCCTTACGCCGATCAATACATACGGCCGGGAGCAATTTGCAGATGCAGTTCGCGAAACACTAGCGTCCTATCGCGCCAATTTTAAAGCTGGCGATGCGCCAGTCGAGGCCGTAACAGCAATATCCAACGCCATGCAACGTCTTGACGCCTCATCGTTGTCGCGCCCTGCGCCCCGCGTTCAACCTGACTGTAACCGTAATCCATACAAATCTCGGGCGAAGTCTTGTTGCCGAGCAGGCGATCGCAGCGGCCAGCGCGGTGATGCGTTGGCCCGCCGCCTTGGAGATGGATCTTGACACCGGAAAGCGGGGCGAACGTGACGACATCGTGCGCGACCTCATTTGCAAACTGACCGGCGCGGTCGCTAGGCGGTCCTTGGTGGGTTCGACTCCTACTCTATTCCGCCACATAAGACGGAGCGCCTAATAGCGCTGCCCGATAGTTGTATTGTTGGATCACGAGTGCCCGATAAGTGTGGCTAAGACTGTATCATCGAGTTAGCGTTTGAGAGATCGGCTTCATAAAAACTTGGCTTCCTGCATCTGTGTTGATGAATTTGGCGCCGATGAACTTTACGCCTTTGGCGAACGCTTTCTCCATAGTCGCCGCTGTAAGGTCGGCGTTCGTTAAGTCGGCTTTAGCCATCCGCACAAAGGGGAGATCAGCGCCACGCAGCGATGCGCCGGGAAGTTTGACTCCGCACATAAATGCGGTCTGCAAGCGGGCGCCATCCAAATTCATAAGCCTAAAGTGGCGGCGTTCCATAAGCGCACTGTCAGTATTAGCGGAGAGCTTAGAACCAGCGCTTGCGGCGGCGGTAGGTTTTCATGTCGCGGAAACTTTTGCGGCCATCTGACGACAGCCCGAGATAAAATTCCTTTACGTCCGGGTTTTCCGCCAGCGCTTTGGCGGAACCGTCCATCATGATGCGGCCGCTTTCAAGAATATAGCCATAGTCGGCGTATTTTAGCGCCACGTTGGTGTTCTGCTCCGCCAGCAGAATGCTGACGCCCTCTTTCTGGTTCAGGTCGCGAACGATCTCGAAAATCTCGGCGACAATTTGAGGCGCGAGGCCCATCGACGGCTCGTCAAGCAGCAGTGTGTTCGGCTTGGCCATCATCGCGCGGCCTATCGCCGTCATCTGCTGTTCGCCGCCGGAGGTATAGCCAGCAAGGCTGGATCGGCGCACTTTCAGCCTCGGAAAATAAGCGTAAATTCGGTCTAGCGCATCGCGCATTTGCGCGCCACTCAGGGGCCGCGTGTAAGCGCCGGTTATCAGGTTTTCCTCAATAGTCAGGTGGCCAAAGCAGTGCCGCCCCTCCATTACCTGCACCATGCCCATGCCGACGAGTTCGCCGGGGTTAAGCTTGTCGCTGCGTTCCCCGCGAAACTCGATCGAACCCTTGGTCACAGCCCCGCCTTCAGAAGCCAACAGCGTCGAGATCGACTTCAGCGTCGTGCTCTTCCCGGCCCCGTTGCCGCCCAGCAAGGCGACAATCTTGCCTTGCGGCACCTCAAGCGAGACGCCGCGCAGCGCGAGGATGACGTTGTCGTAGATGACCTCAATATTCTTCACGGCAAGAACAGGGCGGGCCACCACTTCGGCGACTGACGCGGTCTTCGCGAAAACAGGATTTACAGCGATATTCATGCGGCCTTCCCTTAGAGCTGATCTCGAAAAGTGTTGCGCAGTTTCCAGATGAGAGCAGCTCTTTTCCCAAATGTAGAGACAAATCTAGGGAAGGGGCGGAGTAGCCCCCTCCATGCGTCGTTTTAGCGGCGTAGTAATACCTGAGCGGTTACGAGCAGGTGCGCGGTGTGATGTTGTTCTCGGCGGCGTACTTGGCTGCCGAGTCTTCGATCAGCTTGCGGATAAACGCTGGGTCTGGCGGCGCAACCCAGTCGGTCGATACGATCTGGAACTTCGCGCCATCCCACTGCATTATCTTGAACTTGCCCGCGCCTTCGTGGTTGAGGCATGACAACTTGAACGGTGGCACGATGCCATCGATGCCAAGCTCCTTGAGGCGCTCAGGGGTCATGTTGATGGCCTCGTAACCGTCGCGGAACTCAGGCCCCGTGACAGGTTTGCCGACTTTGTTGTGTATTTTCTGTGCGTTGCGCATGCCCTCGACCCACATCACAGCCGCGCTTACACCGCGATTATAATAGACCGTGCCGAGACGTTGCGGATTGCCGAGATTGCCCTTGCCGGCGCCATAGACGACTTTTTCAATGTCCGCGATGAGACCAAACGTTTTGCCCGGAACCGCGTTTGCGGTAACGAACGTGCCTTTAGCCGCGTCGCCTGCCGGGATCATGTCTTCCTCGGCCCCGCCGAAGGTGACGTAGATTATCTTCTCGCGCGGAAAGCCAACACGTGCCGCCGTGGTAATCGCCGTCGAGTTCATGCCCGAACCAGCGCCCCAGAAGGTGATCCAGTCGGGTTTCAACTGGCGAATTTGCAGCCATTGCGACTGCTGCTCCAGGCCAGGAGCCGGCACTGCAATTTCAACAAGGTTGATGCCCCATTCCTTTGCGATCAGGCGCATGGCGGGCAGCGGTTCGCGTCCAAAGGCGGTGTCGATGTGAAGGTGAACGACGGTCTTACCCTTCATTTTATCGATGCCGCCCTCTTTCTGGGCCATAAAGTTCAACTGCACGGCGATTTGTGACCAGTAATTGCTGTGCGCGCCGAACACCCATGGCCAGACGCGGCCGTCAGCGGCGTCCGTGCGGCCGTAGCCATATTGTGCGAGCACCACGTTATCCGCAGCCATGCGGCCGATGACTGCGTAGGCGCCCGGCGTGCCAAGAACGTCGAACACGACCATTTTCTGGTCGCCCTTTTGCAACAGACGCTGGTAGCACTCCACGGTGCGGGCTGCGTTATACTCGGTCTCGCACTCTTCGTAGGTCAGCTTGACGCCGTTTACGCCGCCCTCTTTCATGTTGACGTAGTTCAGATAGTCGATGATGCCACCGTAATAGCCGGTGCCCATCGCGGCATATGGCCCGACGCGGCTGCTGGGTACGCCGAAATATTGCTCTGCAACTTGGGCCATCGCTGTCGATGGCGCAGCGGCGACCCCGATCAGGGCGCTTGCGGCGACGATGCCGGGCAGCGCACGACGAAGAATTGCGTCGATTAACATATTGCGTCTCCTCCTGTTGCAGTTGATCTCACGCTTAACGTTTCTTTTTGTTTTTATTCATTCCCTGCACGACACACCAAGATCTGGTCTCAGTGCGGAAACGGCCAGAGCCGTAACCTCTCTTTTGTCTGTTGCCACATACGCGCAAGGCCATGCGGCTCGAAGATCAGAAAAGCGATAATCATCACGCCGAAGATGACCTGTTCGAGCGCCGATGTAATAGTCGCGTCGACGGCTTTCCCGAAGATTGCGTGGAACAGAATATTTAGAAAAATCGGCGTCAGCAGGATGAAACCTGCGCCCAGGAATGAGCCGAGGATCGTGCCGAGCCCGCCAATGATGACCATGAACAGAATGCGGAACGACAGTTCGATGGTGAACGCTGAAGGCTCCACCGTCTGGAGATAGGCGAAGGCGAACAAAGCGCCCCCGACGCCGCAGTAAAACGAGCTGATGGCGAAGGCTTGCAGCTTGGTGCGCATCAGCGGGAGGCCGGTTACTTCGGCCGCAACATCCATGTCGCGCACCGCCATCCAGCCCCGGCCAATGCTGCCGCGCGCCATATTTTTCGCCGCCCAGGTGAGCGCTGCGACGATAACGAGCACCACCCAGTATTTCTCCTGCGGCGTCGCGAAAGTGTGGCCGAAAATGACGATCTGCTGCGCCGTGATGACGCCGGCCACGTCGTAGTTTTTGAACCAGCCGAACTTGTCCAGCGCCCAGACAATGAAAAACTGCGACGCAAGCGTCGCCACCGCAAGATATAAGCCGCGAATGCGCAAAGATGGCAGACCGAAGACGATCCCCACCAATGCGGAGCATACGCCCGACAGCGCGATGGCGACCACGAAGGGAATGCCATCGACGCGCAGGATAAGGTTGTAGCAGGCGAAAGCGCCAACCGCCATAAACCCTGCCGCCCCCAGCGAAAGCTGGCCGGCGTAACCCATCAAAATGTTCTGCCCAAGCGCCACGAGCGCCAGTATTAACCATGGAATAAGCAGCGCGCTCAGCCAGTAGTCGCTGGCGACGAATGGGATGACGCCGAAAGCTATGATCAGCATGAAGGCCATGCCGACGCGATCCTCGCGGAGCGGCAGCAGTTGCGTGTCCTGGGCGTAGGTGGTGCGGAATTGTCCGGCTTCTCTGTAAAACATCAGGCTATCTCCAGATTACGGGACGTTAGACGCGCCGGATGATTTTTTCGCCGAACAGGCCCTCGGGACGGATCAGCAGAAACAGAACCGCGAGCATGTACGGGAACCAGCCCTCGATGCCGCCGCCAAACGACGGCCCGATGTAAACCTCAGCCAGTTTCTCCGAACCGCCAACGATCAGGCCAGCTACGATCACGCCGGGCACCGACGTGAAACCGCCGATAATCAGCACGGGCAGCGCTTTCAGCGCCAGCAGCACCAGCGCAAACTGCACGCCGCTGCGCGCGCCCCAGAGCATTCCCGCAACCAGCGCCACCACCCCGGCCGCCGCCCAAACGAGCATCCAGATGTGCTTCAGCGGTATGCCGATCGACAGCGCTGCCGCTGGGTCATCTGCAACCGCTCGTAATCCGCGCCCGACCTTGGTGCGCGAAAAGAGTAGTCCCAGGGCCGCCACCATGACGCCAGCCACCACGCCCGCCGTGATATCGAGCTGACTGACGAAGACGCCTGTCTTATCGGCGAGCCACGAGATCGGCTCGTCCTTGATGCCGAGGTCAAGCCGGCGCACGTCCACGCCCCAGACCATTTGCGCAACGCCCTCGATGACGAAGGCGAGGCCGATAGTCGCCATCAGCAGCGTATTCTCGTTCTGATTGACCAGCGGGCGCAGCACGAAGCGTTCGGTCGCCATCCCGACAATCACCATCAGCACGACTGTCACCGGCAGCGCCCCCCAGAAGGGCAAGCCTAGCTCCATGAAACCGACGAAAGACAGAACCGCGAAAAACACCATCGCGCCTTGCGCGAAATTGAATACGCCGGATGCTTTATAGATGAGCACGAAGCCGAGCGCGACGAGCGAGTACATCAGTCCAGACAGCAGACCGCCGACCAGAACCTCGATAAAAAACTGAAAGTCCAGCATCGTCATCTCTGCCACCCCTTAATGCGCGACGCCGAGATAGGCATCGATGACGTCCTGGTTTGATCGAACCTCGTTAGGCGTGCCGTCGCCGATCTTTTTGCCGTAGTCGAGCACCACGACACGGTCGGAAATGTCCATGACCACGCCCATGTCATGCTCGATCAGCACAACCGTGGTGCCATAGTGATCGTTCACATCAAGGATAAAGCGGCACATATCCTGCTTTTCCTCGATGTTCATGCCAGCCATAGGCTCGTCGAGCAGCAGGATTTTCGGCTCGGCGGCAAGCGCCCGGCCAAGCTCCACACGCTTCTGCAGGCCGTAAGGCAAACGCGCAACCGGCGTCTTGCGAATATGCTCGATTTCGAGAAACTCGATAATTTCCTCTACCGCCTCGCGGTTCTCGTTTTCCTCGCGCCGCGCGCGCGGAAGCTGAAGTGCGACTTCAAGGAACCCCGCGTGGGTGCGCAGGTAGCGGCCCGCCATCAAATTATCCAAGACCGACATACCCTTGAACAACGCGATGTTCTGGAAGGTGCGGGAGATGCCCATGCGGGCGGCGCGCGTTGGCGTCATGTTCGCCAAAGGCTTGCCTTGGTAATTTATGCTACCTTCCTGCGGTCGGTAAATGCCGTTGATGACGTTGAGCATAGAGCTTTTGCCCGCGCCATTGGGGCCGATGATGGCGCGCACCTCGTGCTGGCGCACATCGAACGAGATGCTGGTGAGCGCTTTCACGCCGCCAAATCGAAGGGAAATCTCATTTAGCTCCAGTATTGGCTGGCCAATGGCGAAGCCGCGCTCCGATATTTGCAGAGGGGTCATATCCATCATCTCAAGCGGCCCTCTTGCTTTGCATGGGGGTAAGGGTCGGCACGTCGCGTATTATAAAGTCAGAGGTCTCAGCATCGATGTTTACGCTGGAGTGGCCCTCATACATTGCTTCTACCAATGCCTTATATCGTTTGGAGACAACGTCGCGCCGCACCGCGCCCATATGCGTAAGCATACCATCTTCGGGGTCGAGTTCTTTGTGGAGAATAACAAAGCGGCGAACCTGCGCGTTAGCGAGCACTGGATCGCTTGCCAATTGAGCGCTCATCTTTGCAATCTCGTCGGCGACGAGTGCGTAAACTTCATCCCTGGAAGCCAGATCGGCGTGGCCGGTGTACGAGATGTTTTTCTTGTCCGCCCAGTTTCCGATAGCCGCCGCGTCGATGTCGATCAACGCGCAAACCGTATCTCGCCCGTCGCCGAACACGACCGCTTCCGCAATATACGGAGATGCTTTTATTCTGTTTTCCAAAGGCTTGGGGGTGAATAGCGTGCCATCATGTAAAGCGCCAACATTTTGGAGGCGATCTACGACACGCAAGTGTCCGTCGTCATCCAGATAGCCTGCATCGCCAGTATGCAGCCAGCCATCCCTTATCGCCAGCGCTGTGGCCTGAGTATCGTTATGATACTCGCGGAACAATCCCGGGGAGCGCACCAGAATTTCGCACTCCGGCGTAAATTTGACTTCAACGCCTTCAACCGGTTTGCCCACCGTGTCGGGTTTAACCTCGCCGTTGCGTTGCATGGCGACGAAAAATCCACTCTCGGCGGAGCCGTAAAGCTGTTTTAAATTAATGCCGATCGAGCGGAAGAACATGAACACTTTGGGGCTGACATTTTCGCCGAATGTGTATGCCACCCGGACGCGGCTCATGCCAAGCACGCCCCGCAATGGAGCGTAGACCAGAAGATTGCCCAAGGCGTAAAAGGGACGAAAACCTATAAACACCCCCTCGCCCGATAAAATACGTGGGCCGAGCCACCGCGCCATGGCCATACTGCTTTTGTATAGACCGCGTCGCCAGCCGCTTGCCCCCTCCATGCGGATGGAGGCCTGGGTGACAATCGACTCCAGGACGCGGGGTGGAGCTAAGAAATATGTCGGCCCGATTTCGCGCAAGTCCGCAAGCATGGTTTCTGCTGATTCAGGGCAGCATACACAATATCCCACAATCATTGGCTGCACGTAACTGAAAAGATTCTGGCCGATCCACGCCGGCGGGAGGTAAGCCAAAGCCACGTCGGCATCGTTCAGGTCGTCTACGGACGCCGCCGCTCGCGCGCGGCTTATCAGCGCGGAATGAGTTAGAACGACGCCCTTCGCCAGGCCGGTTTCATCGGCGGTAAAGAATACGGAGGCTACGTCCTGACCGGCGCCGCGATTAATTTCGGCTTGCAGGAAGTCACGCTTTAAAGGCTCCGCCTCACGTCCCTGCCGCAACAACTCCTCATAACTGATGACTTGCGGCTGCTTGTAGTGGCGCATGCCCCGGTCTTTGTCATAGACAATAAAGCGTATCGACGGACATTGTGGTAGGATTTCTAGAAGCTTGTCCACCTGCTCCTGGTCTTCAGCAAAGATGTGGGTGACTTCCGCACTTTGAATGGGTGACAGCATTTCCTTGGCTGTAGCATCCCGGTAAAGCGGTACGGTTACCGCGCCGAGCCAGTGGGTAGCGCACATCGCGACGTAAAGCCGCGGTCGGTTATCGCCCACAAAAGCCACATGTCCGCCGCGCTGCAAACCCTTTGCGTGCAAGGCGCAGGCGAGTGAGCCAGCTTCGTCGGCGAGACCGCGCCATGTCGTAGTACGCCATATTCCACGGCTTTTTTCGCGGATTGCGGGATGTTCGCCGCGTGTTTTTGAATGGTGAATAAGGAATTTGGAAAAAGTATCAGTTTCAACGTTATCGATGACCATTTACTAGCGGCTCCGGACTATTTTGGCAGCGTATCAAACCGTGAACTGGCGATGATTCGACTTTTTAGCGGGCAGGAAAATTAAATAATGGGCTTGGGCGATGGCAGGATTTTGACTGTGAGCGGAGACATTGTAAAACCAAACTACCATACATTCTTCTTCCTTCATCGCATTTTAATCGGTGAAAGTTATCGGCTGATTGATATGCGAAATGATTTACGACAAAGGGTAATTGCTTAATGCCTATCACTTGTGCAGTAACTTTTGTCGCACTCCACGCACTGCATTGAAGTGTTCGTCAGAGGTTCGCAGAGTGAGCGAGCCGCCATTAGGCATCGCATTGGTATGCTAATCAAGGTTGATAAGCAACTGCTAAAGCTCCGTTCGCCGAGGCAACGGCCGCACCCGTGGATGTTCAAGCACCCGGAGCAGCTTGCTTTGGTCGCCAACGGCATCTATCCGATTTCATCGAGGAAAAAGCGTGCCATCGCAAGCGTGCATGAACATGTTTTCGCGCGCAGAGTCGACTTCGTAAAAGGCGCCGTTAAGATGGCCAAAGCAATTCGGCCTTGATCGCGCCGCGCGGGATCGCTGCGCAGTTGATCAGACAAATACAACCGCCACACAAAAATGTCAGTTTATCTTAAGGTTCTATTATGCTTCTAGGGAATCTGAGCAGTGCTAAAAATATTATCATGCTACATTATTTGATAATGTGGAAATTCGTTGCATATTTAAATTAAACAAGCATGCATTCTTAATAACAATGTTGGAAAGGCGTTACTTTATGAAAATTCGAACTTTTATTTTTCACATGTGAAAACCATTTTTTCAAAAAAATATTTTACTCGTCACTGAAATATACAATATAAAAAGATGGCCTGCCAAGTATTAATCGCGCTCGAAAACTATATCTCGGCATAAATTTACATAATATAATCTCAGGGGTCGGTTGCAATGAAAAAGAACCAGTATTTGATGGATTTCTCGTTGGGGCTGATAAACCGCACCGGCGCTTACTTCGTATGCCGCGATATTCTTGAACAACTTCCGGAATATTTTCCCTCAGTACGCTATTGGCGGATGATGCTTCAGCGCACTCCAGACGGCACATCGCGCCGCATCGTAGCCAGGCTTATGATGCTGGAATTGCGCTTGCTGCGCGGTCGGGAAATCGCACATTGGCCAGAAGGACGCTTTGTCCAAGGGCGCACAAGGCTCATCCTTGATCCGCTTTATGTTCTTCGCTCAAAGCTTGAGCGTGAGGATATCGTGCAATGCCATGATATTGGGCCTGTTTCGCATCCTGAGCTTTTTGGCCCACTGATTTCAGGGCTTTACGAGGAGGCATATCAAAAAATAAAGCGCACCGGTTGCGGGATGGTGTTCGTTAGCGACGCCAGTCAAAGCGCATTCCGTGAACGTTACGGAGACAAGTTTCGTTTCATGCAAACTGTTGCACAATATGTGCGGCCTGGTATTTTAAGCGGTGAAACCAGCCCCTGTCCCGGGGTTAAGGCACCTTTTTTACTAACTGTTGGAGCTTTGGAGCTGCGTAAAAATCATTTGCGTGTCCTGGAGGCCTATCAGCGGTCGGGATTACACAAAAGGGGAGTTGGCTATGTATTTTGCGGAGCACGCGGTATCGGATCTGACGAAATCTTAAAAAAGGCCAGCACTATTCCCGGCGTTACAGCTTTAGGGTATGTTACTGAGCCGCAATTAAGATGGTTATACATGAACGGCTGCGGTTTTGTGCTGCCGAGCATGCTCGAAGGCTTTGGCCTGCCACCAATCGAAGCGGCTCAACGCGGGTTGGTTCCTTTGGTCACCGCCGGCGGTGCACAGGAGGAGGCGATAGGCGGCGCTGGTGTGCTGGTTGATCCGTATTGTCTCGAATCCATAACGGATGGATTAGTCCGCTTGGTTGATATGAGCGCTGATGAACGCAGCGCGCATTTGCAAAAAACAGTCCGCCGAGGCAAAGTACTGACATTCAATAGATATATCTCTGCCTGGGACAAGATATTACAAAAAAATGACAAGTTTATGCACACAGACGGCTGGGCGGCTTCCGATTCTGAGGAATTAGTGGCTTAACTCTGAAAGTTGAGTGGTAATGCGCGTAAAGCAGGCGTTATTTCTTGTTGGCGGCAAGGGGACACGTCTTGGTTCTCTCACGGCGGAGACGCCGAAACCTCTTTTAGAGATTGCGCCTGGTCTGCGTTTTTTAGATGTGCTCTTGGCAAAGGCCGCAAGACAGGGCTTCTCAGATATTATTCTGCTCGCCGGTCATTTTGGTGAACAGGTCGAAGCAATTTATCACGGGCAGCGTATGTATAGCGCATCGATAACCGTTATTCGCGAACCAGTCCCGGCGGGCACTGGCGGAGCGCTTGTTCAAGCGGCAGATCGCCTTGACCTATGGTTTCTATTGGCGAACGGCGACTCTCTGTTTGAGTTCAATCTGAGAAAGCTGGCGGCTAGTCCGTCTGATGATTTTGTCGGGTGCCTGGCATTACGCGATATATCCGATATTTCGCGATACGGTTCTGTCGAGATAAAGGGTCACTCCGTTGTCGCTTTTCATGAGAAAAAGCCCGGCGTAGCATTACCCGGTGTTATTAGTGGCGGCGTTTATTTGCTCAGCAAACGTATTCTTGAGTATGCGCGCCTGCCCTGTTCAATCGAGACGGATATCTTCCCGGTTCTGGCTCGCGACGGCGTGCTGGGCGGGAAAAGATTTGATGGGTATTTCCTTGATATGGGGCTACCCGAAACATTCGAGCAGGCGGTTCATGAGGTTCCATCGCGCCTGGTCAAACCGGCCGCTTTTCTAGACCGCGACGGGGTCTTGAACGTGGATGCTGGCTACACGCATCGTCTGGAAGACCTCGTATGGATGAACGGTGCGCGCGAGGCGGTGCTGAGATTGAATGAAGCCGGTTATTACGTCATTGTCGTAACCAACCAGGCCGGCGTGGCGAAAGGATACTATGACGAGCAGCGGATTGACCTGTTTCACGACAAGATGCAGGATGATCTTGCAGAAATTGGCGCTCATATTGACGCATTTTATCATTGCCCCTATCACGAAAACGCAAGCGTCGACATTTATCGCGCGCCCAACCATCCAGACCGTAAGCCAAACCCCGGCATGATTTTGCGCGCCTTCAGTGAATGGAAAATCCGGCGTGAGAGCAGCTTTATTATAGGCGACAAATCAACGGACCTGGAAGCCGGGCAGCGGTCAGGCATTTCCGGTTTTCTGTTTGACGGCGATAATCTTTTGCAAACAGTTGAGGGAATATTGTCTCGAACGATCTCTTCGGCAGGAAATTGAACGATGACCTCCCAAACACTTTTGGAAACAGTTTCGTTTCAGGTCACAGATGATCCTTATGACAGGGCTAGAGATTGGCTGTTCAATAAAGCGCTGCCATTTTGGGCCATTCACGGTGTTGATCGGGAACATGGCGGGTTTATTGAGCAGCTTCGACCTGATGGCTCCAGCGCTGAACTCGACTTTAAACGGACGCGCGTGCTTTGTCGGCAAATCTACGTTTTCTCGCATGCAGCGTTGCTTGGATGGGAGCCGGGCGCTGCATTAGCCAGGCATGGGTACGATTTTTTAGTCGCTAAGGCTTGGCTGGGGCCGGAGGCCGGCTGGGCTCGCCGACTCGATCTTCACGGCCGCGTAAAAGACCCGACTCCCGACCTTTACGATCTGTCTTTTGTGCTTTTCGCTCTTGGGTGGTTTTATAGGCTGACCCGGGACGATGAGGTTCTAAACTGGGCGCTTCGTACCGAAAATTTCATCGACCGGCATATGCGGCCGACAAAGGGTATGGGCTTTCTGCATGAAAAACCAGCGATAGGCCCGAAAATTCAAAACCCGCATATGCATCTACTGGAAGCGATGTGGGTTAACCTGGAAACATCCGGACATCCAAAATTTCGCGCTATTGGCGATGAAATTATTGAACTATTCACCAGTAAGCTGTTCGACAAAACTACAAAAACGCTAGCCGAATATTTCGACGAGGACTGGGTGCGGCTGGGGGACGAAAGGGGCCGCATGGTGGAGCCAGGTCATCATTTTGAATGGGCTTGGCTGCTTGCCGGTTATCAACGGCTTACAGGGTGCAATTTAAGCGAGTATGTTCATTCACTGGCGGACTTTGCAGAAACTTTTGGCGTCAACAAAAGCACTGGAGTTGTCTTTAATCTTGTTCGAGACGACGGCAAGGTTCTTGACGCCGCCACCCGTGTTTGGCCGAATGCCGAAAGGATTCAAGCTGCTGCAGCGCTGTTCGAACAGATGGGCAAAGATCCTCACGCTGTTTTTTCGCAAACAACGACGTTACTTTTTAATACCTTTCTTAATAGTTCGCCTGAAGGGACGTGGATCGAGCGCTACACTGCCGATGGCAGACCTTTGGCGAATGAAATACCTGCATCAACGCTTTATCATATCTTTATTGCTTTCTCTGAGATGTTGCGTATAGAAAGTAAGGTTAAAACAATATTTAAAGTCTAGCATACTTTAGTTGACATACGAATGATATAGAGTTTTATCTGGCTCACTTGCGTAACAAGAAAGAGACTGATTATTAATGAAATATTTTATATTTACAAGTTAGACTGCAATATCATATGAATTATTGGGTCATCAGCAATATTTTAATGAGCAAAAATAAATGCAGATTTTGATTACGGGTGGTGCAGGTTATATAGGATCGGTGCTTACTCCAGCCCTGCTGGAACGTGGCCACATCGTCACAGTTTTGGACAATTTCGCTCGTGGCACGACTGAACTTGCGCACTGTTGCCATTATTCCAGTTTTAATCCCGTTCGCGGCGATGCGCGCGACGAACGCATCCTCGATGACTTGGCGCCGCGTGCGGATGTTATAATTCCGCTAGCCGCGCTCGTGGGGGCGCCACTCTGCAAGGAGGATCCTATAACTGCGCGGACACTTAACCTTGACGCCGTCGTCGCGCTGGCCAACCGTGTATCGCCATCTCAGATGATTGTCTATCCAACGACAAATTCCGGCTATGGCATTGGCGAGGCCGGCAAATTTTGTACTGAAGAAACATTATTAAATCCTATATCACTTTATGGAGTGACAAAAGTAGAGGCTGAAAAAGCCGTGATTCATGACGCTGGAGGTGTTTCACTCCGCCTTGCGACGGTTTTTGGCATGTCTCCTCGCATGCGAATTGATTTGTTGGTAAATGATTTTACGTGGCGTGCGGTTACAGACCGGGCAGTCGTGGTTTTTGAGGGCCATTTCAAGCGAAACTATATTCACATTCGCGATGTAGTGAAGGGCTTTGAACACGCTATCGCTAATTATACGGTAATGCGCCGCAACGCTTACAATCTTGGTCTTTCCACCGCAAACTTGTCGAAGCTGGAATTGTGCGCACGCATCAAAGAGCAAGTGCCAAATTTTGTTTTTCTGGAAGCGCCAATTGGCGAAGACCCGGATAAACGGGACTACATCGTGTCCAATGACAAACTCGAAAAAACAGGATGGCAACCAGATTGGTCGATTGAAACAGGTATAGCTGAACTCATTCGCGGATATCGTATGATCCGCAATTCCCGATATGCAAATATTTGATTGCTACAGTTTAGAACATAACAATAGGTTGATGAACGAAGGTTACATGTAGGCGCAAACAAATTTCTCAATCTTATTAGAGGTGTATAAGAAAAATTATGATTATTGTCCGCACACCATTACGTGTCTCGTTTTTTGGCGGTGGTACAGATCATCCAGCTTGGTTCCGGCGCCCTGAGCCTGCCGCTGTCATATCGACAAGTATTAACAAGTATGTTTATGTTCAACTTCGTCGATTACCCGCTGTTTTTGATTTCAACTATCGTATTGCCTGGGGAATATTAGAGGAAGTTAAAACTCTAAATGAAATTCAGCACCCCGTTGTCAGAGAAGTTTTAAAACATTACGCTGCTGAAGATACCGGGTACGAGGTTATTTATAACGCTGATCTGCCATCAAAAACCGGCCTCGGGTCAAGTTCAGCATTCACGGTTTCCTTACTTCATGCATTTTTCGGCAATCGCGAAAAGCTTTGCTCAAAAGCGTTTTTGGCTCGTGAAGCGATTTACGTTGAACAGGAATTGCTCAAAGAAACAGTTGGGTGCCAGGATCAAATAGCGGCCGCATATGGGGGTTTGAACCGCATTGATTTTTATCCAGATGGCGACTACCGAGTCACTGTACTGCAAGTCTCGACAACTCGTCGGCAAGAGCTAGAATCGTGTCTAATGATGTTCTTCACCGGCTTTACACGGTCGGCTGATGCAATTGAGAAGAAGAAAATTGCAAATTATGGCCAGCGGGTAGAGCAGTTACGTGCAATATACGACATGGCCAACGAAGGCGAGCGTATTTTAACCGACCCCACCCGTAATATACATGAATTTGGCGAACTTCTTCATCTTGCCTGGACAGAAAAACGTAAGCTCGACGATTCTGTTTCAAGCCCGTTTATCGACGAGCGGTACAAAGCTGCAAGAAACGCTGGCGCTCTCGGCGGCAAGCTGCTCGGCGCAGGCGGCGGAGGCTTCTTATTGATGTTTGCGCCTCCGAATAAACATGCTGCTGTCCGGTCAGCCCTCGAAAATTTGGTGTATGTGCCGTTTCGTATGGAAAGAGAGGGAACGGCAAATATTCTCTACAACCCGGAATTGACTTCAAACTATCTGACCGCGCGCGCGCAGGTCGGCTGAGGAGAAAAAGATGCTTGATAAACTTGAATTTGCGAAAAATTCAAATGATTCCGAGTCGGTTCAAAGCTTTACATGTAAAGCGAGCGATGGGCTGTGGACTGGCGTCGAGCGGGCTTTAGACAATGGTTTCGGCGTCGTTTTTGTGACGGATGACAGCGGTTCTCTTATTGGACAAGCGTCGCTAACTGAGATGCGCGCAGCCATTCGTAAAGGCGCACATCTGGGTTTTACGACGCTTGGCGAGGTTTCGATCCCGGTCAACTATGACGATCATGCATCGCCGGTGCTCCCCGTTATAAACTCGGTTAACCACATAACCAGCGTGTCAATCCGTCCTGAAGCGACGTTCCTTCCAGTGGCCGAACCCGATTTATCGCATACCGAAATGCGAAACGCCATCGACGCCATACTTTCTACATGGATATCGTCCACCGGCGATTACATCCGCAGTTTTGAGGATGCCTTCGCAAAGAAGGTGGATATGGCTTATGGCGTGGCGACATCAAATGGCACCGTGTCGCTTCAACTTGCACTAGCGGCTCTTGGGATAGGAGAAGGGGACGAAGTTATCGTGCCCGACCTCACATTCCCGGCCTCAGCCAACACAGTCATTCACGCTGGGGCAAGACCTGTGCTGGTTGATATTAACCCGGAAACATGGTGCGTTTCAGTCGAGACCATAGCGAAGTCGATAACGTCGCGCACGCGCGCCATAATGCCAGTTCATGTGTTCGGACGCCCGGCGCCAATGACTGAGATTCAGGCGCTGGCGAAAGCTCACGGACTTTTTGTGATCGAGGATTGCGCCGAGGCGCACGGCGCACGCTATGATGGTAAGCCTGTCGGCTCCTTCTCCGACATTGCAAGCTTTTCATTCTTCGCCAACAAAATCATTACAACGGGCGAAGGAGGCATTTGCGTCACCAATAATCCGGACATCGCCGCCAGAATGCGCATATTGCGAGATCACGGCATGCGCCCTGACCGACGTTACTGGCACGAGGAAGCGGGCTTCAATTTTCGTATGACCAATATCCAGGCTGCAATCGGCTGCGCGCAGATTGAAAGAATGGATGCATTCCTCGAAACGCGGCAGCTTGTGCACACCAGATATGAAATGGCTTTTGCTGATGTGCCTGGGGTTACTTTCCCGCCCGCCATGCCTGCCCGCCATGAGCCAGTCGTTTGGTTTTCCTGTGCATTGACCCCTGCAGACAAACGCCCGGCTCTCATACAGGCATGCCGCCAGTCGAACATCGACTTGCGCCCTTTTTTCCACGGCTTGTCATCTATGCCTGCTTACAAACGATATGCGAAAGTTTGCCCCGTCAGTTCTTCATTATCAAAATCAGGCGTAAATTTCCCTACCTCAAGAAAAGTCGACACCCGAATAACTACAAAAATGGCTGATATTTTCCGTGGTGTACTAACCGCATAAACTTGTCCAACGGAATAACAAAGCTGCTTTTCATTTCAAAAGATAACTCTGGGGAGATTTTTAATTTTTTCTGCAGTTCAATCTATTAAAAGTTCCAGCTTCAATCGCGGGTGAGTTTGTCTCGCATCGGCTTGACGCATTCGGACAGGTCGGCGCGCACAAAGCACCTTAACTCCGCTTTGCATTTTCCCGGATTTTGATTATCACGGTTCCACAACGATAATTCGTCAGAAAAGGCGACACCCATGGCGCGTATGGCTCCCCTTGCTTATCTCGACCGTGCGTTAAAAACCGTCACCGATCTTGGCATCAAAACGCCGCCTCCGGAGGATGAGCCGATCACAGGCCTGCTCGATCAGATCGCCGACATCGATCCGGACAAGGTGACCATCATAGGCCGCACGCTGGCGGAGGCGTCCACCTTCAACGAGATCGTGCGCAATGAAGTGGCCGCGATGGAGATCGGCGAGCGCTATAACAACATCGTTGGCGCGTTCAACTCGATCCGCAAGGACGCGAAAAGCCTTGTGGATCAGCTTGAGGACGGAAAACTAAGCTCATTCGAGCGCGTTAACAACGTCTGGATGAAGGTGGTGCGCGGCGACGTGGCAGATCGGTTCGACGACATCCGCAAAACTTACAAGGACGTCGCCAAGGAAACAAAGAACCAGATTCAACGCGAGCATAAAATCCTGAACGCCTATCGCGATTATCGCGGCGCTTATAAGCAGGCGCAGGTGCTCTCGATGGAGGTGCTCGAAAAGGCGACGGCCAAACTCAGCGACGCGAAGGCCGCGTTGAAAGAGGCGTCGGATACTGTTGGTAAGTACGCAGGCAAATCTCCGGCCGAGCGGGCCGAACTGGAAATGCAGCGCGACGAAAAACTCGGCGCGATGATGACCGAGGACAAGCGCTATCAGATCGCCAAGGATCTGGGCGACAACCTCACCATCGGCTACAACACGTCTGAGATCATCATGACGCGGTTACTGCAGACGACAAGCGCCAAGGAGCGGGTTTACGCGCAAGCCGTGAGCTTCTTCTCCACCAACGAGGCGGTGCTGACGGCGCTCAAGGCCTCTTTCACCGGCATGTTCGGCCTGCACGAGTCGACGAAAACGCTGGAGGCGATGAAAAAGGGTGTGTCCGACAGCCTCGATACGCTTTCCGAGGTTGGCGACGCGGTGACGGAGGAAGCACTAAAGGCCGGCTACGGCCCGACGGTGCGCGCCGACGCGGTGAAGAAGCTGGTCGACTCGGTGGCCAACTTCCAGGAGCGCTCACGCGAAATCATTGAGGAGATGCGCATTCTAGCGACCAAGAACTCCGAAGAAATCCGCGACGCGGTGGAGACCGGCAAACGCCGCATGGCGCGCCTCGCCGCTGACATCGAGGCGCTTCCCGCGCCACAGGCGGCGCAGTAAAACCCGATGGCTGCGGCGGCGAAAGGCGTTCAGGTTCCCTTTGACGACGTTATGCTGTCGATGGACGTGGTCGATATGCTGCGCCAGGATCAGCGCATCGCCGAGCGGGAACTGGACGACGACACGCGCCGCAAGCAACTCATCGACCGCCTGCGCGAAGTCTATCGCGGCCAGGGCATCGAGGTGCCCGACCATATTCTCGAAGAAGGCGTGCGCGCTCTGGAGGAGCGCCGTTTCGTTTACGATCCGCCGGGGGCTAATTTCTCCGTTATGCTTGCCAGACTCTACGTTACCCGCTCAACTCTAGGGCGATGGATCGGCGGTGGCTTGCTCGCCCTCGCGCTGATCGGGATTGGCTGGCAGGCATTGGTTGTCCGTCCGCGCGCCGAACGGGAAACCGCCTCCCGGATAGAAATGAGCGAAACTCTTCCACGCGAGCTGAACGCGCTTTATGCAACGTTTGAGAAGGAAGCAAAAGCACCCGCAGTGCTGGAGCAGGCAAAGAATATCCGCGACGCTGGACTTGCCTCGACTGTTGCAGGCCAAGCCGAAGCCGCGCGAAAATCGGCGCAGGCACTGCGCCTCCTGCAGCAGGAAATGCGGCTCGCTTATAACATTAAAATCATATCCCGCCCCGGCGAGTCGAGTGGGCTGTGGCGCATTCCGAAAGTGAACCCGGACGCGCGCAACTATTATCTCATCGTCGAGGCCGTGGATGAACGTGGCGAGGTGCTTGAGCGACCGATCATGAACGAAGAAACCGGTCAGCGCGAACCGGTGAAAAAATGGGCGGCGCGCGTTTCAAAGACAGTTTTCGAGGCCGTACAGGCCGATAAGCGCAACGACGGCATTATCCAGAACGCCGTGATCGGCGTGAAAAGCGTCGGCGAGATCGATCCGCGCTGGACGGTTGACGTTCAGGGAGGCGCGCTGACCCGATGGTGACCGGCGTGCAAACCGGGCGGCAAACGCTCGCCTCCATTGAAAAGGCGCTGGGCGATGTGAGCGAGACCGCCACGCGCCTGAACGCGGAACTGGAGAAAGCCAACCAGGACAAGGCCAAACTTGTTGCGCAGCGGCTTGAAGCGTTTCGCGAACTCGCTCAGTTTCGCGCGCAACTGGCTGTTGTCGATGGCGTTATTGACGAGGCCGATCAGCTAAATCTTCAAGTTCGCGGCGTTCTGCAGGCTCGCCAGAAAACCGTGACAGCGCTCAAGCGGCGCTCGGCGCAAGCCAGCACTCAGCGTGAGCAGTTGATTGCCGAACAAGGCGGCCTCGACAAACAGATCGACCAGCTTGAGAAAAAACTGGATGCAGCGGTCGGGCGCGCACGTGCGGAGCTTTCGCAGGAGCCGACCTACAGCGGGCACAGTAAACGTCATGACGAACTTCTCAGCATGGTGAAGAAAGCGTCCGCCAAGGCAGAGAAATCCCACGATGAACTGGAGGCAAAGGGCGCACCCTACCGTGGCGACCGGCTGTTCATGTATTTGTGGAATCGCAAATACGGCACGTCCGAATATGAAGCGACGGGCGTGGTGCGCTGGCTGGACGATTGGGTAGCCCGCCTTGTCGGTTATCCGGACGCGCGCGCAAACTTCACCATGCTGACCGACATTCCAGAGCGTTTGGACGAGCACGTGGGAAGGTTGAAAAAAACGCTGCAGGTCGAACAGGACGCGGTGGACAAGATTGAGGGCAAAAAAATCCGCGAAATTGTGGGGGCCGAGCTTGACGACAAGATGCAGGAGCTGCGCAAACAGCGCGAGGCGTCAACCGCAAACCTGGAGGCGCTCAACGCCGAGGTGATCGAGACGGACAATCAGCTCAAACGCTACGCCGAAGGGCAGGACGCCTCGTTTCAGGAAGCTATTGAAAGCACCACAAGTTTTCTGGAGGGGCAGAGCTTAAGCGCTCTGCTGGCGGACGCGCGCCAGACAAACGACCCCGGCGATGACAAAATCGTAAACCTGATCGGCAATCTGGCTGGCGCCATCACATCGCTAGAGGAGTTGGCTAAAACGAAAAGCGAGGCGCTGGAGGCTGCTTTCGCCCGCAAGCAGGAGCTTCTACGTATCGCGGCAGGCTTCCGGCGCGCGGGCTATGATGAACCAGGATCGGTTTTTCAGCCCGGCTCCGGCGGTGAAACGCTGCTCAATCAATTGCTGCAAGGGCTGATAACTGCGGCGGAGTATTGGGCGCGCACTCAAAGCGGACATCGCTGGCGCGGACGCTCCGGAGATGGATACCGGCGCGGCTCCAGCAGTTCCGGTGGGCGCTCAAGTCGCGACGACTCCGGCCCGGAATTCCGAACCGGCGGCGAATTCTGATTACTATGTCCGATAAATCAGAATTGTCGCATGACGGTTTGATTTGCGTAGGGTGTTAGCCACGATGAGCGAGGGATCGAAACCGATAACGATCTATGTCGATGCCGATGCATGTCCGGTGAAGGCGGAGATTTACCGGGTAGCTGAGCGTTATGGGATCAAGGTGTACATCATAAGCAACAGTCCGATCGCCGTTCCACGCACGCCGATGATCGAGCGCGTCGTCGTGAGCGAAGACCCCGACGCCGCCGACCACTGGATCGCCGAAAAGGTTTCTCGCGGCGATATCGTCATTACAGCCGATATTCCTCTGGCCCACCGCTGCCTGCAAGTTGAGGCGGACGTTATCTCCCCCACCGGGCGGCCGTTAAACGAGGCGTCGATTGGTATGACGCTAGCGACGCGCAATTTGATGCAGGATTTGCGGTCAGCCGGACATACTACCAGCGGCCCGAGGCCATTTCTGCCGCGCGACCGCAGCAATTTCCTGTCCGCGCTCGATGCCGCCATTGTCCGGCTGAAACGCGCAGGGTTCGGGGCCGCTTCCACGCCGTCAGCTTGAGATAAGCTAAACATTCCAGGATTGCGCCGAACAAAGGGGCGCAACGGGCATGACGGCCATCCATCTTTTCGATCTTGCATTCCGGCGCAACGAATGGCTGGGCGCAAAGCAGGCCGCCATTGCCGGCAACATTGCCAACGCTAACACGCCGGGATTTAAGGCGCAGGACGTTGAGCCTTTCAGCGATATACTAAACAGCACGGCGCTGAAGCTGGTGAAAACGGCTTCCATGCACATGTTGCCGCCCGCCGCGGCGTTTCAGACCACAGGAGTTCGGGATAGCGCGGCGTGGGCGACGGCGCATTCCGGCAATAGCGTCAGCCTTGATCAGGAGCTGGTCAAATCCGGCGAGGCGCAACGCGCTTTTTCGCTGAATTCGGCGGTCGTGAAGTCCTTCCACCGCATTTTGCTGTCAGCCTCGAAAGGATAAGCCATGCTCGACCCGCTCGCATCGGCGCTGCAATCCTCCGCATCGGGTCTTCAGGCGCAATCGCACCGTTTGCGGGTTGTTTCGGAAAACCTGGCGAATACGGAGTCAACGGGTCGCACACCTGGCGCTGATCCGTATATGCGCAAGACCATTAGTTTCGAGAGCGTGCTGGACGAGACGGAGGGCGGCGCAGGGGTGCGCGTCAACGGCATCGGCGCGGATGATAAACCGCCGCGTGTCGAGTTCGACCCCGACAACCCGGCGGCGGACGAGCGTGGCTACGTGAAGCTGCCCAACGTGAACGTGCTCATTGAAATGGCCGACATGCGCGAGGCCAACCGCACCTATGAGGCAAATCTCCAAATGGTGAAGCAGGTGCGCGACATGCTGGCGTCAACTATAGATTTACTGAGGGCATAATGATTATCGACCGCATAGCAATGTCGGGCATAGCTTCGACCGCAACCGCCACACACACAAGGGGCGCATCAGCCATTGACGCGGAATCTGATTTCGGCGCGGCGCTCGCCAGCGCGGCCTCAAACGCGATGGCCTCGCTGCGTGCGGCTGAAAGCGCCTCGATAGCGGGGATAAATGGCCAAGCCTCGGTCCAGCAGACTGTAGAGGCTGTCATGTCCGCCGAACAAACCCTAAGCGCCGCCATGACTATCCGCGACAAAGCCGTGGCGGCTTACCTCGAACTCAGCCGCACCTCCATATAAGGCCGCAAAATCATGAGAGCGCTTTCCATCGCCGCGACGGGCATGACCGCCCAGCAGCTCAACGTCGAGGTGATCGCCAACAACATCGCGAACATCAACACAACCGGCTTCAAGCGGGCGCGGGCGGAGTTCACCGACCTGCTTTACCAAACGGAGCGGGCGGCGGGCGCTCCCAATCGCGGCGGTCAGGAGCCGGTGCCGGAGGGCGCGAACCTTGGTCTTGGCGTGCGCACCACCGCGATCCGAAATCTGCATTTGCAGGGCGCGCTAACGCAGACCGGCAACAAGCTCGATCTGGCGTTGAACGGGCGCGGCTGGTTTCAAGTCAACTCGGCCGAGGGCGACGTGCTCTATACCCGCGCTGGCGCTTTCAACAAAAACGCTACGGGGGAAATCGTCACCGCGGACGGGTATACGGTGCAGCCCGGCATGACCGTCCCCGAAAACACGACCGAAATCATTGTCAATGAAAGCGGACAGGTTTACGCGCGCGTTGGCCGCGAGGCGGAGCTGCAGGAGCTTGGGCAGCTTAGCCTGGCAAATTTCGTGAACGATGTAGGGCTAGAGCCGCTTGGGGGCAATTTATATCGCGAGACGACGGCGTCCGGCGCAGCCGTGACCGGCGTCGCGGGCGATCCGGGTTTCGCCTCTGTGCAGCAGGGATATCTTGAGAACTCCAACGTCGATCCGGTGAAGGAAATCACCGAACTGATCGCCGCGCAACGCTCATACGAGATGAACTCCAAGGTCATTCAGGCCGCAGATTCCATGTTCGGCACCGTTGCAAGGGATATGCGCTAATGTTGCGGCCTTCCGAAGTTGCAAACTGGGGAGTTAGCGCTTTCCTCGCATTCTCCGCCGCGTTCTGGTTGGCCGTCGCTGAAGCCCAGACGGGCCACGACGCAGCTTATCGCCATCTCCCCGCACCAAACGCCACAATTTATCCTGGCGATGTCATCAACGCATCGATGTTAAGCGAGCGGGCCTTCGCCGCCAGCGCGGCCAAGGGCGTCTTCGACAGCACGGCCACTCTGGCTGGCAAGGTCGCGCGACGCACGCTGATGCCCGGCCAACCCGTGCCGCTCGCCGCCGTTCGTGCACCTTATGTTGTAATGCCGGGGCGTGCGGTTATGCTGCTATTCCGGCAACGCGGCTTAACCATCTCAGCCGCTGCAATGCCACTCCAGCCCGGTGGCCCCGGCGACATCATCAATGTGCGCAACACCGAAAGCGGCGTGACCGTCAAGGGCGTGGTTATAGCGGACGGAACGGTCAGTGCGGGTGCGCCATGAAGATTAAAACAGGCGCATATCACCCCTCACCCCAACCCTTTTCCCTCGGGAGAAGGAGTTTTAAACGCGCCCTCTCCCGGTCGGGAGGGGATTGGGGTGAGGGAGGCAAAGTTCCTAAGTTTTATAAGTTCGCCATCGCCATTTTAGCGATAACTATGATAGCCCCGGGCGAGGCGCGAGCGCAGACGCGCATCAAGGACATAGTCTCTGTGCGCGGCGTGCGGCCCAATCAGCTTGTCGGATACGGCCTCGTCATCGGTCTGAACGGCAGCGGTGATAGCCTGCGCAATGCGCCGTTCACGCAACAATCGCTGCAATCGATGCTTGACCGCATGGGGGTGAATGTGCGCGACCAGCGAACCCGCACAAAAAACGTCGCGGCGGTGATCGTCACGGCGGAGATGCCCGCTTTCATCGGGCGCGGCTCGCGCATCGACGTCACGGTGTCCTCGCTCGGCGACGCCAGTTCCCTCTCCGGCGGATCGCTTATCATGACGCCGCTGGCTGGCGCCGATAACCAGATTTACGCCGTCGCCCAAGGGCCGGTTGCCGTCACGGGGTTCGCAACTTCAGGCGACGCGGAGAAGCTGACGCAGGGCGTGCCCACCACTGGCCGCATCCCCAATGGTGCACTGGTTGAGCGCGACGCCCCGGGTAAATTGAGGGATGAGAAACACATCGCGCTGGAGCTGCGCAATCCAGATTTCAGCACATCCGTCGCCATCGCCGACGCCATCAACGGCTTCACACGGGCGCGCTACGGCTTCCCCACTGCCCGCGAGGACGATCTGCGCACAGTCACGCTCATGCGGCCAAAAGACGTAACGCACTCACGCTTTATCGCTGAAATCGGCGAGTTGATGGTGAAAGCCGACACCGCGGCGCGTGTCGTCATCGACGAGCGCACAGGCACCATTATCATCGGGCGCGATGTGCAAATCTCAACGGTCGCGGTCTCGCATGGCAGCCTCACCGTGCGGGTGACGGAAACGCCGCAAGTCTCGCAACCGGCGCCGTTCTCCGAGGGTGAAACGGCGGTGACGCCGCAGACGGAGGTTTCGGCGCAACAGGACGGCGGCGCGCTCGCCATCATGCGCGGCACGGATCTCTACACGCTGGTGAGCGGGCTGAACCGAATGGGCCTAAAGCCGCAAGGGATTATCGCGATCCTGCAAGCCATAAAGTCGGCGGGCGCCCTCCAGGCCGAGTTGGTGGTGCAATGAGAATGTCCGCTGCACTACTTATTTTTATCCTGCCTGCCGTTGCTTTGGCCCAGGACCCTGGCGATAAACCCGTGGCTGGCAGTAAGGCGTCGGAAAGCTATTGCCGCAACATCGCCTCCGCCGCAGCCGACGCGCGCATGGAATGGCAGAAAGGCATTATCGCCGCGCTGGAGGCTGACCTCGAAAAGCGCACGCACCAGCTTGAAGCCAAAATGGCCGAATATCAGAAGTGGCTGGCGCGCCGCGATGAATTCGCCGCCAAAGCGCAGGAAAGTCTGGTCGGAATATACGCGCAGATGAAGCCGGACGCCGCCGCCGCGCATCTTGCCGCGATGGAGGAGGAAGTAGCTGCCGCCATTCTCACCAAACTGGGCGTCCGCAAATCCAGCGCCATCATGAACGAAATGGCAAGCGCTAAAGCCGCTCGCCTTTCCGCCACCATCGCGGGCGCGGCGCGGACAGCCCCGCATAAGAAAACTCCGCCAGACAGTAATCTTGCGGAACCGGCGGAGGGAAGGTCTTGAGCGGGCGACACCTTGCAGTGCTGATTGCTTTAACCGTCAGCGGATGTGCGGTGGATGTTCGCGATATCGGACGCGAGCCGCACATGACGCCGGTTGGCGCTGGCCTGCATCCGCCCAGCGTGCCCATCGCCAGCGAACCGACGCGACGCCCGGTTTATCGAGGCGGCAACTCGCTCTGGCAGGACGCCAGTTCAGACTTGTTCAGCGATCCCCGCGCCACGCGGGTTGGCGACGTGGTGACGGTGAAAATCATCATCAAGGATAAAGCCTCGCTCGACAACTCATCGAACCGCTCGCGCGACGCGAAAAAAGACCTGAGCCTCGGCTTAAACTACGGCCTGAACATTGCAGGCGTGGCTCCGCGTGTGACGGCGTCGGGCGATGGCTCTCTGGACACAACGGTCGATTCCAAAACGGAAACCAAGTCGCAGGGCGGCGTTAACCGTTCTGAAAGCATCAATTTGCTGGTCGCCGCCGTCGTGACTGATGTGATGCCCAACGGTAACCTCATGATTAGCGGCACTCAGGAGGTGCGCGTCAATTTCGACGTGCGCGTTCTGACCGTCGCAGGCGTGGTACGGCCGCGCGACATCTCGACCGAAAACACTGTGTCTTACGAAAAAATCGCCGAAGCGCGCATCTCCTATGGCGGGCGCGGGCGCACCATTGAGGTGCAGCAACCCGCCTACGGCCAGCAAATTCTCGATCAGGTTATTCCGTTTTAAGGGCGCGCGCGTGGCGACAAAACTTGCTCCCAGGAAACCACCGGGCGAGCCAAAAAGCTCATCCATTGTCGCCACACTCGTGGCGTTTGTGCTGGTCACGATTCTCGCGGCGGCTGGCGGGGTGTTGCTCGGTCCTCAAATCGCCGACGCGGGGAGAGTAACTGTTCAGGAGGGCGTACCTGCGCCTGCGGGCAGGGCGCCGCGTCAGCACCAGCTTAACAGCGCCACGCTTGTGCCGCTATCGCCGATTGTCGTCAGCCTCGCCGGTACGAAGAAAATCTGGATGAGGCTTGAGGCGTCTATCGTGCTTGAAGGCCGTCCATCCGATGCGCCTTTGCTGGCGGCCAAAGTCGGCGAAGATATCCTCGCTTTCCTCAAAACCGTGACACTCGCGCAAATCGAGGGGGCCAGCGGCTTCATGTTCCTGCGCGATGACCTTAACGACCGCGTGCGGCTGCGCAGCGACGACAAAATCCGAGAACTCGTGATCAGGACGTTTGCCATCGAATGAGAACCCTTAGAGTGTGTCCGATTATGATGGAACCCGAGTCATGGCCGGGATTGACCCGGCCATCCAGAGACCCAAGCTGCGCTCCAATAAAAAAACTGGATGGCCGGGTCAAGCCCGGCCATGACAAGAGGGTGCTCTGCTTTCACCTAAACCGGACACGCTCTAGTTTAATTATTCTGATTTTAATAACATTTTTGATGTCCACTTTTGCGTTCGCGCAAGGATCAGGCTCCGGGCTGAACCTTGACGCGCTTGTGCCACCGGGCGACGCCACTGCAACCGGGCGAGCCATCCAGCTCATCATCATTATCACCGTGCTGTCCGTTGCGCCGGGTCTTTTGATGATGGTGACATGCTTCACCCGTTTCATCATCGCACTGTCATTCCTGCGCACTGGCCTCGGTCTGCAAACAACGCCCGCCAACCTCATCCTTATCAGCCTGGCCCTGTTCATGACGTCATTTGTCATGGCGCCGACGTTCGACGAAGCGTGGAAGTCGGGCCTGAAACCTTATATGGATAGGCAAATTAACGAAGAGGAGGCGTACATACGCATCACCCAGCCGTTTAAAACCTTCATGCGGGCGAACGTGCGGGAAAAAGACCTCGTATTATTTGAGAACATCGCGCGCGAAAAACTGAAGCTTAACGACAAGCCTGCGCCAACGCCGCCAACGCCGGAAGCCAAGGCTGACGACAACCCCGAGCTTCGCGTGCTCATCCCCGCTTTTATGGTCTCCGAACTGCGTCGGGCGTTTGAGATCGGCTTTCTCATCATGCTCCCGTTTCTGGTCATCGACATGATCGTCGCCACTCTCGTCATGTCGATGGGCATGATGATGCTGCCGCCCACTGTTGTGTCCCTGCCGTTTAAGATCATGTTCTTTATTCTCATCGACGGCTGGAACCTGCTGATTAACGGCCTAACCAGGTCTTTTAATTAAATCAACACTTGCGGCGTAAGGTTGCGTCAAGATTTCCCGCGTAGCGTGTATCGCATGGCAGGTCGGGCACAACAAACCCGAAGGCATGACGCCGCCCCGCCATACCGGACGGCCCGGTATGTCCCCACTATCCAACCTCAAGGGACATGATTTATGACCAGCATTTTGACAAACAACGCCGCTAAAGTCGCTTTGCAGACGCTAACCTCCACCATGAAAAGCCTAGACATGACGCAAAGCCGCATCTCGACCGGCCTGCGCGTGGGCGACGCTTCTGACAACGCCGCATATTGGGCCATCGCCACCGGAATGCGTTCGGACAGCTCGTCGCTTTCAACCGTCACTGACGCGCTGAATCTGGGTGCCTCTACCATCGACGTCGCCTCAAACGGCCTCAAAAGCGCTATCGATGTGGTTACGCAGATCAAGACCAAACTTGTCGCCGCAGCGCAGCCCGGCATCGACCGCGACAAGGTGCAATTAGAAATTAGCCAGCTTCAAAACCAGCTCAAGAGCATCTCCGACTCGGCTTCGTTCAATGGCCAGAACTGGCTTTCGGTCAACTCTGCTGAAACGGGGTATAACGCTACAAAAAGTATTGTGTCGTCTTTCTCGCGTGACGCTTCGGGCGAAATATCGATTGGCAACATCAACGTCAACACCAACGGCACCAAGTTATTCGACAAAGGCTCCTTCGCCATCGAAGAGTTTGGCGCGGCTGTCAACGCCGCAGGTGTTGCCAACACCGCAACAGGTGCGGTTGCGGCTCAAGTCGTGACGCTGACCAGCGTTGTCCGCGAAGACGTCGCCAACGCCGACACCAGAACCCTCGCCATCGACTTCACCGACCTTAGCTCGACCACAGTCGCATTCGGCACAGGCACGGCGACGGCCAACCGTGATCTCTCGTCCGGCGATAAACTTGGAGCCACCGCGAAATATGACGCCGACACAAAAGTCGTGACGATTACAAAAATCGACCTGGACGTGATTAACAGCGGCCCTGCGGCTGCAAAATTTACCTATAGCACGTTCACCATTAGCAACGTGACGCTGAACAACTCGACCGGCGGAGGTTTGCTTGACGCGGCCGACGCAAGCACCGTTGGCACTTATACTGATGCTGACGGCGTCACAACCAGCTCGGCCTCTGGGGGAACAGGCAAGTCAGTGTTCAATCTAGATATCGCCTCGCTGAGCGATTCGGTAGACGATCTGGCGACGCTGAACGCCTTTACGAAACAGGCCGAAGCCGCCATTTCATCGCTCACCACGGCGGCCTCCGATCTGGGTGCGGCCAGGTCGCGTGTCTCGATCCAGCAGTCTTTCGTCGTGAGCCTCAAAAACTCCATCGACAAGGGCATTGGCGCGCTGGTAGACGCGGACATGAACGAGGAATCGACCCGTCTCCAGGCGCTCCAGGTGCAGCAGCAGCTCGGCGTGCAGGCGCTCTCCATCGCCAACCAGTCCAGCCAGTCGATCCTAAGCTTGTTCCGGTAATCGTTAAGCGACGCAAGAGCCGCGACACACCCGTGCTTCGCGGCTCTTAGTTACCCTGCTCTAATCACTCTCGCGCAAGCTTTCCGCGCCATCGTCCGGTTTGGGAAATAACGGCGGGCGCTTCACGGGCATGACAGGTTCGGAGCAGATTGAACGACTTCTGAAAAGCCTTGGCGAACTCGGCGCCAAGCGGCTCGCCATTCTTAGTGCAATGGGGGTTTTTATTTTTGCGGCCGTCGGTCTTGGGAGCCACTATCTCAGCCGCCCGGCGGATGAGACGCTTTATGTCGGCCTTTCCATGCAGGATATTGGCCGAATGAGCGCGGCGCTGAATGAAGCGGGCATTGGTTTCGACGTTAGCTCTGACAGCACATCCATCAGCGTGCGCAGGGGGCAATCAGCGAAAGCCCGTATGCTGCTTGCCGAAAAAGGGCTGCCGGGTAGCGCCAACTCCGGCTACGAGCTGTTCGATAAGCTTGGCTCTATGGGCCTTACCTCATTCATGCAGGACGTGACGCGCGTGCGGGCGCTGGAGGGCGAAATCGCGCGCACCATCCAGGGTATGAAAGGTGTCAAGGCCGCGCGGGTCCATATCGTGCTGCCCGATGCCGGGTCGTTCCGGCGCAACCGCCAGCTGCCTTCCGCATCCGTCGTGGTGCGCACGGAGACGCCAGGCGACTTCCCCTCCGCGCAAGCCATCCGGCATCTGGTCGCGGCGGCCATTCCCAGCATGACCAGCGAGCAGGTGACGGTTCTTAGCACGGATGGCGTCGTGCTGGGTTCGCCCGCCAATCCGTTCACCGGTGGCCCGAGCGCCATGCTTGGCATGGAGCGAACCGTCGCGAACGAGTTGGAGGCAAATATCCGCCGCACGCTTACGCCTTATCTCGGCATGGGAAATTTCGAAATCAGCGTCGCCGCGCGGCTCAACACCGACAAGCGCCAGATCAATGAAACGGCTTACGACCCCGAGTCGCGGGTTGAGCGCTCGGTGCGTAGCGTAAAGGAAACCGGCAGTTCGCAAAACAACGGCCGTAACTGGACGGCAAGCGTGGAAGCCAACCTCCCTGCTGAGCAGACGGCGAGTAAACAGGGCGAACAATCCACCAAGCAGAGTGAGCGCAAGGAAGACCTGACGAACTATGAGGTGAACTCCAAAATCATCTCAACCGTCAGCGACGGCTATCGGATTGAGCATCTCGGCGTCGCTGTCGTCGTCAATCGCAAGCGCGTTGCCGCCGTGGCTGGCAAGGACGCCACTCCACAGGCCATAGACGCGCAGTTGAAGGAAGTGGAGCGGCTCGCCGCCTCCGCTGCTGGCGTGGACGCCAAGCGCGGCGACCAGGTGACGGTCGCAGCGGTAGATTTTATGGATGATGGGAGGCTTGATCCGATTGCAGGGCCGGGCGTCGCCAGTGAAATGATGGCGCATCTGGGCAGCGTGGTTAACGCCGCCGCACTGCTTGGCGCCACTTTTATTCTGGTCTGGTTCGGCATGCGTCCGGCGATGCAGATACTGGTTGCGCGCCCTGCCGCCCCCGCTCTAGCTGCGCCAGCCGCCGACGTCTCCAAGGCTCTGGCTAGTCCTGCGACCGGCGTGGAAACAGCGCCAATCGCAAACGTGCCGCAAATAAACCTGGCGAGCCGCGGCCCGCAAAAGCAGCTCGAACAGGTTGTCGAGGCGAATGACGAGCAAGCCGCCGCCGTTCTCAAACAATGGATGCGCAGCCGATGACGCCATTTCGGATCAAAGCTCACCTGATCGACCTCGACGCGAAAAGCGCCAGCAATGAGTTGATTTCCCCGCCAAATAACGCGAAACGCTTGCCCGAATTTTTCTCTCTCGGCGCACGCTCGGCAAAATCCATCGACGCCTCCGCCCAAGGCTATGCGGACGGCGTGGCTCAAACCAGAATAGAATACGAACTGCTGCTGGCGCGGCAGATTGTGGATTTCCAAAACCGTCTCATACAAGAGCGCAAGCGCTGGGCAGCCGATGAAGGCGAAAGGCTCGCAGAAAAATTACATAACGGCCTTCGTTCCGTTCACGCCAGCGTTGGCGACACGGCGGCGCGCGTTATTGCCCCGTTCATGACAGAAACACTTGAAAACAGGGCGGCGGCCGAATTTGTGGCCTCATTGGAAGCCGCTTTGATGAACGGCGGCACAGATATTCAGATCAAGGGCCCGCCCGACCTGCTGCGTGCGATGCAGGATAAGTTTCAGGATGATAAAGCGCGCGTAACATTCACCCCCGCAGATACATGCGACCTTGAAGTGAAAATGGATGACAGCATTATTGAAACCTGTATCGGGCGTTGGATCGAGAAAATCAGGGAGGCCGTAGCTTGAGCTTGGGCAGGGAGGACATGAGAGCGCCGGATGTTATTGTCGTCCGAAGGCGCGGACATGAGGACGATCATCCCCCGCATGGCGGTATCTGGAAGATCGCCTATGCCGACTTCATGACCGCGATGATGGCCTTTTTTCTGGTGATGTGGCTGATCAACACGGCGGATACGAAAACCATTGGCCAAATCGCCACTTACTTTAATCCTATCAAACTGACCAATAACATTCCCGGTCCGAAAGGCGTGCATGAGGTTATTGCCGAAGAGCCATCCGGAGACAAGAAAAGCGAGAAAACTCCAAAAAAGGGCGAGGGCGGCAAAGCAGCAGCAGATGGTCCGAAACATTCCGAGCAGGCCTTGTTTGAAGATCCATACGGCATTTTGGCCAAACTTGCCGCCGAGCATAGAACCGCTGGCGGTGCGGCTCCCGCTAATAAAAAAGGCGGTGAGGCCCTAAGGGACGCTTTCGATCCGGATTTTGTTACAGCGCCGCTGGATGACGCAGACCTGATCCCTCGCGCGGCGTTGAAAACCGCACCAAAAGCCGACGCGCCGCCCTCAGAAGATATGAAACAGGTATCGTCTGAAACCTCACCCGAGCCGACGACAGCAACATCCAAGTCTAACCCCGGCGGAATCATTAATGAGAATGACAAGGCCAAACCAGTCGCGGGGGATGGGAAAAGCGGTGAGAGCCAAGCCGCTCTATTGCGCGCCCAGCTTAACAAGGCACTAACAGGCGTGCAGGCCAACACCATCCCCGATGTGCAGGTAACTGAAACGGCGGAGGGGGTGCTCATCAGTCTCACCGACCAATTCGATTTCGAGATGTTCGCCATCGGCTCCGCGGAACCTCGGCCCGGACTGATCGCCGCTATGGACAAAATTGCCCGCCTGCTCGCCCAACAATCGGGAAAGCTGTTGGTGCGGGGACATACGGATGGCAGGCCCTACCGCTCGAAGCTCTACGACAACTGGCGGCTCTCCAGCGCCCGCGCGCACATGGCGCATTACATGCTCATTCGTGGCGGCGTCGGCGAATCTCGGTTTGAGCGCATCGAAGGTTATGGCGCCACCGGCCTAAAACTGCCTCAAAAGCCGGATGCAGCCGCGAACCGGCGTATCGAAATTCTAATGCGGACGACCGCTCAATGAGGCGCTTATCGCTGATCTCCGCATTGCTGCTCTGGCTACCATGGTTGGTAACGGCGGTACGATGCGAGCCACAGCCGCCACCCCAGCCTTACGAACTCGTGCGCACCCTTCAATCCATGCAAAACCAGATTGCCCTCGGCGTCAAAAATGCGCACGCAGCGCAACGGGCGATGCTTGCGGCGATTTTGAAAGCCATCGCCGAAGCGCAGCCTGATATCTGGGCAGACCCAAGAAACACGCGGGCGGTGTTCAGCTTTGTTTTAAGCGGCGGTGATCCCCGGCCACTCCGGGAACTGATCGCAATCAATTTGTCCCCAGCCTTTACCACCGAACTATCGCGGGGCGTTCTGGCGTTTGGCGAGGGACGGAATAAGGAGGCGCAACAGTTTCTCGACTACGTGGACGCCCGCATGCTTGACCCGAGCATTGCTGGCCATGTCGCCTTGATCCAGGGTATTCTGTACGCTGGCGGCGATGCGCCCAAAGCAATGTCGAAGTTCGACGATGCCGAGTTGCTATCGCCCGGGACGCTGGTGGAGGAGGCCGCGCTTCGCCGCAACTCGATTTTGACGCTGCAGAACGGCAATTTCCGCAGAGGGTTAACGCTTAGTTCGAGGTATCTGCGCCGGTTTCCCTATTCAGGCTACGGCGAAAGCTTTCTGCAGCAATTCGCGCTACAAACGGCGCTGCAGGGGAGTGACTCTGACGCATCGCACTTTGCTGACATAAGCATGGCTGTTGAAACGCTGCCGCCTGCGCGCCGCGCCCAGTTTTACATCGCGATTGCGCAAGCAGCAATTTTACGCGGGAAAGTAAAGCTTGCGCTAAAAGCGTCCGCGAGAGCAAACGGCGATGGCGCACCATCGAGCATCGCAAAAAGAGCCAGACTTTACGAAGCGCTGGCGCTGGTCGCCGGGGCCGGGAAAGACTGGGAGCGGGGCCGCGATTTACTTAACGGCATGTCAGCCGAAAGCTTTAACGCGACGGATGCAGATTTGCAGCAAGCTGCGCTCTCACTTGCCGACGCAATCCGCAAGCCTTCCGAGAAATCTGCTGTGCTCGCCTTAGAGCCGAGCGAGGCCGCTATACCGAAAACACGCGCAGTGGAGCGCGCGGAAGGTGCATTAGCCCGAGCGGTCATGCTAATCGGAGAGGTGAAATGACCACTACAGCGCTCGTCGTCGGCAAAGCCACGCCGAAAACAGAAAAAAGCTCAGGCAATAAGCTTGGCTTTAGCCCCGATGATATCGAAAAAGCGCCTATACCCGGGGGCTTTAGAGATACGCTTTCGCAGTTGGACACAATGACGGATATTATCGCGGTCTCCGCACCTCCCACGGAAACGGTGGCCGAAACTCTCACTCAGCCCCAAGCGCTCTGGGATCAAACGCTTCCGCCCTCGGCCTTCTTCGCCCCAAACGATAAGGCGTGGTTTGATGCGCACCCAAATCTAATATCGAGCGTGGGCACGCTTGAAACAATCATTTCAGAAGTCTTGATGGTCGGGCCACAATCGCAAGCCAAGTCGCACCTCCCCGACGCCTTTCCCGAAGCCAATATGATGGATGTCGATGTCGTGGCGTCGATGAAGGCCATTCAAAAGCAAAGTTCCATGTTTAAGGCGAATGCCGCGCCGCTCCCACCTATCAGCGTCATGGATGAGCAAACGCATTTCGCGCCGGTGACGCCGGACAAAAGTTGGCTGCAAAACCTGGCTGGTCGTTGGCCGCTGGCGCTAACGGCCGAAACCGGAGCGCCGAAGCGTTCGACTGCCCATGGCAAAACGGAGCCGCCATCGAACGAAATCGCGTCGGCTCGCGCCGATGTGCAGCGAACAGCTATGGAGAATGTCTCGGTAGAAGCAGAGGTTTTCATCACTCGCGCAGAGAAAAATGCAGCGCGCGAGAAGCCTGCTCAGTCAGCTATCGCGTCGATCGCGCCAGAGGCCGTCCAACAGGAAGCACGGCTGGAGGGCTTTGCAGCAGCCGCCTATCCGTCGCCGGGCGTACAGATTACATCGCCGATACTCGACGAGCTGCCAGCCGCGCGAACGGCGTCAATTCCAAGCCCGGATCCCGCGCAAGCTGCATCAAAACCAGCGCTGAAAACTTTACGAATCGCGTTGCAGCCCGCCGGTTTGGGCGCCGTGACCATCACGTTGTCTTTGAAAGATCAAGCTTTGAGCGTCGGAATCGAAGCGGAGCATGAGATTGCAGCCCGCGCGCTGCGCGTTGAAACTCAGGCGCTTACAGAAAAACTTTCAATAGCCGGTTACACGGTCGAGGCGCTCACAATTCTAGCTGCAAAGTCCGACGCGAGCGGTGCCCAGCAACTGGGCGGCGAAAGCCCCGCGCAAAGCTCGTTCGATAAAAATGATAGTGGCGGGCGCGAGCCGGGACAAAAACCGCAACCCGGCCGGGAGGGCCGCGCGCCGCAACAAGGGTTCGCTGATGTCAATGATAGGGATACTGAAAAGACTGATACTCGCGGCGGCGTTTATCTTTAGCCCGCAATTGGTCTGGGCTGCTTCTGCGAGGCCATGTGAGGCGGAAATGGTGCGCGCCAGCAAACGCCATAACGTGCCGCTGGCAGTACTGTATGCGGTTGGCCTGACGGAATCCGGCCGGCAAGGTTCGCTCCAGCCGTTCGCCATGAATGTTGAGGGACGCACAGTCCACAGCGCTACGCTTGAGCAGGCGCAAGCCCAGTTTGCCGAGGCGCACCAAATGGGGGCGAAGCTGATCGATGTGGGCTGTATGCAGGTCAATCATCACTTCCACGGGGAGCATTTTCCGTCGCTTGCGGCTATGTTCGATCCGGCCCGCAATGTGAATTACGCCGCGCGTTTCCTGCGGCTGCTGCATCAGCGTGAGGGCGGCTGGACGATGGCTGTCGCCCGCTATCACGCCGGCCCGGCCAATCATGCCGCGCATAAGGTTTACATATGCCGGGTCATAAAGAACATGATTGCATCCGGTTTTGGCGCCCGCACGCAACAAGCAGCGGATTATTGCGCGTTTCCGTCGGCCCCTGCAAGCTGGACACCATTAAAGGACATTCCATAGTATGACAAATGCCGGACTACTCGGGCCATACAGGCTGAGTGTAGATATCATTGACGCAACGATTGTGGGGAACTCGCCTGCCGGTTTTGCGCTTGGTCATTTAGACCGGAGCGGGCGTTTCTGTTTGAGCCGTGTAGGCCGCGCCGACTCCAATCTGGCCGCAAGTCTGCGGGCTTTCATTGGCACCGAACTGATGTTCAAATTCAAATATTTTCACACTTCCGAGGAGGCGTTCCTGAAAGAGTGCGAACTGTTTCACGCCTTCAATCCGCCGGGGAACCGGACTCATCCGGCGCGGAGTGCGGGAACGCGCTGGACGTGCCCTCAGTGCGTGATGTTCGAACGGAAGTGGTGAGCAGGTTGAGCAAATCCTGGAGCGCGGCCTGGTAGCCGTGATTCCAGTACGCTTGCTCGGGCGAGCCGCCATTGAGATGCCGCTGGTCGAACTCGGTATACGGGGCTTCATCCTCAAGCCATTGCCTGATGGTGTCGCGCTGCAGCACAATCATGCCTATGTGATCTGAACTATACATGGCGCAATTATTGCCTTGCATAGCTTTATCAAATTTTAATGCGCCCGTCTGTTTAAGTTTACAGTAAAAGGGTGGTTTACAGACACCGTAAGAATAGAACAATTAATTGCTTAAGATTTCAAATTCTTTTCTTCTGGCCGTATAGATGGAAAACGATTTCTGCTACGGCTTTGAAGAAATGCGGCGGGATCATTCGGTCGACCTCCACAGCATCGTAAAGCGACCGCGCCAGCGCCTTGTCCTCCACCACGGGAATTGCAAGCTCCTCGGCCAACCCACGGATGCGCAGCGCGATTAGATCCTTGCCCTTGGCGATGGTCAGAGGCGCCCCGCCTTCTTCGCGCACATAGCGCAGGGCCACGGCGTAATGCGTCGGGTTGGCGACAACGAACGTGGCTTTGCCGATGGAGGCGAACATCCGTTTACGCGCGCGGTCGCGGGCGATGGAGCGCATGCGCGATTTGACAATCGGATCGCCGTCCATCTGCTTGTGCTCCTCCTTCACCTCCTGTTTGGTCATGCGCAGCTCCTGCTGCCAGTGGATGCGCGTCCACACAAAATCCCCGGCGGCGATTAGGAAGGTAAGCAACACGATCCACCCGAGGAGCCGGATACATAATGCCCGGATCACTTCAGGCAAGGCGGCAGGATCGGTGAAAATTGCATTAAACACTTCGTCGCGGTGCATTTGCACGAACAACGCGCCGGCAAGGGCCACCGCGGCGAACTTGAGGCAGGCTTTGATGAACTCCGCGCGGCCTGTCGCGCCCCATAGCTTCTCCCAGCCTTTACCGATGGAGATGCGGGAGAGGTCCGGCTGAATGCGCGATATGACAAGCCGGGGAGGTGATTGCAGAACGGATGCCGAGATACCCGCCAACATGATAACGGCGGCAAACGGCCCCACGATCTGCAGCGCGCACAACGCCATCGCCAGCATAAGCGCTGTCGCATCTTCGTCGGTGGCCAGAGGAAATGCAGCGGGGTCATTCAGCAGCGGTTGCAGCGACTGTACGGCGTGGATGGCGGACGTGGCGATGAAAAAACCCGAAGCGATGAAAATACCCGCCAGCGACGCAAAAATAGCCGCTTCCCGCGACACGGGGGTGTTGCCTTTTTCGATGGCGTCGCTGAGTTTCTTCTCACTGGCATCCTCGGTCTTGCTGTCCTTGTCCGGAGCATCTGACATCGAGGCGCCCTAAGCGGGTTTGCGAGGTTAAAGCGAGTCGCCGGAGGGGAGGGCGCCGAGCACTTCCGTCAGCGAGACGCCGAAACGCGAGGTGTCCTCGTCCAGCACGATCACCTCGCCGCGCGCGACGACGCGGTTGTTGACGACCACATCAACCGGTTCGCCTATGCGCTTATCGAGCGGGATAACGGAACCTCGCCCGAGCTTGATAAGGTTCGCAACCGGCATCGTGACCGAACCCAGCACGACCTTTACCGAGACGGGGATACGCATCACCACGTCGAAATTGCCTGCGTGCGAAGGATTTGCCACACCTGCGGCTGGTTTTGCAGCCGCTGAACCGTTATCGCTATCTGACATATTTGTGTTTCCTTACGCTGCTTTTTGGGTCGCGGTTGCGCTGAGGCCAGAGGTTTCTTCCTCAACTTCATCTATTGAGGGTCGCTCGTAAGCCGAGATGGTCTTGCGGCCATATTCCAGCGCCACCTGCGGCATGGCGCCGTTCATGAAAGCCAGCATCGTCTGCTTGACGATGATGTAAAGCCGCAGTTTCTTCTCGCGGATCATCTTCACCTTGTTGGCGATGGGCGAAACGACCGCGTAAGAAAAGAAAATGCCCGCGAAGGTGCCTACCAGCGCGGCGCCAATCAGGTGGCCGAGGACTTCAGGCGGCTGGTCGATTGCGCCCATCGCCTTGATGACGCCGAGCACAGCCGCGACAATGCCGAGCGCGGGCAGGCCCTCCGAGACCCCCACAAGTGCATGGTAGGATTTCATCTGATCGTGCTTGATGGTATGAATTTCTTCATCCATCAGCGACTCCACCTCATGTGTGCGCGCGTTGCCCATGATAATAAGGCGGCAATAGTCCGAAATGAAAACCATGAGCGCCTGGTTCGCCAGTACGGTCGGGAATTGCTGGAAAATTGAGGATTCTTCAGGTTTGTCGATATGCGCTTCCACCTCGTTATGCGGCTTGCTGCGCAACTCGCGCATTAACCCATAAAGCACACCCAGCACTTCCAGATATTCGCGCGGCTTGGGAGCAGCATTGGTCAGGCTTTCCATGACAGCTTTGCCGCTGTCCTTGATGACTTTCATCGGGTTGGCAACGACGAAGGAGCCGAGCGCGGAGCCGCAGATAATCACATACTCCCAAGGTTGCCAGATGACCTCTAGGTGGCCGCCCATGGCCATAAAGCCGCCCATCATGCAGCTAAGGGTTATCAAAAGGCCGATGAGTATTGTCACGGGCGCCCGCTCCAGGTTTGTCCATCAACCCGTTAGAGCAGCGGCCTTGCGTCAGCCTGATTGAGCGGCGACAGGTTCGCGCAAGGAGGATCGTGGAAGGCTACGCCATGCAGTTTTGAATGGAGCCATCCGTGGTCAGCACGCTAGTAAGCTACGCCAACATCGCCCGCGATCTTCCGCGATCGCTCGAAAATATAGAGGCGGAGCCAAAGGTTGCGCGCGACACGGAATATTATAAGGCCAACATCGGCAAGGCTGACTCCGTCGAAAAGTTTCTAGGCGACAGGCGGCTATTTACCTACGCCATGAAAGCCTTCGGTTTGGAAAGCATGACCTACGCCAAAGCGTTCATGCGCAAGCTGCTTACCGAAGGCGTCGCCAGCGACACCAGTTTCGCTAACACGCTTTCCGACAGGCGCTACCGGGAGTTCGCCGAGGCTTTTAACTTTGAAGCCTATGGGGTCGCCGCGACGGTGTTCGACTCTGCCGGGCAGGGGACTGTTGATCGCTATGTTCGCCAGACGCTTGAGGAGCGGGCGGGGCAGCAGAACGAGGGCGTGCGGCTCGCGCTGTATTTTCAACGCAAGGCGCCGCAGGGTCTAACCCCTTTTGGGATATTAGGCGATACGGCGTTGACTAAGGTGGTGCAGACCACGCTGGGTTTGCCTGCTTCCATCTCCGCCATAGACATCGACAAGCAGGCCGAGCTGATATCGAAAAAGCTTGATCTCGAAAGCCTGAAGCAACCGGTCGCGCTCGACAAATTCATCGTGCGTTTCGCTGCCCTTTGGGAGCTTCAAAACGGCGCCTCTACCGGCGCGGCTAACGCGGCCCTTCTTATCAACCAGCCGCTGGAGCTGGGCATTAACCCAAACCTTCTCACAAGCCTGCAAAATCTGAGGCGGGGAGGGTTCTAAGTCCATGCAGGAGAACTTTTACGTCAGCCTTTCCGCGCAGGTCAGCCTTCAGCGGCGGCTAGAAACCATCGCAAACAACGTCGCCAACGCCTCCACCTCCGGATTTCGCGCTGAAAAAATCAAGTTCGAGACGATCATGTCGGATGCAGGCGCCGATCCGGTCGCGTTTTCTTCCAAGGGGCAGCCGCGCCTTTCCACCCAAAAAGGCGAACTCACAAAGACTGACGGCCCTCTCGACATCGCAATTGATGGCGACGCCTGGCTTGGTGTGCAGACCCCCGGCGGAGTGAGTTACACCCGCGATGGGCGTATGCGCATGGCCGAAACGGGGGACTTACAAACGCTGGACGGGAACGCCGTCCTCGATACCGGCGGGGCGATAATCACGCTTGATCCGACCGCCGGGCCGCCGGCCATTGCACGTGACGGCGCCATCTCCCAGGGTGGGCGGCGCACCGGCGTCATCGGGCTTTTCGTCTTCGATAAAAGTGCAGTGTTGCAACGCGGGGAGAATGCAACTGTCACGTCTGACGCCGTAGCCGAGCCAGTGCAAGAGTTTTCAGAAACCGGCATTCTGCAGGGCTTTATCGAGCGGGCGAATGTCAATCCTGTTGGCGAGATTTCACGGCTCATCGCCGTGTCGCGTGCGTTCGATGCCGTATCGACCGCGAATGGCAACTCCGAAAGCACCCTATTGCAGGCGATCCGCGCTCTTACAGGCGCGAGATGAACCGCCACTCCGCGATATCGCCGCTCGATGCGCTAGCTGCTGTCTCCGCCGAGATCGCAGGCAGCCCGACTAAAGTGCGCGTCGGCGGCGTTGTCACGGAAGCTTCCGCCACGGCGTATCGAATATCCGGTCTTTCGCAGTTTTTACGCCTCGGCGATTGGGTGCGCTTCGAGGCAGTCGGATGCGTTAATCAGCTTGGCGAGGCCATCAAAGTTGACGTCAGCACAGCCATAGTCAAGCCGTTTCAGGCGCACATGCAAGCGGGAGTTGGCGCGCTCGCGTGGCGGGTTGGCGCATTCGCCATCAACCCGGACGAAAGCTGGAAGGGTCGCGTCATCAATGCGTTAGGCGAGCCGATTGACGCTGGCGGTGCTTTACAGCAAGGCCCGCGCCCTTTCGCCGCCGATCGCGAGCCGCCTTTGCCATTGACCCGCGCCCGCGTTAATACGCCGGTTAAAACCGGGGTGGCGGCAATCGATATTTTCACGCCGCTTTGCGCGGGCCAGCGCATCGGTGTTTTTGCCGGGTCGGGCGTTGGCAAATCCATATTGCTCGCCATGCTGGCGCGATCGCAGGGCTTCGACACGGCGGTCATCGCGCTGGTCGGCGAACGCGGGCGTGAGGTGCGTGAGTTTTTGGAAGACACGCTGGGCGAGGCGCGGCAGCGCGCGGTAGTGGTCGTCGCGACCGGCGATGAAAGCGCCATGATGCGGCGTCTGGCGCTGAAAACCGCGATGGGCATCGCTGAATACTTTCGTGACGCGGGCGAAAAAGTGCTGCTGATCGCCGACTCCGTCACCCGCTTCGCCCATGCCGCGCGTGAGGTGGCGCTGGCCGCTGGCGAACCGCCTGTGGCGCGCGGCTATCCACCCTCGGTGTTCACCGATTTGCCGCGCATTCTCGAACGGGCTGGGCCTGGCGGTGTCGGCGGAGGCTCAATCACAGGCGTGTTTTCAGTGCTGGTTGACGGCGACGATCATAACGACCCTATCGCGGATGCGGTTCGCGGCGTTCTCGACGGCCACATCATTCTCGACCGCGCCATTGCCGATCAGGGACGCTACCCCGCTATCAATATTTTATCCTCCATCTCAAGGCTCGCTGAGCATGCCTGGTCGCAGGACGAGCGCAAGATGGCGCTGGCGCTGCGGGGCATGGCCGCCCGTTTTGAGGAAACTCGCGATTTGCGGCTGATGGGCGGATATCAAACCGGCTCAGACGCCGCTCTCGATAAAGCGATCGAGTTTACGCCAAAACTTTATGACGCGCTGAAGCAAGGCCCTGGCGACGCAGCAATGCTGAACCCGTTCCAGGATGTAGCCCGTGTTATATCTCAAACACATAAGTCGCATTAAAAAAACTAAGTAAAATAAACTTAAAAACCAGAAACAAAGAAAATTTTTTATTACCCATTTTATGTTCTAAGTTATCATGTGCTTCAGCGTAATGTTTACAGTTTTAATTAGATGAATCTATTGGCTTATGGCTTCAAATACATGAAGGGGACGTTATGTTAGACTTGGAAGAGCGAGCTGCGCATCTTGTTAACCCTGCGTCCGGGGTGGCCAATGATTTTTTGAACCACTTTAATGAAATTCTGCTGCTGATCGAGAATTTGCCGATCATGCTTCCGGAAATGGTCGATGAAATTCTGGAATGGCGACCGAAAACCTATCGGGAATATTTTCAAACTTCCAGCCTGCCAGGCAGCGCAGCAACGCTCGAAATTTATGGCACTTTGAGCCGGGAGTTCCGGGCGGATTTCGAATCCATGGTCTCGCTTTTAAACCGCATGGCGGTGGAAAGCATCACCGTCATCACGCGCCACCGCCGCCCAAACGGCGAGATTGCCGCTGAGGAAGTCGAGCATTTCTGCGAGCGAGCCGCTCTGGAGTTCCGCCGCGTTCTGGCGCGCGCCGCTGACCTCGTCAACAACGGCTCCGCGCTTCCTCTGGAATCGCCTCAAAACATGGCTGACCGCATCCTGTTTGCAGAACAGCCTCATGACTATAAAGGAGCGAACGAAGCGGCATGATGGACGAGATCCTCAAGGACTTCCTCACGGAGACCACCGAACACATCGAGGGTGTAGAGTCGCAACTCGTGCTGTTCGAGCGCGATCCGAAGGATGCAGCGCTCGTGGCCGGCATCTTCAGGCTTGTCCACACGATCAAGGGCACATCCAGTTTTCTCGGTTTGAACCGCCTGCAGAAAGTGGCGCATTCGGCGGAAAACCTGATTGGCGAGTTGCGCGACGGCGCTCCGCCTACTCAGACCACGGTTTCGCTCATTCTGGGCGCAATCGACCGGATTAAAGTTTTGCTTGAGGAGATTGAGCAGAATGGCGTGGAGCCGGATGGCGATGACCGCGATTTGACGGAACCGCTGGACGCTCAGGCCGAGAACGCCAGAAATCCTAACGCGGCGCTTCCCAGCATTGCCACTGCGGACAATAACTCTGCCGCTATCCCCGCTTCCACAGGCGAGCCCGTGCGCATGCAAAAAGCGTCCGCCGCCGCGAAGGGGCCGGAGACCATCCGTGTCGCTGTCGACACCATCGAGCGCATTATGCAGCTTGTGTCTGAGCTTGTTCTCACCCGCAACCAGTTGCTTGAACTGACGCGGCACCGAGAGGACGACCTGGTGAAAGCGCCGCTTCAGCGACTTTCTAGCCTGACCACGGACTTACAAGATGCCGTTATGCGCGCCCGTATGCAGCCGGTAAGCCGCCTGTTCTCAAACCTGCCACGCCTCGTACGCGAGCTTTCGGGCGAACTCGGCAAAAAAATCGATCTTGTAACCGAAGGCGATGACACCGAGCTTGACCGCCAGCTTATCGAAGTGCTGCGCGATCCGCTCACGCACCTCATCCGCAACAGCGCCGATCATGGCATCGAAATGCCGATGGCGCGCGCGGCGGCCGGCAAGCCCGAATTCGGCGAAATCCGCGTCGCCGCCTCGCACGAGGCCGGACAGATCACCATCGCCATCACCGATGACGGCAAGGGGCTGGATCTTGAGCGCATCAAACAAAAAGTGTTAACGCAGAAACTCGCGACCGAGGCCGATCTTGCCCGCATGAGCGAGGAGGATGTCTACCGCTTCATTTTTGAACCGGGTTTTTCAACTGCCGTCACCGTAACAAACGTTTCAGGGCGTGGCGTTGGTATGGACGTGGTGCGGTCGAATATCGAACTCATCGGCGGATCGGTATCAGTCACGTCCAAGCCGGGGCGTGGTTGCGTGTTCTCGCTTAAAATTCCGCTGACGCTGGCCATTGCTCCAGCTTTGATTATCGTGGCGGCGGGACAGCGTTTCGCTTTGCCGCAGCATGCGGTGGTCGAGGCTGTCGCCGTCGGATCGGGCACCGATGTGGTTGAGGAAGTGCAGAATTCGCTTGTTCTTAAGCTGCGGGAAGAGGTCATCCCCGTTGTCGATCTGCAATCCGTGCTCGGCCTTAACCGGATCACGGAGACCCCCGCGCCTGACAGGCTGGCGGTCATTATGCGCGTTGGCGGCGGCGCTTTCGGCATCATCGTGGACGCTGTCATTGATATTCAGGAAATTGTCGTCAAGCCACTCAGCGCTTCATTGGCGCATCTGAAGACTTTTTCAGGCCACACAATTCTCGGCGATGGTTCAGTGGTGCTGATCCTTGATCCGGCGGGGCTTGGCAGCGGGCTTGGCATTGAAAAACAGGCTGAGAAAAAACGGGAAGCCTTGAAAGACCTTGCATTGTCCGGCGCGACGAGACTGCTGCTGTTCCGCGCTGGGCCGGGCGCATTAAAAGCCCTTCCGGTATCTCTGGTCGGGCGCATCGAGATGATTAAGCCGGATAATGTGTATGAAACCAACGGCGGCTGGGTCACGCTTCATCAAAAACGGTTGATGCCTCTTATTCCAATGCATCATGACATCCGACCCGGCGAGAAAGCCTTTCCCGCTTTGGTCATTATAGCGCGAGGCCGCTCCATGGGCCTGTTGGTCGAGCAGATCATCGACATTGTCGAAGAAGAACTTATTGTCCAGCTTCCAGCATCGGGAGGCGCCATCGTCGGCGCTGCTGCGATTGACGGACAGCCCGTCGATTTCGTCGATATATCCTATTACTTAAGTTCGGCTTTTGCAGGCGCCCACTCGCAAAGCGATGATCTGGGTAAGCGTGTGGTCGTGATAGATCCCGACGGCTTTGTCCGCGATATGCTCTCGCCCGTTCTCATAGCCGCAAGGTATAACGTTACAGTCGTGAAGTCGTTTGCGGAGGCGGAACTGGCCGTCAAGCAAAACGGGCTTTTCGATGCATTGATTGCGGATGCAGATAACGACCAGCTTGGCGCCGCGGGCGCTGGTCTCTTCCGCATGGAGTACGGCGCACCTCTCCCAGTCATTGGCCTAACGGCGTCCGGCACGTTCACGGCTGAAACTGCACGCGGGCCGGTCATGGTCATCAACAAGTTTGAAACTCAGTCCGTTCTTAACGCCCTGGCGGCCATCCTGGCTTGCGAAACGAAGTCATTTACAGGCGATTCATTCTTTACGCCGGAGATGGCGGCATGAAAAACGCACTCGAAACTGCGACGGATATGAGGGTTACAACAGTCGGCGAGGAAAGTTACTTTACGGTTTTTGTCGCCGGTGAAATCTTTGGCCTGCCGGTCGCACGAACGCAGACTGTGTTTCGCATATCCTCGGTCACGCCTGTCCCATTCGCCCATCCAGACATCGCCGGGCTGGTCAACTTGCGCGGGCGAATCGTCACGGCAGTCAGCCTACGCAGACGGCTGAAAATAGCGGGAGGCTCGGAGGGCGTGCAAAATGGGCTTGCCATCGGAATCGAGCACCGTTCAGAAAACTTCGCGCTGATTGTGGATCAGGTTGGCGACGTGCTGGTCGTGGCGCGGTCGATGGAAATCCCTGTGCCCCCGCATTTCGACCATGAGCGTTCGCGCCTTACGACCGCGCTGTACAGAGTGGGCAAACTGCTAATACCCGCACTCAACATTGAAGCCATTTTCGATTTCGACAAGTCATGACTATCCTCAAAAACCCTCGCGACGAGAGGAATAATAGCATGAAACACGCACTTGTCGTCGATGACTCGGCGGTTATTCGCAAAATCGCCAAACGTATGCTGGCGTCGCTAAACTTCAGCGTGCAGGAGGCTGAAAACGGCGCCGCCGCATTAAACTACTGCCGCCAAACCATGCCGGACGTGATTCTTCTCGACTGGAATATGCCGGTGATGGACGGGATGGAGTTCTTTGAACAACTGCAAACCATGCCGCGCCGTGGCCGCGCAAAAGTGGTGTTCTGCACCACGGAAAATGAAAAATCCAAAATTCTGCGCGTTATCGAAGCTGGGGCCGACGAATACATCATGAAACCTTTCGACGAACATATACTGCGCCTGAAGCTACAGCAAATCGGCCTCATATCGGCGGAAAGCGAGTAAACATCGTGACCAAGCCCAACTCCGCGCCGAAGCCAGGCATGATGATTCAGTCTTTCGACATGCTCAGTGCATTCTTGAAGCGCACTTCTGGACTTGTGGTTACAGCGGACAAACTTTACCTCGTTGAAAATCGTTTGATGCCGATCGTTCACCGCGAGAAATTGTCCTGTCTGAATGAACTTGTTAGCGTGATTGAAAAGGGGACTAAACCAGCGCTTGCAAAAGAAGTCGCGCAGGCCATGACGGTGAATGAAACTTACTTTTTCCGCGACAAGACGCCGTTCGACCAGTTGCGTGATATTGTATTGCCAAAGCTTATCGGCGCGCGCTCGGCCACCAAAACGTTGAGGATCTGGTCAGCGGCCTGCTCGACAGGGCAGGAGCCGTACTCAATCGCCATGCTTATGGACGAGTTCGCTAACCGGCTGTCAGGCTGGCGCATAGAAATCGTCGGCACCGACCTTTCGGATGCGATTCTCACAAAAGCGCGAAACGGCGCTTACTCCCAGTTTGAAATCCAAAGGGGCCTTTCAACATCGCAGCTCCTCCGCCATTTTAACCAGCTTGGAAACGTGTGGCAGATCAGCGAGAAACTGCGGTCACGGGTTAGCTTTCGTGCTCTCAATTTGCTCGACAGTTATGCATCCTTAGGAACTTTCGACATCATACTTTGCCGCAACGTGCTAATTTACTTTGATGTGCCCCGAAAAGCCGATGTGTTGAACAGGCTTTCGCGCGCTTTGACTTCAGATGGGTTTCTGCTGCTCGGAGCTTCGGAGAGTGTGCTGGGCATAACTGACGGGTTGTCAGCGCATCCTGAAAGCCGCTCAATCTACGTAAGACGTGAAATGCCAACAGCAATACGTCACCCCCCCGCAGCCTGATGTTTCAAAAAGCGGTTGGTTATATCGAAATAACTCATACCTATTAAACGCGGCTATATATGTGCTGCGTTTACCGCACTCTTCATTGAACGTCGGCGGCTGACCAATGCTGAACTAAGCTGTCACAGCAAAAACTTTATCAATTTTTTCTTTCAGGATTTTCTCATTGAAAGGCTTGATAAGATAATCGCTGACTCCGGCGTTGCGCGCCGCCACCACGTTGTCCGCTTTCGACTCAGCGGTGACCATAATGAACGGTGTGGCAGCCGTTGCACCGTCCGCGCGCACTTTCTGCAAGAGCTGAAACCCGGTCATTGGCTCCATATTCCAGTCGGAAATAATGAGGCCATAAGGTTTGGCCCTGATTTTCTCAAGCGCGGCCTCGCCGTTCGACGCCTCATCGACATTCTCAAAACCAATCTGTTTGAGCAGCTTACGAATAATACGCACCATGGTGCTGTAATCGTCGACAACGAGGATGGCGAGGTTAGGATCGATGGCCATGATTTTCTCCACTAAAGTATTGCTATAAAGTCGTATAAACTCAGGGCTTCGTATCGCGCTGGTGCTCCAGAAGGGTAAGAAGCTGCCGAGCTTCGGCGGCGAGATCGGATAAAGAGTTTTCACAGGCGACGTAGCTTGGTGTGGCTTTGCTCCAGTCATGGATGCGCACGGCCCTGACCATGTCGAGCCCATGCCTCGCCGCTGCATCTCTTTGCGCGTTCAATTTTTCTATTAGGCGGACAATTTGAGCGTCATCTGGCGCATGTCTTGCCAGCGCTGAAAAAAGGGCGGGCAAGGCGAACTCTGGCGCGCTATGGCCTGCAGGCTCCGCGCACACCAGTATTGCCGCGAGCTTACGCTTCCAGGAAGCCGCGTCTGCAGGCAGGCAAAGAAGAGCTTTGATTGCGGACGGGGAGGCGCTGTCCTCCATCGATTGTATGGCTGCGTCTTCCGCTTTCAGAAGCCGTTTCCCAATGGATGCAATTTCACTGTCGGTTTTCACGGTCAGTCTAGAAATGCCGGAAACCTGGCTGGCGATTTCGGCTGTCGCCGCGCGTTGTCTAACGGCAAGTTCGGCAATTTCTCTCGCGCCTTCTGCAACAGCGGACAAATTCTCGCCAGACACTTCCACCATTTGCGCCATGTCATTGATAATACTGCGTCCACTTGTAACCGAGCTACGGCCTCGATCAACGGCGCCGCGAATTTCGGCGATCTCGTTCGATAATGTCGCAAGACGGCCATGAATTTCGTCCGTCGCCCGACGGGTTTGCGCCGCTAGCGTTTTGACCTCCGAGGCGACAATGGCAAACCCGCGGCCGCTTTCTCCCGCCCGCGCTGCTTCGATCGCCGCATTCAGCGCTAACAGATCGGTGCGCTTGGCAATCGCGTTGATATCTCCGGCCATGGACGAAATGCGCGAGGCTGCCGTTTCGAGAACGGCAAGGCGCCGGTCGATATCGCTTACCTGCGTTTCCACCAGACCAATGGCGTCGCGCGCCTGGTATCCATTCTTTACACAATGGCGTATGCGCTCGCTGGCGTATTCGGTCTGACTTGCACTGCCGTTAGCGCTTTCCGACAAAACCGTGATGGAGGCGGTCAACTCCTCGGTGGCGGCGGCGATGGCTTTGGCGGACTCCGCCGCTGAATGCACATCGTGAACAATCCAGCCAATATTAATGACTGTCTCGGACACTTCACAGGAAAGACTGGCCACTACGCTTGTAAAATGTTCCGCCACCTCGAAAGCGGCGACGTCGGCATTTATATTGCAAACGCCATTCAGCAATCGCGTCGATTGAATTTCGCAGATGGCGGCCATGCATATTCTCCCGAAAAAGCTGCACAATGTCGCGTACAGCAATCGGAATGCATTAGACGGCTGATGCCTTACGTGAGGCTATCGGCGCGAACATGCGCCATTAGCGCGCCGCATGAAAAACAGTTTCGAGTCGCGGTATAGCGTGAGAAGTTAGAAAGCTGATTTGTAAATGAAAATTAACCACGATTTACTGATCCAATAAGGTGGCCGGAAACCATTCTTGCGCAATATGCTCCTTAACTTGAACAGGGATTCCGTTCGCAAAAGCCGGATGGAAAGAGGAGATTAAGGACATGACGACAATACATTCGCAAAGCGGGACCCCCGGAGCTGGCGGTTCCTTTCTCTCAAACTGGAAAATCAGTAAAAAAATTACAACGGGTTTTGTGTGCGTTATTTTAGTTCTTGCCGTGGTTGCAGGGTCTTCATACCTGTCTCTCAATACAATAAATACAAAGATGTCAGAAGAAATTAGCATCAGTAATTTTCGTCAAGAGGTTATGGTCGCAAACATTGATTTTCTTAGTTTCCATTATACGTTCGTAGACTTTATGATTGGGGGTGACGAAAATAAGACCAAATTGTTGCCAGCGCTGAAAAGCGTGGTTACCCGTGATCTGGACAAACTACAAAAATCTGCGCCTCAAACAGAATTTAAGGAAATGGCGGGTGAGGCAGATAAACAGTTTGCTGATTATAGCCGTTTAATCGAGACAGCCTTCTCATTGAAGCTCGAGCAACGTAGGCTGTACACGATGGTGCTCGATCCAACGGGTTTAAAGTTCACGCCAGCATTTGCAAATCTATACCCAATTGGAGATAAGACCGGAGATGCGTCGATCCGCATGAACGCCGCCGAAGCGCTCGAATACATAATGCGAATTCGGATTTACGCCAACAAACTTATTTCCCGCAGCGAAAAAGATGATGGCGCTCAACAAATGCTGGATGAATCCTACAGCGCTTTCACGAAGATTATGGGCCTCATTCGAGAAAAATCATATGGTAACATGGAAGCATTGCAGCAAATCAACGACATTCAGCAAATGGCTGAAACTTACCGCCAGTCCGCCACTTCAGCCATAAAAATTACTCAGGAACTGCGGACGCTGCTCACCGGCGACCTTGAGCGGGCAACGGAAGCTGTGAAAGGGGCTTGGATCTCCATCCGCGCGCGCGCTGTCGAGCAGGCAGACAAGATCGAAGAGGAGACGAAGGGGATTTTAGAGAATGCGAGTATGCTGAATGTAACCCTTTCCCTTGCAGGCATTCTGGCAGGTCTTGTCCTGTCGTGGTTCATCGGCCAGGGCATCTCGAAACCGATTATCTTAACAATCGACGCAATGCGCAGGCTGGCGGGCGGCGACCGGAGCGTGGAGGTGCCGGGCGTTGGCCGTGGCGACGAAATCGGCTCCATGGCCGATGCGCTCAACGTGTTCAAAAACAACCTGATCGAAACCGAGCGTTTGCGCGCCGACCAGGAAGAGCAGAAAAAACGGTCAGAAGCGGCGCGCCGGGCGGAAATGAACACCCTTGCCGAAAACTTCGAGCGGGCCGTTGGCGGCATTGTGCAAAACGTAGCGACCGGCGCGACCCAGCTTACAGGCGCGGCAAGGACTATGACGCAAGGCGCCGAGGAAACCAAAGCCCAGTCCGCTATCTGTGCTAACGCCTCGGGTACTGCATCGTCCAACGTGCAATCGGTCGCGGCGGCGACTGAACAGCTTTCCTACTCCATCCGCGAAATTGGCGATCAGGTGCACCGTTCGCAGAAAATCGCGACCGACGCGGCGGTGGAAGCGGACAGCATGAACGGCAAGGTTCGTGAACTTGCGGAAGGCGCCGAGCGCATCGGTTCCATCATCGACGTCATCAACCAGATTGCCGCGCAAACCAACATGTTGGCGCTCAACGCGACAATCGAAGCGGCGCGAGCGGGCGAGGCGGGCCGGGGCTTTGCGGTGGTCGCGCAGGAAGTGAAGGCGCTCGCTGAGCAAACCGCGAAGGCCACAACCGAGATCGGGGTGCAGATTTTCAGCATCCAGGACTCGACTAAAAACGCTGCCGGGTTCATTTCCTCCATCGCGAAAACCACGCAGGAAGTGTCGTCCATCGCGGCGGCCATCGCCAGCGCGGTCGAAGAGCAAAGCTCGGCGACGAAGGAGATTGCCCGCAACGTCCAGGAAGCCTCGCGCGGCACCAGAGAAGTGACGACGAACATCGAAAATGTGTCGCGGTCATCAGAAGCTTCGGGGGCTGCCGCCAGCCAAGTTCTGTCCGCGGCTACAGATCTATCGCATCAGTCCGAAAGCCTGCGAAATGAGGTGCGGGATTTTCTGCGTACAGTGCGCGCCGCCGCTTAAATTTGGCAGGTGAACACAAAGCCGGGGCCGCAATGCGGTTCCGGCCTTCGCATTGCGCGGCAAGCTTCATACAAGTTCGTCTTGCGATGTAGCATGATGGATTTTCGCGGCTTTTTCTGGAAGGCGTCAAATGATTAAGCCTATCCGCATACTTGTTGTTGAAGACTCCGCATTCATGCGACGGGCGTTGGTGCGCCGCATAGAATCATCCCCGCGTTTCAAGGTTATTGACACCGCTGAAAACGGTCAGGAGGCCATAGAAAAGGCGAAGCGTCTTAAGCCCGACGTTATCACCATGGACGTGGAGATGCCGGTAATGGACGGCCTGCAGGCTTTGAGAGTGCTTGTCGCCGAGACGTCCATCCCGGTTATCATGGTCAGCGCGGTGACGGAGAAGGGGGCGAAAACCACGATAGAAGCGCTGGAAATCGGCGCCGTGGATTTCATTCCAAAGGCACAAGGCACCGAGCTTATCCACGAGAAGCTGCTTGCTGCCGCCAGCGCCATGGTCAGCCGCCGGGCATTGCCTCCACCCGCTTTGCCCAAGCCCGATTACAAACCTCAATTATATCGTTCGAATGCGAAAATTGTCGTGATCGGCAGCAGCACCGGTGGCCCACAGGCGCTGCAGCAGGTCATCAGCCAATTGCCCGACAACCTTCCAGTGCCCGTTGTTATCGCCCAGCACATGCCTTCGCAATTCACGTCAGCGCTGGCGAAAAGGCTGGACGATACTTGCCCGCCGCGTGTGGTGGAGGGCAAGGACGGCGAGGCGCTATTAAGCGGCACGGTTTACATCGCGCCGGGCGGCTTGCACATGCGCGTGAATGCGGCGACGCTTTCAATTTGCGCTGACCGTGGCGAAAGCCTATACAAACCCAGCGTGGATGTTCTAGCGGAAAGCGCACGCTTGGCGTTCGGAGCCCGCGTGCTTGGCGTCATGCTCACCGGCATGGGCAACGATGGAACGGCGGAGTTCGTCAAGTTAAAGCAGGCGGGGGGGTATAATCTTTCGCAGGACGAAGCGAGCTGCGTGGTATACGGCATGCCAAAATGCCTCGCCGAGGCGTCCGGCGCGGACGAAGTGCTCCCCCTCGCACGCATTGGTGCTAGAATCACACTGCTGCTTGGCGCGTTAACGCAAGCCCTGCGCGCGTAGCGCCGTTTCCTCGACCCTAAGCTTGAGAAGCAGTTAGAGCACTGTTAAATATATCTTTTTCGCTAACGACCGAGTCCACGATCAGAGTAAAAACGCCATCTGCATGCCCCGCTTGGCACATAAACAACGGCTCCTCTCCGCTTTGAAGCGTAATCAAGCTTTTGGCGCCCGACCTCAGCGGCAAAATCTGCCCCGGTCGCAAAGCCGCGATTTCTCCCAATGTTAAATTATCGCCGTCCAGCACGGCGTCGAGTGTTACGTTACTACGGCCCACGCCTGTCTTAAGTCGACTCGTCCAGTGAGGATCGCGGCTTACCGGAGCGGCGGCCTGTGCGCGCTCCAGTTTCCGGCGAATAGGATAAAGCGCCGACTGGGGCATCAGCATAAACATGCGCCCGCCGCCGTCTTGCACCTGAAATAAAAGCTGCACTTGCACGGCGGGCACATCGGACGGTCCGAGAACGGTAAAGTCAAGCGGTGTCGAGAGTTTCTCGAAATCGAAGGTGACTGGCGAAACGCGGGCGAACATCGCCTCAAGCAGAGGAACCAGCGTGTTCAAGATCTCTTTGACCATCCGCAGCTCAAGACTGGAAAAGGCGCGCGAGGTTTCCAGCGCGTTCTCGCTGCCATCGCCGCCGAAAGCCGCCTCCATGATCGAGAAAATAAACCGCCGATCCAGCCCGATGAGTATGCGGGAATCCCACTCCGCCGCGTGATATATTGCCCCGACACTGTCTTCATAAGTCTCAAGAATGTCCCAGGATTGTCCCGGTTCGATCTGGTTAACGAAAAAGGTCATGCTTTCATTGCAAAGCCGCGCTAGCAGCTCGTTCGACTCAGCCGCCAGGCGCTCGAAAATTGCCCGCAGAACAGGCATCCGGCCCACGCTGAGTTTCGGGGCCTCCAGCAGCTTGGCGGCGCTTCCGGATGAAGCTGCCATGGGGATTTCCTTATTGAGAGCCCGAATTTGCAGTGGGAAGTGTCTTGGTAAGACTTTCCGCTTCGGCTTGCGCGAGGCTGAAAAAGTCAGCTATTCCTCATCGGGCTTGAGTTCGATCAAACCGCGATCAGCCATATCGAGCGCCAGATCGGCGATCGCGCGCCGCGCTTTCAGCACTTCACGCAATGGCGTCTCCACCCCGCTTTGCAATTCCTGCTCGATCATCCGCCCCGACCTTGCGCCAACCGCCGCAATAATGTTCTGCGTCAGCCCTGCGTCCGCGCCTTTCAGCGCGATGATAAGGCGATCGGCGGGAACCTCGTTCAGCAGCTTGGCGCGGCCGGCCGGGGTGAGTTTGATAATATCGTCGAAAGTGAATAGCAGATCTTTAACCTTCTCCGCTTCCTTCGGCCTGGTGATTGAAAGGCTATTGAACACGTCATCCATATGCTCGCGCTTCATTTTGTTAATGATGTCGGCGACGCGGGCGTGGATATCCGGGCCGGATTTGCGTGCCATTTTCAACAGCAAATCAGTCGTGATGGAGCTTTCCAGCAGGTTGACCGCCGCGTCCGTCACTGGCTTTACGGACAGCATGCGCCGCATCAGCTCGTTGCGGAAGTCGCGCGGTAAAATCTCCAGCACGCCAGCGGCGCAGGCCGGGCTGGCTTTTGAAAGAATGAACGCCGCCACCTGCGGGTGCTCCTTCGTAAGATATTGCGCCAGCGCTGGATCGGCGATCTGCGATAGATTTGGCCATACCGTTTGTGCAGACTGGCCACGTATTTCGAACATGATCTGCGCAACCTCGTCGGCGCTCATGATGCCCGACAAAAGCCTTTCGACCTCGACCGCCGTGCCTTGCAGATCGCCGTCAGTTACAAGGCTCTCGATAAATTCCGTGATGAGGCCGTCCATTACCACTTTGGGGATGACGCCAAGCTTTGAGGCCGAGCGCGCGATCTCGGTAATCTCTTCCTGATCGAAATGCCGTAAAAGCTTATCCGCCGCCGGTTTGCCCAAGGCCAGAAAAATGGCGGCGACTTTGTCCAACCCTTTTAGAGCGGGCGAGGAAGAATCTTGCAGTCTCGGCTGCACGCCGTTCATTGGCCACCCGCCGCGACGGCCCCTGGCTCTTTCGGCATATAGGTCAGTTCCTGAATCAGCACGTCTTCAACGACAGGCGAACCCAGCCGGTTATTGACGTTCAAAGCGATGGTTTTGGCCAACGCGGTCAAATCCTGGCGCTTCATATGAGTGAAATCGACATCTTTCGCGCCATAGACGGACCGGAAAGCCTCATCGACCAGAAATCCGTCGATGGCTACCGGAAGCTGCTGGGCTTCCTTGCTTTTTACGGTAAACGCAAACCGCGCAATGACATGCCCCTTCAAAACGCCATCGGCGATGATGGGCACGGCGATCTGACCGGGTTTGAAGACCTCTCGTTTTGTAGCCTGCGCCTCCGCCTCCGCTTTTAGAAAGCCATTCGGCCATAGCCCCGCACTCGCATAGGCGCAGGCCAGCGCCACCGTGCAGACCCAAATTCCGCACGCCATCAGTTTTATCATCGAGCATGGCCTTTGCCGGGGGTGATGGAATAGGTGCCGTCGGAATCAGCGTCATGGATGACGCCCAAAAGAATGAGTGAAATCTCGCGCATTGCACTCAGATGGATCTGCAAGGCGGCGTTGTTGGCTTCAAGCTTCACCTTCACGCGCTCCAGTTTTGGCCGCAACGCCGGGTCTGCCGGAAGCCCCCCGCCGTGTTTTATGGCTTTGGTCAGTTCCAGCAGCGCCTGACTTTTCCTCTCGTTAAAGCGCCGCACATCAGCAGATGAAAAGCCCCTTAGCGCTGAGGTTTCTTCGTCCAGCATGTCCGCGAGCCGGTCGAGAGTGCTCTCTATCAGCGTTGCCGGATGCCCGATAAGTTCAATTGGAGACTTCGACATTCTCAACTCCCGATCCGTCGCGCATGATATGTTTGGCGATGCCAATGCCCCCGCTCTTCGCCATTTCGGTCGCCAGTTTCTCGGCCAGCATGGATTTCCAGAAGCTGCCGGCAGTTCCGCCGCCATACACGCCGTCGCTTGATGGAAGCATCGGTTCGATAAAACTTTGCAGCACGAACGCCTCAAACTGCATCATCGCGCTTTTGTGCGACGGTGGCCTTGGCGCGGCTGTCGTTCCTTGTTGCGGCATTATGTGCTGTTCAACGCGAAAAGCGGTAAAGGGCAATTTCGGGGAGTTCGTTGACAGCGGCCCGTTCAACCCCCGCGCAGCGTCTGCTGACGATCTCGGATCTGCGGCGCGCATGACCCCTGAAATGATGTCTATGACTGGATTTGCGGCCAACGCTTTGCCCTTATGGTTATGAAGTTGTGGACAAAATAACGTTCATGCCTTGTCAGAGGCTTGCGCTTGAGCGGAACCCATAAAAACTTCCAGGATGCCGCGCAACTCAGCGCCCTCATGCAGTAAACGCACTTTAGCCTGCTCCTTCTTCAGCATCGTCTCGCAAAGTTTCACTTTGCGCGATCTTGCAACAAACGCCTGCGATTGACGGTGTTTTTCGATATCGAGCTTATTCCGCTGGAAGGGAATAATTTGAAGCCGTTTCATCGCTGCTGACGCAAACACGGCTCCGGGCATTTCCTCGCCGTTGAGCCGGTCGATCAGTTCAGACTCCTCAAGCGTCACGCGGTTGATCGATTGCTGTATTCCGGCAAGCTTTAGCGCATCAAGGTTTTGCAACTGCAACTGAACCGCCAGCATCCGTTGCAGCGTTTTTGCTCGTCGTTGCATCGAATTATCCTTTCGCTAGCCACGATATGAATGCCGACATGAACAGCCGCAGCGCCTCATCGATGGAGGCGTGCATCAGCAGCAATCCGCCCACGAGCACGAACGGCATCGAGATGAAGTACACGGGTATTTGCGGGGTGAGCTTGTTGGCGACGCCGACGAGGAAGTTGATGACCAGCGAATAAACGAAGAACGGCGCACAGACCTGCAGCGACACATGAAATGACGCCGCGAGAGTGTCCGCTAGGCGCCGCAAGGCGATATTGGTGTTCAGCCCTTCGCCCGGAGGCACAACCTCGTAGGTCTCAATAAGCGCGCCGATCACTTCCAGATGTTGATCGGTCAGAAAGAATAGCAGCGTTGCGGTGAGGGTAAAAAGCGTCGCCGGAGCCATCGCCGGTTCCGTATCCTCGGCGAGGCTGCCGGGTATGCCGCCGAAACCGATCGCCGTTGCGGCGGCGGTCGCCATGAACTGCAGCGCCAGGAAGAAAAAGCGGCCCATCAGGCCGAGAATGGCACCGGTGATAGTCTCCGCGATGATGAGTTGCGCGAGAGCCGGTGGCGAAAGCCCCGACGTAATCTGGTCTATTGACGGCATCAGCAGCGGCGCTACCGCCAGCGTCGCCGCGATGGCGAGGAACATGCGCGCCTGAAACGGCACGCGCGGGCTGGAAAATCCGGGCATGACCATCAGACATCCGCCAATGCGGCAGAAAATGATGAACGCCGTGATCGCCGCTGCGCTAATCGCCTCCGGAAGCGCAGCCGTCGCAGTTATGGGCATCAGGAAATCGCGCCAATCGATCTAACCTCGACGCCGCGCGCGATCTCGACATGCGACAGCACGGACAGCGTGGCGAACAAGCGCTCGACCACCATGCGCACATACGCCCGCGCATCCGGAGCCGCGACGATCACGAACGGCTGCCCCTTATCCATATGGCCGCGAATGACCTGCGCCGCCTCCGTGCTGAACTGCTCGATGAGGCGCGGATCGATATCGAATTCAACCACTTCGCCCTTTGCGTCGCGCTTCAGGCTTTGATGAAACGCTAGATCCCACCGCGCGCCGAGGCGCAGCACGTTCAGCACGCCGTTATCGGACAAGTCGCCGCAAATCTGATGCGCCAGCCGGATGCGCACGTGCTCCGAAATTTGCTCAACCTTGCGGGTATGCGGCGCAATTTCAGCCACCGCCTCTAAAATCAAATGCAGATTGCGGATGGAAATCCGCTCCGACAGCAACTGCTTCAGCACCGCCTGCAAGCCGGAGTATGAGATTTGCGATGGTATGATCTCGTCAATCAGCCGCTTGTATTCCGGCTCCATCCGGTCAAGCAGGAGGCGCATGTCCTTGTAGGACAATAGCTGCGCGAGGTGATGCCGGATGACCTCGCCGACATGGGTGAGCAGCACGGACATCGGGTCGATGGGCGTGAAGCCCTCACGCTTCAGCATGTCAGAGAACGTATCGGACACCCAAACCGCCTTCATGCCGAAGGCGGGTTCGCGTGTTTCATCGCCCGGAAAGTCAGGCGCGCGCGCATCGCCGGTTACGACCAGCACTTCGCCAATGCGCAACTCGGAAACCGCTGCGGCCGTGCCGTGAATTTTGATCTGGTAGGATTTCGGCGCGATGGCGACATCTTCGCCGAGCTTTATCTCCGGCGTGACGAAACCATATTGCAGGGCGAACTTACGCCGCATTTTGACGACCCGCTGGGCAAGCGCGTCATGGGCAGGCATCATTGCGGCGGAAAGCTGTTTGCCGAGGCAGATTTCAATTTCCGCCGATTTCAGCGACTTTTTTACCGATTGGCGCGCTTCCTCATCCGCCATAAGCCCGGCGACGCGCGTGTTCTCCTGAACCGCCGCCAACGCCGCCGCCCGCTTCTTCGGTATCGCGTAGGCAATGAACGCCATGCCGGCAGCCAGCAGCGCGAACGGCAAAAATGGCAATCCGGGCGCAACCGCAAGCACGATCATGACGAAAGCGGCGACGAGCAAAGCGCGCGGGTAATTGCCCAACTGGCCGAATATTGCCTTTTCCGCAGAGCCTCGCGTGCCGCCTTTCGACACCAGTAGCGCGGCCGCGAGCGACACCACAAGCGCTGGAATTTGTGTGACAAGACCATCGCCGACGGAAAGCTTGACGTATGTGTCGGCGGCGTCGGCGAAGGACATATCGTGCCGGGTGACGCCGATGATGATGCCCCCGAATACGTTAACGGCCAGGATGATAAGGCCCGCGACCGCGTCGCCGCGTACGAATTTCGAGGCGCCGTCCATCGAGCCGAAAAACGCGCTTTCCTCCTCAAGCTCGCGCCGCCGCAGCATGGCTTCTTTTTCATCGATCACGCCCGCCGACACATCCGCGTCGATGGCCATCTGCTTGCCTGGTATCGCGTCAAGCGTGAAGCGCGCGCCAACTTCCGCGATGCGCGTGGCGCCCTTGGTGATAACGACAAAATTCACTGTAATGAGTATGACGAACACCACGACGCCGATGACGAAATCGCCGCTCATCACGAACTGCGCAAAACCGGCGATGACGTGGCCCGCCGCCTCTGGCCCCTCCGCGCCGTTGGAGAGGATAAGGCGCGTTGTGGCGATATTCAGAGCTAGTCGCAGCAGCGTGGCGATCAGCAGCACGGTGGGGAAGGCGGAGAAATCGAGCGGCTTCTGTATCCACAGCGCCACCATCAGGATCAGCACCGACAGCGCGATGGAGAAAGCGAGGCCGAGGTCGATGATGACCGCAGGCAACGGCAGAAACAGCACCGTGAGGATAAACACGATGCCGATCGCGAAGCTGACATCCTGCGCTCCGCCGCGCGCAGGCTCAGCACTTGCCGGAACCGGTAAACCCGCCATCATCAATTCCTCAATATTTGGGAGTGTTTTTAGCGCGCGAGGCTTGCGAGAAGCTTAGGGCTTGTTCCATTCAGACGGAAACAGCCTACCCTTTTGTCATGGCCGGGCTTGACCCGGCCATTCAGTTTTTTTCATCCCATAGCAAACAGGTTCTCTGGATGGCCGGGTCAAGCCCAGCCATGACTGGGTTCCATGATTAGCGCACATACGTTAAAAGCCGTTCTCGATGCGCCCGTAAACTTCCATAGCGAACCGTCCGATGACGCCGCCAGCGAATGACGCGGTAAGAGCGGAGACAAGCAGAATCGCAATGATTTTCGGGATGAATGTCAGCGTCATTTCCTGAATCTGCGTCAGCGCCTGAAACAGCGCGATCACCAGTCCCACCGCCATCGCGACGCCAACCGCCGGGCCGGACGCGATCAGCACCGTCCAGATGGCCGATTGGATAATGTCGAGCGCGTCCGCTTCGTTCATGGCTCAAGCAATGCTCACGCCAGCGCCGAGCGTCACTTGCCGCCCGTCTTCCAGCACTGCCGCCGCGCTGCCTGAAAGCACGCGGATGCTGGCGATCTTGCCCGTCACCGAGCCATCCTCGGACGTGACCGTGCGGCCAATCAGACCGTCCGCCTGCGCCAGAGTTTGCGAGGCCAACAGCTCATCCAGCTTGGCGTTGGTTTTGACAGCCTGTTCAACGCCCGAGAACGACGCCAGTTGCGCCACATATTGCGCGGAGTCCATCGGCGCAGTCGGGTCCTGGTTTTTCATCTGCGCGATGAGAAGTTGCAGGAATGAATCGTAATCGAGCGTCGATGATTTTTCAGTCTTCAGCGCAGTTTGGGTCGCCGTCGCGGCGGTTGCGGTCACATCCATCATGTCATCTCCAGATTATAGGGCATGGTTAAGCAACGTGGCGAAGGCGCGGGGATCCGTTTATCGTCCGCCACATAAAGCGTCCGGATCAGCTTCAGCGCCTCAAAGACACGGTTTTCGGTGACAAGATCACGGATATCGTTCAGGTCGCACAGAAGCTTTTGATTGTGCGTTGAGCTACATAGCAAGGAATGTGTATTTAAGAAAACGCGGAGCGCTTCCGCGCTAAGGTTTGGCTCAATTAGTAAGGTTTGCGCGGCGAAATACAGTTGCCGCAACGGCGATGTCGTTTGCTCTGGCAGCATGACGTGACTTTCCAGCAGGAACGTCACGTCATTCAGGATTTCTATCGACACCTTGCAGTTGAAACGCATCACGGCGCCGTTGATGTAAATCCGCTCGCCCGCTTTTACGGCGATATGCAGGCTTTTGCTCATTGCAGTCCGTCGGCGATGGATTGGGATACGGCGATAATTCCGGCGAAATTGGCCGATCTGTCTTGGCGTATCTGCTCTGCCTCGCCCAAAATCCATAGGCCGATGGAGATGATGCTGGCCCGCAACTCCTTTGGCAGCTCGTTATCGGGCTTTGCGAGGTCTTCGAGAACGATGCTCCATAACCGCATCACAAATTCGAGCGCTTGAACGGCGTCCACCGAACGCGGCCCAGCGGCCTCGGCCTTGCGCAATAGTTCGATGGATCGCTCGATAGCGCGGCGCTCGTTTACACGATTATACTGCGGCGTATCTTCCAGAACGTCAGTATAGGAAAATTGATACATGAGTTTATCCTTGTTTTGTGTAAGGCAAGCCACGCCTACAAATAATTCAGCAGACTGAGCCTTTGAACCCGGGCGGTAAGGGCGTAAGCCGTCTCAATCTGCGTAATTAGAGCGCTTACCTTGGTCGAAGCCTCATAGGGATCGACGGTTTCAAGACCGTTGATGTGTTCGGTCAGGATGTTGACTTGCAGCGCCATCCGCTCGTCGGCATTACTCACTCGTTGCTGCGCTATGCCAAGCCGCGATTGAATATCGCCAATGCCTTGCGCGGCTTTGCCCAGTATCTTGGACGCCGCGTTTAGCACGGCTTCATAAGTATTCTGGTTTAACGTTTCCACGTTCAGATCGGCCACCATTGTGTATGCCTGCGCAAGGTCGCGAAAAGCCTGTTCGTTGGCGTTGGCAGACGTGTCGATCAGTTCGTATGTCGAAATGCGGCTGCGAATGTTGCTGTCGGACGCCGACGACCAGTCCGCGCTCCATGACGCTGCGCCGAAAAGCCCGTCAAAGCCTCCGCCGAGAAACGCTTCCATATCCGCGCTGGAGATGTTTGAGACGGCCGGATCGGACTGGGCAAAACCGAACTCGGCCAAGAACGCCGCCGCAACCGACGTACTGGCGGCGGATGCCGGCGACGCGACATATTCGGCCACGGGCTTCATATCCGTGTTGATGCCAGCGAATACGTACTCGCCGCCAGCCGTCGTGTTAAGCATATCCGTCAGCGCCGCCAGCCCGGCTTTCGCGGCGGCGGCGACGGTCGCCTTCGCACTCGCGCTTTCCCTCGCGCCGGTCAGCGAGTCGAGGAACGATTGCGCATTCCCGGCCATCTGCTTAATCGCGGCCTGCGACGCCGCGAGCCGGGTCGCTACAAGCACGTTGGTTTCCGTTATTTGGGTAAGCCGCTCAAACTCCTGACGCAGCGAAACCGTTTTGCCGGTCTCATACCCGAGGCTTTCGCCAACATCGATAAGCCGCCCGGTCGTGAGTTCCTTTTGCCCATCGGCGAGCCGCGTCTGCAGCGACATGAGCGAGAAGCGCGACGCCTCTGAAACGGTTTTTGTCGAAACAAAATAGGTCATATCCACTATCCCGCTGCGGCTAGGAGGGTTTCAAACATTCCGTCAATGGCGGCAATAAGCTTGGCGGAGGCGGCGTAGGAGCGCTCAACCTCCAACATCCGCGTCATTTCCTGGTCGATATTCACGCCCGTGGCCGAGGACAGCGCCTCGCCGGAGCGCTGCATCATGGTTTCGCTGTAGTCCATATCTTCCGACGCGGTTTTGCGAGCCTCCGAGAGCCAGGCGACGGATGAGGCGGAAAATCCGCGCACATTCGCTGAGGTCTCAAGCCCGGCAACAGCGTCGAACGGTCGGTTTGCGCCCAAAGCGTCTGACAGCGTCAGCAACCGATCCGAAAAGCCAGACGCGGAAGTCGCGTTGTAAACATAGGCCGCGCCGTTGACGCCGCTATCGCGCAACAGCTTTGCGCTGCCGCCTAAATCAGGGTCAACGGCGGGGTTCACCGCAATGGACGCTGCGACGCCGTTTACGATAGTGCCTGTGCCGGGAATAGCTGGCGCGCCGGAGTAAGTGAAAAGCCCAGTGGCGTCGGCAAGCAATGGCGTCGCGCTCTGGTCGGTCTCGCGGAAAATGTCCACCAGCGCGCGGGCGGTCTCGTCGAGCTGCCGCTGATAGCTGACTGCGTAATCGTCCCGCACCTGCGTCAAACCATAGATTTTGCCGGATGAAATGGGCATTGCCGCGCTGCTGCCGGTGACAGGCACGCCGTCAATTGTTACCGAGCCGCCCTGTATCCCAGCGGTGAACATCGAGGTGGCGGTGAATTGCACCGTCCTTGCGGTGGTCTCGAACAGGGTCACGCCGCCATCGGTGTAAAGCGCCATGTCGCCGCCAGCGCGGTTTAGCGGCCGCACGCCGATCAACTCCGAGACGCTCGCAAGCAAGCTGTCGCGTTCATCCAGCGCATCGGTGACATCCGCGCCGGATTGCACGCCTTTGACGATGGTTTCGTTGGCCTTGCCAAACTGGCGCAGCAATTCGTTTACCCGCGTCACCGCTTCGGCGATGCCCGCGTCAGCATCCTTGCGCACGGCTTGCGTGATGGAGGTTGCTTCGTTAAGCGAAACCGCCAGCTTTTTTGCGGTTAGCACGGTTGACTTTGCGACCGTGATGTCGCCGGGCGTAGTGGCGTATTGCTGCAAATCCGACCCGAGCTTCTCGATGAGCGCAGCGGGCGAGGCGTCAAGTTCGGGATCGTTGATGGTGCGTTCGAGTTGGTTGAGCGACGATGTGATGGCTTGATGCGAGGCGGCGGCGCTGCGGGCGGTCAGTGAGTTCACAAACAGCGCCTGATTTGATGCCCGCGTTATGGACGCGGCCCGCACCCCGCCATCACCGGTCGTGATCAGATTGACGGTTTTGCGCGATGCGTTGGCTTCCCCGGCGCGCGCGATATTGCGCGACAGCACGGCAATCTGCTCGGAATTGGCGCCGAGGCTGGAGTTCGCGACGCCTGTGGCAATGTTGAGCGACATCTGCTCGCCCCTATCGCTTCAGGTTGACGAGAACGTCGATCAGTTCAGCGCCAGTCTGGAAAACCTTGGAGTTCACCGTGTAATTGCGCTGCGACTCGATCATGGCGGTCAGCTCCGTCGCCAGATCGACGGTGGACTGCTCGATGGCGCCGGACACGATGGCGCCAAAGCCGCCCTGATCGGCGAAACCGATCAGCATGTCGCCGGAGTCAATGCTGGGCATGTAGACATTGCCCGCCAGCGGATCGAGGTTGTCAGGGCTGCGCACTGTGGCAAGCGGGATTTGATAGCCCGCCACGCGGGAGCCATCCTGGAAGACAATGAACATTGTCCCATCCTCGCCGATCTGCACCTCGGATACCGAGCTAGGCGCGTTGCCGTCCACCTTCGCGCTTAGAACCGTGTAATTCGCGGCAAGCTGCGTGGTCTGCGACAGGTCAAGCACGAGAGAGCCGCCGTTAGGCACGGGGATGGTCAGCGATTGAGCGTTGGCCGCCGTCAGTTTGCCAGTCGCGGGGTCGAATGCGAGCGCGTCGTCGGCCAGAACCGCCGCCGCAGAATAAGGAAAGCCGCCACCGGTCGCCGCGCCTGACTGATCGAAAGCCGCGACCTCCCAGGCGTTGGCGGCGGTCTTGGTGAAGTAAACGTCGAGCGTAACCTCGCGCCCCAGATTATCATAAGCGATGAGCGATGTTTTCGATGAGAAAGCCGCAGTTGTAGCGTTGGCTGATGGAAGGTTGGCCGCCGCAACTAGAGCCGCATCGGCGTCAACATTGACGTAAAGGTTGCCTTCGGTGGACGGGTTGGCCTGCATTCCAACCGATCCGAGATTGATCGCCTCCAGTCCCGCCGCGCCATTCGCCACCGCACTAGGCGCGCCGTTCACCAGGCTGTAGCCCATCAGCTTGAATCCGCCCGCATTGACCAGATTGCCTTCGCCGTCTTCGACGAAAGACCCCGCCCTCGTCAGCATGGGCTGTGCATCCGAGCCAGAGACGACAAAAAAGCCATCCCCGCGCACGGCCAAGTCGGTGATGGACGAGGTGTAGCTGAGGGCGCCCTGTTCGCTGACGCCGTAGCGGATGTTCGTTTCGACGCTGCCCGACTGGTAGTCGGAAACGCCGGATTCGAGAATAAAAGACGAAAATTCCGCTGATGCGCGTTTATAGCCCGCCGTGCTCCCGTTCGCGATGTTGTCGGCGACCGTACCCAGCCGGTTCGCCTGCGCCGCCATGCCTGACGCGCTCGTTCTCATTAATCCGTAAAGGCTCATTGTATCCGCCCGTTCTTTTGGTCAAAGTGTGCAAGCAACGCGCAGAAAATTTAGAATACTACAATAATATTGATTTTAATTCGCCCTAAGCGCAAATATTAGTAATATATTAAAAATAATTACGATATTATTTATAATATTTATAAAATTATTACTTTAGGCGCACATGCGGTAGCCAAGATATCGTTGCGAGTCGATCGGATCGTGGCCCATTCGCTGACGCAGGCGTTTGCGCAGTTTGCTGATGTGGCTTTCAACAACGTTCTCGTCGATATGCTCGTCGAAGATGCCGTAAACAGCGTTGAAGAGCTGGGTTTTCGTCACCCGCTTGCCTTGGTGCGACATCAGATATTCAAGGATGCGGCGTTCCCGCCGGGGCAGCGGCAACACCTCACCTTTCACCTCCGGGTCGCGGCCATCGAAAAAGACGCGCAGGTCGCCGCTTTCGCCGTTGGTGTCCTGAGCGCCGCCGCGCCGCTGTATGGCGTTGATGCGCGCCAGAATCTCTTTAACATGCACGGGCTTACGCACAACATCGTCCACCCCGGACGCAAACAGGTCCAGCGTATCCTCAAGCGATTTATTCTCGTTCAGCGCAATCACGACCGCCGAACAGCGGTTTTTGATGAGCTTTGGAAGATTGCGGCGGTCGCTCCATTCGCCGAGCAAAAACGCCTCTATGGCGACAATATCCGCGTCCGCGACGCCGCCCACCCAAGCGCCTAAATCCTGAGGCGACAGTGCCGCAGTGGCGACGCCTTCCCGGTTGAACCAAGCGGAAAAGCCCTCCTTGACGGAGTCCCTGTCGTCCACGATTACGATCATGCCTACCCCGAATCATTGTTCGTTACTTAGGGCAAGGTATAAATCTAGTATTATCAAGTCAATGAAATGATACTTTATACTTTGATTAGATTTAAGAATAGATTTAATTACATTGCTGTCTATTCTGCGTTTATAAGCCCGGAATGACGATTTTTGCAGGCTTAATTGGCAATCAAGAGGCGGGTTTCGCCGCGATGAGCTTTTAGATGACTGCGGCGATGCTGCGTTTATTAGGAAGAGGTGAGCTTTAGCCGCAACGCTTCCAACTCCGATTCAAGGCTCAAGATACGATTTTGCAAAGGTTGCACAGCTTCGCGCACCTCAAGGGCGGTGAAGCGGGGCGCTATGTGCTGCGAGCAATTCCAGTCGAACGCCTCCACGGCGATGATAAAACCGCGCTCGACATGCGCGCCGTATTCGGGCGCTGCAAGACGGGCCATGAGTTCGGGCGCATCATGAACGCCAACCAGCCGCGCGCGACCAAGCAGCTTAAGCCGCGCCTGATTCGGGTAGTCAATAAAGAACAGCGAAACGTGGTCATTTGCAGCAAGATTTCCCGCGCTGATATATTGCCGGTTGCCGCGAAAATCCGCGAAACCAATAGTTTTTTCGTCTAGCACGCGCACAAATCCTGCAGGCCCGCCGCGATGCTGGATGTATGGCCACCCGGTTTCACCCACCGTCGCCATGTAAAAGCTGTCGCGCGCGGCGATGAAACCGATCTCGTCCTCGGTAAGGCGATCGTGATGATCCGGCCCTTCGTCCTGGCGGGCGTAGGCGCGGCGGCTGCCCATAGCTTCCTGCACCGCGCGCACGTTGGGCGTATATGCAATCTGGGCAAATTTATGCGCCATGGCTGTCTCCTATTCAAACGGTGTTTACAGGCGGCTCGCCGAGCAAATCGTCGAGATCAAGGCGGCGGGTAAACATTGCGAGTTCGCCGCTTTCTGTTCGAGTCCATGCGTCCTGCGGGCGGTACCAGTATAGCTCCACGCCATTGCCATCCGGATCGCGCAAGTAAAGCGCTTCGCTGACCCCATGATCGCTGGCTCCGTCTAGCGAGATGTTAGCGGCTTGTATGCGCCGCAGAGCGTCGGCCAGATCGGGCGTGTAGGGTAAAGAGTAGCCAAGTGATAAAGCCCGGTGGCGCCTGCGGGCGGCGCCGATCCGCCAAGGCTTTCCCACGTGTTCAGCCCGATGTGATGATGATAGCCGCCCGCCGCGATGAACGCCGCGCCGCTGGCATAGCGCTGCATGAGCGAAAAGCCCAACACACCGCAGTAAAACGCTAGTGCGCGGTCGAGGTCGGCAACCTTTAGATGCACGTGGCCGATGCGGACGCCCGCAGCTATCGGATTTGCGGGCGCTGAAATCGGCTTTAACGCGGGTTCGTTTTTCATGTAAGCCTCCAGATCAATGGTTCAATAATGTTGATCTAGTAACGCCGGGGTTAAAGTCCAAGCTCCGAAAGGCTGGGGTGGTCGCTCGGGCGGACACCTAACGGCCAGTGGTATTTGCGGTCGCTTTCCTTGATCGGCATGTCGTTGATGCTGGCGAAGCGGCGGCGCATCAGCCCGCTTTCGTCGAACTCCCAGTTCTCGTTACCGTAGGAGCGGAACCAGTGGCCGCTGTCGTCATGCCATTCATAGGCAAAGCGCACGGCGATGCGGTCTCCGCCGAATGTCCACACCTCCTTGATAAGCCGGTAATCTAGCTCCTTCGCCCATTTGCGGGTTAGGAATTGTACGATCTCCACGCGGCCTTTTGGAAACTCCGCGCGATTGCGCCATTGGCTGTCCTCGGTGTAGGCGAGCGCGACTTTCGCCGGATCGCGACGGTTCCAGGCGTCCTCGGCGGCGCGCGCTTTCTGCGCGGCTGTTTCGGCGGTGAATGGCGGGAATGGCGGGCCGGCGTCAGTCATGGTCATCTCCATTGTCGGTTGGGGAGCGGCGCGTGGAACGCCGCCCCGGTTTAGCGCTATTTAACGTTACGGCCGAGAAAATCGCGAATGAGCGCGGCGATCTCGCGGTGATGCGTTTCCAATGCGAAGTGGCCTGCGTCAAGCAAATGCACTTCGGCTTTAGGCAAGTCTTTTTTAAAGGCCGTTCCGCCTTCCGTCGTGAAGATTGGGTCGTTTTTACCCCATGTTACCAGCGTTGGTGGTTGCTTCTCGCGGAAATATTTCTGGAACTCCGGGTAAAGCGCCAAGTTTGTACGATAATCTCCGAACAGGTCGAGCTGGATTTCGTCATTACCCGGACGGTCGAGGCCCGCCTGATCGTGCTTCCAGGCGTCCGGGTTGATGAGCGCTTTATCCGGCACGCCTTCGCTATACTGAAACACGGTGGTGCGCTCCTTCAAAAACTCGCGTAAAGCCTCACGCCGCTCTTTCGTATCCTCCGCCCAGTAAGCGCGGATCGGATTCCAGATTGGCGCCAGACCAACGTCATAGGCGTTGCTGTTCTGCACAATGATGGCGGTGACGCGCTCCGGCTGACGCGACGCGATTCGAAAACCGATCGGGCCACCGTAATCCTGCACGTAAATCGCGAACTTGGTTAGCCCAACGGCTTTGATGAAGCCATCCATGGTTTTGTAAAGATTCTCAAACGTATACTTATATTGCTCGCGCGGGGGTTGTGTAGTGGACCCGAAGCCCGGGTAATCCGGCGCGACGACCCGGTATTTATCGGCCAGTAGCGGGATCAGGTCGCGGAACATATGGCTGGACGACGGGAAGCCGTGCAGCAGCAACAGCGCGGGCGCGTCCTTCGGCCCAGCCTCGCTATAGAACACTTCCAAGCCGTCGATTTTTACCGTCTTGTAGCGCACGCGCAGGTTTTCATTTACGGCAATAGCCGTTTCTGCTCGTGCGCTGCCGGTCAAATACGAAGTAACGAGTGGCGCGGCGAATAGAAACGCGCTGAACGCTGCGGCTGAACCGCCCAGGTAAAGCAAGCGATGTTTAGACATGGTAAATCTCCTCCATTGCGGCTGAGGGCATTTGCCTTCAGCCGGTTGAAAAACTCCAAAGTCTGACCTGCGAAATTATGCGGCGCGCGTGAGTGGTTTCACCGATGGAAAGTCCACGGGCACATCCAGCGCCACGTTCAGGTAGTTCGTGAATATGTTAAGCGCGACGTGAGCGATGATTTCGACGATTTCCTCATCGTCAAAACCGGCGGCGCGGACGGCGGCGAACTGCGCATCCGACACATGGCCGCGGCCTTCAACTAGCGCCAGTGCGAAAGTAATGGCGGCGGCGGCGCGCGCATCGTCCGAGCGGCCTTCGCGGGCGGCGCTCAACGCATCCGCGCTTAATCCGGCTCTTTTACCCAGCGCGGAATGCGCGGAGAGGCAGTATTCGCATGAGTTGCGATTGGCCATGGCGATGGCGATTTGTTCGCCAAGCGCCGCGCCAAGTCTACCTTGTCCAAGCGCGCCGAAGCCTGCCAGCATGAATTTCAGCGCAGGCGCCGAGTTCGCGGCTGTGCCGAACATTTTGATGACGGCGCCGAATTGTGCTTTGACGCCGTCCATAAGGTCTTTGCGCTCTCCGGTGGCGGATGCGTGGTCTACAGTATTTATGCGGGCCATGTTGTCTCTCCTTTGGCTGGTTACTTCGTTGGATGCGGTGTATGTAAACCAGCGCAAGCGATGTTAGAATGACCTCCGAAAGCAATGGATTGTTTCGCTGGAAGGAATAATCATGGATCGCTTACACGCCATCGAGGTGTTCGCCGCAGTGGCTGCTGCGGGGAGCTTTGCCAAAGTGGCGCGCGCCATGCGTCTGTCGCCGCCCGCAGTCACCCGCGCCATCACGTCGCTGGAGACTCGCCTCGGCGCACGGCTTTTGTTGCGCACGACGCGAAGCGTGCGCCTGACTGAAAGCGGTCAACGTTTCCTGATCGACTGCCAGCGCATCCTTCAGGATTTGCAGGAGGCGGAGGAAGCCGCAACCGGCAGCTTCACGGCCCCGCGCGGCGTGCTAAATGTAACCGCGTCAGCGCTTTTCGGCAGATACTTCGTCGCCCCGATCCTTTGCGATTTCGTGGACAAATATCCCGGCGTTTTGGCGAACGCGCTGTTTGTGGATAGGCTCGTGCATATGCTGGAGGAGGGGATCGACGTGGCGGTCCGCATCGGGCCGCTGCCCGATTCATCGCTTACCGCCATAAAAGTTGGTAGCGTGCGGAGGGTGGTTTGCGCCGCGCCGTCATACCTGGAGCAATATGGCTTACCACAACACCCAGTTGAGCTTACCAGCCGCCGCGTCATCGGAGCGGGCAGCCTGATCTCCATCATGGAATGGGTGTTTGGTGAAAAGGGCAACACGCTTCGTGTGCAACTGCAGCCCGCCATTACGTTCAACACAGTCGACGCGGCAATTGAAAGCACGGTCGGCGGCTGGGGTTTAACCCGTGTACTATCCTACCAGATCGCGCCGTATCTGATGGATGGCCGTTTGCAGACGGTGATGCGCGAGTATGAGCCAGATCCCTGGCCAGTGCATGTCCTGCATCACGAAGGACGCAAAGCTTCCGCCAAAGTGCGCGCTTTTGTAGATTTCACAGTTGCGGCGCTGCGAGCCAATAGGGCCATCAACCCCGGGGCTTAGCCGTGTTCGCGGGTGACAAAACTCCTCGCCGGTCATATCACTGGCTATTCCGGGACCGCGATTCAGCCCCGCCCGACCTCTTATTGGGGGCTATAGTTTCATTAATAAATACGATAGTTATCTTAAGATAACTAAGAATAGCTTAGCCCTTGTAGAAGAAGTTTTAGATCGTCTACGACATCGCGACGCTGACCATGCCGCCTGCAAAATCCTCCACGCCCCTGCCCGCGCTAATACGACTTGACTTCCCGTCGGAATTATAAGAACCTAACAAGAACAAACAGAGACTTGCATGAGCGACAGGGTAAGGGCGTTGAGCCGCGAGACGCGCAAGCTGCCGCCTGTCGAACGCGCCGCCCTCATCGACGATTTGCTCGCCAGCTTAGACGAGCCGGACGCGCGCATCGACGCGCCCTGGCCGCCGAAGCGGAGGACGCCTCGCCGCCATACAGCGCGGGGAGATGGGGGTCGAAGACCTAGACAACGTTCTCGCTGAACTCGAGCGGCAAAGAAAGCCATCTCTGCGGCGGCGAAACTGGAACTCGCCGAGGCGAAGGCATTCTATGCGCAACAAAGCCCGGAGCTTGGCAAAAGGCTTCTTCAGGACTTCGCGCCGCCGTGCAACGGGTTCGCGATATGCCGAACGCTTGGCAGGTGCTTACGCCCGGAGTTCGCCGCCGTCTTTTGACGTCATTTCCCTACGGCGTCATCTACAGCGTGGACGCAAAAACCGTAACGGTTATCTCGGTCGCGCATCTGCACCGCGAGCCGGGGACATTGGCGCGACCGCCTCAAACTGCCATAAGCAGTTAACTCCGCCGCTCGTGGAAGAAGTCGTAGATCGCCTGCGCCATCGCAGCGCTGACGCCCTCGACCGCCTGCAAATCCGCCACCCCCGCCCGCGCGACGGACTTAGCCGAACCGAAATGCTTCAACAGCGCCCGCTTGCGCATCGCGCCGATGCCCTTGATCTCGTCCAGCGGGTTGACGCCAATGGCCTTCGAGCGCTTTGCCCGGTGCGCGCCAATCACGAACCGGTGCGCCTCATCGCGCAGCCGCTGCACGAAATAGAGCACCGGGTCGCGCGGCTCCAGCATGAACGAGGCCCGCCCGGCCATGAAGAAATGCTCACGCCCCGCGTTGCGCTCCGGCCCCTTGGCGATCCCGGCGAGCGTCAAGCCCGTTACCCCTAGCGCGTCCAGCACGCCTTGGGCGGCGGAAAGTTGCCCGGCGCCGCCGTCGATCAGCACCAGATCGGGCCACGCTGCGAAGCCCTCGCTCGCGCTGTTCTCAATGCCGCGGCTATCATCGACTAGCCCTCCCAAGTCATCATCCCCGGACTTGATCCGGGGATCTAGCATGGCGGGCGCGGGCAAACTGGATTGCCGGGTCAAGCCCGGCAATAATAAGGGTGGCGCGAGTTCCCCTTCATTGCAAGCGGCGCGAAGCAATACATTCGGCTCTTGCGGGTCTTGGATTATTCCTTCGTTTTGCTCCTCACATTGACGGGTTTTATCCGCGCACTCCTTTACCAGACGCGAGAAGCGGCGCGTCAGAACCTCGCGCATCATGCCGAAATCGTCTCCCGGCGTAAGCGTTTCGGATTTGATGTTGAACTTGCGATACTGGCTTTTCATCAGCCCCTCAGGCCCCGCGACGATCATCGCGCCCACCGCGTTCGCGCCCATGATGTGGCTGTTGTCATAGACCTCGATACGGCGCGGCGTACGCGGCAATCCGAAGGCGGCGGCGACGCCATCCATAAGCTTGGCATGGCTCGACGCCTCAGCAAGCTTGCGGCCCAGCGCCTCGCGCGCGTTGGTCAGCGCGTGCTCGACGATGGCGCGCTTTTCCCCTCGCAAGGGCACGGCGACATCCACCTTTCGCCCGGCTTTGATGCACAGCGCCTCGGTCAGCAGGGCGCGCTCGGCGAAATCGTGGCTGAGCAGCACGCAGCGCGGCACTGGCCGGTCGTCATAAAATTGCGCGATGAACGGCTCCAGCACCTCCTCCACGGGCAGGCTACGGTCGGCTTTGGGGTAGTAAGCGTGATTGCCCCAGTTCTGGCCGTTGCGGAAGAAAAACACCTGAATGCACGTCTGACCGCCGTCCTGATATGCGGCGAACAAATCCGCCTCGTCGATGCCATGCGGATTGATGCCTTGCGTTGCTTGAACATGCGCCAGCGCCCACAGTCGGTTGCGATAAATGGCGGCGCGCTCGAATTCCAGCGCCTCGCTGGCCTCCGCCATCAGCGCGTTGAGCTTTTGTTGGACAGCGTCGGTTTTGCCTTGCAGGAAGCGCACCGCTTCGTCCACCAGCTTGTTATATTCCTCCGGTTCAATTTCGCCGGTACAGGGCGCGGAACAGCGCTTGATCTGGTGCAGCAGGCAGGGGCGCGTTCGGCTTTCGTAATAATGATCGGAGCATGAGCGTAATAGAAACGCGCGCTGCATCATGTTAAGCGTGCGGTTGACCGCGCCCGCGCTCGCGAACGGGCCGAAGTAATCGCCTTTCATGGTGCGCGCGCCGCGATGCTTCATAAGTTGCGGCGTGGCGTGCTCGCGTGAGATGACTATGTACGGGAACGATTTGTCGTCCCGCATCAGCACGTTATAAGGCGGCTTATAGCGCTTGATAAAGTTGGCTTCGAGGAGAAGCGCCTCGGACTCGGTCGGCGTGGAGACGAACTCCATCGCGGTGGTGAGCGCGATCATGCGCGCAATACGGTTGGAATGGCCCGTGCCACGCGCGTAGCTCGATACCCGCGCCTTGAGGTTGCGCGCCTTGCCGACGTAAATCACGTCGCCGCGCGCATCGATCATCCGGTACACGCCCGCACCCGTCCCGAGATGCTTGAGGTAGCCCGCGATGACCTGCGGCCCGGTCTGCGTTTCGTCGGGCGTAGCATCAACCTTATCTGTCGTCTCAATGTCTGGCATAAGCTAGTTATGAGCGAAGAGCGCGCGGTTTCCAAGCGTCGCGCAACCTTTGATAAATTGGGGATTCGAACCTGTTATGTAAAATTTTTGACATACAGAGCCGTCATGTAGGGCTATCTGTAATGACATTCCAACAAACCTGGGGGGCTATAATCGGGATGAAAGTCATGTGGCGAATAGCGGTTATCTTTTCCATGATGTATACAAACGCCGTTGTGGCGCAAGGCGAGTATCCTATCCCGGACACCGGATCCGAAGCGCCAAGCCCTTCAGTTGCAGAGCCGTTAAAGTTTGAATGCGGCGCTGACCTGTACTCGTTGGCGGCCGGGCAGGATTTAAGCCACGTGACCCTTCTAGGTGCAGGCGGAGAGCCAATCGCCGCACTCTCCGGGCCACTTAGCGGACCCTATTCAGGAGGCGGGTGGGAGTTGCAGTTGGAGACCGGCGTTATCATTCTAAGCAGTCCGGACGGAGAGCGCCGCGACTGTATTGAAAAGTAAGTGAGCAAAACTTTGCAGTTTTTCCCGTGTTGATCCTATCATAACGATCGCCGCTGAAGCGGCGGTCGTTATGATAGGAGCTTGCGGCTCCATCATACGGAAACGATTGATCGTCAAAATCATTTTGCCTTATACAAAGCGAAGTTGAGTTTCGTCGTTTGATTTATAGAACACCACATCCCATATCCCGGTATCAAGAAAGAGTGCCTCGCCATGGTTTCCGTCACATTCATCGAACATAGCGGTAAAACGCACACTGTTGCGGCCGATCTGGGCCATACGCTGATGGAAACTGCGATCAAGCATGACGTTCCCGGCATCATTGCGGAATGCGGCGGCGCCTGTTCATGCGCGACCTGTCACGTTTATGTGGATGAAGCCTGGCGCGAGGCGACCGGCGCGCCGAACGAGATGGAGGAGGACATGCTCGATTTCGCGTTCGACGTTCGCCCAGGAAGCCGCCTGAGCTGCCAAATCCGCATCGCTGATAAACTTGAAGGTCTGGTCGTGCGTATCCCTGAACATCAAAACTGAAGCCACTGCATTGAATGTATCCAGTGCAAATGGCGATTATTGATCCTTTCCAAAAGGACGCTGGCCAAAAGGAAGCTGGAATGACGGATGAAACAGTGCGCACCGATGCGCTCATTATTGGCGCTGGCCCGGTTGGCCTGTTTGCTGTGTTCGAGCTAGGCCTGCTCGACATCAAATCACATCTCATCGATATTCTTGATCGGCCGGGTGGGCAATGCGCCGAACTTTATCCCGAGAAACCCATCTACGATATTCCCGCGTTGCCGATCGTCACCGGCCAGGAACTGACTGACCGGCTGATGGATCAGATCAAGCCGTTTGGCGCGGGCTTCACCTTTAACGAGCGCGTCGAAACGATCCGGAAGCTCGAAGACGGCAGTTTTTACGTCGAAACCGATCAGGGCAGCGCGTTCGAAGCCAAGATTATCGTGGTCGCGGCAGGCGGCGGTTCCTTCACCCCCAAGCGCCCGCCTTTGCCGGGCATCGAGGGTTACGAGGGCAAGTCGGTGTTTTACGCCGTGCGTAAAATGGAAGAGTTTCGTGGCCGTGATATCGTTATCGCCGGCGGTGGCGACTCGGCGCTCGACTGGACGGTGAATTTGGCCCCTATCGCAAAATCCCTGACGCTCATTCACCGCCGCAACGACTTCCGCGCCGCGCCCGACACGGTGAAAAAGATGCGCGCGCTTGTGGAGGCAGGGCAGATGAATTTGGTTATCGGCCAGATATCCGCGTTAAACGGCGCGGATGGCGTATTGAGCGGCGTGACAGTCAAAGGCCCAGTGGATGGCAAGGATGCGGTGTTCGATTTGCCAGCCGACCGCCTGCTGGCGTTTTTCGGCCTTACCATGAAGCTCGGCCCGGTCGCGAATTGGGGCCTTAATTTGAATGAAAATCTGATTGGCGTCGATACCGAGAAGTTTGAAACGTCAGAGCCAGGCATTTTCGCCATTGGCGATATCAACACGTATCCGGGTAAGCTGAAACTAATCCTGTCCGGTTTCCACGAAGCCGCGCTGATGTCGCAACGAGCACTAAAAATCGTTTATCCGGGCAAGAAAGTGGCGTTTCAATACACCACATCATCCTCCAGCCTTCAGAAGAAACTCGGCGTTGCGCCAACGCCGGCTGAGTAGGGTTACCCGAGCTGCGTCGCCACACACCACCATTGCTGTCTGTCGCGGCGCAAGGTAGCTGCGGCTTCCTCAGCCTGGGCATTGGTTTCAAATAATGCGAAGCAGGTCGGCCCGCTCCCGGACAGACGCGCCAGCCAGCAGCCGGTCATCGACGAAAGCGCAGACAGCACGTCATCGATCTCTGGCGCCAATCGGCGCGCGGGAGGTTCCAGGTCGTTACAGCTTTGCATCAGGCACGACGCCCAGTCGCCCGCCGATAACCGGCGTTCGACCCCATTTGCGGCGTCACTGGCGCATTCCTCATTCCCTTTAAGTGGTTCAGCGGCGAGCGCTTGAAAAACATCCCGCGTTGAAAGCTTCACACCGGGGTTGACCAAAAGCGCGGCGAATGATGGCATTTTAGGCAGCGGCGTCATGGCCTCGCCTACACCCGCCATGTAGGCAGTCACTTGCGCAAGACACACAGGCACATCCGCGCCGATCTTGAGCGCCGCCGCGTTTAGGGCTGCCGTTGCGGGCTGTAATGCAGGAGACGCACGCATTATGGCGCGTATTGCAGCGGCCGCATCCGCCGATCCGCCGCCCAGGCCCGCCGCTACGGGTATGCGCTTCGCCAGATCGAACCGCCCAAACCCTTTCGCCGCATCGCCCGTTTCATCAACGAAAAGCGCGCGCATCAGGCCAGCGGCCTTTTCAATCAGGTTTGGCCCATCGATGTTTAACGCCATCGGCCCCGTCGAATGCAGTGCAAAGCTGCGGCCTGGCGTTAGGGTAAGGGTATCGCCAAAATCTGCGAACGCGACGATGCTGCGCAGTTCGTGATAGCCGTCCGGGCGCTTGCCGAGCACCTCAAGCGTGAGGTTTACCTTGGCTTTGGCGAGTTCCACAACGCTGATGCTCTCCGTCATTGCCACGCGCAAGAAGGTGAGTGGCAATAGGACGACATTTGGAGCCGGGCTCCGTTGAAGGTCATGGCACCGTTAAATAGGAAAGTGGCGCAAAAATCAACAGCCCACGCCGACGCTTCCCGCTTAGAATTGTTTCGCAAGCGCCTTGGCGAAAACACGCTCCGCCCGGCTCATGGTTGACACCCAGTCCTGATTCAGGATTGCCGTGACGCCCAGAATGTTTCCACTTTCGGCATAAGCTATCTTGCGTTTGATCGTGACGCGGTCTTCCGGCTCCGGGTTCAGCGTCATCGCGAGCGACCATTGAAATCTCGCCTCCCGTTTGCGTCCGACACGCCAGAACGCATCACCTAGATGATCGTTGATAACAGGGTCTTCGGGCTGTAGCTCCACTGCGCGGTCAAGCTGTTTGGCTGCCTCTTTATAGTCTCGCTGCCTGTAATAAGCCCATCCGAGACTATCGACAAAGAAACCATCGGCGGGTTTGAGCGCCACCGCTTTCTTGATAAGCGCCATTGCCTGCTTGATGTTCATGTTCTGATCGACCCATGAATAGCCCAGATAGTTTAAAACCTGCGCCTGCTCACCGTCGAGTTCGAGCGATTTTTTAAAATCCGCCTCGGCCCTGTCCCACTGCTTCCAGCGCTCGAAGGCCACGCCGCGATTATAGTACAACTGCGCTGCTCTTCGATCCGGAGCGGCGACGGAGTCTATTGCAATTGTATAATATTGAACCGCCTCCTCATATTTTTTCTCGCCGCGCAAGATTGTCCCCATCGCCTGCAAAATCTGCAAATTTTGTTTGTCGCGCTCAATCAGTGCTTTGAGCAGGGTCTGGGCCTCTGGACTACGCTCTAGGGTGTGAAGGTGAAAGGCTTTGCGCATCTGACCGCTGAACCACAACGGCGAGTTTTGCGGAATTTTGTCGAAGGCGGCGATCGACATTTCGTAGGATTTAAAGGCGTCGTAAAGCTCGGCGAGGGTGTAGCGCGCGACGGAGAAGTCCGGGTTGACGATCAGCGCCAGTTGTAAATAGCTGAGAGCGAGGTCTCCCCCTGAAGCGTCGGTCGTCAGAGCCTCGCCGATGCCGTAAAAAATCTCGGCTATGCCCTGTCGCGCGTCCGTGACCATCAAACCAGGATTTGCGCCCGCAGCGATTTCTTCCAGCAACGCCTTCGCATTTGGATTTGGAAGGGCGCGCGCAACCAGTGGAGCCAGAATTTTTTCTGCAAGCCCCGTATCTTGTGACGCGAGCGCGTGCCTCGCATAAGCTTCGGCCAGACGGGGGTTGCGCATGCTGCGTTTAAAAGCAGCGGCGTAAGCCGGCCGTGCGATTTTCTGTCGCCCCAAAACATCCGCCATAAGCGCAGTGTGATAACGCTCGAAATACTGCGCCCATTCCTCCTTTGACAAACCTTCCATAATTTTGAAGGCGTCATTGGGTTTGTTTTTGGCGATCTGTACCCAAGCGCGTGCGATGGATGACGCCATGTCAGCAAGCGGCTCGCGGGTTGTATTTTTGAAATACGTCTCTGCGGCTTTGTAGTCGCCCCGGTTGAAGGCGTCCGCGCCGAGGAACAGGCGACCGAGTTTGTGGGCCGGTTCGATTTTGATCAATTTGACGGCGAGGCGTTTGGCCTTACCACTATTTCCCGTCGCGAGTTCGAGCTGAAACGCTTCCTCCAGGATGAACTTGTTGTTAGCGTCGCGGTCGAGAGCTTCGCTGTAAAACTTTGCCGCAGCCTCGCTATCTTTGGCGCTGCGGGCGACGCGGCCTGCAAGATAGCTCCCAAGCAGTGTGCCATCGGCTTTGCCCTGGCTCAGCATCTCAACGGGGCCAATTGTGGTTTCCGCGGTCTTTTTGTCAGCCTGAGCGAAAACGGGGGACTGCGCGGCGGCAGCAAATGTCAGGGCTGCAAGGAACGTTATGCGGCGAGTTACAGAGTGTTTAAACACCGGCGTCTCCGTTGGTCTGGCAAAGGCGCCGCCTGAAGGGCCGCGCCCGGTTCAACACATCGAACCCTTTTAAAGCATCCGCGTTGGCGATACGGATTCAATCAATCATCAAGGCTAACACGCCTTGAGATGGAAATCATTGATGAAACCACCATTGCGTCAGTTCTGCGACAACGGCGCCGCAGCCGAGCCGGGACGTCCCGACGCAATCGCCCGATGCAGCATCAGCACGGGGACTAACCCAAGCCCGACAATCATCATCGCCGCGCCGGCCGACCGCTCGAACTGCTCCAGCGACGCGAAGATATAAATCTGCGTGGCCAGCGTCTCGAAATTGAACGGGCGCAGCAGGAGCGTGGCGGGCAATTCCTTCATGGCGTCCACGAACACCAGCAGCGCCGCCGCGCCAATAGCCGGACGCAGGAGCGGCGCGTGAATTTCGCGCAAGATGCGCCGTACATTGGCCCCTAGCGTGCGGGCGGCCGCGTCGATGTTGGGCGAGAGCTGCTGATACCCAGCATCAACCGCGCCCAACGCTACTGCTAGAAACCGCACGCAGTAAGCGAACAGGAGCGCGAACACGCTGCCGGATAGCAGGAGGCCGGTGGATACGCCGAACTCGCGCCGCATGAAGGCATCTACGCCGTTATCGATTGCGGCGAAGGGAATCAGCACGCCCAGAGCGATCACGGCGCCTGGCATCGCATATCCAAGCCCGGCGATCCGCGCCGCGCCTTTCACCGGCCTCGACGGCGCGATGCGTGCGGCGAAACTTAATCCCCACGCCAGGATCACGGTGCATGTCGCCGCCGCGCCCGCCAAACCCATGCTGTTTATGCCCGTGCGCCAGAACGCCGAACCGGCCGTTTCCTGCGGCGTGGTGAAAACGGCCTCGATCAGCACGAATGCGGGGATCAGAAATCCGCACAGCACAGGCAAAGCGCAACCGCACGCCGCCGCCCAACCGCGCCATCCGGTAAGCGGCTGACGCTCCAGAACGCGGTAACGCAGGCTGGTGTGATGGAAACGGCGGTTCATGCGGCTCGCCCGCTCCAGCCCGACCAGCAGCAGCACAAATGCAATGACGACAAGCGCAATCTGCGCCGCGCCGCCAAGATCAGAGCGTTGCAGCCAGGTAGCGTAGACCATCGCGCTGAGGGTTTTGACGCCCAGATACTCAACCGCGCCAATGTCGTTGATCGTCTCCATCAGCGCTAGAGCGACGCCGGACGCCAGCGCTGGCCTCGCCAAAGGCAGGGCGACGGAGAAGAACACGCCCCATCCCGTACGCCCAAGTGTGCGCGCAACCTCAAGCACGCAAACGGATTGTTGCAGGAAACTCGCCCGTGCGGTTAGGTAGACATAGGGGTATAGAACGGCGGACAGGATGAAAATGGCCCCGCCGGTGGAGCGCCATTCTGGAAACCAGTATGCGCGCGCGTCTTGAAATCCGAACACGGCGCGCAAGCCAGATTGCAGCGGGCCGGTGTAATCGAGAAACTCACCATAGCAATAGGCGGTGATATAGGTTGGCATCGCGAGCGGGAGCACCAGCAGCCAGTCGAACGCGCGCCGACCGGGGAAACGGTACATGGTGACAAGCCATGCGGCGCCAGCTCCCGTTGTCAGCGTTAGCGCGGCGACGCCCGCCATGAGCAACAGGGTTTGCATCGTGGCGTCGGGCAGCACGGTCGCCAGCAAATGCGGCCACGCGCCACCGGATGCGGACAGGGCCAGCGTCACCACCGCCGCAAGCGGCAGAAGCGCAAGCGCCGCCACGGCGATAGCGCCGACGCGCCACGGCCAGTGCTCGCGCTCAAAGCGCGTCATCCTGTCGGCAGCGATGGATTTCAGGCGCATGATGTCTAGCATGTTCGAGGGGTATTTAGAATTCGCGCGTGGTGCTTTACAAGCGCATCCTTGTCATGCACGAAGCTGTGAGGGAAGCCATGCGTCGTTTAGAGGGTAAATCTGCGCTTATAACGGGCGCGAGCCGGGGCATCGGCGCGGCCATCGCCAGGCGCTTCGCCAGCGAGGGCGCGAACCTTACGCTGACCTATCTCAAATCGGCCGAGGGCGCTGAAGCCGTTGCGGCCAAGGCGCGTGGGTGCGGGGTTGCTGTGACCCTGCTGCGATCGGATGCGGGCGATGCGGCGGCTGTGCGGGAGGCCGTGCAGGCGGCCCATGCGTCCCACGGGCGTCTCGATATTGTCGTAAATAATGCCGGAATGTTCCGGCGCCAGTCCCTCACCGAGACATCCGACGCGGATTTCGACGAGATCATCGCCGTCAACTTGCGCTCGGTCTATGTGGCGACGAAAACGGCGGCGACTCTGATGGGCGAGGGCGGACGGATCATCAACATGGGGTCGTCGTTCGGCGCGCGCGTGCCAGCGCCGGGGTTGGGGCTGTATGCGGCATCGAAGTTCGCGGTGGAAGGGTTAACGCGGGCGTTCGCGCGCGATCTGGCGCCGAAGGGGATCACGGTTAACGCCATCCAGCCCGGCCCCATCGACACCGACATGAACCCCGCCGATAGCCGCCACGGCCGCATCATGATGATGATGACCGCGATGGGCCGCTACGGGCGCCCGGATGAGGTCGCCGCCCTCGTCGCCTTCCTCGCCAGCGACGACGCCAGCTACATCACCGGCGCCGTGATGGCGGTGGATGGGGGATTGGAGACTTAAAAAAATTCAAGATCAAGAGGCTTTAAATTTAAATGATTTTACATCGTAAGTAGCTGCCTTATTTCTATGACAGCCATAAATATACCCAAAGCCGTCCCTGTTAGGCCTATTATCTTTGAGGCTCTACTTTCAAAAACGCGGTCAATATAAGCGCCCATTCCAGTAGATTTTGTATTTATATTACCTTTTGTCATTTTATCGATCACAGATTGTAAGAAACCTACTTTACATAATTTAGAGTTGTGCATCTTTATAAATGCACCTTCCTTGAATGCATTGACCTCTTCCAACCCTGATAAAAAATGACGGTGCATCCCAACCGTTCAAATTCATAAGACCTATGAGTTTTGGGTGTGGGGCAAAATCAGATCCGTATCTATCTGCTAACATATCGTTAAGATTTATTCTTCTTTCGACGGGTATAACGGGCGCATCCTTGCCTCCAAGCACATCATACCTGTGTTCAAGGTGCTCAAAGCCATATGTAAGATTACGCATATTCCAGTGAATCCAGTATTTATCTCGCCTGTCACGTGTGAATTTATAGAATTGCTTCAAAAGTTCAGATTCAATCTCATCAAATCTTTCAATAACATGTTCGCGATTTATAGACAATTTTTCGGCAACAGCGTGCGTAGAAAAGCTAACTGTCTGTTCTGTTGCAATATGACATATGGCAATAGATGTAATTCGCGGTGATAAGCCTTCGTTGTCATCGTACAAACTTTGACATGAGTAATGAATAATATAAAAATTTTGGCCATTTCCCCTAATTTGAGCAATGAATTCTGAACTTTTGTTTATTGTCATAAGGTTTTTCCAAAATCGACTTGCAACAAAAAAACCGGGCTTTCGTCCGGTTCCAGTCTTGCGGCCGGAGTTCATACCAGCCCTGGCCCGAAACCCATCCCTTAGCTACTGGGGGGATGATAATATTGATGTTTTCGGATTTTATGCAGCACTTTCAGGAGAGATTTCAGTTTACGCGCCCCGTACACTTCACATTGATGCTCAGAATTACGCCCATTCGCAAAGAATAGGTATTTCTGCATCTAGCTCTCCATCTGGGTGGATAGGCCGTGGCGGCTATATAGGTGGAGGACGTCGCCATGGCGGATATAGGAGGCCTCTCCGGCTCCTAGCCCATTACCGCATCTGCGGGAAACAAATTGTGAATGAAGATTGTGCAGCGCCTGATTAGATATTTGCGACGGCAAAATTTCTATCATCAACCGTTCCGCGCCTGATGGCGGTTAAACGGGAGCGCCCAACCCGGGCTACTCCCGGTTTCATGCGGCATTCGTCGAGTTGAGTTAACATTTACAGGCAAAAACCTGAAACCGTTAATCTCACCTAGGTTATACCACGATTCGGATTGTGCGATGAAAAGTATTAACGAATTATGAATGTAGGCTGCGCGAGCAATTATTTCGTGCAGCCCAACGTTGTTTTAACTTACGCCCTGGGGCTTTCCGCCACAGAGGCGGATTTCTGCACCGCCTTCTGCACCTTCTCGAAAGCGCGCACCTCGATCTGGCGGATGCGCTCGCGGCTAACGCCGAATTCTTCCGACAGTTCCTCAAGCGTCATCGGATCGTCCACAAGACGGCGGGCGGCGAAAATCCGGCGCTCACGGTCGTTCAAGCTATCCATCGCGCTTTGCAGATAATTGCGGCGATGCGCCAGCTCTTCCTTATCGACCAGCACGCTCTCTTGGCTGGCGCTATCGTCCACAAGCCAATCCTGCCATTCACCACCCTCTGCGTCATTGCGCAGCGGCGCGTTCAGCGACGAGTCGCCGCCGAGACGCCGGTTCATGGACACCACATCCACCTCCGGAACGCCGAGATGCGTGGCGATTTTAGTGACCTGATCGGGACGCAAATCGCCGTCCTCCAGCGCCTGCATCTGGCCTTTCAGCCGGCGCAGGTTGAAGAACAGCTTCTTCTGGCTGGCGGTCGTGCCCATTTTGACAAGGCTCCACGAGCGCAGGATGTATTCCTGGATTGCGGCTCTGATCCACCACATCGCGTAAGTCGCCAGGCGGAAACCCTTCTCCGGGTCGAACCGCTTGACCGCCTGCATGAGGCCCACATTGCCCTCGGACACGACTTCACCAATCGGCAGACCATAACCGCGATAACCCATGGCGATGCGCGCGACGAGCCGAAGATGCGACGTTACAAGCCGTTGCGCGGCGTCGCCGTCCTCATGCTGCTGCCAACGCTTGGCAAGCATGTACTCTTCCTGCGGCTCAAGCATGGGAAAGCGGCGAATTTCTTCCAGATATCTGGTAAGACCGCCTGCTGCTGCTATTGATGGAACTGAAGCCATAGTCAACTCCTTACGGTTCAAGGCGCTTTGCTAACCGCCCACAATGGCGCAGGTCTGTAAGCCCACCGATATCTATTTATACGTTAACGCATTCGTTTAAGATTTGATCTGGCAAGATCGCAAAATATTGATTGCTGATGACATATCATTTGGCGGGGCAGATGAAAAATGCATCGGCTTCTTGCTTGTTGGATGCTCAAACACCAGTATTTCCGCGTGTAATGCCTGCCTTTTCAACTTAATAATCTCAGATTTCGCCGTTTCCGGCAAGACACGAGTCTTTGATTGATATCCGGCCCCATAAGTCGCGTCGCCAATGATCGGGCAACCCAGCCCCGCCATATGAACGCGAACCTGATGCGTGCGGCCCGTTTCCAGCGCGCAGGAAATCAGACTGGCTTCGACTACGCCTTCGCTGATGAGCGAGCCGCAGCGAAGCGTTTCCACAACCTTGTAATGCGTTATCGCCTCGCGCCCGCGCGACTTCACCACCGCCATTTTCTTTCGATCCATTGGATGCCGGGCGATCAGGTTGCGCACCACGCCCGCCCGCATTTTAGGTTTGCTCCATGTCAGCGCCAGATATTGCCGCTCCAGCACGCCAGTGCGCCCATGGTCGGCGAACTGCTCCGCTAAATGCCGGTGCGCTCTGTCATTCTTGGCGATCACCATCAGCCCCGTCGTGTCCTTGTCGAGCCTATGTACGATGCCGGGCCGCAGCACGCCGCCAATGCCGGAAAGACTGTCGCCGCAATGGGCGATGAGCGCGTTCACCAGCGTGCCGTCGCGCGCGCCCGGCGCCGGATGCACCACGAGGCCCGCCTGCTTGTCGATGACGATCAGGTCGCTATCCTCGTAAACAACATTCAGAGCGATATGCTCGCCCTGCGGCTCGGCGGGGCGTGGCGGCGGCGTCTCCAGATGGATATGATCGCCCAGTTTGACCTTGTACCCGGCGTCGGTTACGGTTCGCCCGCCGATGGATAGACGCCCGGCCTTAATGTGCTCCTGCAGTTGCGACCGGCTCATACTCGGCGCATGCGCGACGAGCACACGGTCAAGCCGCTGTCTGGCGTCTGCCTCGCCTGCCGTTACGGCGGTTATCGAATTGAGCGTTTCAACCATGGTTTTGATCTATGATAAGCACTGAAGAAGCCGCTTTGCAAAGCGGATGGACACCCGGCCAGATCCGGAACCTGAAAATCGCGGTCATCGCGATGGGCGTGCTGCTTATCCTGGGCTTCTTCGCTCTCCTTATAGGGCTTTACTACCAATCGACGCAACTGGTGACGGGCGCACAGCCCGCCGCGTCCACATCCATCAGCACGCCCGGCGCGGCTATTCAGGAGGAGGTCGTCAATATCGGGCAGGGGGGACAAGTGCTCTCAACCCATACGGTCGACGACGCTGTGGTCGTGGAGATTAAACGCGGCGACGTGCGCGAGTTGCTGATTTTCTCCCTGCGCAGCGGCAAACTCAGATCCCGCACCGTACTCAAACCCGAGTAATCTTTTCGCCTTGCGATTGTATATATATAATCTAGTCGTTAGTATGACTCGCAATTCATAATCATTCCAGCAGGCCAAAATCTTCCCAGTCTTTCCCAGGAACACGAAATTTTACAGGCTTGATTTCATAGCCAAAGCGTTTACTCAAAATTTCGGCTACGCGCTCAGTTTTTCTTTCCGCAGCCGCTGTTCGATATCTCGCGACTGATCTGTTTTGATGTGGTAGCTTTCGCTATACTCACTCAATTATTCCCCCGCGATATCCTGAGTAAAGCTATCGCGCCGGAGATAGAGTAATGCCCCTTTTTTGCGATTAACCGCTTTCCGGCGTGATCGCTTGCTTGTTACCCCCCGACGCGGCGTTGCCACCATCCGCCGCGCGCCGGGCCTGCCTTGCGCAGTGGCTCGACAGGGATTGGCGCCGGAAGGTTATTCTCCGCCGCTTTGGAAACCTCGGGCGCTGCGTCGTCATCATGGCCATTGGCTTGCGCCTCTGGTTGAGCGGTTTCAACGGCCTGATCGGCACGCTTTGAGGCAGCCGAGCGGCTCTCTCTTACTTTAGGCGTGCGGACGTCCTCACGCTCTGTGGTCACCTCCTGGGCGGGAGGCGTCTCGTCCCTTATGTGGGAGTTAGCAGCTTCTGGCTCGGTTCCAAGCGAAGTTTGGTCTATGGCTGTCGTCTCGTTTTCCTGTGGGATAAAGTCTGGCCCATCCATCGCGCTTTGCGTCGTTTCACCCGCGATAGCGGGCTGCTCAACGCCGTCCGCCAGCATGTTGCGCTGACGGTTGCCGCCTCTGCGTCCCCGGCGGCGCGACCGGTGAGAGCGTTTCTGTTCCTCACTAAGATTTTCGTCGCCTTGGGCAAGCGGCGCGTGCCCGTTGAGACCTTGTGCTGGCGCTTCATCGTCTTCGGAAACATTGCGCATCTGCTGACCGTTGCGGCCTGGCTCTTCGCGTCTATCGCCATCATCCGCTGGCCAATCCGGCTGTTCGCCAGCGCCATTAACCGAAGATGCTGCATCGTCGCCCCGACCTCTGCCACGGCGGCGACGGCGGCGGCGCGAACGCTGCTCCTCCGATTCCTCCGCGGCCTTCGGCGTTGCTTCGTCGGCCTCGTCAACCGCCTCGTCGGCGTCGGCCACAGCCGCGTCATCGTCGCCGTGATGCGCCCACGTCATTTGCACGATTTTTGGCGCAATGCCTTCGCGCGGCGTGGCGGGCGCTACTTTCTCGATGGTGTGGCTGGCGTTGAACAGCGTCACGCTGGCGGAAACGCTGATGGTGACGCCATAGCGGTTTTCGATATCACGCAGATAATCGCGTTTGTTGTTCAGGATGTAAAGCGCGGCCTCAACCGAGGTGCAGGCGGAGAGATTGGCCGGGCCTTTGGCGATCAGCATGTCCTCAATGGCGCGCAGCACCATCAAAGCAACCGATTCAGTAGAGCGCACGGCCCCGGTGCCAAGGCAGTGAGGGCAGGGCTGAGTGGAGCCTTCCACCATGCCGGTGCGCAGACGCTGCCGCGACATTTCGAGCAGGCCAAACGCGCTGATGCGGCCCACTTGAATGCGGGCGCGGTCGTTGCTCAGACAATCCTTGAGCTTTTTCTCGACGGTGCGGTTGTTGCGCCGCTCCTCCATGTCGATGAAGTCGATGACGATCAGTCCGGCCAAGTCCCGAAGCCGAAGCTGGCGAGCTACCTCGTCCGCCGCTTCCACGTTAGTTTTGAGGGCAGTATCCTCAATCGAATGCTCCCGTGTCGATTTACCGGAGTTCACGTCCACAGCCACCAGCGCTTCCGTCTGGTTGATGACAATATAGCCGCCCGATTTCAGGGTTACACGCGGGTTGAACATCATGTTCAACTGGTTTTCAACGCCGTGGCGCGTAAAAATAGGCTCCGGGTCTTTGTAAGGCTGCACGTTTTTCGCGTGGCTCGGCATCAGCATGCGCATGAAATCCTTGGCCTCGCGGTAGGCGTCGTCGCCCGCGACCAGAATTTCATCGATCTCGCGGTTATAGAGATCGCGGATGGAGCGCTTTATGAGGTCGCCTTCCTCATAAACCAGCGTGGGCGCCTTGGATTTCAGCGTGAGGTCACGCACGTTTTCCCAGAGGCGCAGCAGGTATTCAAAATCGCGTTTGATTTCCGCCTTCGTCCGCGCCGCGCCCGCCGTGCGGATGATAAGACCCATGCCTTGCGGCACTTCGAGTTCCGTCGCAATTTCGCGCAAGCGCTTGCGGTCGGTCGCCACGCTGATTTTGCGCGATATGCCGCCGCCGGACGCCGTGTTTGGCATCAGCACGGTATAACGACCGGCCAGTGATAGAAACGTCGTCAGCGCTGCGCCTTTGGTGCCGCGCTCCTCTTTGACCACCTGCACCAGAATGATCTGGTTGCGTTTGATGACTTCCTGGATTTTGTAGCTGCGGCGGCGCGAACGGTCGCGTTGCGGCAACTCCTCAAGCGCATCCTCGCCGCCAACAGATTCAACCACGCCATGTTCGCTGTCCTCCTTGACAGACAGTTCGTCGTCGTCCTCTGCATCTTCGTCGTCGTTCGCGCGGAATTTGTACTCCACGCCTGACGCTGGTTCATCGTCGGACGCATTGGTCTCGGCTGCATGCTCCGACTGAGCGTCAGCCTCGATAATTTCGGATTTAACCTCATCCACCCTTGCGTCCAAAGCGATTGAATGCGGCGGGTTACTGTCTACGCCGTCATCGAGAGCGGGAGCCTCTTCAGCATCCGCCAAAGTCTCCGGGCTTTGGCTTGCGCCATCCGTGTTTTCTGGCTCTGCGAGGGATGGCGCTATATGCCCGTCATCGACCGGCGTGTCGTGGGAGTGTTCCGGACGATCGGGTTTTTCGCTATACCTCGTGTCGCGGGCATGCGAGGCGCGAGCCTCCTGCATCTCCGCTTGTGGCAGGCGGTAATAGTCTGGATGGATCTCGGCGAAGGCCAAAAAGCCGTGGCGATTGCCGCCATAATCGACGAAGGCTGCCTGCAGCGACGGCTCTACCCTGATGACTTTGGCTAAAAATATGCTGCCACGAAGCTGCTTGCGTGACTGCGATTCAAAATCAAATTCTTCTACGCGATTTCCGCGGACGACAACGACGCGCGTTTCTTCAGGGTGCGCGGCGTCGATAAGCATTTTATTTCCCATGGAATATTCCTTCCAGCGCGCGCAGGCCGAGGGCTGGGGGCAGAGCTGTGCTTCCACGCTCCCGCAACCGCAAATGTCACCTGTGACATGGCGCGCTTTTGTGTTTGCGGCGCCGGGACTTTGCAAAGCCGCGCACGTCTTTCAGGCCGCGCCAAATGGCGGCTTAAAACCCGGGACGGGATGTCGCGGATCGTGCTTATAGCAGAAATTTGCAAACCTTCGGCGCTCAATGTTTCCGGACTTCTAATTTCGTGCTCTGGGCGCGACGCACTTGGCCGTTCGCCTCGAACTGGTTTATCTAAACTCTTTAACTCTCAGGCTTCGCAAACCCGTGGACCGTTGAGCGGCAATGTTGATCCGCTTCCAAAAAGCCCACAGCCTCCATATTGGGGACGCCGTTGTTCGCGATGTCAATTCTTATACCTTGAGTCGACGAATGAAAGGGCCGTAATAAATTGAGACATCCGCTGTAAGGAGTGTCGTGCAATTGCGTTTGGCTCTGCGTTCGTTCTTTTGCGTCGTTGTTGAAATAACCGCAGCTTTTTATGGTCTTATGTTGAATTGTGCGACATCTTCGGACAACGTTGCGTAATTATTAATAGGGCGGCTTTGCGGCGCAATCAAGCTTCGCGTTGCGAATGGATCATAGAGTTTAAAAATAACTTGCGGCGCTTAGATTACGCCGGGGCAGATTAACGCTTCGTTTACGGCGTCATATTGAAGCCTGATTTTGCATGAGTTTGTCCTCCATTCTAGCTACCGGGGCGCATTGCATGGGTTGGAAAAAGCTGGTTCTGACGAAACGCCGTCGAACCCGCCATCTGAGGTTCAGCGCTGCTCTCGCGATTGCGGTGTGCGCGATGACTTGTCCGCAACAACCGGTTTATGCACAGGCCAAGCCGCCGCTCGCCAAAGACGCGCGGATTGGCGGAGATGCAATGCGCACCCGTTTTGTCGCCGATCTGTCCAAAGAGGTGGAGTTCAAGGTCAGGACGCTGCCCGACCCATACCGGGTTATTGTCGATCTGGGAGACGTAAACTTCCAGATGCCCGCGGGCCTTGGAACCCAGGGGCGCGGGCTTGTAACTGGCTTCCGGTTCGGCAATTTCGCTAAGGGAAAATCCCGGATCGTCATCGACACGGCGCAGCCCATCATTGTGGAGAATGCATTCGTGCGCCCGGCGGAGGCCGGCCAGCCCGCGCGTCTCGTCATCGACATTATGCGCACGACGCGGGCCGATTTTATGCAAAAGCAAGCCGAATTGTCGAAACAGCAGCCGCAAAAATCCGAGGTCGCTACCGGCTGGGACTCGGCGACACGGCAGGAGCCGTCAGCGTCCGCCTCTCGTGGCGGCCGTGTCGCGCGCCCGGTTATTGTCATCGACCCAGGGCATGGCGGCATCGATCCGGGCGCCAGCAGCAACCAGGGAATATATGAGAAGGCCGTGGTTTTTGCTTTCTGTCTGGAGCTAAAGAAAAAGCTGGAGGAAACCAAGAAGTTCGACGTGTTTTTGACGCGCGAAAGCGATGTTTTCGTGCCTTTGGCCGATCGCATGGCCTTCGCTCAAAAAAAGGGCGCCGCGCTCCTTATTTCCCTTCATGCCGACGCCATAGACGCCAAGCATCCACTCTTGGGCGCGAAGGGTCCGCAAGTCGCACAGGAGGTTCGCGGGGCCAGCATTTACACTTTAAACCAACAGGCGTCTGACGCTGAAGCTCAGGCAAGCGCCGCGCGCGAAAATCTATCCGACGTGCTGGCGGGCGTCGATGAGCAGAAGGGCGCTCGCGATGAAGTCTCGAACATTCTGGTCGATCTGGTGCAGCGCGCCACCAAAAACGAGGCGCGTGAGTTTTCCAACATGCTGGTGTCACAGTTAAAAGGCAAAACATCGCTCAATCCAAAGCCGCAACGATTTGCAAACTTTACGGTTCTTCGTGCGCCTGATGTGCCGTCGGTGCTTATCGAACTGGGATATATGAGCAATACCGAGGACGAAAAACAGCTCATATCCCCCGTCTGGCGCGCATCGGTTGCAGAGGCGATGAGCATTGCAATATTGAAGTTTTTGGGCCGCGCGCAAAGCAGATTGCCATTCTAGAGCCATTACCCAAAGTATGCGGTCTTCGGATGAATTGTGTATAATACGGATCGTTACGCCTTTTTACGGGCTTGATCGGTAAATTTACTGTTGCGTCATTATGTGTTAATGCGAAAACGTTAAGTGTAAGGCGTTATCGCAGCGCAGCAATTCTCGGGCGGCATACCGCCTGCAGTACGATCCACTCCGGATCAGGATATAACGCGGATACGAACGCCTATGCAACTTTATGCTCCCGTCAGACTGAACACTCCGGTTCCGCCTCCTAAAAAGCCCGTGCGCCGCAAAAGTATTTTTCTGCGGCTGTTTGGATTTGCTTTCACGGCGGGAGTGCTGTTGTTTCTGGCAGGCGCTGCTGTTGCCGGTTATATCCTGTGGCAAATTTCAAAAGAGCTTCCGGCCTACGACAAGCTGTCCACCTACGAACCGTGGGTGATGACTCGCGTGCACGCCAATGATGGGCGCATGATTGCGGAATTTGCGGAAGAAAAACGTATTTATATGCCAATCAACGCGATGCCGAAAAAGGTGACGAACGCCTTCGTCGCGATTGAGGACAAGCACTTTTATGAGCATGGCGGGCTAGATTTTCAGGGCATCGCGCGCGCCGTCGTCAACAACCTTACCAAGGGCAAGAAAGAGGGCGCGTCGACCATCACGCAGCAGGTGGCGAAAAACTTTCTGCTCACCAACGAACAATCCTATGACCGCAAGATCAAGGAAGCCATTCTGGCGGTGCGTATGGAGCGGGCATTCACTAAGGATTACATTCTCGAACTCTACCTAAACCAGATTTATTTCGGGAACAGGTCTTACGGCGTGGCGGCGGCCTCGCTGAATTACTTCGGCAAGGAATTGCGCGACCTCGATCTTGAGGAAATCGCCTATCTCGCCGCACTTCCCAAGGGACCTGAAAACTACCATCCCGTTCGCGATAAACAAAAAGCTGTAGGTCGCCGCAACGACGTTATTGGCCGCATGGCCGATGATGGGTATGTCACGCGCGAGGAAGCTGATGCGGCCAAGAAAAAACCGCTCGTCACAAAACAGCGCGTGTTCGCCCAAACGGCGGCTTTGGACTACTTCTCCGAACAAACGCGCCGCACGCTTGTCGAGCTTTACGGCGAGAAAAAGCTGTTGCGCGGTGGGTTGTCCGTGCGCACCACGCTTGACCCGAATTTGCAGGCCAAAGCGCGCAACGCTCTACGCGATGGCCTTCTCCGCTATGACGTCAAACGCGGCTGGAGAGGCCCGGTTTCGACCATCGCAACGGCGGGCGACTGGGGCGCGCCGCTGGCTGAAATCCCTGTTCTGAGCGATCTGGCCCCATGGCGCATCGGCGTCGTTCTGGAAGTGAACAAGGATCGCGCGGTTGTAGGTATCCAGCCCGACCGCGATCCGCAAGACGTGGTTTCTGACGTGCGAAACACGGTCAACGTGCCATTCGCCGAACTGAAATGGGCGCGCACTACGGTCAAGAAAGAGGACAAACTCAAGCCTGCAAAAGAGGGCGGAGCGAGCGACATCGTAACTCCCGGGCAGGTGATTTATGTGGCGCCGTTGCCTGAAGCGATCTTTGGCGAGACCGAAGACGCCAAGAAGCAGGTGTCCGCGCAGCAGCCAATCGGTGAGTTCGCCAAACCGTGGCGCCTGGTGCAAATCCCCGAGATCGAAGGTGCGATTGTCGTCATGGATCCGCACACTGGGCGCGTACTGGCGCTGGTCGGAGGCTTCAGCTACGCAGAGAGCCAATTCGACCGTGCCGTGCAGGCGCGCCGTCAGCCTGGCTCTACATTTAAACCGTTCGTTTATGCCGCGGCTCTGGACAATGGCTACAACCCGTCAAGCATCATCATGGACGCGCCCCTCGTGATAGATCAGGGCAACGGGCAGGGCGAGTGGAAGCCTGGCAACTACGATGGCCGGATCGGCGGGCCGACGACCATCAGGCTGGGCGTAGAGAAGTCGCGCAACCTTATGACGGTGCGGCTGGCGCAAGATCTCGGCATGCCGATCGTTGGCGAATATTCCAAGCGCTTTGGCATCTACGACGATCTGATGCCGGTTCTTTCCATGGCGCTTGGCGCGGGCGAGACGACGCTGCTTCGTCTCACTACGGCCTATTGCAGTTTCGCCAATGGCGGCAAGGAAGTGAGCGCCACCCTGATCGACCGCATACAGGATCGTTACGGCAAAACGCTATGGAAGCATGACAAGCGCGAGTGCGCATCCTGCTTCTCCGAGCGTTGGGAGGGCCAGGAAGAGCCTGATCTCGGCGACATCCGCAAGCAAATCGTCGACCCTCAAACCGCTTATCAGATGACGTCAATCCTGGAAGGCGCCGTGCGACGCGGCACAGGCTATGAAGTCAGCAAAGTCGGCAAACCGCTGGCTGGCAAAACCGGCACGACAAACGATGAAAAGGACGCATGGTTTGTAGGCTTCTCGCCCGACCTGGCTGTCGGCGTGTTCGTCGGCTTCGACACGCCCGAGCCAATGGGCAAGGGCGAGACCGGCGGCGGCATCGCCGCGCCGATTTTCCGCGATTTCATGAAAGTTGCGCTTGCCGACAAACCGGCCACGCCGTTCCGTATCCCCCCGGGCGTCAAGCTCGTGCGCGTCAACCCCGTAACGGGGATGCGGGCCGAGCCGGGCGAGCCAAAAACCATCATGGAAGCTTTCAAGCCGAACGACGAACCGCCAGAGCCGTTCTCCTATGTCGGCTATCCAGGCGGCGCACCGGAAGAGGGCGGCGGCGGTTACTCGTCGGCTCCTCCGAGCGGCGGCGATCCCTACAGCAGCGGCGGCGGTTACAAAACCCCCGGCGGCTATGGCCGTCAACCACAGGCGGGCACTGGCACAGTTTATTGATTCCGCCACCGCTGCGTCGCGCAATTCAGCTTGTGTGACGCCATTTGAGCGTTATTTTATCGTCATAATCAAAATTTGAGGATTCCCATGCGTGCGGAAGCGCAAAATCTCGTCGACGAAATTCAGCAATCGCTGACCCTGCTCCGGAGGCATCTTTGACTGGGATAAAGCCCTCGTCCGCCTGGAGGAGTTGAACGCCCTCAGCGAATCTCCCGATTTATGGAATAATGCTCAACGCGCGCAGAAAATGATGCGCGAACGACAGCATCTCGAAACCGCGATCAATGCCTACAAAACCCTCGCCTCGGCCCTTGCGGACCAGACCGGCCTTATCGAGCTGGGCGAGGAGGAAGGCGATGAGAGCGTTGTAAAGGAAGCAGAACGCGAACTCGCCCGCCTGCGCCGCGAGGTCAAGCAGCGCGAGGTGGAGGCGCTTCTCTCTGGCGAGGCCGACGCCAACGACACTTTCCTCGAAGTCCACTCTGGCGCGGGCGGCACCGAGAGCCAGGACTGGGCCTCGATTCTCACTCGCATGTACATGCGTTGGGGCGAGGAGCGTGGCATGAAAGTGGAGTTGATCGAGACCAACGCGGGCGAGGAAGCGGGGCTGAAATCCGCAACCATGCAGTTCAAAGGCTCGAATGCTTATGGCTGGCTGAAAACCGAGTCAGGCGTACACCGTCTCGTGCGCATCTCGCCCTTCGATTCCAACGCGCGCCGCCACACCAGCTTTTGCAGTGTGTGGGTTTACCCCGTCGTCGACGACAACATCGACATCCAGATCAACGAAAGCGACTGCCGCATCGACACCTACCGCGCGTCAGGCGCTGGCGGCCAGCACGTGAACACCACCGACTCGGCCGTGCGCATCACCCACAATCCGACCGGCATCGTGGTGCAATGCCAGAACGAGCGCTCGCAGCACAAAAACCGCGCGACCGCCTGGGCCATGCTGCGCGCCCGGATGTACGAGGCCGAGCTGAAAAAGCGGGAGGACGAGGCCAACGCCGTCAACGCCACCAAAACCGAGATCGGCTGGGGGCACCAAATCCGCTCCTACGTGCTCCAGCCCTATCAGATGGTGAAGGATTTGCGCACCGGCGTCGTCTCCACCAATCCGCCCGCCGTACTCGACGGCGACATCGACCAGTTCATCGAAGCGGCGCTCGCCCAGCGCGTCAAAGGCGGCGCGGCCGAAGCGGTGGAGGATTTGAGCTAAAGCGGTTTTGTGGTAGTGTTGAGTTATGAAAGCAAGCGCGCAAAATGTACCTCGCATGACTGTTGATGAATTTCTCGACTGGGCAGCGGAGCAACCCGGTCGGCATGAACTCGTCAACGGTGAGGTAGTCTCAATGGCGCCAGAACGCGCACGGCATGCACTCATTAAGGCTGCGGTTTACACGGCGCTCAATAATGCCGTGAAGCGCGCGAAACTGCCCTGCATTGTTTTTCCAGATGGCATGACCGTAAAAATCAACGACACCACCTCTTACGAGCCTGATGCGGCGGTTCAGTGCGCCATCAAGGTCAAGCTCAACACGGTGACGCTCGACGCGCCGATCATTGTGGCTGAGGTAGCATCGCCTTCCACGAAACGGACGGATGCGTTGTTCAAGCTGCCCGATTATTTCCTTGTGCCGAGCATCCAGCATTACCTGATTATTGATCCGGATAAGCGGCTTGTAGTGCATTTTCAACGTGCGGAAGCCGACAAACCCGACACCCGCATCGTGCGCGAGGGCGCGCTGCGCCTCGACCCGCCGGGGTTGACGCTGGACTTCGACGAACTGCTGCCCGAGTTGCCTGGCGATGATGACGAGGATTAGCCGCTCACCGATATGCCAAGCGTGCGGCGGTAAAACGCCAGTTCCGCCTCCAGCGCGCGGATAGTGTTTTCCGCGCGGCGAAAGCCGTGGCCCTCACCCTCGAACGCGATGTATTCGCAGGCCACGCCGCGCGCCTTCAGGCTGGCGGCGATGAGTTCGGACTGCTCCGGTGGCACAACCTTGTCTTCCAGCCCCTGCAACAGCAGCACCGGCGACTTGATATTGTCTGCATAGGTGAGGGGCGAGCGCTCGGCGAGGCGCGCGGCGACTTCCGCCTCGCTCGCGCCCGGCGCCAGCCCTACCAGCCCGTCGATATAGCCGCTTTCGAATTTGTGCGTAGAGCGGCGCAGCTCGGCCAGATCGGAGATGCCGTAAGCGCTTACGCCGCCCGCGAACACGTCGGATTTGGCAAGCGCCATCAGCACCGTGTAGCCGCCCGCGCTGGAGCCGTAGAGGAACACCTTGCCGCGCGCGCCTTGCCCAGTTGCGATAAGGTGCCGGGCGGCGGCAACTGCGTCGGCGGCCTCGCGCACGCCCCATTCCCCATCGAGGCGCTTACGGTATTCGCGGCCGTAGCCCGTTGAACCGGAGTAGTCCAGATCGAACACCGCAAAGCCGCGATTGGTGAAAAACTGCGTGCGAGGCTTTAATCCGCGCCCCGATTGTCCCGTAGGACCGCCGTGGCAGTTGATTATGACCGGCGGGCGCCCGCCCTGCATGCCAGTAAAGCGCGCGTTTTTCGGCGGGTAGTAAACGCCGTAAACCCCCTCGCGCTCCAGATCGGTCAGCCGCACCGGTTCGCCAACGGAGATATCGGCGGCGTCGAGGTCGAAACTGGCGCTTGTTCGCAGAACCTCGTGCGGCCTGCCCGCGAGCGATTGCCGCACGATAGCGCCTGCTTGCGTATCGGTCGCACCTATGCAAACAACAGCGTCGCCGTCTGCGGCGATGTGCTCGAGGCTGCGTAACTGCGTCGCTACGTTTGACTGTTGTCCGCTGTGCAGATCGACAACGCTGAGTTGCGCTGCGCCCTGATCGACGGACGCAACCACCGAGCGCGCATCGTCCAGCAAGGCGTATGAGCGCTGGTTGAATGACCATAGCGAGCGCATACAATCATCATCCACCACCAAACAGCCGGTGACGCCGTCTTTAGAGCGGTAAAGGGCGCCCTGCCCAGTCTTGTCGGCCACGAAAAACATATGCCCATCCGCCGCCCATTCGGGCTGAAACGCCGCATATTCGACACCGCCCGCGGTGCGGCGGGGAAACTCCGGCGCACCCGTATCGCCGAGCGTGGACATGTACACCTCCGCTGCGTTCCAAGGCATGGCGGGCAAATTCCATTGAAGCCATCCCAAATGAGTGCCATCCGCGCTCACACGCGGCGAGGCATAGAAATCGGCGCCGTCGATAAAAATGGAGTGCGCCTGCGCGCCGGGCTTGGCTAGGTCGATGGCGGCCAAAACATTGCGCGGTTGCGCGAGGCACGCGGAGTGGATTTCCGCCACGCAGATGAGCCGGTTGCGCTTTGCGTCGAATGAGAAATCAGCGAAGCGCCAGCCGGGGGCGTCGGTGATCTCGCGGATCGCGCCGGTATCATCGCGCAGGTAAACTTGCTGATCCTTGTCATTGACGAAAAAAACACCCGCAGCCGTCACATGAAATTCGCCGCCGCCATATTCGTGGACGCGGCTGCGGGCGGAGTAAGGGGCGGACAGCAATTCCTCCGGCTCGCCACCCCGGACGATGCGCATGATGGCGACGCGGCCACCCTCAGCAGGGCGCCCCTCGCTCCAGTAAACCGCGCCGTCGAAAACCTCGATCCGGCCTAGCCGCAGGTTGTCGCCAGCGACCGCCGCGGCGCTTAACTCCGATGGCCATGCGCCTAAAGGGAGAGGAATTTTCGCCATGAATCCGCCGCCTGAAAAAAATGCATGCTAAAAGCGCACAATTTGTAAGATTCGCCCGGTCGCACCCGGCGAAATGACCAAAATGAGGGCGCCGCAACGCCGCACCGCTATATGTGCGGTCAACCCTTGTCACTCACTGCAAAATCTGTCAACTTTACACAAGTTAGGTCAGCCTTACTGTCCTTTGCGGCCAGTTTCCCCGGCCCGCTATGCTTTTGCTTTCACCCTAGAAAGCTGGGTTCGCGGGACGTAACTTTGTGGGCGAATGGCAAAGGCTGATCAGCTTCGGGATATTTGGAAAAGATCCCGGCAAAGTCGGACACTGTTCTGATATCGCGCCATGAATGTGGCGACGCTCTAACAATCAGGTGATCCACCAGATTGCACGCAGCGGATAAGCGATTGAAGCGAATGTTCTGCGCGAAACAAAAATATCGGCTGGGGACGGCAAGGCTAAATGACAAACACCGAAACTAACGGCGCCGCAAATGGCGCGTGTGTGCAGCACGGCGAGCCTGGCGCGCAAGGTCTGTATCACCCCGATCATGAGCACGATGCGTGCGGCCTCGGTTTCGTCGCCAACCTGAAGAATAAGAAAAGCCACGGTATTATCGAGAAGGGCCTGCGCATCCTGTCCAACCTGGAGCATCGGGGCGCCGTTGGGGCCGACCCAAAAGCGGGCGATGGCGCGGGCATTCTGATTCAGACGCCGCACGACTTTATGGAGGCGGCGGCCAAGTCGCTTGGTTTTGCGCTGCCGGTGCTCGGGCATTATTGCGTCGCACCCGTGTTCCTACCGAAGGACGAGGCAGCGCGTGCGCATCTCAAAGCCATACTGAACGATATTGTGGAGGCTGAGGGCCAGACCGTGCTCGGCTGGCGCGATGTGCCAGTCGATGCGTCCGTACTGGGCTGGTCGGTCGTCGCCACCGAACCGCATATGGCGCAGATTTTCATCGGACGCGGAGCGGCTTGTGCGAGCGAAAGCGCGTTCGAGTTGAAGCTTTTCGTTATCCGCCGTGTGGCTGAGTTGCGGATGAAAAACGAAAAGCCGGTGGGCCACGAGTTTTTCTACATCCCGTCCATGTCGTCGCGCACCATTATTTATAAAGGCCTGCTGCTCGCTGACTCGCTAGGCGAATATTATCTCGATCTGAAAGATATGCGCATGGTGACGGCGCTCGCCATGGTGCACCAGCGCTTCTCGACCAACACGTTCCCCACCTGGCGGCTCGCGCACCCGTTTCGCATGATTTGCCACAACGGCGAGATCAATACGTTGCGCGGCAACGTGAACTGGATGGCGGCGCGGCAGGCAACGATGAAATCTGAGGTGATAGGGGCCGATCTTGACCGGCTTTGGCCGCTGATCCCGAAAGGCCAGTCGGACTCGGCTTCGTTCGACAACGCGCTGGAATTGCTCGTGCGCGGCGGCTACAGCCTCGCTCACGCCATGATGATCCTGATCCCCGAGGCGTGGGCGGGCAATTCGCTCATGGACGACAACCGCCGCGCGTTTTACGAATATCACGCTGCGCTGATGGAGCCATGGGACGGCCCGGCCGGCGTCGCGTTCACTGATGGCCGCCAGATTGGCGCAACGCTTGACCGAAACGGCCTGCGCCCCGCGCGCTATATCGTAACAACCGATGACGAAGTTATCCTCTCGTCCGAGGTTGGCGTGCTGCCGATCCCCGAGAGCAAAATCACGCACAAATGGCGTCTGCAACCGGGGAAAATGCTGCTCATCGACCTGGAGCAGGGCCGTATCATTACCGACGAGGAAGTGAAGGCGCAGCTTGCGCAGGCGCATCCCTATCAGCAGTGGCTGAACGCCGGGCAAATTCAGGTCAGCGATCTGCCGCCCGCCAAAATTACGCCGCCGAAGACGAATATCGCGCTACTCGACCGCCAGCAGGCGTTCGGTTACACGCAGGAAAGCTGGAAATTCCTTATGGCGCCGATGGTGTTGACCGGCCAGGAGGCGATTGGCTCCATGGGCACGGACACGCCGGTTTCCGCGCTATCGAACAAGCTGAAGCTGCTGCACACCTATTTCAAGCAGAACTTCGCGCAGGTGACGAACCCGCCAATCGACCCGATTCGCGAAGAACTGGTGATGAGCCTGGTGTCGTTCATCGGCCCGCGCCCGAACCTGCTCGATCTGGAGGGCACTTCCAGCCTGAAGCGGCTGGAAGTGCATCAGCCCATCCTCACGAACGAGAAGCTGGAGCGACTACGCCAGATCGGCGACGTGAAGGACAATCCGTTCGCAACGCGCACGCTCGACATCACATGGTCGGCCGATCAGGGTGCGCCGAGCATGGAGCCTGCGGTCGATGCCGTCTGCGAGGCCGCCGAGAAGGCCGTGCGCGACGGATACACGATCATCATTCTGTCCGACCGGGCGACGGGGCCGGATCGCATTCCCATGCCATCGCTACTGGCGACCTCCGCCGTGCATCATCACCTGATTCGCAAAGGCCTGCGCACCTCCGTCGGCCTGGTTGTGGAGACGGGCGAGGCGCATGAGGTGCATCAGTTCTGCACACTCGCAGGCTATGGCGCCGAGGCGATCAACCCCTATCTCGCGTTTGAGACCATCGAAGCGATGCTGCCTGAGCTTGACGAGCCGCTGGAGCTTGAGGAGGCGGTGAAGCGCTACATCAAGTCCATCGACAAGGGCATCCTGAAGGTGATGTCGAAAATGGGCATCTCGACATATCAATCCTATTGCGGCGCGCAGATTTTTGACGCTGTTGGCTTGCGCGGTGAGTTTCTGGAGAAGTATTTCACCGGCACGAAATCGCAGATCGAGGGCGTGGGCGCGCATGAAATCGCAGTGGAGACGGCCGAGCGACACCGCCTCGCGTTCTCCGATGCGCCAGTGCTGAAAAACTCGCTCGAAGTGGGCGGCGAATACGCCTTCCGTATGCGCGGCGAAAGCCATGCGTGGCGTCCGGAGGTCATCGCCGATTTGCAGCACGCCGCGCGCGGCAATCTGCCCGAGAAATATCTCGGTTACGCCAAACAGGTCAACGACCAGAACGAACAACTGATGACGTTGCGCGGGCTGTTCCGCATCCGCGCGGCTGAGGATAATGGCCGTGCGCCTGTGCCACTTGATGAGGTGGAGCCAGCGACGGAAATCGTGAAGCGTTTTGCGACCGGCGCCATGTCCTACGGCTCCATCAGCCGCGAGGCGCATGTGACGCTCGCCATTGCCATGAACCGCATCGGCGGCAAATCGAACACGGGCGAGGGCGGTGAGGAGGCGGATCGGTACCCTGTGATGGAAAACGGCGACTCCATGCGCTCGGCCATCAAGCAGGTGGCGTCAGGGCGCTTTGGCGTCACGGCAGAGTACCTCGTTAATTCCGATATGATGCAGATCAAGGTCGTGCAGGGCGCAAAGCCCGGCGAGGGTGGGCAGTTGCCGGGCTATAAAGTGGATGCGACCATAGCCAAGGTACGCCACTCGACGCCGGGCGTTGGCCTCATTTCGCCGCCTCCGCACCACGACATTTACTCCATCGAGGATCTGGCGCAGCTCATTTTCGACCTGAAAAACGTCAACCCAGATGCACAAGTGAGTGTGAAGCTCGGTGCGGAAGTGGGCGTTGGCACGGTCGCGGCGGGCGTGGCCAAGGCGCGGGCGGATCATGTGACCATCGCCGGGTTCGAGGGCGGCACGGGCGCGTCACCGCTCACCTCCATCAAGCACGCCGGTTCGCCTTGGGAAATCGGGCTGGCCGAAACGCAGCAAACGCTGGTGCTCAACCGCCTCCGCAGCCGGATCGCCGTGCAGGTGGATGGCGGCGTGCGCACGGGCCGCGATGTGGTGATCGGCGCGTTGCTCGGCGCTGACGAGTTCGGCTTTGCGACCGCGCCACTCATCGCCATCGGCTGCATCATGATGCGCAAATGCCACCTCAACACCTGCCCGGTCGGCGTCGCTACGCAAGACCCGGTACTGCGCGCGCGTTTTGCGGGCAAGCCAGAGCATCTCATCAATTACTTCTTTTTCGTCGCTGAAGAGGTGCGCGGATATATGGCCGCCATGGGTGTGCGCCGCTTCGAGGATATTATCGGACGCTCGGACTGGCTCGACAAAGAACGCGCCATCGAGCATTGGAAGGCGCAAGGGCTGGACTTCACCAAGCTGTTCTATAAGCCGAACATGCCAGCCGACGTGGCGATCCATCACACCGAGTTGCAAAAGCACCCCATTGACAGCGTGCTTGACCGCAAGCTGATCGAGCTGGCGGAACCGGCGATTGAGTCGGGCCGACCAGTGAAATTGGAGATGTCGATCCGCAACAGCGACCGCACAACGGGCGCGATGCTGTCCGGCGTTATCGCCAAAAAGCACGGCCACAAGGGGCTGGCGGACGACACGATCTGGATCACGCTGAACGGCTCGGCGGGGCAAAGCTTCGGCGCCTGGGCGGCGGCGGGCGTGACGCTCGATCTGGTCGGCGAGGCGAACGATTATGTTGGCAAGGGGCTGTCGGGCGGACGCATCATCGTGCGGCCCGCGCTTGACAGCGGCATTGTGCCCGAGAAAAGCATCATCGCGGGTAACACGGTGCTGTACGGCGCCATCAGCGGCGAATGCTATTTCCGGGGCGTGGCGGGCGAGCGCTTCGCCGTGCGCAACTCCGGCGCCATCGCGGTGGTCGAGGGCCTTGGCGACCACGGCTGCGAATATATGACCGGCGGCGTCGTTGTCGTGCTCGGTGAGACCGGGCGCAATTTCGCGGCGGGCATGTCGGGCGGGATCGCCTATGTGCTCGACGAGGCTGGCGATTTCGAGCAGCGCTGCAATATGGCGATGGTCGATCTGGAGCCGGTGGCCGCAGAAGAGGCGAGCCTTGCGCGCATGGGGCAGAGCAACGATCTATACAGTCACGGCTTGGTCGATGTGATGGCCGACATGACTCAGCTCGATGCCGAGCGGCTGAAACTGCTTATTGAAAACCATCGCCGTTACACGGGCTCGGAGCGCGCCAAGCTGATCCTTGACAATTTCGAGGCGTATCTACCGAAATTCGTGAAGGTGATGCCGGTCGAATACCGCCGCGCGCTCGCCGACATGGCGAAACACGCCGCCGCCGACAAAACCGGCTTCGACATCCTTGAAACCGGCGTCCACGCTGGGAAGTAATGGAGACGCACCATGACTCTGGATACTTGATGCGGATGTAGAAAGCCTTGCACGCCGTCTCGCCGCAGCAAAGGGCAAGCCTGTGAAAGGGGTTGTTAAGGAAGCGATTGAGCATAGTGCGCAAGAGGCAGGTTTGGAAGCCAGCGCCGTAAAACAGGACCTCATTGACAGGCCCAAGAGCCAGGAAGAAATCGCCGAAATGTTGCGGAAGCTGAACCAGATTGCAGATCGCAGTGCAGCCTTGCCTTTGCTCGACACCCGTTCGGACGAAGATATTATCGGCTATGACGATTGGGGCCTGCCTACACGATGATTGTGGAAGCCTCAGCCATTGTCGCAATACTTAATGATGAGCCGGAACGCGAAGCGTTTCTAGCAACTATCACCGCTTCTAACCGTCCAGCTATCTCAGCGCTTTCCGTATGTGAAGCGGCATTGGTTATGATGGGACGACGCGGCCCGCCTGGCGCGGAGATGGTTTTCAATTTTATTCGAGACTCAAAGGTTCAGGTTTTGCCGTTTGACTTGGATCAGGCGCTCGCGGCGCAGCAGGCTTACCTCAAGTTCGGTAAGGGCTTCAACTCGTCGGCGCGGCTGAATTTGTGCGATTGCGGCGTTTGCCCTGGCGGAGATGCTAGGCGCGCCGCTTCTTTACAAGGGCGAAGACTTTAAAGCGACGCCGATTATGTCGGCGGTATAGGTGAGGATAGCATGGGCAAAATTACGGGGTTTCTGGAGATCGAGCGGGCCGAGCGGCCATATGCGCCGGTGGACGAGCGGCTCAAGCATTTCCGCGAGTTCGTCATCGCGCCGTCGGACGTGGAGCTTGGCAAACAGGGCGCGCGCTGCATGGATTGCGGCATCCCCTATTGCCACACCGGCTGCCCGATCAACAACCAGATCCCCGACTGGAACGACCTCGTCTATCACGGCGATTGGGAGGAGGCGGCGCGCAACCTGCACTCCACCAACAATTTCCCCGAGTTCACCGGCCGCATTTGCCCCGCGCCATGCGAGGCGTCCTGCACGCTGAACCTTGAAGACACGCCGGTTGCGATCAAAAGCATCGAGTGCGGCATCGCGGATAAGGCGTGGGAAAATGGCTGGATCGCGCCGGAGCCGCCCGAGCATAAAACGGGCAAGCGCATCGCCATTGTCGGTTCCGGCCCGGCCGGGCTGGCGGCGGCGCAGCAACTGGCGCGCGTTGGCCACGATGTGCATGTATACGAGCGACAGGCGTCGCCGGGCGGGCTGCTGCGCTACGGCATCCCCGATTTCAAAATGGAGAAGCACCTCATCGAGCGCCGTGTCGCGCAGATGGAGGCCGAGGGCGTCACGTTCATTTGCGGCGTCAATATCGGCGTGGACAAGCCTATCGCGGAGCTTGTAGCGGAGTTCGACGCTGTGCTGCTCACCGGCGGGGCCGAGAAGCCGCGCGAATTGCCTACGCCTGGGCGGGAGCTGAATGGTGTTCACCAGGCGATGCACTTTTTACCGCAGCAGAACATGCGGGTGTCGGGCGAGTGGCGGGAGCAGGTCGAGCCAATCCTCGCCACCGGCAAGCATGTGGTCGTGATCGGCGGCGGCGACACCGGCTCGGACTGCATAGGCACCTCGTTCCGGCAAGGCGCGGCAAGCGTTACGCAGATCGAGATCATGCCGAAGCCGCCGGAGAAGGAGGCCAAGTCGCTCGTTTGGCCGCACTGGCCGGTGAAAATGCGCACCTCCTCAAGTCAGGCCGAAGGCGCCGCGCGCGAATGGAGCGTCATGACGACCAGTTTCACCGGCGAGGACGGCCATGTGCGCCAACTCAACGCCGTTCGTGTTGATGCGAAAATGCAAGCCATCCCCGGCACGGAGTTTACGCTGCCCGCCGACATGGTGCTGCTGGCCATGGGCTTTGTCAGCCCGGTGCATGAGGGCGCGCTTACCGAGCTTGGGGTCGAGTTGGACGTGCGCGGCAATGTCAAGGCGGATGACCGCGCCTATCTCACCTCGCGGCCGAAGGTTTTCGCGGCGGGCGACATGCGGCGCGGGCAATCGCTCGTCGTGTGGGCCATCCGCGAAGGTCGTCAGGCGGCGCACGCCATCGACAAGGCGCTGATGGGTGCGACCGTGTTGCCGCGCTGAGTTATCTTACTCGTACCTTAGCGCGTCGATAGGGTTGAGGCTGGCGGCTTTTCGTGCGGGCACGAAGCCGAACACGACACCGACCAGCGCTGACGCGGCGATAGCGATGACTACGATATCGGCGTTGATGAGAATCGGCATATCGGCGAGGCGCGTGATGCCCCATGTCGCGCCGACCCCGATGGCGAGGCCAATCGCGCCACCAATCAGGCAAAGCACCACGGACTCGGTCAAAAACTGCGCCAAGATATCCCGCCGCCTAGCGCCGATGGCCATGCGCAGTCCGATCTCGCGCGTGCGCTCCGTCACCGACACCAGCATGATGTTCATAATGCCGATACCGCCGACCACGAGACTGATCGCCGCCGTCGCCGCCAGTAGCCAGGTGAGAGTTTGCTGCGCCGCGCGCCGCGCCGACACCAGTTCGGCCACGTTGCGCACAGAAAAATTGTCCTGATCGCCCCCGCCGATGCGCCGACGGTCGCGCAGGATGTCGATAATGTCTGTCTCCACGGCGCGCATATCGGCGCTTTCAGACACTTTGGCTAAAATCACCCCGATCTGGTTCGGCACAGTTAAATTGTTCCCCGCCAGCCGTGACCGTGCGGTAGAGATGGGTATGAACGCCACGTCATCCTGATCCCGCCAGCCACCCGTTACGCCCCGAGTCGCCATCACGCCGATAACCTCGAATGGAACGCGCGCCACGCGGATTTGCTCGCCCACAGGCGACGCCGAGCCGAAAAGCTGGCGCACCACCGCTGATCCGAGAACGACAACCTTAGCGCCGCCATTGGCCTCTTCGGGCGTAAAATAGCGACCGTCATCAACCGCCCAATCGCGAACGTCGGGAAATTCAGCGTGCGTGCCCGTCACCTGGCTGGTCCAGTTGGCGTTGCCGTAGATGAGCGCAGCGTTGACGTTCAGGCTGCTCGTCGCAGCGGTGATTTCCGGCAGACGGTCGACGAGAGTGTCCATGTCGGCCTGCGCAAATGGCGGGGCGGAACCTGCGCCGCCGCTTCGCCCGCCGCCCCGGCTCGACCCCGGCGATATAGTGAGCATATTCGTACCGAGCGCGCTGATCTGCTGCTCAACCTGCTGGCGCGCTCCGGAGCCGATGGCCGACATGACGATGACCGAGGCGACGCCAATGATAATGCCGAGCGTGGTCAGAATGGACCGCATAGGGTTGAGGCGGATGGCGACCAGCGCCGAGCCGAGATAGTCCCCGAGTTTCATGCGGCAATCCTCGGTGTCTGGCGGATGTCGTCAATCAACACGCCGTCGCGAAAGCGCATCAACCGCTCGGCATATTCCGCGATTTCAAGCTCGTGCGTAACCAATACAACAGTCAACCCAGTGCGGTGCAGTGCGGTCAGCAGCTTCATAATTTCATTGGAGGTTTCCGTGTCGAGCGCACCGGTCGGCTCGTCAGCAAGGATGAGCTGCGGATCGGCGACGAGCGCGCGGGCCATCGCGACGCGCTGCTGCTGGCCGCCGGAAAGCTGGGCGGGCGTATGATCGAGGCGGTCGCCCAAGCCGACTTCCTCCAGGCGTTTGCGGGCGCGAGTATCCGCATCGCCGCCGCGTCCACTAGCATAAAGCAACGGCAGCTTCACATTTTCCAGCGCCGAGGTGCGCTTTAGCAAGTTGAATTGCTGAAAAACGAAGCCGATGACCCGGTTGCGTAAATCCGCCAGATCGTCCGCCGCCATGCCACCGATATCCGCGCCGTCAATCAGCAGCTTGCCGCTCGTTGGCGTATCGAGCGCGCCGATAAGGTTCAGAAGTGTAGATTTGCCCGAGCCGGACGGACCCATGATGGCGATAAACTCGCCGCGCGCGATCTCGAAGCTCACGCCCTTCAAAACCTGAAGCGATTGCTCGCCCATCACATAGGTTTTAGTGATGTCGCGGCAAGCGATCAGCGGCGCGTCGGCCATTTTAGCGCTCACGATCTGCGGCCCTGACCGCCGCCCGTGCGTGTGCGGGTCACAACCTTCTCGCCGGCCTCCAGCTTGCCGCCGATCACCTCGCTGTAACTCTCGTCCGACAGGCCGATGCGGATGCGGCGCGGTTCCAGCCCGCCCGGCGTTTCAATCCAGACGAGGCCGGGGCGCATGGTTTCGCGCCGCTCGGCCCGCAAATCCTGATAGGCCTTCAATTGTTCGGGCGTGAGGATGCCTTCCAGGATGCGGGCGATGCGGCTTTGCCGTTGCGCCCCGCGAGCGCCTGGCCCGCGTTGGCCGCGCGCCCACCTTCTCCGCGCTCGGCGCGCCTCATTGGCGCTGTCACCGCCCTGGTTTGGCCGCTGCCCGCTGCCGCTATTCTGCTCGCCGGTCCGGGATGCGGCTAAAGCGGCTTTGAACTGCTCGGACTGCTCGGGCGTCAGTTTCAGGCTTTCGCCCAACTGCGCCATGATGGCGTCGTCGCGGTTTGGCCGACGCACATCGCGGGTCGTGGTTGCGGCGTTTTCGGGCGGCTGAAAACGGATGGCGTCGTTGGGCACGCGCAGCACGTCCATACGTGCGCCCGTTACGATACGAACCGTGGCAGTCATGCCGGGGAGGAGTTTCTGGCGCGGGTTTTCGGCCAACACTACGACAGTGTAAGTAACGACGTTGTTGATCGCCGTGCCTGCGATGCGCACTTGGGAGACTTTGCCAGTGAAAGTCTGGTCGGGGTAGGCGTCCACTGTGAAGGTGACGGCGTTGCCCGCCTCCACCGCACCGATATCGGCCTCGTCCACTTGCGTTTCGATCTGGATTTCCGACAAATCCTGGGCGATCAAAAACAGGATCGGGGCCTGCAGACTCGCTGCCACGGTGCCGCCGGGGTCGATGTTGCGGCCGATGACGACGCCGTCGATGGGCGATTTGATCTCCGTGCGAGAGAGATCGAGCTTGGCCTGAAACACCTCCGTCGCGCGTTGGGTGACCACGGCTTTGGCGTTAGCGAGGTTTGCGTCGGCGACAAGCACATCGGCTTTTGCAGTGGCGAGAGTCGTTTCGCTGTTCTCCAGCGTCGCCTGTGGGCTGTTACCTCTCTCGGCCAGCGATTTCTGGCGGGCCAGATCGCGCTCGGCCTGTTCAGCGAGGGCGCGCGATTTCGCGATGGTCGCCTCCTGCACCTGCACGTTGGATTTTGCGATGGCAAGGTTAGCCTCCGCCGAGGCGACTTTGGAGGCGAAGGTCTGGGGGTCGATCTTGGCCAGCAGATCGCCAGTTTTGACCGTCGAGTTAAAATCGACCCTAACCTCCGCAAGCTGTCCCGAGAGCTGGGAGCTGACATCTACCGTGATAAGCGCCTGCACCGAGCCGGTCGCGGAGACGCTGCGCTCTATCGATCCCTTGTCCGCTGGAGCCGCATCGAACACGAGAGCGGCGCGCTCGGCGGCGGGTGACAAATAAGCATAACTACCAGCTCCGGCGAAGGCCAGAAGCAGTAAGAACAAGATAATACGCATGTCAAAGTCCTTGCAGCCAAACTCAGTCCTTATATGGACTGAAGCCCGATGACGGCAAGCAAGGCGTTAGTCCATTGCGTTTTTTAGGCAGGCCAGCGCATGTTTTGAGCGTCTTCACGTTTCGTTGAAAACATCGTGAGGGTTAAGTCCAATTGCCAAGATACTGTGTATCCAAAACCTGGAGATTATTATGCGTTTTGTCACGAGACGACGTTTTGTCGAAGCTATAAGCGCCGCGCTTTTAACTGTTGCAGGCATGAAAACTGCCGCCGCACGGCTGCTTCCGACCCCACGCCAGACCGAAGGCCCTTTCTATCCGGACGTCATGCCCAGTGACACGGACAATGACCTGGTGACGATGGCGGAGAGCACGGTAGAAGCGGGCGGTGAAATCCTGAACCTTACCGGCCGAATGCTCAATGCCGAAGGTGCCCCGCTGGCCAACGCGCTTGTCGAGATATGGCAGTGCGACATGTACGGCAATTACATTCACACTAATGGCGCTTCCAGCCGGAAGCGCGATGTAGCATTTCAAGGTTATGGGCGGACTCGCACGGATGCGGATGGCCGCTACAGTTTTCGCACTATAAAGCCAGTGCCCTACCCCGGCAGAACGCCTCATATTCACGTGAAGGCCCACCATCCGAACGGCAAAGCGCTGACGACGCAGATGTATGTCGAGGGCGACCCGGCCAACAAACGCGACTTTCTGTACCAGGACATGAGCGCGGACGAGCGGCGGAGGGTGACAGTTGCGCTCCTCCGCGACGCAGCGTCATCTCTCTATAGCGGCGCGTTCGATATCGTCCTGCCATGGACTTAAAACCCGGCTCAAGCGTTGTTTACAGCGCAAGGCCAAATCTAAAATGCACGCCGAAGCGTTTCTTATGAGATTAACAATGACTAACTGTTTGAATTAACGACCTAATCAGGGTGAGTTCAATGACGCAATGGGATGAAAGACTTGACCTCAAACACGTTCTTATTGTCGAAGACGAATATCTGATCGCCCTTTCATTAAAGCAAATGCTATTCGAGCTTGGCGTCGAGCGTGTTGTCATTGCCGAGAATGTCGACAAAGCGCTTGAAGAACTGGCGCACAAAAGGCCGGACTGCACACTGTTAGATATCAATCTTGGGCACGACTATTCATATAAAGTGGGTGACGCCCTACGCCAGCAAAACATGCCTTATGTGTTCTGCACGGCCCACAGCGCAAATCTCGATTTGCTGTTTCCATTCGCCGGGGATGCGCCCTGTGTGACAAAGCCGGTGAGTAAGGAGGAACTAGTACAGGCGGTGCTTGCGGCAGTTCACGTAGGAAGCTCAACCAATATTATCGCACAAGCTGGTAGCGGGAGAGGGATTTGAACCCCCGACCTGCGGATTATGATCCCGTTGCTCTACCGACTGAGCTATCCCGCCACACTCCATCGGTATAAGATGATGCTGACATTGCGTCAAGCTACGCCATGCATAGGTCAGGTTGATGGAACTCAGTATGGCGAAGAACGTTGTGGGAACATGGCAGTGTTCAAGGATATCCCCATGGCGGACGAACTTAATCCAAAGCTTGACCAAAACCCTCCATCCAACACCGAGAAAGACCCGGATGACTGGACGACGGGTGACGAACCGATGACCGGCGCGCAAGCATCATACCTCAAAACATTGAGCGAGGAAGCGGGTCGCAAGGGCGAGTTTGACCCGAAACTGACCAAAGCCGAGGCGTCCAAGCGCATCGACGCGTTGCAGCAGGACATCCGCCGCCTGCAACAGCTAGACTAAGCGGTTTGTAATTGGACACGCCTTTGTCCCGACGTGGCTTTTGTTGACATTGGATCGACAGCCGCCTCGGTACAAAAGGCTGTGGTACTTTGTTTCGCTCGCAACCACCCTGATTCCGATTTCCAGTGCGGCCTTAAAAGGCCAAGTTACACCAGCGCAATGACGCGGCTTGGGCCACCCGAGGCTCCCGCGATTTTTGGTGCGCCGACCACAAGCGTGGCACCAACGGGCGGCAGCGTACTCAGGTTCGCCACGCTCTCGATCCCCCAACGCCTGACGCCGAGCCAGGCGTGATGCACCGCGAAATCCGTTGATGCGCCGTGATCGAGCGACAGGGTGTCCACCGCGATGCCGCAAATGTCGCGCTCCAGCAGCATCGCCGCCGCCTCGATGTGGAAGCCGGGGAAGCGCATGACGCCGCCGTCGCCAGCATTGCGGTATTTCGGCTTGCCGAGATGCCGTTCCCACCCGCTGAACATGGCGACGCAGGCGCCGTCCGGCAGCGGGCCGTACTGCGCTTCATACGCGGTGATGTCGTCCGGCGTGACCCGCGCGTCCGGGTTGTCCTGCGCGCGCATCGAAATGTCGATCACCGCGAGCGGGACGACCAGCTTTTCCACTCCGATCTGGTCTGCGGTGTTGCCTTCGGAGTTGAAATGGAAGGGCGCGTCCAGGTGCGTGCCGGTATGCTCGTGGATCGTCCAGAGCATCACGTTGTAGCCATCCTGCTCCAGAGTCTGGAGTTTTTGCATCGAAAGTTGGTCGTTGCCGGAGAAGGTCGGGAAATCGGTTGTGATCGTGTGGGTGAGGTCTACCGCGCGGGAGAAGGAAAAGCGGTGGGCGTCAACGCTTTTTGGCTTGGAAGCCGCAGGTTTCGCCGACCGTGACGGGCTTTTGCGCGCCGCCGCCGCATAGGTGTGGGCGATGTGGTGAAGGCATCCCGGAGTGCACATGCGGGCTATTCCTCGCTGATGATGACCCGGTTCGGGTAGAACGCGACGTGGTTCTTGATCGCCGCCGCCGCCTCGATGGGGTCTTCATAGGACCACACCGCATTGTCGACCTGTTTGCCGCCCGCATTCAGATGGAAATAGCGCGCCAGGCCCTTGTACGGGCACCGCGTCGTGTGCTGGCTCTCGACGAGCGCGCCCGGCGTCACGTCCTCGCGCGGGATGTACTGCACGGGCGCGCCGCCACCCTCTTTCAGCAGTAAAGCGTGGGTGGTGTCCACGATGACGGCGCCGCCCGCGCGAACCACAACGCGCTTCGGGTTTGGGGTGATGGTGATCATAGGGGGTTCCCTTTATGAATGGAAGCTTAGGCAGGCAACGCTTGCGGCGATTTCATAAGCCGCCCAGCATGGCGCGCGCGGCGTCGGGCTCGAGATTGAACTGATCCTCCCAGCGGAATGTATGTCAAGCGTGAATACCATGCTTTACGTCACATGTTTTTTCCAGAGACGAGAATCAGACATAAGATGTTAGCGATGCGTGGCTAGGTGAATTTGTGGAGGAAGAATGGCTTCGTTACCCTACGTCAGCTCACCCGGAAACATCAGTAAAGCGCTCAATGGGATTAAGGCTGCTGCTTTACTGGAGCGCGCTAGCCAAGATTTTGTTAAGACGGTACTAAAAATCCCGGGTAGTTCCGGGGATCAAATGACAACTTTTTTAAAAAAGCTTGGTTTAACAGCTGCGGATGCAATGCCAACCGAGTTATACAGAAAATTCCGCAACCCTACTTCGTCTGGAAGCGCGGTCGCAGAAGCAATAAAGCGTGCATATGCCCCGCTTTACGTGCGCCACGAATATACGCACGAGTTAAATGAATCCGATCTTACAGGTCTTGTGGTTGAAGAGACTGGCGAAGCGCATGATTCTAACGCTGTTAAGCTAACAGTTAGCTGTATAAAACAGCTAAAGACATTTGCTACTTTTGGTTCAATACCAGAGATTGCTCAGCCCAAGCCAGATCGCGATCCTATGCCTCCGGCGAATCACCAAATACAGCGAAAAATTGACTTTAAGCTAGGCTACACGATCAACCTCAATCTCCCTGCTACGTCTGACGCCGCCGTGTTTGACGCGATCTTTCGAAGTCTAAAAGCAAACCTCTTGAGAGAAGAAGATGCCTAGTAGGCCAGATGGGTTCATTCGCGCTTTTTGCATGTCAGGGCTACAGATTTCCCTAAGCATGTCAGCTATTGAAAAAGAGTATGGCGTTAAATTCAGGCACGACAGGCAAGCTGCCAAGGATCGTAGAGCTGCCGAATATCAGCAATTTGAAGCCGCGTTAAGAGCTGAGGCGGAGAGGATGTCGGAGTTTTACGAGGTATTTTACTGCCTTGAGAATTCAATAAGAAAGCTTGTAGCAGATACTTTCCTTGAAGCTGAGGGCGCGGATTGGTGGAATAGCCCGCGCGTTGATGAAGAGAGAATCCGCAAACCAAGCCACACAGCTAGAAAAAAAGAAGTGGACAGCGGAGTCACTCCTCGCTCAGAACATTTGATAAATTACACAACCTTTGGGCAGCTATCGCAACTTATAACGGATAACTGGGAGCTCTTTGATCCGGTATTCAAGTCAAAGACGGCTGTGAGTAATGTTTCAAACCAGCTCAATTTGCTGCGTGGACCCATCGCGCATTGCAATCCTACAGACGTTTTGGAGCAAGAACGGCTCAACCTTGCTGTTCGCTCATGGTTTACGTTGATGTCTTGATTAGCAATCTATTCGCGAACCTTTTCAACATAAACCTCCCCACCCATCTCCTTAAATTTCTCACTCATTTCCTCCATCCCCTGCTTCACCGCTGCCTCGGGCGTCTCATTCAGCGTCGCGGCATACTCCCGCACCTGCTGCGTGATCTCCATCGAACAGAATTTCGGCCCGCACATGGAGCAGAAATGCGCGACCTTGTGCGCGTCCTTCGGCAGCGTCTCGTCATGCATGGCGCGCGCGCCGTCGGGGTCCAGCCCTAAGTTGAACTGGTCCTCCCAGCGGAAATCGAAACGGGCCTTCGAGAGCGCGTCGTCGCGCAATTGCGCCGCTGGGTGGCCCTTGGCTAAATCGGCAGCATGCGCCGCGATCTTATAGGCGATCACGCCCGCCTTCACGTCGTCGCGGTTGGGCAGGCCCAGATGCTCCTTCGGCGTCACATAACACAGCATCGCCGTGCCGAACCAGCCGATCATCGCCGCGCCGATGGCGCTCGTGATGTGGTCGTGACCCGGCGCGATGTCGGTGACCAGCGGCCCCAGCGTGTAGAACGGCGCCTCGCCGCAAATCGCCAGCTGCTTCTCCACGTTGACCTTGATCTTGTGCAGCGGCACATGGCCGGGGCCCTCGATCATCACCTGGCAGCCGCGTGCCCACGCCACCTTGGTCAGCTCGCCCAGCGTTTCCAGCTCGGCGAATTGCGCGGCGTCATTGGCATCCGCGATAGAACCGGGGCGCAAGCCGTCGCCGAGGGAGAAGCTCACATCGTAGCGCCGCATGATGTCGCAAATCTCGTCGAAGCGCTCATAGAGGAAGCTCTCGCGGTGCCGCGACAGGCACCATTTCGCCATGATGGAGCCGCCGCGCGACACGATGCCGGTCATGCGCTTGGCGGTGAGCGGGATATAGCGCAGCCGCACACCCGCATGGACGGTGAAATAATCGACGCCCTGCTCGCACTGTTCGATGAGGGTGTCCTTATACACCTCCCAGTCAAGCTTCACGGGATCGCCTCCCACCTTCTCCAATGCCTGATACAGCGGCACGGTGCCGATGGGCACGGGTGCGTTGCGGATGATCCATTCGCGCGTGTTGTGGATGTTGCGGCCCGTGGACAGGTCCATCACCGTGTCGGCGCCCCAGCGGATGGCCCAAACCATCTTCTCGATCTCCTCCTCGACGGACGACGACACGGCGGAGTTGCCGATATTGGCGTTCACCTTGGTCAGGAAGTTGCGGCCGATGATCATCGGCTCAAGCTCGGCGTGGTTGATGTTGGCGGGGATGATCGCCCGCCCGCGCGCCACTTCCGAGCGCACGAATTCCGGCGTGATGAAGTCGGGGATGACCGCGCCGAAATTCTCGCCATCCGCCAGTGCTTCCGCCGCGCGCTCCAGCGCCGCCGCGCGCCCCAGGTTTTCGCGGTGCGCGATGTAGATCATTTCCTCGGTGATGACGCCGGCGCGCGCGAACTCAAGCTGCGTTATGTGCCCAACACCCACCACGTCATGGCCGGGCCTGACCCGGCCATCCAAAGCCGCGGGCTCGGAGCGTGAAGTCTGGATCGCCGGGTCAAGCCCGGCCATGACGGATGATGAGGCCAAAGCGCGATAAGGCCGGTTGCGCACGGGAAATTCGCGCGCCAGATGCGCCGCGCCGACATCGCCGTTATCCTCGGGCTTCACCTCGCGGCCTACATAAGCCTCGACGCCGCGCGTCTTTACCCAAGCCTCGCGCGTGCGCGGCAGCCCGGCGTTGACATCATTGCGCGCGTCGTCATCCGTAAACGGCCCGCCCGCGTCATAAACCCGGAACGGCGGTTCACCCCCGCCGAGCGTAATCTCGCGGAACGGCGGCGCGATATGCGGACGCCCCTCTACGGACACATAAACCTTGCGCGAGCCGGTGATCGGCCCCGTGGTGAGAGCAACAGGCTTGACGGCTTTGGGATCAACGGGCGCGTTCATGCGGGCGCTCCTTCTGTATAGGGTTTCAAAAGTGTATCGCGAATGAGGGCTTCCACCCGCGCAGGCTCGCGGATGCTGTAGAACCCATTCGCATAGCCCTGCGCGCCTTCGGAATCTGAAGTATAGTTAAACTTAAAGAGCCGTGACTTTCGCCTCGAACCTGGACGCTTTGAAAAGCATCGCCGGTGAAACTTTGTGTAGAGCCGCGATCACCTACAGCGATAATTGCGCGCTGATTGGTTAATCCATAAGCGGTGTACCAGCCGTTCGCGGCCTGTCGAAGGCTCCATCCGACGAAGCACACACCAAAGGCGCAGACGAGTGTGCTACCAGTAGAGGGAGTGTCCTTGTCAGCGATGACTTGAGATAATCCGCTGAATGTGAAGAATGCTCCGATTGCTATCCTAAACAGGTAGCGGGAAGCGATGCGCCACGGGGTTGGCGCGTCATGCCAGATGAGGCGTTCGCCGGGGAGCAAGCGGCGGGTGATAATGTCGCGGGCGCGATCTGGCGTCATGGCGTCTCCGTCCCTCCGCCGGTTTTAGCCGGATCAGGTTCAAAGGGTGGCCGCGCCGCATCAGCGCAGGTCTCAGCCGGATGCCTCCGGCCCCCCTCGGGTTTTCGTATGATGCTGGCGCCAGTGGCGAAAGGCAAGGATATTCGCCGCGCCCTGTTGCCGACATGTCGCCAAATCACATAGACCGTCTGCAAAGGTGCAATAAAGCCATGCCTGACAAGTCCTATGCCTTATCGAACGCGCGCCGGGCGGGTTTGCTCGCAATCTGTGCTCTCCTGACCGCGTGCGCCAACCCGGGCGTTCAGGCACCGACGCGGAACAATCTCGACGCGGCGCGCATTCCTGGGCGCGGCATCACGGCGGTTGCGGAAGTTGCGGTGAGTGATCGCCCCGGCGACCAGCTACAATTGACCGCCATCGCCAGCCGAAAGTTCAAGGTGACTGACCTCATGGCCGTGCTGTGGTGCCGGGCGCGGCAGGAGACGGGCGCGCGCAAATATGACGGGTGGTACGCGGAAAGCTTGAGCCAGTCCTTTGCCGGGTCGGGCGGGGGAACGCAGCAGGCGGTCGGCGTGATAAAGATGTTTCGAGGACGGCCCCCCGAGGGCAAGCAAACGTTGGCGAAGCAGAAAAACTGGTGCCAGGATGTGCCGCAGGCGGCTAGAAACGCCTAAAGTGTTAAATACAACACATGCTAGCTATTTGTGAGTGGGCGCAAAACATCCGCTTTCCCGCCCTTATTCAGCCATGCAGCTTGTGCACCAATAGCCAATAGCTGTTATTTTGTTATTCGGTTCGCAGTAACGGCTGGTAGCAATCAAGCGGGATAAGCTTATGAAAACCATAATAACAGGTTTGTCGCTGGCGGGAGTTATGGCGGTTGTGGCTGCATGCGGTTCTCCGCAGGCTTTGCAAAACGATGCAAATCTACAAACGCCAAATCTGCAACTACCGGCTGGCGGCATCACCCCAGTCAAAGATGTGATTGTTACACCTCGTGAAAACGACACCATCGAATTTACCGCTGCGGCGAGTGGAGCATTCAAGTTCGAACAACTGACGGCGGTCATGTGGTGCCGCGCTAGCCAGCACGCCAAGGCGAACAAGTTCGCTGACTGGCAGCCTATAAGATCGGAGCAGCTTCGTCCGGCATCCGCTGACGCCCCAATGATCGGCCGCGGCCTGGTGCAGATGTTGAGAAGCCCTGCGCCACTGCTTGGCAAGAAGCAGTCGATCGATTGGTGCAAGGACGCCCCACAAATAGCTGCTGTATCTTTGACTGAGCAAGTTCAAGCGCCCGCCCAATCATCCTTTGGCGGCTGGAGCAGCAACGACGGAAATTGATCTGTTCTCGCATCCCTTGTCGAGAGCGCGAACCAGTCAGCGCCGAGGAAAAATGAACGCTAGCAAACATAAAAAACACGCGCCACAGGCGGCAAGAAACGCCTGAGGCGTAAAAATACCGCACGTTAAGGAAGCGTGCTTGGGCGAAAAACCCCTGCTTTCGCGCGTTTGTTCAGCCACGCAGTTCACACAGCTTGTGCACGGATGCTGGACAACCATTGCTTTTGTTATTCGATTCGCGCTAACGGCATCTGATAACAGTCAAGGGGGATAAGCTCATGAAAACCATAATAACCTGGTTATCGCTGGCAGGCATGGTGGCGGTTGCCGTCGCATGCAGTTCACCGGAGGCTTTGCAGAATGATGCAAACCTGCAAACGCCGAATCTGCAGGTGCCGGTCGGCGGCATCACGCCCGTGCGGGATGTGGTCGTCACCCCTCGCGAAAACGACATGATCGAGTTTACCGCAGCGGCGAATGGCACGTTTAAATTCGAGCAACTTACGGCCGTCATGTGGTGCCGCGCCAGCCAGCACGCCAAGGCCAACAAGTTCCCAGAGTGGCAGCCGCTGAAATCCGAACAGCTCCGCCCCGCATCGGTTGACGCCCCAATGATCGGTCGCGGCCTGGTGCAGATGGTGAAAAACCCTGCGCCGCAACCCGGTAAAAAACAGCCGGTCAAGGATTGGTGCAAGGACGTGCCAAAAGTCGCCGTTTCCTGATCGGGCGTCCGAGCAACTATCAATCGGGTTGCGGCACTTTAAGCTTGCCTAGCATGCAGGGGCTAAGAGGCAAACCGGGGTGATCGCGCTATAAACGCTCCACGGCGTTAACGCTTGCGGAGCCTCAATTTGACTCCGCAGCGCTTGCTATGCAAGTTGTCCTAAACGTTACGAGATTTTACGCAAAGTTTCGCACTCGCAAAGATGACACCGCATGCTGAAAGCCAGTAAGGAAAAGCACGGCCGGCCCAAGAAGCCGATCAACGCCTCTACGGTTCCGTTGATGAAGCGCTGCTGGCGCGAGTGGGTTCGTCCGCACATACGTGAAATTCTCGTGGTCATTGGCATTATGGCGGTGCTGGCCAGCACAACCGGGCTTTACCCGGTTATCATCAAGCACTCCTACGACATGCTCGCCGCTAAGGACATGGGGGTGCTCAAGTGGATACTGGTGGCCATAGTTGGCGTCACGGCGCTAAAAGGATTGTGCGACTACCTGCAAGCCGTGCTTTCGCACCGCGTTGGCTTCAAGATCATGCTTGACATTCAGGAGCGGCTTTTTGCGCACCTGCTCAATTCAGATTACGCCCGCATAACGCGAGAGACACCCGGGCAAATCTCCGCCCGGCTCACCAATGACGTCGGCGTCATCAACAACGCCTTTAACGCAATCCTGACGAACGCCATTCGCGACGTGCTTACCATTTTCGCTGTGGTTTGCTCGATGTTCTATCTGGATTGGCAATTAACGCTTCTGGTGCTGCTCATCTATCCGCTTGGCGTGCTGCCGATCATTTATGTTGGCCGTTTTATACGGAAGAATTCAAAGCGCACGCAGGCGCAAATTGGTGGCTTGACGTCCATGCTCATCGAGAATTTGAGCGGAGCGCGCCTGCTCAAAACCTATCGTCTTGAGGACTATTCGACCAAACGCATCAACGCGGAATTCGCCCGCACACGCCGGTTGAAAATGAAAGCGGTGGAGGCGAAGGCGCGGCTGAACCCCATTCTGGAAACACTTGGCGGTTTGGCGGTGGCCGGGGTTATCGGAATTGCCGCGTTTCGCATATCGGGCAGCCAGAGCACGCTGGGGGATTTTACCGGATTTGTCAGCGCGCTGCTGATCGCCGCCCAGCCTTTCCGCGCGCTTGGCACCCTGAATGCAAAAATTCAGGAGGGACTTGGCGCCGCCGAGCGTGTGTTCGAGGTGATGGACGAGCAGCCGCGAATTGTCGACAAGCCGGACGCAAAGCCGCTCACGCTCATCAAAGGCGGCATCACGTTTGACAATGTCAGCTTCGCGTATCTGCCGGGCCACCACGCAGTGAAGGATTTCTCGCTGGAGATTCCGGGCGGTTCAACGGTTGCGCTTGTCGGGCGCAGCGGCGCGGGCAAATCGTCCATTATCAATCTGGTGCCTCGCCTATACGAGCCGCAAAGCGGGCGAATCGTCATCGATGGGCAGGACATCACGGACGTTACTATCGCAAGTCTGCGTGGCGCCATGTCAATGGTGAGCCAGGACATCACGCTGTTTAACGACACGGTGCGCTCCAACATCGCGCTCGGGCGTCTCGATGCGACGGAAGAAGAGATTTTCGAGGCCGCAAAGGCCGCGGCAGCGCACGATTTTATACGCGCCTTGCCGGAGGGGTACGACACGATTATCGGCGACCGGGGCTTGCGTGTCAGCGGCGGCCAGCGCCAGCGCATTGCGCTTGCCCGCGCCATTTTGAAAGACGCGCCCATCCTGCTGCTGGACGAGGCGACAAGCGCGCTGGACGCCGAATCGGAGCGTCTGGTGCAAGAAGCGCTGGTGGAATTTGGCCGCAACCGCACTACGCTCGTCATCGCCCATCGCCTCTCGACCGTGCAGAACGCCGACCTGATCTGCGTGATGGATCATGGCGGCGCTGTCGAAATGGGCGCGCATGATGATCTGATTGAAAAGAACGGCTTTTACGCCAGCTTCTGCCGCTCGCAGCTTCTGATCTCAGCCGAAACACTAGGGCGCAGCGAGGGCGAGAAACCTGCGCTCACTCCCGCCCAAGTATTGAGTTAACAACAGTGTTTGCCCACGATTTGGGCGCAAAAGTGCTCTTAACCTGTTTTCGGTCATAGACTGTATTGACCCAATCCATGAACGAAATTGGAGTTGCTTTATTGTATTCGATGTAGCTCTCGAGGAAGTGGTCGAGGACGCCGGTGTCCGCCTGCCGGAAATGCCCGTACTTTATGCTGAGCTGCTGGATGGCCTCTTCAGGCGAGCGGTTCTCCCGCAGGATCAGATAAAGCGCGCTCATCAATCCCACGCGGTCGGCGCCGGATTTGCAGTGCAGAAGCACCGGATATTCTATGTCGCGCAGCAGAACGTCTAGTTCTCTCAACATCTGTTCATCCGGTACGCCGCGCGAGCGCATGGGGAAATCGACAAGCTTGATGCCATTGCGGCGGCAGGCGTGCGCCTCCAGACGGTAGCTGCCGCAATCGCGCTCGCCGCGCAGATTGATGATCGTCCGCACGCCCTTCCTGGCAAATCCTCTGATCTGGAAAGGGGCTGGCTGGCTGGCGCGCCACACGCCAGGCGCGACTTTATGCCGGTTAGAATAAATAAACCGGAAGATATGGTGGTCGATGAAGATCAGGTCGAAATAATCGAGTCCGCGTCCAAGCCGCCTTTGCGCCCATCCTGGCGACGCATCGGCGATGCCGCCGCGCAGGTTTCTATAGCCGCCTGACAAAGCTCGCTTATAGGGCTTCGCGTATCGCAAGACTGTTTTTATCACCAGCGCCCGTTTCCCGTAATGCCCAGTTTGTAACGGATGTCTGACCCGTAATTTCGCATGCAAACGTAACTGTTTACGCTGCGTTGGGCAACCCCGCCCTAGCATACGGTTTTCGCAAGGTTACAACCGTGTCACAAAACTGAGATAATAAAGAATAGTGTTTTTAGAAGATAGATTGATGAGAAAATATAACGCGGAAATGCTTGATGCGGCCACCGGCGGCGAGGGCAACTACGAATTTCAATATGACGGCGACCTGTTTACAGAAACCTCGGATGAAGTCATCCACCAGTTTTTTGAGCACGTCGACAAAGACGTTTTTGCCCGGCACGTGGATTACGAGATTAACGCCGCATTCAAAAACAAGGAGCGCCGCGTTGTAACCGCCATCGGCTCGCTGATTATCGAACGCGGCGGCAAGCAGGAAGAAATGCCATTTTTGCTGATGGTGTCAGAAGCCTGATCCGGTGAGGGAGATGGCGCGCAGCCGCCTTCCGCTCCATTGGATGGGATCAATGGTGGCGATGGTCGCCGCCGCCGGTTTGCTGCGGCCCTTTTTCAACTTTAACGTCTACGGCGATCTCGCCGGCCTTTTCGAACACCAAGGTCAAGGGAAACGAGGCGCCCTCCGTTAGCTTCTGCTTTAGACCGATCAGCATGACGTGTAGTCCGCCCGGCTCGAATTTAACCGTGGCGCCGGACGGCGCGGCGACACCTTCCACTTTGCGCATCTGCATGACGTCGCTGTTCATGATGTGAGCGTGTACTTCAACGGCGTCACTCACGGCGGTTTTTGCGGCGAGCAGCCTGTCATCCGCTGCGCCGTTGTTGGTAATGCTGAGATAGGCGGCGCCAACCTTCACCTCGCCAATGGAGGGCCGCGCCCAGGGCTTGGCGATGACAATTCCATCTTTTTCGAATTCATCAGCCGAAGCGGGCGAAAACCATATCGCCACTATGGCGGCTACTATGAATCGGTTCATCGGAAACTCTCGTTGATTGCATTTCATTCTATTTCGCTGGTTCCCAGCAAGTCTTTTTAGCATAAAACCATTTCGCTGCACGATCTTGTAACATGTCACAGCTAGGCAATCTGTCTCAGCAGCCGCCTGCCTCAGGCTTTAATCAAGCTAAGATTATTACCGCCCGAAAATGACACTCTTTCATGACAGACGCGCCTCGCCCGTCTATAGAAGCGTCATAAATGAAATGAAACCAGTTTTACATCCCGGCTGCGCAAAAGCATGACTCAAACTGTGGTTTGTATGAAATGGGGCGAACGCTACCCTGCGGACTACGCCAACCGCCTCTGGTCGATGATTAAGCGGCATACGAAACGGCCGACACGGCTTGTGTGCTTTGCCGACCACGCGGAAGGTATTGATCCGGCGATTGAAGTTCATCCCTTGCTGGATATAAACCTGCCAACGCGGTTGCAGTGGCGGCCATGGCGCAAAATCGCGCTATGGGGCGAAACGCTCCCCGGCGTGACGGGTGAGGCACTTTACCTCGATCTGGACATTATCATCACAGGCGGCCTCGACGATTTTTTTGACTACGAGCCAGGCAAGTTCTGCGTCATCCGCAACTGGACGACATCGAACGGAGGCGTCGGTAACACCACGGCTTATCGCTTCCGGGTCGGTTCAGCGACGCATCTGCTCGAACGCATCAACCGCGAGCCAGAGGTCGTTTACAAGGAGTTTGGCAACTCGCAAACCTACGTCACCCGCGCTATCGGGCTTCCGATGGCGTTCTGGCCCGACGACTGGTGCGTGAGCTTCAAGCATTCGCTGTTGCCGCCGTGGCCTCTAAACTTCGTGGCGACCCCAAAGCTTCCCAAGGGAGCTCGCATTGTAGCCTTCACCGGCAAACCCGATCCCGACGAGGCCATGGAAGGGCGCTATCCTGCGTCCTCATGGTGGAAAAAAGTTTATAAGCACGTCCGCCCGACGCCCTGGATTGCCGAGCATTGGCGCTAAAGGGAAGGGCGGAGTAACATGCGTATCGTACAGGCTCTCGGAAGTTCACGCAAAGGCGGCGCCGAGCAGTTTTTCATTCGACTGGTAGACGCGCTGAATAGGCAGGGCGTGCAGCAGCGCGTGCTCGTGCGCGGAGGGCACTGGGCGCAATGGCGGCTAGAGCAGGCCGGGGTTAAAACCGACAGCGTCTGGTTCGGCGGCAAGCTAGATATTTTCACCCGCGCAAAATTCAAGCGCGTGCTCGCGGAGCACGAGGCGGACTTGGCGATCACGTGGATGCGGCGGGCAGCTAGCGCGTGTCCGTCTGGGCCGTGGATGCACGTGGCGCGTCTGGGCAACTATTACAAAATGAGCGCGTTCAAACATTGCGATCATCTCATCGGCATCACACCCGGCATCGTGGACTACATCAAGAAAGGAGGCTGGCCCGCTGATCGCGTCACGTTCATCCCGAACTTTGTGCCTGCTTTTGAAGCTGCGCCGACGCCACGCGCGACGCTGAATACGCCAGAAGACGCGCCGCTCATTGTCTGGTTGGGCCGCATGGCGCAGGATAAAGGGCCGGATATCGTCGTCAACGCTATAAAGGACGTACCCGGCGCCTATCTCTGGATGGCGGGCGATGGCGCGTTTGAGAAAGAGGTAAAGGAACTGGCGGGACAACTGGATTTGCTCGACCGCGTGCGCTTTCTCGGCTGGCGCGACGACATTCACTCGCTGCTTGAGGCCGCCGACATTTACGTCTGCGCCTCACGCTTTGAAGCCCATGGCAACATCGTGCTGGAGGCCTGGGCGCACGGCCTGCCCATCGTGTCAGCACGCTCGCCGGGGCCTGAGCATCTCATCACGCACGGCGAAACAGGGCTTTTGGTCGCAAACGATAATCCGGCTGATATGGCGCAGGCGTTAAATCAACTTATATCTGACAAACATTTGCAAAATAGATTGGGTAAAGCTGGCTGGGAGCATTTTAACCAAAGCTATTCCGAAGCGGCTGTTACGGCGATGTATCACGACCTCTTCAGCCGTATGAAGGCCCAGGGCAAACGCCGCGCTGCTTGACGCTTGACAGGATGATTTGATGAACGAGATACCGAGTAAGATCAGGTTTGAGCCAGCGACGGATACGCTGCCGAGCGGTCATCCGCATGTAAAGTTCGGCAAAATCGGCGTCCTGTTGATGAATTTGGGCACGCCGGACAACACCGATTACTGGTCGATGCGGCGCTATCTGAAGGAATTTCTTTCTGACCGCCGAGTGATTGAGGTGAACCCTCTCATCTGGTGGCCGATCCTCAACCTCATCGTGCTTTCCAAGCGACCATTCACGTCCGGCGAGGCATACCGCTCGATCTGGAACAAGGAGCTGGACGAGTCGCCGCTTCGCACCATCACGCGCTCGCAGACCGAGAAAGCGGCGGCGTATTTCGCCAACCACCCGAACATTATTTTTGACTGGGCGATGCGCTATGGCAATCCGTCGGCCAAGGCCGGGCTTGAGGCGCTGCAAAAGCAGGGCTGCGAGCGCATTCTGATTTTCCCGCTCTACCCGCAATACTCCGCCGCGACCACCGCAACCGCGCTCGACAAAAGTTTCGACGCGCTGAAGCAGATGCGCTGGCAGCCCGCCATCCGCACCGTGCCAGCTTATTTCGATGATCCGTCGCATATCGAGGCGCTCGCGAAGTCCATGCATAAAGGGCTAGCGGCGCTCGATTTCGAGCCGGAAATGGTCATCGCCTCGTTCCATGGTCTGCCGAAAGAATATTTCGACAAGGGCGACCCCTATCACTGCCATTGCGCGAAGACGACGCGGCTTCTACGCGAGCGCCTCGGCTGGCCGAAGGAAAAGCTGATGCTCACCTTCCAGTCGCGCTTCGGCAGTGCCGAATGGCTACAACCCTACACCGACCCAACCATCGCCGAGCTGGCGCAGAAAGGGCTAAAACGCCTCGCCGTGATTTGCCCCGGCTTCTCGTCGGATTGCGTGGAGACGTTGGAGGAAATCGCCATCGAGGCAGGCGAGACCTTCCACGAGAACGGCGGCGAGCAGTTCGGCGTCATCCCGTGCCTCAACGACAGCGACGAGAGTATCGAGATGCTCGACGCCATCATCCGCCGCGAGCTGGGGGGATGGGTTTAGGCAACTTTTTGATGTAGTCTTTGATGAAAGGAGACATCGCATGAACCGTCCTACTTTCGATGAACTTCGCGCCATGAGCATTGAGGAACGTCTTCAGCTTCTTGATGACATCTGGGCGACTTTGGATGAGCGTGAGGTGGCCGCCGGGCCTGCAACCGCACGGGAAAAGCAAATCCTCGACGAGCGGTTGAAGGCGTTCGAGGAAAATCCGCAAGACACGCTGACGTGGGATGAAGTTAAGCGCAACGTTCTGCGCCCGAGATAATGACCCGCGCCGTTCTCACACGGCTTGCGGCGGGTGATTTGCGCCGCGCCAGCGACTGGTATGACGACATTAACCCGAAGCTTGGTGAACGGTTTGAAGCGGTGATTGAAAGCAAACTGCGGCAGATTGCCGGGCATCCGCGCCGTTTCCCTTTTCATCACGGCGTTGTGCGCCGGGCGTCGCTGCTAAAGTTTCCGTACCGCGTCTTTTTTATTGAAACTGGCGCTAAGCAAGTTGTGATCGCCATCCTTCGCGATAGCCAGGATGACGCTGTTTTACGCAGCAGGACAAATTGAGCGAGGTCAGGGGCGGGCGTCAGCGGCGCGCCTCCTGTGGCGCCGTCCAGTCGGAGGCGTCCCACAGTTTGAGGGTTTTATCCCCGCTTCCCGAGAGGAGAGTGCGGCCATCGGGCGAGAAGGCGACGTCGAGAACAACTTGCGTATGCCCCTTGAGCGTGCGGATCAGCCTTTGCGCCTTGTCCTCATACCCGCTCGCCGCCAGCGGATTGCCCGCCTGCGTGGCGGGCGCTGGCTCCGGCCTCGCCACGGCCACCTGCGGCGGCGGCGTTAGCTGGGGCTGCGGCGCCGCAACACCACCGCCCGGCGGCTTGAAATAAAAGTCCGCGTCGGGCAGGCGGCCATAGGTGAACGGCTCCTGGCTTGGGCTCGTCGCCCTCAGCACGGTGCTCGTCACCTTGCGCAGGAAGCGGCCCAGCTCCAGCCCCGGCTCCTCAATGTGGGCGCGAGCAGGCCGGTAGCGAACGGGCTGTTGGCGCCCTCGCCATCCGCCGCAACAGAGCCGTCGCGCGCCGCGTAGAACACCAGTTCGCCATGCTCCGGCTCGACCCGGGCAAAACCGCGATCCACCGCGCGGGTCAGGCCGCCGCGCCCCATATCCACGCGCGACAGAAACGGGTTGTTGCGGCACGCGTCCAGCAGCACAATGCGCAGTGTTCTGGCGGGCCGCACGCGGGCTAGCACCCGGTCGAGCGCCACGGCCTCGTCCTCCATGTCGGAGGCGCGGGCGAGCTTCGCATCCACTGGGATGAGCCAGTTGCGGCCGCCCAGTTCCATGCCGTGCCCGGCGTAGTAAACCAGCGCCCAATCCGCCCCCGCCGCCTTATCCTCGAATTTGGCGAGCGCCGCTCGCATGCCATCCACGCCCAGATCATAGGCGGGCGTGACATCGAAGCCGAGGCGGGCGAGCGCCGCGCCGATGGCCTTCGCGTCATTCTTCGGATTGGGCAGCTTGGGCGCGTTCTTATAGGCGGAGTTACCGATGACCAGCGCCACCCGCTTCTCGCCGAGCGCCGCCGAACCCGATGATAGCCCAGCGAACAACGCTATGACGACAAGCAAAAATCGCATGAACCGCTCCGACCGGAATCCCGAAGTACGGACTTTATACTATCGGGATGTTTTGCAAAAGCGTCCCCCCATAGCACCGTCCGCGCCGTTAAAGAAGTTTAATAACTTTGCGTTAGACCCGCGTTGGGTTAGACAAGCCGCAAAGCAGCATTGAGGGGCCGTCGCATGGAAGGGTTTTCGTATTTCGTCATCGCGCTGCTGGTTGTGGCGATTTATGGCGTCATCTCCGCCGCCGTGGTCGTGCCGCAGGGAATGAACTACACGGTGGAGCGCTTCGGGCGCTACACGCGCACGCTTTATCCCGGCCTCACCATCATCGTGCCGTTCATCGACCGCCTCGGCGCCAAGCTGAACGTCATGGAGCAGTTCATCGACGTGCCATCGCAAACCGTCATCACCAAGGACAACGCCATGGTGACGACTGACGGCATAGTCTACTATCAGGTGCTGGACGCAGCGCGCGCCGCCTATGAGGTGACGAGCCTTCAAGCCGCCATTTCCAACCTCACCATGACGAACATCCGCACCGTGATGGGGTCGATGGACCTTGATGAACTGCTTTCGAACCGCAATGAAATCAACGCGCGCCTGCTCACCGTTGTCGATGAAGCGACGAATCCCTGGGGCGTGAAGGTGACGCGCATCGAAATTCGCGACATCACGCCGCCGCGCGACATCGTGGACAGCATGGCCCAGCAGATGAAGGCTGAGCGGCTCAAGCGCGCTTCGGTGCTGGAGGCCGAGGGCGACCGCCAAAGCCAGATTTTGCGGGCGGAAGGCTTGAAACAATCGCAGGTGCTGGCTGCCGAAGGGCGCCGTGAGGCCGCCTTCCGCGACGCCGAGGCGCGCGAACGCTCAGCCGAGGCCGAGGCATCCGCTACACGCATGGTAAGCGAGGCCATCTCCAGTGGCAACGTCCAGGCGATCAACTATTTCGTCGCCAATAACTACGTCGAAGCGCTCAAGGCGCTGGCGAGCGCGCCGAACCAGAAAGTGCTGATTATCCCAGCGGATATGTCTAGCATCATCGGCGCTGTGTCGGGGGTGGCCGAAATCGCACGCGAGGCGTTCGGCGGGTTTTCATCCAACGGCGAAGCAGGCGGCGCTCAAACCCGCAAGCCTGCAAAAAGCGGCTCCGTGCCAACCGTCAGCTAAGTCGGGGAACTCGCTATGAGCGTGGCAAGCCTTTTCATCGAATGGGGCGGATGGTCGTGGTTCATCTTGGCCGCTATTCTAGTTACTTTCGACATCGCCGCGCCGGGGTTATTTCTGCTGTGGTTCGGCGTGGCAGCGGCGGGAACGGGTCTGGCGGTTTTCGCGGCGCCCATACCGTGGCCGTGGCAGGTCGCCTTATTTTGCGTGCTGTCCGTCGCAGCGCTTGTGGCCGGGCGGACGCTGTTCAGCCCGGCGAAAATCAGGACGAATCAGCCGCTGCTCAACCAGCGCGCCGCACAACTTGTGGGTCAGGTTTTTGTGCTGGAGGAGCCTATTCTGGCGGGGCGAGGCAAAGTGAAGTCTGGCGATGTAATCTGGAATGTCTCCGGGCCAGACTTGAACGCCGGTGCGCGGGTGATCGTAACTGGCGCAGACGGGAGCAGGCTTATCGTCGAGGAGCACAAGACGCCGGACTTGCCAAAAGCAAGCACATTCGGGGCTTAAAGCTGCAGCCGTGAATTGGAATCAATGTCTTTGCGAGCGGAGCGAAGCAATTCAGTTCCGTGTATGAAAACGGCGATGGATCGCCACGGTCGCAAAAGCCGCCTCACAACAATTTGACTGACTCAATCAAGGCTTATGAAGCGGCTCTCAAACTATATAAACAGAGCCGTTATCGCCCCGAAAACCGGCAATGCTTTTCGGAAACGCTCGGAATCACTCCAGCGGGCGCTGGATGGTATTGGTTCTGATGGTGGCGGTGGTTTTTACCTCGGAGCCGGAGGCATCTATAGAGTTGTCAGTTTTCGGCAAATATGAGCAGGCGCCCAGCAGCCCCAAAAGCAGCGCGCCTATTACCGCCAGCATCCGCGTTGCGCTCATCGCCGCTCCCCGCCAGTTATGCCACGCCCGCGCGCAGCAGGTCATGCACGTGCACGATGCCGATCGGCTTGCCGTTCTCGACGACGAACAGTGCCGTGATGCGCGCCTCGTTCAAAATCTGCATTGCCGCGCTTGCGAGAAGGTCTGGCGAAATGGTTTTCGGATTGCGGGTCATCACATCCCCGGCGCGACGTTCAAGAAGTCCCGGGCCCATATGACGGCGTAGGTCGCCGTCTGTCAGGATGCCGCACAGCGCACCGTGCGCATCGAGCACACCCAGACAGCCGAGACTTTTCTCCGTCATCACGACCAGCGCATGGCTCATCGCGGCGTTCTCACTGGCAACCGGCAGACCGTCGCCGCTATGCATCAGGTCACGCACAAGCCGCAAATTGGCGCCCAGTTTGCCGCCTGGGTGAAAGGTTTTGAAATCGTTGGCTGAAAAGCCACGGCTTTCGAGGAGGGCGATGGCGAGCGCGTCACCAAGGGCAAGCTGCATGATGGTGGAGGTCGTCGGCGCTAGACCGTGCGGGCAGGCCTCCTCCATGCGCGGCAATTCCAGCACGATATCCGCCGCCTTGCCCAGCGCGCTTGAGTCTTGCGACGTGATGGCGATGAGCGCCACCCCAAAACGGCGCGAATATGTGATGACGTTCGCCAGTTCGACCGTCTCGCCCGACCACGATAACGCGAGAATAACATCGTCCTTAGCGATCATGCCCAGGTCGCCATGGCTCGCCTCGCCGGGATGTACAAAAAAGGCGGGCGTGCCGGTGGAGGCCAGCGTCGCCGCGATTTTCTGCCCGATATGCCCGCTTTTGCCCATGCCGCTGACAATCACGCGCCCTTTAGCGTTCTGGATGGTTTGCACCGCCGCCGCAAAATTCGCCTGCGATCCATTGGTGATCGTGGCCTCGACAGCTTGAAGGCCAAGTATTTCAAGCGCAAGCGTACGCCTTGCAGACTCGGCGGCCCTCGTTTGCCCGCCCACACTTTTGGTCGCTGCAGGAATAGAGGCGTAATGCGTATTGTATGATGTCTTCACGATGTTCCCTTCAGGGGGACGGGCGAAATCGTTTGAAGATGTCAAACCCGGTCTATTTTTCTCCGCGTCGCTTGCGTCAGGCTTTCCGCTGCAAGTCAGCAGCGATTTTGATGATGTCGGCGCCGAATTTTTCACCCAGTTCTTTGCTTTCCAGCGCAAACGCCACGTTGGCCTGCAAAAATCCGAGTTTTGAGCCGCAGTCATAGCTCCGGCCCTCATATTTGAGCGCGTAAAACGGCTGCGTCTCCATCAGTGTTTTCATCGCGTCAGTAATCTGGATTTCTCCCCCCGCGCCCTTTTCCTGGGTGCTCAAAAGGTCGAAAATTTCAGGCTGAAGAATGTAACGGCCCATGATTATTAAGTTCGATGGCGCCGTGCCTTTGGGCGGCTTTTCCACCATGCCGTTTACCGGCCACAGGCGCCCATCACCCTCGCCGACGCTGACGACGCCATATTGATGCGTCTCATCCATCGGCACTTCCTCGACCGCGATGAGGTTGATTTTCGCATTATTGCCAAGCTTGGCGCAAAGGCCGTGATACGCCTCGATCATCTGCGCCATACAGCTCGGCCCGCGCGCCTGGACGATCACGTCCGGCAGCACCAGCGCGAATGGCTCACCAGCCGCGATATCGCGCGCGCACCATACGGCGTGGCCGAGGCCCAGCGGCTCCTGCTGGCGCGTAAAACTTGTCCGGCCAGCTTCTGGCAACAGGTCGTTGATGAGGGCAAGCTCTTTTTCTTTGCCGCGCGACTTCAGGGTGTGCTCAAGCTCGAAAGGCCGATCAAAGTGATCCTCGATAACGGCCTTGTTGCGACCGGTCACGAAAATAAAATGCTTGATGCCGCCAGCAGTCGCCTCGTCCACCACATGTTGAATCAATGGACGATCGACCACTGTCAGCATCTCTTTAGGCATCGCTTTCGTCGCGGGCAGAAAGCGGGTGCCGAGGCCGGCCACAGGGAAGATCGCTTTTTGGATTGGTTTTGTCATGATTGGTTATTTTGCATCCCCGGCTGCTTTGTGAGATGGATTGCGACCACAAACGCGAGTTAGACGAATTACGGAGTTTGCATCCTGCCTATGGCGCACAATAAAATCAAGTTTGGCATAAATGCATGACCGGGATTGCGCTTTACTGCGCCAAGTCTCTAAGACCGAGTAGCATATGAAATCACCCCAGACATCGCGACACATCGCTCAAATCTATATTTTCGGTGCAGCGTTGATGGTTGTTTTCGCCGTCGCCGCTCAGTCTTCGGTTCGCGCCCAAACAACGGCGCCCGCGTTTGGGTGGCCGGAGTTCGTACAGGCTCTGCGCGTGGAGGCGATTGCGGCGGGGATAAAGTCTGATGTTTTCGACCGCATTTACGCAAGGCTCTCGCCGGATTGCAAACAGCCCGGCGTTTATTGTTCGGGCGGGCCGCAGACCTCCCATGCGTTCGCAAGCTTCCGGGCGAAGGGTTTGCCCGAAAGCTGTTTCAAGGTGACGCAGCGGGAGTTTTTGCGGCCTGGGGAGTATTTTCCGGAAAGCTCGATGCGCAGTCTGGCGCTCCGCGGGCAGGCTCTGCTGAAAGGCTGGAAAGCCCAGAAGCCTGAAATTTTGCAAGCCATTCTTAAAATCGAAGCCACCTATCAGATCGATCACAAGCTTCTGCTGGCGCTGTGGGGGAGGGAGACGAACTACGGACAGTTTGCGCTCACCAATAACGCTGTGCGCGCGCTTTCCTCGATGGCTTATGCTGGTGCGCCCGCGCGAAGAGCTTGGGCGCGGCGTCAGGCGATCGCGGCCCTGAAAATGGTGAGTGATGGCCGCGTTACGATGGAAAAGTTCAAAAGCTCCTATGCGGGCGCGACAGGGCTAACGCAGATATTGCCTGTGGAATATCTCGAACGAGGCGTGGACGGTGATGGCGACGGACGCATTGACATCTGGGAGTCGGTTCCCGATGCGCTGGCCACGACAGCCAATATCCTGCAAAACGAGGGTTGGCAGGGTGCGCAGAAAACTTGGGGTCAGGAAGTTCGCCTTCCCAAAAGCGGCGCTGGCGCCGATTGCACTCTGGAGGGGCGCCCCAGTCGCCGGACGAGACGGGAATGGACACAAACTCAAGGGATCGCCCAAGCTACGGGCGCGGCGTCAAGCGGCGGACACATCCTCGATCCGCAGGATCCCGGCTATCTGGTTTTGCCGGCGGGCGCACGCGGCCCTGCATTTCTCGCCACGGACAATTTTGAGGTTTTGCGGCGGTATAACACTTCAGATGTTTACGCAGTGTTTATTGGCCTGACGGCGAACCGGATCGGATGCGAGACTGAAAAGGGCGCCTGCGCCTTCGAGCGGGCATGGCCGGTTAAAAGCGCCGCCGACGATTTCGAGTTTTCAGTTGAAAACCTCTGCAGGTTGCAAATTTCATTGAAAGCGCGCGGTTTTTCCGACACTACGCCTGATGGCCTGTTCGGCCGCGCAACCCGCGTCGCCATTGGCAAGTATCAGAAAAGCCTGCAAAAACAGCCGGATTGCTATCCGACCAAGGCTATTTATCGCGAGCTTGTGGAGGAGTCGTCCGTGATCGAAACGCCGCAGCGTTAACCGAATCAGGTTGCGCTTCAATACGACGCTGGACGAAATTAACTCCGCAAGTTACAAAATATTAAATCTTATTTTAGAGATGCAGTTAAGTCCTGATTAACGCCGCATTCTTTATGCAAAAAGGCTCGTAGTCGTGTTCATGCGTTCCGGTAAGTTTGCAAAATTTCAGGATCACAATGCACGCAAGATCTAGCGTTTGCCGCACGAAACGCATGGCGCTCACCCTGTTTTGTGGGTGTGCTGTAGCGTTTGGTTCTGTCCTCGCAACAAATAACGCGACCGCTCAGACCCAACCCTATGCGGGCCGTAGCTATATTACGCCGTTCCCGCCAAATGAACGGTATCAGGCGCTCGTTATCGGAGACGGTCTGGCGCAGGGCCTTGCCACCGGGCTGACCGACGCATTCAAGCAGGACGGCGCCATCCGCATCGTCGAGCAGACAAACTATTCCTTCAACCTTTATCGCCCCGGTAATTTCGATTGGGGCGCCGAGCTTGAAAAAACGTTGCAGGCAAACCCCGCGCAAATCGTCATTATGATGAGCGGAGTGAACGATGACCGCCCAATCCGGACTAATGATGGCTCCTTTAAAGCAGGCACGCCGGGCTGGCGCGAAGCTTACGGTCGAACCGTTGAGAAAATCATTAAGAAGCTGAAAAGCCTGAACGCACCGGTTTATTGGGTTGGCATGCCCGTGATGAGCGGCGCCGCCAACAACGAGACGATGGAAGCCATCAACGAGGTGCTCCGGGAGAAAACCTATCTCAACGGCGTGCGTTTTGTGGATACCTGGAGCGGCTTTGCTGATCAGTTCGGCGGATATAGCGCTTATGGGCCGGATTTGAGCGGCCAGTCAAAGCGTTTGCGCGAAAATGACGGTGTTTACTTCACGGCCGCAGGGAATCGCAAGCTTGCGCATTATCTTGAGGTGGTGCTGCGCCGGGATCTGGCCGCGGCTCGCACCGAGCGCAATATCCCGCTTGCTGGTGATGAAAACGAGCAAAAACGGGTGTCGCCGCAGGAAATAGACGTTGCCAGGAAAGACGCCGATGGTGGCGGGGATTTAGCCGATGAGGTCAGGGCTGATATCCCCGATGGCAACGGCGCTGCGGCGCCGGGGAACGCCGTTGCGCCATCCCCGCGCGTGCCACTCTCGCCAGAGATAAATCCAGCGAATGCAACCGCTCCTGGTTCTGGCGGTGAAATGATTGCGGGCGAAATCGGAAGCGGAGTTACGGCGCTCGCCTCGATCTCGCCAGCTAACGACCTCAGTCAGCGCCAAAATCAGAGCCGGGTGCCGACGGCTGACCGGCTTTACAACAAAGTATTGGTGCAAGGCGAATATCTGCCGCCGAAATCAGGACGAGCCGACGACTATGCGTGGCCGCAAGAGCAAACGGCCGAACGTAAGCAGTAAGTTGGGCAAATAGGGCTATAAGGGCTATGACCAAACAAATGCGTAGGGGCTGGCATCATTCGCTGGCAAAACGCGCGACTCTAACTGGCGTCATGATCTCGGCGTTGACAGTGGGCGGATGTTTGCCAGGCTCTGACTCGGACGAAGGGGCATTTAAGGCGACACTTGGCAAATTCACCAACTCGGAATCCGAGCCGCCCCAGGTCAACCGCGCGGAAAAGAAAGACGCGCTACTCAGCATGCGCGCCGTCGATGACCTTGGCGAAGGGATAGCCTCGACTGTGCGCTCTGTGCGGCGGGCTGGCGAGCAGCTTGTGTCACTTGAAAGGTCCCCGGTTGCGGCAGCGAACCTGGGCCCGTCATTGCCTGACGCCGAGCCGATCGCAATCGACGCCGCGCTATACGACTTTTATAATGCCCTGCGCGAGGTTGAGAGCCGCAAACGCGATAAACCTCTGACGATAGTGCATTTTGGCGACGATCACATTGCGTCTGATCGCTTTTCAGGCGACTTGCGTGAACAGTTCCAAAGCCGGTTCGGACGATCCGGGCGTGGTCTTATGCAACCCGGGCTTTACCCCGCGCGCGGGGTAAAATTCGACCGGGGCGGCCAGTGGAAGCCCTTTAGCAGCGCGGATGTTACAGGCGGCGTTTACGGCGTAACCGGGGTTAAACTAGCCGCCAGCGCGAGCGACGCATGGGTGCGACTCACTTCTGCGGACGGGCCATTCGACTGGGTTGAGATCACTCTCGAAACCGGCCCGAAACAAGGTTCCGCCATCATTTCCATCGACGGCGAAGCGAAAACGGTGCCAACATCCTCGCCAACCCCCGACTGGAAGAAAATTCGCCTTAACAGGCCTGGCCGCGAACTTACGGTGCATGCAAAAGGGGACGGCGAAATCAGGCTGCATTCCTGGATGGTCGGAAGTGAGCAGCCGGGCGTGAGCTACATCAATCTAGGTCTGCCGCGCGCGACTGCGCTCACCGCCGAACGGTGGTCGCCCTCGCTGCTCGCCGCCGACCTTAAATCGCTGGCGCCGAGTCTCATTATCGTCGGATATGGAACGGCTGAGGGCTTTGACGACACGCTGAACATGCCGGCCTACGAACAGCGGCTTTTGCAGATCATCGGCCGCATCAAGATCGCGGCGCCGGATGCGTCTTTCCTGATTATCGGCCCACCAGACGCGGCGCGCATGCCAGCGTTTGCGATAGCACAGGGCGGCGGCATGAATGCCTGCCGGGGGCTGACATCGCTAGAGGCGGCGCGATACGACAAATGGATGGAAAAAGCCGATATGCGCATCGCGCGCTGGCATGCTCCGCCAAAACTGCATGGGGTGCGCGCGGTCATGAAGCGCGTAGCCGCGCATGTGAACGCTTACTTCTGGGACTGGTCGAAGATCATGGGCGGGCAGTGCGGGATCCACGCGTGGGTGCATGCCGAGCCACCGCTTGCAACCGGCGACCACGTGCAACTAACCGCCGAGGGGGCCAAACGCTCCGCACGGTCATTTTTCAACGAGCTTATGGGCGGTTATTCATCCTCCGCTGTGGCCGCGACTGCTCAAAAACGATAGCTGAAACAAATGCCTAATTCTTTTGTGTCAGGCGAAGAAGCTCCGCGCCGTTCTCGTCAACCAGGCGCAAAAATGCCACGTCAATGAAAAAGCTGCGAGTGGCGTTAAGCGCGTCGAAAAATTTTGCTTCCTGATCCATGAGAGCCGGACTGCACATCTTTTTCGTATCCGCAATCTGCCCGATCTGCATTTGTTTGCCATCGATCGCCACCGCACCGCGGTAGCCGTTGCAGCCACCAGAACCGCTTACAGCGCCTGCAGCCTCAAACGAAATTGTCGATTGAGCGCTATCAATCACACCATTCCCACGAATGTCCTCGGCAAGCCACGTTGTGTCTGTCAATCCAGTTTGCGCCGACGCAGCGCTAAGCCATAATAATGCGCCAAAAGCCGTTAAAAATCGCATCGTTTTGTTCTCCCGGTCAGGGCGTCGCGTAGCATAGTCGCGAACCACGTGACAACGGGCTATTAACAATCAAGCGTGGCGTCGCGTTCCCACTGGCTGAGGTGGCGGCAATAGGCGTTCCAGTCGTCGCGCCTTAGTTTGAGATAGGCGGATACAAACGGCTCGCCGAGGCCGGCGCGCAGCACGGGCGAGGCCTCCAGCGCGCGGAGGGCGTCGAGCATGTTCAGCGGCAGCTTTTTCGCGCCTTCCACCGTATGGCCGTGGGTGTACATGTTGATGTCGAGGCGCGGGCCGGGGTCACGCGCATTCGCCATACCGTCGAGGCCCGCCGCCAGCACGCCCGCCTGCAACAGATACGGGTTCACGGCACCATCCGCCAGCCGGAACTCGAAGCGGCCCGGATCGGGAATGCGGATCATGTGCGTGCGGTTGTTGCCCGCCCAGGTCATGGTATTGGGCGCCCACGTCGCGCCGGAGGTGGTGACCGGCGCGTTGATGCGCTTGTAGGAATTGACGCTCGGATTGGTGATCGCCGCCAGCGCTTCGGCATTGTAAATGATGCCGCCCATGAATTGCTTGGCCGCCTGCGACAGCCCCAATTCGCCCGCCTCGTCGTGGAAAACGTTCTGCCCAGCACGCCACAGCGACACGTGCGCGTGGCAGCCATTGCCCGTCAGATGCATGAACGGCTTCGGCATGAAAGTGGCGCGCAGCCCGTGCTTTTCCGCGATGGCCTTGACCATGTATTTGAAGAAGGTGTGCCGGTCGGCGGTGACAAGCGCGTCGTCATACTCCCAGTTCATCTCGAACTGGCCGTTCGCGTCCTCGTGGTCGTTCTGATAGGGCTTCCAGCCGAGCGCGAGCATCGCGTCGCAGATTTCCGTCACAACATCGTAGCGGCGCATCAGGGCGGCCTGATCGTAGCAGGGCTTGGCCTGCCGGTCGGAGGCGTCGGAGATGTCGGCGCCATCCGCCGAAATGAGGAAATACTCGCACTCCACCCCGGTTTTCATCTGCAAGCCCTGCGCGGCGGCTTTCGCGATCTGCGCTTTCAGCACGTTGCGCGGAGCCTGCTCGACGAGCTTGCCATTCATCACCGGATCGGCGGCGAGCCAGCCGACCTCCGGCTTCCACGGCAATTGAATGAGGCTGGCGGGGTCGGGTACGGCGAACATGTCGCTGTCAGCGGGCGTCATGTCGAGCCAGGTCGCGAAGCCCGCAAACCCCGCCCCGGTTTTCGCCATATCGGTAATCGCCCAGGCCGGCACCAGCTTGGAGCGCACCACGCCGAATAGATCGCTGAACGAGATGAGGAAATATTTGATGCCGCGCGCCTTGGCTTCCGCCGCCAGATCGATGCTCATGCTCTCGCTCCCTTTGATTGTTCCAGCAGCCTTGTCATTGCGAGGCCGGAAGGCCGAAGCAATCCATCTTTTGAACGGGTATGGGTTGCTTCGCTTCGCTCGCAATGACGATCATAGCGCGCCTCCCTTTCCCGGCACCCAGTCCGTGCCCGCGAGCGGCACGCGCGCCATGGCGGCAGCCTCGATGGTGAGCGCGACGAGGTCTTCCGGCTCCAGATTGTTCAGATGCGACTTGCCACAGGCGCGCGCGATGGTCTGCGCCTCCAGCGTCATCACGGCGAGGTAATTGGCCAGCCGCCGCCCGCCGAGGATGGGGTCGAGCCGCGCGGCCAGATCGGGGTCTTGCGTGGTGATGCCCGCCGGGTCGCGCCCCTCGTGCCAGTCATCATAAGCGCCCGCTGTCGTGCCGAGCGCCTGATATTCCGCCTCATAAGCCGGGTCGTTATCGCCGAGCGCGACCAGCGCCGCCGTGCCGATGGCGACCGCATCCGCGCCGAGCGCCAGCGCCTTCGCCACATCCGCGCCATTGCGGATGCCGCCCGAAATAATAAGCTGCACCTTGCGATGCATGCCGAGGTCTTGCAGCGCTTTCACGGCCTGCGGCAACGCGGCGAGCGTCGGCAGCCCAACATTCTCGATGAACACCTCCTGCGTCGCGGCGGTGCCACCCTGCATGCCGTCGAGCACTACCACATCCGCACCCGCCTTCACCGCCAGCGCCGTGTCGTAATAGGGCCGCGACGCGCCGACCTTCACATAAATCGGCTTCTGCCAATCGGTGATCTCGCGCAGTTCCTCGATCTTGATTTCGAGGTCGTCCGGTCCTGTCCAGTCCGGGTGACGGCAGGCGGAGCGCTGGTCGATGCCCTCCGGCAGCGTGCGCATTTTTGCGACGCGCGGGCCAACCTTCTGCCCCAGCAGCATACCGCCGCCGCCCGGCTTTGCGCCCTGCCCGACCACGATCTCGATGGCGTCCGCGCGGCGCAGGTCGTCCGGGTTGAGGCCGTAGCGCGAGGGCAGCACCTGATAGACCAGCGTCTGCGAATGCCCGCGCTCCTCCGCCGTCATGCCGCCGTCGCCGGTGGTCGTGGAGGTGCCCGCAATGGTTGCACCGCGCCCCAGCGCCTCCTTCGCTTGCGCCGAGAGCGAGCCGAAGCTCATGCCCGCGATGGTGATGGGGATTTTCAGCTTGATCGGCTTTTTGGCGAAGCGCGTGCCGAGCGTGACGCCGGTTTCGCATTTCTCGCGGTAGCCCTCCAGCGGATAGCGGCTGATGGATGCGCCGAGAAACAGCAGGTCGTCGAAATGCGGCAGCTTGCGTTTTGTCCCCGCGCCGCGAATGTCGTAAATGCCCGTCGCCGCGGCGCGCCGGATTTCCGCCAGCGTGTGCGGATCAAAGGTGGCGGAATAGCGTGGCAGCGTGCGCGGCGGTTTGGCGTGGTTAGTCATTGCCACCCCCGGTATCAATTCGCCTACTTCTCGCCATGGCCGGGCTTGACCCGGCCATCCAGACTTTCGGATAGGCCGCATTTCTGGCGCTGGATCGCCGGGTCAAGCGCGGCGATGACGTAGAGGTGTAAAATGCGATGGATTGTAACGAAGCCAACTGCGCGAAATGAATCATCAATACGCCCCCGCGTTGTCGACGTGGAAATGGTAGAGGTTGCGCGCCGAGCCGTAGCGGGTGAACTCGCCCACGTCGATTTGCCCCGCCAGCCCCGCCGCCTCCAGCTTTTCGTATAGTAGCGCCTTCGACTTATCCCCGAGCTTTTTGCGCACGCAATCTGCGCCAAGGCTCGCCACCGATCCGCGCACGAACAGCCGCGCCTCATACAGCGAGTCGCCCAGCGCCTCGCCTGCATCGCCGAACACGATGAGCGCGCCCGCCTGCGCCATGAAGGCCGACATATGCCCGACCGAGCCGCGCACGACGATGTCTGCCCCCTTCAGCGAGATGCCACAGCGCGCCGAGGCGTTGCCGTCGATGACCAGCATCCCGCCATGCGCCGAGGCGCCCGCCGCCTGGCTCGCGTCGCCCTTCACATGCACGAGGCCGGACATCATGTTTTCCGCGACGCCGACGCCCGCGTTGCCGTGCACGATAACGGTCGCGTGCTTGTTGTGCCCGGCGCAGTAATAGCCCGCGTGACCCTCCACCTCCACAGTGATCGGCGCATCCAGACCGCAGGCGATGGCATGGCGCCCGGCGGGGTTCAGCACGCGCCAGTGCCGCATATTCGTATCGGGCGTGAGATCGTGCAGCGCCTGATTCAGATCGCGCAAGGGCGCGGCGGCGAGGTCGAAAATGCGCGGATCGGCAAGGATCATGGCTGCCGCTCCCAGAAATAAACCTTGGCCGGCTCCGGCTCCCACACCCGCGCCGCCGCAATGCCCGGCAACTCCGCAAGCGCGCGATATTCCGAGCCGAACGCCACGTAATCCTCCGTCTCCGCCATCACGGCGGGCTTGCAGGCGATGGGGTCGCGCAGCACGCCGAACCCTGTGCGCGTGCCGACGACGAACGTGTAAAATCCGTCGAGGTCGCCAAGGCTTGCCTCCAGCGCCTTATCGAGCGACATGCCGTTGCGCATGCGCCAGTCGAGATAGGCGGCGGCGACTTCCGAGTCATTATCGGTTTCGAAGGTCATGCCCTCGCGCTGCAATTTGCGCCGCACGTCGTTGTGGTTCGACAGCGAGCCGTTATGCACCAGGCATTGATCCAGCCCGGTGGAGAACGGGTGCGCGCCTTTGGTGGTGACGGCGCTCTCGGTCGCCATGCGCGTGTGGCCGATGCCGTGCGTGCCAGACATCTCCGCCAAACCGAAGCGCAGTGCCACCGTTGGCGGCAGCCCGACCTCCTTATAAAGCTCCATCCGCTCGCCAGCGCTCACGATGTTCACGCCGGGCGTCGCCGCGACGAGCGCCTTGAACCGCTCCGCCGTGCTCTCCGGCACGAAAAACACGGCGTGCGTGTCGCGAGGGTGCACGTCAATGCGCTCGCCAAGCGCTTCACTGGCTTTGTCGGCCAGATCCGTAAAGCCGAAATTGTTGGGCGCGCGCACCGTGATTTTCAAACAATTGGCGCGGCCCTGCCCGTAGACGGCGAACCCGGCCGAGTCCGGCCCGCGGTCGCACATCACGCCCAGCATGGATGCAAGGTGGATACCCAGCGCCTCCTCCATTGATGGAGTCTTGGCGAATAAACCAACAATTCCGCACATTTGCGCCCCACCTAGATATCCGCCGACAGCATTCATCGCGGCAAGAGAAATGTCAATGAGGTGAAAATAATGTTCTTTAGAAGAAACTAAGTCCGTGGGTAGACGATAATCGACAGGTAGGTCATCGGAAGTTGCGTCAAGACTTCAGGGCCGTGCGGCGCACTGGCATCAAACATCAGCGTGTCTCCAGGCTCCAGATCATAGCTTTGATCCGCATGTTTGTATGAAACTTTTCCTATCAACATGTAGATCAACTCGACCCCTTCATGCTGAAACGCGGTGTAGGGCGCCGCCTGCTCGCTGAGTTTGATAAGATACGGCTCAATCACAACGTCTCCGGCAATAGAGTGGCCTAGCAGATCATAATGATGCCCGGCCTTGGTGCCGCGCCGCTCGATGGCGACGCCCCGGCCGGATTTCACGAACGAGCAGTCGCGGCGCTCTTCATGATTGGCGAAAAATGCGGTCAGCGGCGTATTGAGCGCCGCCGCGATGGATTGGAGTGATGAAAGCGACGGGGATATCTGCCCATTCTCGATTTTCGACAACATGCTTGTGGAGATGCCGGACGCGGCCGCCAGATCGCCGCCCTTGAGATCGAGACGCCGCCGCTGCTGACGGATATAGCTGCCAATAGATTGCTCTAAAGTGCGCATAGTGCGCGCGGGCGCTCTAGAAACGGTCTCCAGCGGCGCTGCATCCGTAACCGGTTCGCTGTCGCGCTCGAGAGCGCGTGTGTTCTTGTTTTTATCCATCACTGTTTGCTGCACTCTGCATGTGTTGTGCAAAAGCTACGGCAGTTTATACGTGTGCGACAGTGGTGCGATCAAACCCAAGAGAAAATTAAGAATGGCTCTGCAAATGCCGTTCGAGCCAGCGCGCCGCCCGCAGCAATCGCGCGTCGTCGCGGCGCTGCCCGATCACCTGCACGCCTAATGGCAAACCGTCGACTTCCAGCAGCGGCAGGCTGACGCTCGGAACGCCGAGTAAGCTCCAAAGCGTACAAAAAATGGGATCGCCGGTCGTCTCCAGCCCCAGCGGGGCAGGGCCGGTGGCGGGCGGCGTCAAAATTGCGTCGAAGCCCTCGAAAACGTTTTCCAGCATGCTGTAGAGCGCATTCTGCGCATGCCTGGCGCGCAAATAATGTACAGCGCTGAAACTTCGGCCCTCTTCGATCGCAGCGCTTAAAACGGCGCTCATCTGGCTCCGGCCCTCGTCGTAAAGACGCCCGTAGCTGCGAGCGATTTCCGACAGCATTATGGTGCGCAGCCAGGCTGTGGCGTGCTCAAATCCCGCCTGTAGTTCAACTCCGGCGCAGCGCTCGCCCAAGGCGTCAACCAGTTCGAGAAAGGCTTCCTGCGTTTGCGCACCCGCTTTGTCCCAGACCGGTGTTTTCACAAAGGCGAATGTCGGCGGGATTGGCGGCTCGGACATGGCGACGGGCCGCATTGTCGCGCGGCTGCGCATCCACATGCTCGCGTCGCGGGCGTCGTAATCGGACATGCAATCGGCGGCGAGCGCGAGGTCTTCGATGGACCGGCCAAACACGCCGACGGTGTCGAGCGAGGGCGCCGCCTCCAAAACGCCGTGGCGGGAGATAAGGCCGAAACTAGGTTTGTAGCCGTAAACTCCACAAAATGACGCCGGGCGTATTACGGAGCCGTTGGTTTGCGTGCCGAGAGCGAGCGGCGCCATGTGTGCGGCGACCGCGGCAGCCGATCCAGACGATGAACCGCCCGGCGTATGGCCGAGATTATGCGGATTGCGGGTTTTGCCAGGATGCAGCACGGCAAGCTCCGCCGTCACGGTCTTTCCAAGAATAATCGCGCCGGCCTGCCGCAATATATTGACAACGCTCGCATCCGCGCCAGGTGTGCGCCCAGCGAAGAGCGCGGAGCCATGCTCCGTTGGCATGTCCTGCGTGTCTATAATGTCTTTCAACGCAACCGGCACGCCGTGCAGCGGCCCCAACTCCCGGCCTTCCTCTCGCGCCAGATCGGCCGTCCGCGCCTGCTGAAGCAGGTATTCCGCATCGAAATGCACGAAAGCCTGCACTTCCGGCTCGCGAGCGGCGATTTGCCGGACAAGCGCTGTTACCAGCTCTACGGACTTGATTTCGCCGGATGCTATGGCGCGCGCCGCATTGGAGGCTGAAAGTTGGGTAAGTTGTTCCACGGGAAGCCTCACGGAGATGAATTCGAAATCGAAGTTTCAAATTTCACCTTAAACCAATAAAACTGCTGCAAAAAGCGCTATTGGCTGTCAATATAAATGTGCGGGTTCGTCAATTGTGACATCGCCGCCACAACTTCTTCACAAATGGCCCGTGTTGCAACTCCGGGTTCACAAAGCTGCGAGAAGGGCTTGCTGCGAAGCGTGTAATCGGAAAAGAGTATTATATTCAGGATGTCCGCAAGTTTTGTATTCTTATATTAGACAAGTTTGCTGACCTGAGTTAACTACGAATCGAAAATTTGAGGCTGTGAATATGGCTCTAGGAAGACCGTTTATGTGGTTAAAAGCATGCTTGAGTATAATTACCGCGTGCAGTTTTGCTGTGTCGGCTTTTTTTGCGAGCCCGTCAGCGCAGGCCCGTGAACTCGTCACTATGGAAAAGTCTTATCCGCTTGGAGCCATAGTCATCATCAATTCCGAGCGCCGCCTTTATTACTCTCTCGGTAACGGCATGGCGCTTCGCTATAAAGTGGCGATCGGTAAGGAAGGGTTTTCCTGGGCCGGAGAAAGCTTTGTGCAGTCGAAGCGTAAAAATCCCGGTTGGTCGCCGCCGCCCGCGATGCGCCGCCGCAGCCCGTATTTACCCGTTTACATGCCGCCGGGGCCAAAAAATCCGCTTGGCGTCCGAGCTATATATCTTGGCTGGTCAGAATACCGGATTCACGGCACTATTGACCCAAACTCTATCGGACGGGCGGCCTCAAGTGGTTGTATTCGGATGTTAAACTCTGACGTAACGGACTTGTATGAGCGGGTGCATATCGGCGCACCTGTGTATGTCATTCGTTGACTTTGAACCTGGAGTGATCTGATTTTTTGACGGCAGCACATATTTTCGACGACAGGAGAAGCCTAATGAAAATGAAACTTTCCGCCGCTGCGATGATGTTCGCAACTGGGGTGGGCTTTGCGGCGGTCTGCACCCCGCAAACAGCGAAAGCGGATTTTTGGGATGATTTGAACCGCGCCTTCAACCCTGGCCCGAGTGGGCGTCACACCACAACCATCCTGGCTCCACAAAGCCCGGGCACCATCATTGTCAGCTTTGGCGACCGGCGTCTTTATTACATGACCGGCCGTGGCCAGGCGATCAGCTATCCAATCGCCGTACCAAAGCCGGAAGCGCGCTGGGCTGGCACAAGCTTTGTAAGCCAGAAGCAGGTCAATCCAAACTGGACGCCAACGCCTGAAATGCGCCGCGAAAACCCAAAATTGCCAGCGAGCGTTCCCGGCGGTCATCCGCGCAACCCGATGGGTATTCGCGCTCTTTATCTCGGCAGCACGCTTTATCGCATACACGGTACGGACGCGCCGTGGCTGATCGGCGAGTCGGTCTCAAAAGGTTGCGTGCGCATGTACAACAACGATGTGGTGGATTTGTATGAGCGGACGCGCGTCGGCGCCAAGGTCATCATCACTTGGCAGCGCTATAAAACGGTTTGATCCGTTTCAAACGTTATTCTGAAAGGCCGGATTTAATCCTCCGGCCTTTTGCTTGCACGGTCAGGAGCCAAGGCAATCGCGCAGGCTTTTCGCGTTGGCGCGGATGAACTCGAAATACAGATCAGGGCCTGGCTTTAAGCCGACGCCGATCTCATCAAGCGTGCCTTTTTTAGCCTGCGTGCCGCTGATGATGGTGTCCACCAGCTTTGGCGAGAACTGCGGTTCAGCGAAAACGCATGCTGCGCCGAGCGACGCCACTTTCGCGCGCACTTCTTTTAAGCGTTTCGCGCTGGGTTGCCGCTCAGGGCTGAGAGTGACGGCCCCGACCGCGGTAACGTCATAGCGCTTCTCGAAGTATTGCACCACATCGTGGAACACGATGAAGGGCTTCTTGCGGACCGGCTCCAGCAGCGATGCAATTTCACTATCCAGAGCTTTCAACTTTTCCCGGGTTTTTGCCGCATTCGCGCTAAGCGCCGCCGCATGTTCCGGCGCCGCCTTGCTGAATTCGGCGGCTAGGGCATCAACGATCATCATCGCGTTTTGCGGATCGAACCATATGTGAACGTCATGATCGCCGTGCTCTTCATGACTGTCAGCGCCCTTCGCTTTTTTGCCGCCGTGATCGTGCTCATCGTGCTTACCGGCTTTCTTTTTCCCATGATCGTGGCTGTCTCTCTCATCCTCATGCTCTTCAAAATTGCCGCCCTCGCGCACCGGCAGGAGATCCATGCCTGCAACTTCATCGAGAGTGATGACGCTTGCATTTTTGGGCAGGGTCTTCAGCGCCTTTTGTAGAAACACTTCATAGGCATCGCTGACTTGCACGATAACCCGCGCTTTTTGCAACGCTTTGGCGTCCGACGGCTTCATGGAGTAGGTGTGCGCGGACGCCCCGCCGCCCAGCAGCAGTTTTGGCTCTCCCACGCCCTCCATTATGCTGGCGGCGAGTGAGTGCACGGGGGCAATGGTGACGACGACATCGAATTCCTCTGCGGCGGCGGTGCGCATTGGCACCGCAGCTATCACGGCAAAACACATCGCTCGCATGGTTGCTATTTTCAAAAGCATCTTCCCTCCTAAATCCTCTAAAGAGGCCGTAACGCACAGCCGCTTCTTTGTAATAGTATACTATTGCATAACTCGTCCAGACGTAAAACTCATCGCCGTTGTTTCCCCAAGTTGCCGCAATATGCTAATAGCAATGCTCGACGAATTTGTTTTCAACCGCGCCCGGTGACACGCATGAAACGTTTTTTAGTTTTCGGAACTGTGCTTGCACTGATGTTAGGCTCCACGCTTTTCGCAAGGGTGGCGCGCTCGCATCCGCACGTTTTCGTCACTATGAAAACCGACGTGCTGTATGGCGCCGACAAATCCATAACCGGCTTCAAACAGACATGGACGTTTGACGAAATGTATTCGTCCTTCGCCACCTATGGTCTTGATGCGAATAACGACGGTAAATACGATAAAGCGGAGCTTAAATCGCTTGCAGATATTAATATCGAAAGTCTGAAGGAATTCGATTATTTCACATTCCCGAAGACTGGCGACCAGAAACTGGCTGTTCAGCCGCCGCGCGATTACTGGCTGGAGTTCGAGGGCGATCTGCTTACGCTGCACTTCAACTCCGATCTGACGGCGCCGCTTCCGCCCGTCGAGCAGGGCAAATTCGCGTTTTCCATTTACGACCCGGTGAACTACATCTCGTTCAAATTCGCAGCGGACGCTCCTGTGAAACTTGTCGGTGCCGCGTCAGACTGCGCCTCGATCATCGCCCGCCCCGATGCTGTTCCCGCCTCGCCGACAACTCTTAGCGAAGCTTATTTTGAAACACTCGACCCCAACGCCGATATCGGCGCGCAATTCGCGCCAAAAGTGCGGATCGACTGCGGCGCTGCGGCGGTTGCTTCGGCCCAGGAGGAGGAAGCCGCCGCGCAAAAGGAGTTGCTGGCGTTCCAAGACGATGAAGGCGCGGAGCTGGCGGCGGCTGATGCTGGCGCATCCGGTACAACTTCGGAAATCAAGTTCGATACTACGCTACAGGCAAACGCAAATGCTGCTGACCAGCAAGGCGCGACCAGTGTGTGGGAGTGGATTCAGCAGACTCAAAGCTACCTGAGCGGACGCATGAGCGGCGCAGTGCGCGATCTGAAACAGGAAAGTCCCGTGCTGGCGGGCTTTACTCTGGCATTTTTCAGCTTCATTTACGGGGTGGTTCATGCGGCCGGGCCTGGGCATGGCAAAGCGATCATCTCATCCTATGTGTTGGCCAACGAGCGCACATTGCGACGAGGCGTGATATTGGCGGTGCTGGCGTCACTGGCGCAAGCGATTTCGGCCATTGTGCTGGTGGGCGTCCTTCTCGTTGCGATGCGCGCCGCCAATATCCGGATCGAGACCGCCGTTGGAAACCTGGAGACATTTAGTTTTGCGATGGTCGCGCTTGTCGGCGCATGGATGCTAGTTGGAGCCGTTAGGCGCGGCTTGCCCGCGTTCGCCGCGCCGCCGATGCGCTCACTCTCCGCTGCGGCTGTGTCTGTCGCCGCGCCGCGCGCGTCTCATGGCAACCACGGTCATACCTATCATGCACACACGCATGGGCCGGATTGCGGATGCGGACATAGTCACGCGCCCGACCCCGCGCAACTCGAAGGCGATCTGTCGTGGCGCAAGGCGGCGGCGATTATACTGGCGATTGGTTTGCGGCCATGTTCGGGCGCGATTCTGGTGCTCGTTTTTGCGCTATCGCAAGGGCTGTTATGGGCGGGCGTCGCATCGACCTTTGCGATGGCGGTCGGCACGGCGATTACCGTTTCGACGCTGGCGGTGCTGGCGGTGGGCTCGCGCGACCTTGCGGTGCGCCTGACCGGCGGCGGCGGCGTCACGGCGAGACGCATCGAGGCTGGCGCGGCGATTGGCGGCTCGCTGTTTTTGCTGCTCATGGGCGTCGCGTTCTTTATCGCCTCGCTAGGCCCCGACAAACCGTTCGCGTTCTGAGGACATCATGACGGCCTTTCCATCGGTCAAAGCTGTGGTGTTCGACGCTTACGGCACGCTGTTCGACGTGCATTCGCCGACAGCGAAATTGCTGGGCGAGATCGGGCCGAAAGCAGCGCGGCTTTCCGAACTTTGGCGGCTCAAACAGCTTGAATACACATGGCTGCGCAGCCTCATGGGTGTCCACGCCGATTTCTGGCAGGTAACGCAGGACGGCTTGGACTACGCGCTAGAGACGACCGGCATTACCGATGAAAGCCTGCGCTCGCGCCTCCTCAGCCTGTACCGCTCGCTCGATGCTTATCCGGACGCTTTATCAGCCGTCAGCGCCTTGCGCGCCGCCGGTCTGCGCACGGCAATTTTGTCGAACGGCGCGCCGGAGATGTTGGAGCAGGCCGTTACCTCCGCGCTGATGAACGGCGTTTTCGACGCGGTGCTCTCCATCGAGATGGCGGGCGTTTACAAGCCTTCGCCAAGGGTTTACGCCCTTGCGACGGAGGTTTTGCAGGTCGAAGCCGCAGATATCGCCTTTGTCTCGTCCAATGGTTGGGATGTAGCGGGCGCCGCGCAATTTGGCTTTCACGCCGTTCACGTCAATCGCGCCCGCCTTCCGCCCGAGCGTATGCCGGCCGCGCCCCGCGCCATCATAGAAAGCCTTGCCGAACTGCCCGCGCTTTTAGGTGTATGACCGGCGTCAGGTTTTCAACGGCGCATTTCTATGGTAATTTGAATTTATGCTTGCCAAACCGCAAAAGTTCTTGTCGTCACCAATCCGGTCATCGTGGTGGAAGTCCTCTCGCCAGGCACGAAACACATTGATAAAGCTGCCAAACTGCTGGGGTATTTCAGTATCGCCACTGTCCAGCATTATCTCATCGTCGATACCGAGAAAGAAATGATTATTCATCATGCGCGGGCAAGCGGCGATCTGATCGAAACGCGGATTTGTGGATGAGGGCGAATTGCGGCTTGACCCATCGGGCGTTGCGTTGCCGATCTGCGACGTTTTTGCCTAAGACGAGCAGTATTCGTTTTCGTGACTTTACACATTGGGCGGATCATGTAATGATTACTATAGTTTAAACAAACGGAAGGAGGTGATCCAATGTCGAGTGGGATTTCAATGCTGAAGGTGCAGCCTTGGTTTGTCTCCCTGACGGTGGAGCAGCCTCCATTGTCAGTCTGACATACTTGGATCGACGCACTGTACAGTTGCGCATCTGGGTTGTAACCACAGCCAGTCTCACGGAAAGGGTCGCGTTTCACGCGGCCCTTTTTGTCATTTGGAATGAATTAGCCGCCTTTGCGGAATCGCAAAAGCGAGAAGAGCCCCGCCGGGAACAACGGCCGGTTCTCCGTCAGCGTCAGGCGGTCGCAAACCATGACGCGTTCAGGTGAGAAAACCGGGTGCCAGCCGAGCGTCTGCGCAAATGGCGCCATTTTGTGCTCCACCCAGCCGCGAACGCCGTGATCCTGGCTGAAATGATTAACCAGCATCACCTCGCCACCCGGCGCGCAAACCCGGTCCAACTCGCACATCACTTTCGCCGCATCGGGCACGACGGTCATCACATACATGGCGACGACAGTGTCGAATGACGCATCGGCGAAAGTCATTGCGGAGGCGTCCATTTCGTATAGTCCGGCGACATTCGCCAGCCGGTCTTTCGCAACCCGCTCCCGCGCTTTCGCCAGCATCTCGTTCGAAAGGTCGATGCCCGTGATTTGAAGGCTGGCCGCGTAGCCGGGAAGCGAAAGGCCCGTGCCGACGCCAACCTCCAGCACTTTCGCCGCGCGGCCTGCATGGCTTTCGTTGATGAGCCGCACCGCGCGCCGCCGACCCGGCCCGGCGATGACGCCGAAGCTGTAATCGTAAACCGGAGCCCAGCGCCGGTAAGCGCGGCGCACGGCGTCATCGTCTAAAGCTGCTGGTTTGGCCACGGCTGTTTCCTGGAGGGTGGGTTAAGATGCGGGCGCTTTCACGGCTGCGGCGATCCAGCCGCCGCCAAGCACACGGGCGCGTGGTTCGCCGTTGTCATAGAACACGCAGGCTTGACCGGGCGATACGCCATGCTCGCCATTGTGCAATTCAACGGTGGCGCGGCCTTGCGTGATGACAAGCGTCGCTGGCGCTGGCGGTTGCGACGAGCGGACTTTCACCCACAATGCAATCTCCGCATCTCCATGCGCGCTAAGCGGGTCATCCCCCAGCCAGTTCACATCGCGTAATGCAATGCGGTAGGTCGCGAGAGCTTCGCGAGGGCCGACGATAACGCGGCGTTGCACCGGATCCAGCCGCACCACGAACAGTGGCTCCGGAGCGGCGACGCCCAGGCCTTTGCGCTGACCAATCGTATATTTTACGATGCCATCATGGCGGCCCAGCACGTGCCCGTCGAGGTGCACAATGTCGCCGGGTTCGGCGGCGCCAGGGTGCAGACGTTCGATGATTTGCGTGTAGCTCCCTGTCGGCACGAAACAAATATCCTGACTGTCCGGCTTGGAGGCGACGGGCAGACCGCACTCGGCCGCGAGACGCCGTGTTTCGTCCTTGCTCATGTCGCCAAGCGGAAAACGCAGGAAATCGAGCTGCTCGTGCGTTGTGGCGAAGAGGAAATAGCTCTGATCGCGCGCCTCGTCTGCTGCCCGGAACAGCGCCCGCGCGCCATTGTGCGGGCGACTGGCGATATAGTGCCCGGTCGCCATAACATCGGCCTGCAAATCCTTCGCCGCGCCAAGCAGATCGGTGAATTTGACGGACTGATTGCACTTAACGCACGGAATCGGGGTCTCGCCTTCCAGATAGCTCGCGGCGAACGGGTCGATGACGGCGAGCTTGAAGCGCTCCTCGTAATTCAGTACGAAATGCGGGATGCCGATAGCGTCAGCAACGCGGCGCGCGTCGTGAATGTCCTGGCCCGCACAGCAAGCGCCTTTACGCGCGGCCGCCGCGCCATGATCGTAAAGCTGCATGGTGATGCCGATGACGTCATAGCGCTCACGCTTCAGCAGCGCAGCCACAACGGAGCTGTCCACGCCGCCCGACATTGCGACGACGACGCGCGTATCCTCAGGCCTCTTGGGGAGGCCGAGGCTGTTCAATGCGACGTCGTTCTGGAGGTTGCGAACCCGCTCATCCGGCGTGCTTTTCATGTTTGTGTGTATCGACATAACCATTATTGTAGCGCGGGCCTGTCTCGCAGGCAAATTTTTCGCGTGACTTTGCTTCCATGCAGATATGGCGCAGAACCAACCACGCGCAAGATATTGTACACCACGTCGCCACGAAGGCGTTGTTTGCACGCCAGGGTTGCGCTAGTCGCGGGCTGTCCTGCAAACTATCTCCAATATATTTCTCGTTCACCAATCGGCTTAAGTCCGCATTAAATCCGTCTCGCTACTCTCACCCTCGATGTGGTCTGGTTTTTTTGTTGAGAGTACGATGACCGAACAATATAGAGCGCGCGTAAAATATGTGATTGGCCCGGATGGCGCCCCCTTAACCATCGCCGATCTGCCTCCGTCGAACACCAAACGATGGGTTATCCGCCGCAAGGCTGAAGTCGTCGCCGCAGTGCGTGGCGGCCTTCTTAGCCTGGAGGAGGCGTGTGGCCGCTACAAGTTAACCGTTGATGAATTCCTGAGCTGGCAGCGGTCGATTGACCGTCACGGGCTTCCCGGCTTGCGCGCCACCCGTGTTCAGGACTACCGGGCGTAGTAAAACTGGTTTCAAGCCCGCTGATATTGTAACGGTGGCAAAGGAGTAAGCGTGTCCGCTGGTTGCGGCGCGCCATTCCCGCAATCGCCGCGTCCGAAAGCCCAGGTCTCTATATCACGCCGAAGCTTTGCCGCTAGTTCCGGCGGCATGGAGAGATTGCGCGTCGATATCAGGGTATTCTCATTGTACGGGTGAAATTCAACCTCAAAACCCTGGTCGCCGCGGTAGCCTTGTCCGGTGTCTGGAAAGATGCGGATGGCAGAGGCCGAATTCGGAAAACGCTCTCCAGCTATCGAGGTGAGCCCAGGTTTGGTGTCGGTGCGATATCCATTCAACAAGGGCTGTTGTCCGCCAAACCAGCATGACAGCATTTTTGAGTAGAAGTCAGTATGCACAGTTTGAGGAGCGCCAAACGAGATACGCTGCGCCTCAGCGCCGCTTAACTGCGATATGGCCGAGTTTTTTTTTGAGCACGCGCTGCCCGCCACAGCCAGACTGAGCACAAGGGCGGACAACGCGAACTGTTGAATCAAAATGTACACCCCTGAAAAGTGTCGCAAAATAGGGGGCGAATTAAGTTCGAAAAATGTCACGCGCCTGATAACGACCCATCATGGATAATGGTGCGGCGGCGTGGTCACAGTTTGATTACGAACAGCCTTCCTGCCCGCGAGACCAGCGCGCAACGTCGGCCTGCAGGCGCTCGCTATCCTGGTCGCTAAGGCGCAAATTGACGCTTTCGACCAGCGCGCCATTGCCTGCCGCTTTCAAATCCACGCGAAATGCAAACCGACCAAGCTTCTGGCCCTCGACCTTTTCATATATCGCAATTTTCGCCTGCCCGCCGTTGTCCAGCGAGGCCTCGCCATCGAAGTTGTGATTGGGAAGCCTTGGCTTGGCGTAGGCGAGCCAGCATTTCTTGACGCCAAGGGCGACCGCGGCGTAAGCGGCGATTGGTGACATATCCGACTGAACCGAGGAGGGCGCGTACAGCCCCGCCTTGGTCAGCGAAATTGCCGGGAGCGGGGATACAAGGCCACCGAACAAGCCGCCAGACGGTTTTGGCGACGCTTCGGCTTTCTGCGCGATCATCATCGAGAGGCTTTTGCCGCGCGATGGATCACGGGGTTCAGGGGGAGGGGGCGGCGCGATCGTCGCAAAAGTTTGGGCCGCATCCTGATCGCCGCTAAGCACGGAAAGCCCACTAATCGAGCCGCCGCCGCATCCGGCCAGCGCCAATGTCAGAACCAATGCCGCACTCGACCGAACGCGCCGCACAGTCTTTCTCCGTCCCGTTGATTCGACTTCTCCGTAAATTTCGTTAACGCAATGCCAGTGCGGGATCAATCGCGGAAATTCACGTATTGCAGCGGCTGTTCAATTTTCATCGATTTGACATGGGCTATGGCCGTTTGCAAATCGTCGCGGTTCTTGCCCACCACGCGCAGCTCCTCGCCCTGGATGGAAATCTGCACCTTTAGCTTGCTGTCCTTGACGCCCTTGACGATGGTTTTCGCCAACTCCTTGTCGATGCCATTTTTCAAGGTAACGACCTGACGCACGGATTGCCCGGCGGCCTTCTGCACATCCCCGTAATCCAGCACGCCCGGCTCAATCTTGCGGCGCGCGAGATGACCCTGTAGCAGCTCGTGCATCTGCTTAAGTTTGAGATCGTCGTCGGCGAGCACGGTTAGTACGGCGTCCTTGCGCTCGACGCTGCATTTAGCGCCCTTGAAGTCGTAGCGCGTTTCGATTTCCTTCTTGATGCTTTGCAGAGCATTGTCCACGTCGGCGAATTCGGTTTTAGATACGATGTCGAATGATGGCATTTGGGGTTTTCCTCCAGAGTGAGGGCGGCGATAGGCTTGCCGCGTCGATTCTCTTATTACGCTATTGTAAAATAGAACGAGCGCCAAGACGCCTGCTTAAACCTTGCCTGCAATCCAGGACGCTTGTATCAACGCAACACTTTAGCGCTGCATTTTCAGAAAGAATTAACAATTGACCACCCGCCCGGTTTTCCCGTTCGCCGCCATCGCTGCACAAGAGGAGATGAAGCTGGCGATTTTGATCGCCGCGGTCGATCCATCCGTGGGCGGCGTGCTCATCTTCGGCGACCGGGGCACTGGTAAATCGACAGCCATTCGCGCGCTTGCCGCGCTGCTCCCGCTCATGACCGTGGTGAAAGGCTCGCGCTACAATCTGGAGCCGCCAGCGGACGGTTCTGTCGAAACCGAGCAGATGCGGGTTCCTGTCGTTGACCTTCCGCTTGGCGCGACCGAGGATCGCGTGACGGGCGCCCTGGATCTGGAGCGCGCGCTGACGAGAGGCGAAAAAGCGTTCGAGCCGGGGCTGCTAGCGCGCGCGCACCGTGGATTTCTCTATATCGACGAAGTGAATTTGCTGGAAGACCACATCGTTGACCTACTTCTTGATGTCGCAGCGTCGGGCGAAAACGTGGTGGAGCGTGAGGGCCTGAGCATCCGCCACCCCGCGCGATTCGTGCTGATCGGCAGCGGCAACCCTGAGGAGGGCGAATTGCGCCCGCAACTGCTCGACCGTTTCGGCCTGTCAGTCGAAGTCAAAACGCCGTCGGATATCGCAACGCGCGTGGAGGTGGTTAAGCGCCGCGATGCGTTCGAGCGCGATCCAGCCGCGTTTGTCGCCGCGTGGCGGGGCGAGGAGGAAATTGTTCGCAACCGAATCGTTAGCGCCCGCAAGCGGCTTGCTGACATTAAGGTGCCCGATCCGGCGCTGGAGCAAGCGGCGCGGCTTTGCATCGCGCTCGGCTCGGATGGTTTGCGCGGCGAACTTACGCTCATGCGCACCGCGCGCGCGCTCGCCGCGCTCGATGGCGACTCCTCCGTGGACGATCAGCATTTGCGCCGTTGCGCTCCCTCGGCCCTGCGTCACCGTCTCCGGCGCAACCCGCTGGACGAGGCAGGCTCGACCGTGCGCGTGGAGCGGGCGATCGCGGAAGTCTTCGGCGCATGACCGGTGACGGCCCGGGCATGGATTTCAGCCCTTGGGCGTTAGCCGCGAGCGCCGCCGCCCTGTTCGCCGTCGATCCGTCCAGTCTTGGGGTCGCTTTGCGAGCCGCGCCCGGCCCGGTGCGCGATAGCTGGCTTCAATCGTTGCGCGCCATGCTGCCCGCCAGCGCCCCTGTTTTGCGCATGCCTCTCAATATTTCTGATGAGCGACTTCTGGGCGGCATAGACTTATCCGCCTCGCTCAACGCGGGCCGTCTTATCGCCTCGCGCGGTTTGCTGGCTGAAGCGGACGGCGGGGTTCTGGTCGTCGCGATGGCGGAGCGTCTGGGCGCGCTGCCAAACGCCGTAATATCCGCCTCAGTTGATTTCGGGGAAGTGGCGCTAGAGCGGGAGGGCTTGGCGGGGCGTTCGCCCGCGCGTTTCGGAGTGGTTGCGCTTGACGAGGGGGCAGGGGACGATGAAGGCGCGCCAGCTTCGCTTATGGATCGTCTAGCATTTCATATCGACCTTTCATCCATTCCGCCTCGGGAAGCGCAAAACGCCGCGTTCAGCGCTAGGGAGATAGCAGCCGCTCGCGCGCGTCTCAACACAGTAACCGTCGCATCCGACATGATCGACGGCTTCTGCGCTACGGCGATGGCGCTAGGCGTGCAGTCTTTGCGCGCGCCTCTTCTCGCCATCAAGGCGGCAAGGGCGGCGGCGGCCTTAGCCGGTCACAACACGGTTAACGATGATGATGCGGCGCTGGCGGTCCGCCTGGTGTTAAGCCCCCGCGCAACGCAGACGCCGGTCGCAGACTCCGCGCCTGAGGAGCAGCCAGAGCCGCCACAAGAGCCGCCGGAGCCGCCACAAGAGCCGCCGCCGCAAGAGGAAGCGGAGAGCAAGAAGCCTGAAGATGAGGATATATCCGGCCCGCTTGAGGATTTGCTGATCGCCGCTGCAATAGCCTCGATCCCGCGAGGTCTTCTTGAAAAACTGGCGATTAACGAGAGTCGTCCGCTCGCTGCATCTGCTGGCAAGGCAGGAGCGCTGCGTAAGGTGGCCAGACGCGGTCGGCCAAGCGGCGTGCGAAGCGGCGAGCCGCGAGGTGGCGCAAGGCTAAACATCGTGGAGACGCTACGAGCCGCCGCGCCATGGCAAACCATCCGCCGCCACGCCCGCGCGGAGCAAAAGACATTGCCGGAGCAGGGCGCACGGCTCGAAATCCGCCGCGATGATTTCCGCGTTACCCGCTATAAAGAACGCTCGGAAACCCTATCGATTTTCGTTGTCGACGCTTCGGGATCGCTGGCGCTCAATCGGCTCGCCGAGGCGAAAGGCGCGGTGGAGTTACTGCTGGCGGAAGCCTATGTACGCCGCGATCAGGTCGCGCTCATCGCTTTCCGGGGGAAAAACGCGGAGTTGCTGCTACCTCCCACGCGGTCGCTGACCCGCGCCAAACGCAGCCTTGCATCCTTGCCCGGAGGCGGCGGCACGCCGCTTGCGGCTGCACTCGACGCGGCTGGTGCTTTGGCTGACGCCGCGCGGCGAAAGGGGCAAACGCCCACGATCATCATGCTGACGGACGGTCGCGCCAATATCGCCCGCGATGGCTCGGCCGGGCGCGGCAAAGCAGGCGAGGACGCGATCGCTTCCGCAAGGCTGATCCGAGCGGCGGGTTTTGCCGGGCTTTTGATCGATACGTCTCCGCAGGCGACGCCCCAAGCCGGGGCTATTGCGTCCGCCATGGGCGCGTGCTACCTCGCGCTTCCGTATGCGGATGCAGCAGCGCTATCACGGGCCGCTCGAGCGGTTTTGTAGGACGCGAACAAAAAATACTATATATTGTCACGCTGCGATGGGTCGCGCCTCAAGGTCTGGCCGCACCAGGCTTAATTTTTGTCGTGACCGCTTCTGATACTCAAGAGGTACGACGATGAGACATGTTTCCGTCACGGCGCATGCCGCGCACGCAGACGACCTGCCAGCAATACGAAAAATAATCTTTGCCGATCTTGGAGACGCGCTCGCCAAGGGCATGGATGATTTTCTCACCAAGCCCAGCCACATCATCCTGTTGGGTGTGCTTTATCCCATTATCGGGCTGGTGCTGGCCCGTTTCGCATTCGGCTATGACGTACTGCCTCTAATTTTTCCACTGATCGCGGGATTTACGCTGCTGGGGCCGCTGGTCGCGATTGGCTTTTACGAACTGAGCCGCCGCCGCGAACAGGGGCTGGAAGTGTCGTGGTCAGCGGTATCCGGCATTTTTCAATCGCGCTCACGCCGCGCAATCGTGACGCTAGGTTTGGTGCTGCTGGCGTTGTTCGTGGCGTGGTTGTGGACGGCGCAACTGATCTACATGCAGATTTTCGGCGATGAGACTCCGAAATCGTTAAGCGGCTTTATCAGCCAGGTTTTTGAGACGCCTGAAGGCATACGCCTTATCGTCATCGGCAACGTGGTGGGTTTTTTATTCGCGGCACTGATCTTCTCGATCAGCGTAGTCTCGTTCCCGCTGCTACTCGACCGCGATGTTAGCGCGCCGGTTGCGGCGGTGACGTCGCTGAAAGCGGTCGCCGCCAATCCGTTAACCATGGCGGCGTGGGGTTTCATTGTCGCCGCCACTCTCGCCGTCGCGTCTATTCCGTTTTTCCTAGGATTGGCTGTCGCCGTGCCTTTGCTTGGGCATGCGACATGGCATTTGTACAAGAAAACTGTCGCGCCACAACACCCGGAGTGACGTGGCGCTCGAAGTCTTCGCCAATCTCCGTTATAAGCTCAAGATGAGATTATAACCTGAGCGGATGTAGATGGTGGATCGGTTGGTGTGGGAGAAGAACGGGCGTGGCTGGCCGAATGGCTATGCCAGCCGGTTCGTGGAGGCGGCGGGTTTCCGCTGGCATGTCCAGGTGATGGGGCAGGGGCCAGCGCTGTTGCTGGCGCATGGCACAGGCGCGTCGACCCACTCATGGCGCGATCTGGCGCCGTTGCTCGCCAGACATTTCACCGTGATCGCGCCTGACCTGCCGGGCCATGGCTTTACCGATGCGCCGCCAGCGAACGGCCTGACTCTGCCTGGAATGGCGCGCTCGCTTGGCGAACTCTTGCGAGCTATGAATGTCTCGCCAGCAATTGCCGCAGGACATTCGGCAGGCGCCGCTATTCTCGCCCGCATGTGCCTTGATGGCGCTATCATGCCCGATGCCGTCATTAGCCTGAACGGCGCGCTCATGCCGTTTCGCGGCGTGGCGTCCAAGGTCTTCTCGCCCATGGCGAAGCTGCTGTTTATCAATCCATTCATCCCCCGCATTTTCGCGTGGCGAGCGGGCGGGGTTTCGTCGGTCGAGCGGCTCATCGAGAGCACCGGCTCCGCAATCGACGCGGATGGCGTCGAACTTTATGCACGGCTGTTTCGCTCACCTGCTCATGTCGCCGGCGCGCTGGGGATGATGGCGAATTGGGACTTGACCCCTCTTGTGCGCGACCTGCCGAAATTAAAAACACCTTTCATTCTGGTGGCTGGCGGGGCTGACAAAGCCATCCCGGCCGATGACGCTTTCCGGGTGCGCAACATGGTAAAGACCGCGACCGTCGAGTATTTACGCGGACTGGGGCATTTGGCGCATGAGGAGCAACCCGAGCAGATTGCCGAAATCATAACTCGCGTTGCGCGTTCATTCGGCGCTTTAAACGGGGATATTCCGCGTCGCGCTAGTTTATGACGATGGACATGCGGGGGGCTATAACGACGGCAAAATATGTCATTGCTGCAAGCCCGGCCATACCTGCAAAAAACAAGGCAAGCTTGCGCATGGCGCGTCCCGCTCTAAGGCTCGCATGGCATTTGGGGCAATGGTCGTAATCTGATGGAATATAATTGTAACCGCATTTGCGGCAGGACTTAAAGCTCATCGGCTAGCCTTCCCTTGTTGCTTGCGGCTTTACGCTGAAAATAAAAAATTTGCAATTGTAATAGAAAAATACCCTAGACCCGATCCCGATCCCGATTTGATTGATTAAATCAAATCGGGTGAATCGGCTCTAGACTTATAAATTAGAGCCGTTCCCGAAAACCGCGTAACACTTTTCGGGAACGCTCTAATCTGTTGAAGACACACATCGATATGGTTTGGCGAGGGCCGTCCACATGCAGCTTCCCCCTAATCACCCGCAGCGATTTATCCTCCACGACGAGGTTCATGCCCGCCCGCCCGAAGCGCTGAAGGCTCCCTTACGCCTGTCCTTCCTGGCGCTGCAGGGCGCTGGATCGGGCAATATCGCCTTGCAGCCGCTGCTTAACCTCGCCGCTCGTTATAACGTTGCGCCGCCGCCCGCTGGCGCGAGCCATTTCAGCGCGGATTTTGGCGCTTTTCGCCTGAAATGGGAGCGCCACACCGAATTCGCCCGCTACAAGTTCATCGTGGCAGGCGCCGATGGAGATCCGTTTGCCGCCCCGGCCATAAGCGCACTGCCCAAGGGCTGGGTCGCAACATTGCCTGGGCAACTGCTCGTAGCGGCGCACGCGGCGCTTTTCAATAGCGAGATAGCGCCGGATCATCAGGATATGTCCGCACGCTTTTTTAATGGAGAGGTCGTCATCGGCGCGAACATCGCGGGTGGCGCGGGCGCCGCATTTACGGACTTCCGCATCCACGGCGACGGCTTCAGCCGCTGGCTGATCTACGATTTCAGCATGACGCAGCGCCAGGCCGGGCGGCTCGTCCAGCGTCTGATGGAGTTAGACACTTATCGCATGATGGCGCTGCTCGCGTTTCCGGTAGCGCGTGAGCTTGCACCGTTCCTGACTGCTTGCGAGCGCGAACTTGCCGAGATCACCACGGCGATGGCAAGCGCCGGAGATACCGATGAACCCGCACTGCTCGACCGCCTGACCAAGCTGGAAGCAGCCATCGAGAAACGCCACGCCGAAAATTACAACCGCTTCAGCGCCACGGCTGCTTACTACAATCTCGTTCAGCGGCGCACCGAGGAACTGCGCGAGGAGCGCATTGAGGGCTTGCAGCTTTTTCAGGAGTTCCTGGAGCGCCGTCTGGCCCCTGCGATGAACACTGTGCAATCCGCATCCGCGCGGCAGCAGGCTCTGTCCGAGCGGGTCGCGCGGGCCACGCAATTGCTTTCCACTCGTGTGGATATCACCCGCGAGCGGCAAAATCAGGCGGTGTTGACCTCGATGAACCGGCGCGCCAAAATGCAATTGCGGCTGCAACAGACGGTCGAGGGGCTGTCGATCGCCGCCATCACGTATTACATTGTTGGATTGGTGGGGTACGCGGCCAAAGGCGTGAAAGCGTCGGGTTTCCGTCTTGACCCTGATATTGCGATGGCCGTCAGCATCCCGGTCATCGTACTGGGTGTAGCCATGGGACTGCGGCGCGTGCGCAGGTTCTCGACGCAGTCGGACGAAAAGGATGCAGGATAGAGCATGGATACAAAATGGTTCGGCGCAATCGATCTGCTTTTGGTGTTCGCTCCGGTGCTTGCCTTCGCAACATGGGAGTTATACTCGCTGCTCCGTGACAAGCGCCGCCAGGCCGAAAAATCAGACGCTGAGACGCGCAAAGATACGTAAGAGCGTTGGCAACTACTTTCGGGGCATGCGGTATGGCAGCAGCGTTTGCACCCAGGCGGAGCGGAAGCGGTCGAGGCAAAGGCTTTCGTGCATCCCGGTGACGGCTTCGCCCATCAGCCGTGAGCTTATTTTCGAGCGCGTGTAGAACGGTGTATCCTCAAGCGTTCTAACGACTTTGGCCCGGCCTTCTGCGTCAGCGCGCGTGCCGCGGCGTATCAGCCATAGCGTGCGGGGTAGGGTGGCTGGCGGTGGCAAATCCATGCTCTGCACCTCTCCATGCTTGTCGATGTGAATGGCCAGCGGCCGTTGTTCGCCGTTTCTGCATTCGACATCGTAAAGTACGGCTGCGCCATTTTTCAGCGGCGCGCGCGACCAGTCCCACCGCGCGAAGCCGTCCTCAAGCGGCTCATCGCCGTGGTTGAAATCCAGGTATCCATCGCCCGACCAGCGTAAGCCGGGGCTTTGCAGTTCGACTTCGACGCGGGCCGTGGGCGCGAGCGGACGCCAACGATGCAGACTTTGGCCATCCAGCACCGCCTCGTAATCCGTCAACGCAGCCGGATACAGCCGAACAACGCCTTTGATTTTAGTCGGCAGCGGATTTGTCACCTCGTCAATGCGAATCGTAAGCGCATCGCCATCCCATGTCATGGAGCTGGGGCCAACCTGAAACGAGGCGGTGTCGCGTGCGACCGCGCCGGGCAGACGCTCCGTCATGGCCCAGCGATGGCCGCTTTTGCCATACAGGCAGACATTCATGGCGCAGTGGTTTAGCGGTTCGGCGGCGCCGTTTTGCCGAGCCTTCGCGTAATAGGGCGAAAACACGCTGCCGATGAAACCGATGATGGTGACTCCGTACCGCCCGTCATCGCTGAAAGCGTCCAGATACCACCAGGCGTAGCCATTGGGTGCGACCGCTACATCGAAGCGAGGTCCGCGATAACCCGTTCGGCGGCCAATCTCCCCGACAACGCCGCCATCGGCGCTCCCGGCCCAGGATGTGCGCTGCCGCCCGCGAAATACAGCCCCCGCATCCGGCTGCGCGCTCCCGGGCGGCGGAACGAGGCCATCCACCCGTGCGAGGCCCGGCCGTACAGCGCTCCGCCCGTCGCCGGAAACAGCCGCTCGAAATCCGAGGGACTCGTCGCCACGATGCTCTCCGGCCGATGTTCGACCCTCAATCCACACCGCTCCAGTCGCTGGAATGTCCTCTGCTGACATTGCTCAATCTCCGTTTGATCGAATTCGTGGGTATCGCCGCAGGGGCGCGCATTGACGACGCATAATAATCGCTCAGGCCCGTTCAGCGTCTCGCCGCCTTCGCCGTTGCGATCCTGCGCGCAGACATAAACAGTCGGGTCTTGCGGTAGCCGACCGCCGTTCAAAATGTCGCCAAACTCGGCGGCGTAGTCCTGCGAGAAAAATACATTGTGCCGCAGCAGCGGGAAACCGTCCGTCGCAGCCACCAGCGCATAAGTCATTGCTGAGAGCGAGCGTTTGGAAGGCTTCATGGGTGGCGTTGCTTTCGCGGCATCCGCACCGAACAGCGACGCCGAGACGGAGGAAGGGTCGGCGTTGACGATGATCGCATCCGCCTCAATTCGTTCTCCGTCGGCAAGCGTTACGCCCGCAGCTCGCCCGCTCGCGTTGTACACACCGGCGACATGCGCCTGATAACGGATCGTGACGCCGCGCGCCTCCGCCAGTCGCGCCATCTGCACGGCGATAGAATGCATCCCGCCTTCCGCCATCCAGACGCCGCCGCGCTCGCAATGGGCGACCAGCATCAGCGTTGCGGGTGCCATGTAAGGCGAGGCTCCGCAATAGGTTGAGTAGCGGCCGAAAAGCTGACGCAGGCGGGCGTCCTTGAAATACTCGCCCAGGGCGCTCCACATTGTTTGATACGGATTGATGCGATACTGCGCTACGGGCCGGTGCAGGCCCACCCGCCACATGAGTTCGGGCAAATTGGGCTTCTGGCGTTTGATAAACGGCGTTTCAAGGATGTCGTAGATGCGTTTCGCCCGGGCGCAGAATTGACGATAGCCGCGCGCTTCAGCGGCCCCGGCAAAATCGCCGATGGCGTCAGCGGACTGATCGATATCGGCGAACAGATCTAACCGTTCGTCCTCGCGCCAGGCGTGTCGGGCAAGCGTCGTGGCCGGTTGCAGACGCACATGATCGGCTAGATCGGCTTCTGCGGCAGCGAAAATCTCATCGAACACCCAGCGCATGGTGAACACGGTGGGCCCGGCGTCGATACGGGCATTGCCAATGGCGATTTCGCGCATTTTGCCTCCGGGCGTATTGGCGCGCTCTAGTACGGTGACGTCGATCCCGCGCCCTGAAAGCGCCAGCGCCGCCGCCAGCCCCCCCATCCCTGCGCCTATCACCGTTACCTGTTTCGCCGTCAAAACATTCGCCTTCACACAGCATGCGATTGACAGGCGCTATGCCTATGTCCATTCTGCATGACATAAAAAGTGACAAGTTAAGTTTACAGCTATACGCGATTGCAATCCATGGGACAACCAGCCGTTACACCCATTGCCGTAAAAAAAACAGGTGGCGCATGGCTCGACCGGCTTTTCGCCGCGCGTGACCGCCTTATCGGGAGCGCAAGGTTTCAGCGGTGGGCGGCGGCTTTCCCGTTAACACGCGGCGTGGCTCGCAAGCATGAGCGCGCGTTGTTCGACCTGTGCGCCGGTTTTGTTTACAGTCAGACGCTGCTCGCCTGCGTCCGGCTCAAGCTCTTCGATATGCTTCGCAACAACCCGCTTACCCCCTCAGAACTGGCCGTGCGGCTTACGCTGCCGCTCGACTTCCACGATTCGACTTTGAAAGCGGCGGCGGCGCTTGGCCTGCTGTCACGACGCGGCGACGACCGTTATGGCCTGGGCATGCTTGGCGCCCCTCTCGTTGGCGACCCCGGCATCGCGGCGATGGTGGAGCATCACTCGATGCTTTACACCGATTTGCACGACCCGGTCGCTCTGCTGCGTGGCGAGAAGCGTGATACGCGGCTGGCGCAATATTGGCCTTATGCTGATGGGCAAACCAGCGGGCTTGATGTCGAGGATATCGCAGCGTATACCGCCCTTATGTCCGCTTCGCAGCCGCACGTCGCCGCTGAGGTGCTTGACGCTTATTCACTTAGCCGCCACCGCCATTTGCTGGATGTGGGTGGCGGCGATGGCGCTTTTCTCTCCGTTGCGGCGGCTCGGGCGCCGCATTTGCAGCTTTCTCTGTTCGATTTGCCACCTGTTGCCGCTAAAGCTAGCGCCCGTTTTCTAGCCGAAGGGCTCGCGGGTCGGGCCAAAGCCATCGGCGGTGATTTCCTACGCGATTCCCTGCCAGACGACGCAGATGTGATCACGCTTGTGCGCATCGTTCTCGACCATAGCGACGCCACCGCGCTCTCCATTCTGAAAGGCGTGCAGCGCGCGCTGGCCCCGGGCGGCGTGCTTTTACTCGCAGAACCCATGTCGCGCAGCGGCGCGGACGCCGTTACCGATGCGTATTTCGGACTTTACCTGTTCGCCATGGGGCGGGGCCGCGCACGCACGTTCGACGAGTTGTCCGCGCTTTTGCGTCAAGCTGGCTTCACGCATATCCGGCTTCTGCCGTCACGTCGGCCACTTTTGACGAGCATAATTCAAGCGTCGGTCTAAAAGTGTAAATATTATTTGACATTTTAAGTGGTCAAATTAAACTGACACTCAGTTAAGCGAACCGCCGCAATTGCAGGCAAACCGTCCGCCGGAGAACGAATGAACACCTTGGCAGTAGTTTTAGAGAGACCCGAGAGGCTCGTTTTGAGCCGCCTCGATCTTTCGCCTGCCGGTGACGCTGACGTGGTGGTCGATATCGAGTGGAGCGGCATCAGCACGGGCACCGAGCGCCTGCTATGGTTCGGTCGCATGCCGCAGTTTCCAGGCATGGGCTATCCCCTTGTTCCAGGCTACGAATCTGTTGGACGGGTGATTGAGGCCGGCGCGCATTCCGGCTCGACTGTCGGCGATCGCGTGTTTGTCCCCGGCGCGAAGTGCTTCGGCGATGTGCGCGGTCTTTTCGGCGGCGCGGCCTCGAAAGTCGTGCTGCCCGGCGCCCGCGTGACCCCTGTGAGCGAGAGCCTTGGCGAGCAGGCGGTGCTTCTGGCGCTCGCTGCAACGGGTTATCACGCGATCACTCTGGACGGCGTGAAACTGCCGGACCTTATTATCGGCCACGGCGTTCTCGGGCGCCTCATCGCACGCCTGGTGGTTGCGCTCGGTGGCGAACCTGTGGTTTGGGAAACCAATCCGCAGCGCGCCGATGGAGCAACGGGCTATCAGGTCATCGATCCAGCCAGCGACGCCCGCCGCAATTACACGTCAATCTGCGATGTCAGCGGCGATAGCGGCATTCTCGACAGCCTCATTTCTCGTCTGGCGCCCGGCGGGGAAATCATTCTCGCAGGGTTCTACAGCGAGCCGCTTTCCTTCTCGTTCCCGCCGGCTTTCATGCGCGAGGCCCGCATCCGGGTCGCCGCCGAATGGAAGCCATCGGATCTGACCGCAGTGAATGCGCTGCTGGGAGACGGTCTCCTGTCGCTAGACAACCTCATTACTCACCGAAGCGATCCGCACGACGCCCACGAGGCCTACCGCACCGCTTTCAACGACCCTTCCTGCCTCAAAATGATTCTCGATTGGAGACGCTGCTCATGACCCCCCTCGATGGCGATCAACCGACCGGCCAGCCGCAAGTGACCATGACCCAACGTTTGCGTGACGAAGCGGCCATTGAGCCGGACGCGCTGCCCACCGGCCCGGTGACGAAAACCACGCAGATCATCGCCATTTATGGCAAAGGCGGCATCGGCAAATCGTTCAGTCTAGCCAACCTGTCGTACATGATGGCGCAGCAGGGCAAGCGCGTGCTGCTCATCGGCTGCGATCCGAAATCCGACACCACCTCGCTGTTGTTCGGCGGCCGCGCCTGCCCGACAATCATCGAAACATCCGCGAAGAAAAAGCTGTCCGGCGAGGAAGTGCAGATCGGCGACGTGTGCTTCAAGCGCGACGGCGTGTTCGCCATGGAGCTGGGCGGGCCTGAAGTCGGTCGCGGTTGCGGCGGGCGCGGCATCATCCACGGCTTTGAACTGCTGGAAAAACTCGGCTTTCATGAATGGGGCTTCGACTACGTGCTCCTCGATTTTCTCGGCGACGTAGTATGCGGCGGCTTCGGCCTGCCCATCGCCCGCGACATGTGCCAGAAGGTGATCGTCGTCGGCTCGAACGACCTGCAATCGCTGTACGTGGCCAACAACGTCTGCTCGGCGGTTGAATATTTTCGCAAGCTCGGCGGCAATGTCGGCGTCGCTGGCATGCTCATCAACAAGGATGACGGCACGGGCGAGGCGCAAGCATTCTGCGATGCGGTCGGCATCCCGGTGCTCGCGGCCATCCCGCAGAATGACGACATCCGCAAAAAAAGCGCCAATTACGAGATCGTCGGCGTGCCGGGCGGCGAATGGGCGCCAATTTTCGAGCTGCTGGCGATGAATGTCGCTGAAGCGCCGCCGGTTCGCCCGAAGCCGCTCACCACGGACGGTCTGCTCGGCCTGTTCAAAGGCGAGGCTGTGGGGCGCGGGGTGACGCTGCTGCCAGCCAGCCAGGAGGATATGCGCGGCGGCGTGATGGTCGAAAAAGTCTCCCTCGAAGTCATTTACGACGCGGCTTGAGGTAATATGGCTCCGCTAGATACCAAACCCGATGATGCCGCTACGGAGGTCGTTTTTAACGACGCCGCGCGCGCGCCAATTGATGGCGCCGGTCTGAACCTCGTCGGTGGCGATGCGGGCGACATGCAGGATATCGGCGAGTCGGTGACAAACCTGGGCGGCGGCTGCCACAGCAAGTCCGAGATGAAAACCGCAGCGAACGCCGCTGGCAAAAGCGAAATTCTGGATCAATACGCGAAGGACTACCCGCAAGGGCCGCACGACCAGCCGCAAAGCATGTGTCCCGCATTTGGCTCGCTGCGCGTCGGCCTCCGCATGCGCCGCACCGCGACGGTGCTTTCCGGTTCGGCTTGCTGCGTTTACGGCCTTACGTTCACCTCGCATTTCTATGGCGCGCGCCGCACGGTCGGCTATGTGCCGTTTAACTCCGAAACGCTCGTTACCGGCAAGCTGTTCGAGGATATCCGCGACGCCGTGTTCGCGCTCGCCGACCCGGAGCTTTACGACACCATCATCATCACCAACCTATGCGTGCCGACTGCATCCGGCGTGCCGCTGCAACTTTTGCCGAAGGAAATCAACGGCGTCCGCATCATCGGCATCGACGTGCCAGGCTTCGGCGTGCCGACCCACGCGGAAGCGAAAGACGTTCTGGCTGGCGCCATGTTGCGCTATGCCCGCAACGAGGTCGAACACGGCCCGGTTGCTGCGCCCCGCGGCGGCAAGGGCGACCGCCCGACGATCACGCTGGTCGGCGAAATGTTCCCGGTCGATCCGATGAGCATCGGCGCGATGCTGGAGCCGATGGGTCTCGCTGCTGGTCCGGTCGTGCCCACACGCGAATGGCGCGAGCTGTATTCTGCGCTCGATTGCGCCGCCGTCGCCGCGATCCATCCTTTCTATACCGCCAGCTTCCGCGAATTTGAAGCCGCAGGGCGCCCGATCGTCGGCTCCGCGCCTGTAGGCCATGACGGAACCGAGGCGTGGCTGGAATCCATTGGTCAGACCTGCGGTGTTGCGCGCGACAAGATCGACGCCGCCAAAAACAAATATCTGCCCGCCATTAAAGCCGCGCTTGGCGCAAAGCCAATCAGCGGCAGGATCACGATGTCGGGCTATGAAGGCTCGGAGCTTCTGGTCGCGCGCCTGCTCATAGAAAGCGGCGCAGATGTGCGTTATGTCGGCACGGCCTGCCCGCGCACGCGCTGGTCCGACGCCGACCGTGAATGGCTGGAAGCCAAAGGTGTTGCTGTCCAGTTCCGCGCCTCGCTTGAGCAGGACATGGCTGCATTCGAGGAATTCAAACCTGACCTCGCTATCGGGACGACCCCGGTCGTGCAGAAGGCTAAGGAGAAAACCACGCCTGCGCTATATTTCACCAACCTGATCTCGGCGCGGCCGCTGATGGGGCCTGCGGGGGCTGGATCGCTTGCGACTGTAGTTAACGCCGCGCTCGGCAACAAGGCGCGGTTTGACGAGATGAGCGCGTTCTTCGAGGGCGTCGGCGAAGGCTATTCGGCTGGCGTGTGGCAGGAACAGCCGCGCGACCGGCCCGAGTTCGCCGAGATGCATCAGCGCCAGCTCGCCAAAATCGCCAAGCAACGTAAAGCCGAGGAGATGGTGTAATGCTCATCCTCGACCATGACAGAGCAGGCGGTTACTGGGGTTCGGTCTACGCCTTCACGGCGATCAAGGGCCTGCAGGTCATCATCGACGGCCCCGTCGGCTGCGAAAATCTGCCTGTCACCTCCGTTCTGCATTACACCGACGGCCTTCCTCCGCATGAACTGCCTATCGTCGTCACGGGGCTTGGCGAGGAAGAACTCGGCCAGCATGGCACCGAGGGCGCAATGAAGCGGGCGCACAAAACCCTCAATCCGAATTTGCCCGCAGTCGTCGTCACCGGCTCCATCGCGGAAATGATCGGCGGCGGCGTCACGCCTGAAGGCACCGGCATCAAACGCTTTTTGCCGCGCACGATAGATGAGGATCAGTGGCAGAGCGCCAACCGCGCCATCAACTGGCTATGGACGGAATATGGCCTGCGCAAGATGCCCGAGCGCAAGCGCAAGGAAGGCGAGCGCCCGCGCGTCAACATCATCGGGCCGATCTACGGCACGTTCAACACGCCGAGCGACCTCGCTGAAATCCGTCGTCTTGTGGAGGGCATCGGCGCCGAGATCAATATGGTGTTCCCGCTGGGCGCACATCTCGCCGACGTGCAGCGGCTCGTCAACGCCGACGTGAACATCTGCATGTATCGCGAATTCGGGCGGCTGCTGTGCGAAACGCTGGAGCGGCCATATCTGCAAGCGCCCATCGGCCTGCACTCCACAACGAAATTCCTCCGCAAGCTGGGTGAGCTGCTTGGCCTTGATCCCGAGCCGTTCATTGAGCGCGAAAAACACACCACCATCAAGCCTTTGTGGGATCTGTGGCGATCGGTGACGCAGGACTTCTTCGGCACCGCTAGCTTCGCCATCGTCGCGAACGAGACCTACACGCGCGGCGTCCGCAACTTTCTTGAACACGAAATGGGACTGCCCTGCACGTTCGCAGTGTCGCGCTGCGCGGGCGCCAAAACAGACAACGCCGCCATCCGCGAGATGGTGCGCACGAAAACGCCGCTCATCATGTTTGGCAGCTACAACGAGCGCATGTATATGGCCGAGTGCGGCGCGCGCGCGATGTATATCCCCGCCTCATTCCCCGGCGCGATCATCCGCCGCCACACCGGCACGCCGTTCGTGGGCTACTCCGGCGCAACCTACATCGTGCAGGAAGTGTGCAACGCGTTGTTCGATGCGCTTTTCCACATTCTGCCGCTCGCCACCGAAATGGACAAGGTCGAGGCGACCCCATCGCGGCTGCTCCGCGAAATTCCATGGGATGAGGACGCCAAGGCGGCGCTCGACGAACTGGTCGAGAACCAGCCGATCCTTGTCCGCATCTCGGCCGCCAAACGCCTGCGCGATGCGGCTGAACGCGGCGCCGTGCATGCAGCGGAAGAGCGGGTGACGCTCGCTCGCGTCACTCAATCGCGCAATGCCTTGAATGAGAGGGCGGCATGATGCGCGCGCTCTCCAACCTGCCGACTTCTGTTGGCCAATCTTGCGGAGGCAAATTCCATGGCTGTTGACACCTTTAATGCATACGGCGCGACATCGGCGCGGCTTCGCAAAAAAGAAGCGCTTGAATACCGGCTCATATTTGGCGCCGCTGTGCTGATTTTTATACCCGTCGCAATCGTGGCGCGCCTGCTTCCTGGAAGCCTGCTCGGCTCGATGCACAACCGCTCGATTTTCTCGGACGCTAAGGCCGCGGCCAACCGCTGCGTGCCATTCGTCTTCATGAGCTGACGCTCCGGCGTTCGCCCGCCGCTAAACCAAGGCGAAAAGTTTGCGTGCTGGCGCCGCCATCATGCCTATCCCTGCCGCGCGGGACGTGCGCGGTAACGGCCGAAAGGTCAAACAGCCGGAGGCTTACATGGCTGGAAATATGGAAAGACGGAACGGATCGTTCACCGGGTTAACTGAAAATGAAGCGAAAGAGTTTCACGGCATTTTCGTGACGAACTTTATCGCGTTCACCGTGATTGCGCTTGTGGCTCACGTGCTCGTCTGGTCGTGGCGCCCTTGGTTTGGCTAAAGCGCTACCGCTTGAAAGGGCCACGCGCCTTTTCAGGGGGATAATAAATCAACGTTAATTGATAAACCTGGAGACAAACCAATGTGGCGCATTTGGCTACTATTCGATCCCCGCAGAGCTCTGGTCGCTCTGTTCACCTTTCTGTTCGCGCTTGCAGTGATCATTCACTTCATTCTGCTCAGCACAGAAAAATACAACTGGATCAACCCTGGCGAGAAAAAAGTGACGGAAATTTCCGTTCCAGTCTCGTCGGACATGATCAAGATTTCCTAACGACCAGCTCGGCGGCGAGGCGAGCCGGGTAACCTGTTCCGTCTTGCCGCCCGCGCAAGCGCAAAGAGGCGGCGCGACTTTCGCCTCTAAGCAACAATTTTCAGGGACTGACGGCGGATCTCATCGAAAGGATGCGGAGCAGGCCAGTCTCGAGGCGGAAGGATCTGGCCATGGCCTTGCTCAGTTTTGAAAAAAAATACCGCGTTCGCGGCGGTACGCTGATCGGGGGAGACCTGTTCGATTTCTGGGTGGGGCCGTTTTATGTCGGCTTCTTCGGGGTGACGACGATCTTCTTCACGTTCATCGGCGTCGCGCTTATCCTTTGGGGCGCGGCCTTAGGGCCGACCTGGAATATCTGGCAGATCAGCATCAATCCGCCGGATATCAAATACGGCTTGGCTTTGGCGCCGATGAAAGAAGGTGGTCTTTGGCAGGTCATTACGATCTGCGCTATTGGAGCATTTAGCTCGTGGGCGCTTCGACAGGTGGAAATCAGCCGGAAGCTCGGCATGAGCTATCACGTTCCCATCGCCTTCAGCGTCGCGATTTTCGCATACGTCACGCTGGTCGTTATTCGTCCGGTTCTTATGGGCGCATGGGGATATGCTTTTCCTTACGGCATTTTTACCCATCTCGACTGGGTTTCCTACACCGGCTATCAGTACGGCAACTTTCACTACAACCCGGCCCACATGATAGCGATCACCTTCTTTTTCACCACGTCTCTCGCGCTCTCGCTGCATGGCGGCCTGGTTTTGTCGGCAGTCAATCCTGGCGTAGGCAATAAGGTAAGAACGCCAGAGGACGAAAATACCTTCTTCCGCGACACTCTTGGTTATTCCGTCGGAACGCTTGGTATTCACCGCGTTGGCCTGTTCATCGCACTTAGTGCGGGCTTCTGGAGCGCGGTCTGTATCGTGATCAGCGGACCTACCTGGCTGTGGCCCGAAGGCGCAGCATGGGCGGATTGGTGGGAATGGTATCGCAACATGGCCGCTCTGGCATAGGAAAGGCCGCTCTGGCATAGGAAAGGCCGCTCTGGCATAGGAAAGGCCGCTCTGGCATAGGAAAGGCCGCTCTGGCATAGGAAAGGCCGCTCTGGCATGGGAAAGGCCGCTCTGGCATGGGAAAGGCCGCTCTGGCATGGGAAAGGATTGAGTCATGGCTGATTATCAAAATATTTTTACTCAGGTGCAGGTTCGCGGGCCGATTGAATTCGGCACGCCAACAGCGCCAGACGTTGTATTCGACCGCCAAGGCCAACCTGGCTTTGCTTACTGGATGGGCAAGATAGGCGATGCGCAAATTGGGCCGATCTATCTCGGAACGCTTGGCGTGTTGTCCATAATCTGCGGCGTCATCGCCATCGAGATCATCGGTCTCAACATGCTGGCGTCGGTCAACTGGAATCCCATTGAGTTTATTCGTCAACTTGCATGGCTTTCACTGGAACCGCCAGCAGAAGAGTTTGGTCTACGCATACCACCGCTTAAAGAAGGCGGATGGTGGCTTATGGCTGGCCTGTTCCTGACCGCCTCGATTTTACTCTGGTGGGCTCGCGTTTATAAGCGCGCTATCGAGCTGAAAATGGGCACGCACGTGGCGTGGGCCTTCGCCTCGGCGATCTGGCTCTATCTTGTGCTCGGCTTTATCCGACCGCTTGCCATGGGCAACTGGAGCGAGGCGGTGCCGTTTGGTATCTTCCCGCATCTGGACTGGACGAACTCTTTCTCAATCAACTACGGCAATCTGTTCTACAATCCATTTCACATGCTCTCGATCGTATTCCTGTATGGCTCGGCGCTGTTGTTCGCCATGCATGCGGCGACAGTGCTTGCGATGAGCCGTTACGGCGGCGAGCGCGAGATCGAGCAGATTGTCAACCGCGGAACGGCGTTCGAGCGCGGCGCTCTCTTCTGGCGCTGGACAATGGGCTTCAACGCCTCGGCCGAGTCAATCCATCGCTGGGCGTGGTGGTTCGCGGTGCTTGTGACGCTGACCGGCGGCATCGGCATCCTGCTTACTGGCACAGTCGTGGATAACTGGTTTGAGTGGGGCGTGAAACACGGCTTGGCGCCGGCCCGGAGCAACCCGCTGTACTAAACCCGGTTCCGATCTGATTGCTACAAACAAAACGTTGGATCGGCTCTAAACCGTAAATCACCATTGAAAACCGGGCGCTGACTATTCGCTCGGTTTTTTGTCGTCTCATTGCAAATTGTAAGCTAGTTGCAATTTCCCTGAACCATCGCATCTCTGCGAAGTTTCCTATTAAATGCAAAAGGAAACATCATGGGCGACATGGGCGGTGGATTAATACTGATCATTAGTGTGGTGATGGTTGGGCTTCTTGGCGCAGGGATTGCTTACGGTTCGGTTGTCACTCGCGGCAAAACAATGAGCAACCAGAAAAAGCGTTATCAAACCGAGGTGGTCGAGGATTTGTACGATCAGCCTCCTGGCAAACCAAAAGATTGATCGGTTTAACCGGACGGAACGTTCCTATTTTTAAAGCGTTTAACGTAATAAACAAACTCAGGGAGAGATTATGAAAACGCTCGTTACATTTGTTTTCGCTAGTGCTTTAGCGGGGTTTGGGTTTTTTCCAGTTCACGCGCAGACATCGACTGGCGATAAAACTCCATCAACTGTTGATGGTAAGGCCGATTTGAAAGCGGGTCAGAAGCAAGACCCTGGTACAGTTGGCGGAATGAACAACGCGGTGGGCGATAGAGCTACCAGCGCACAGGACGTGCAGCGGCAAACTGAAGGCAAGCCGACTATGGCGCAGGAGGGTAAAGGCGAGAGGCCTGCTGAGGGCACAAAACCGGGTATAACCCAGAACTCACCTGGCACGGTCGGAGCAGCGCCCGGCACGACACCACCAATGAATAATGAAAAACGTTGATAGACGTAAAGACGCGGGGTTATCAACGCCGCGTTTTTTCTTATTCAGCGGCCAATCGTACGTAATGCCCATTGGCCACGGGGCAGGCCTGCCACAGTTCGGTGAATGAGCTGACAAGATGATCCATCTGCGCGTCGGTGTGAACAGGCGATGGCGTCAGGCGCATCCGCTCGGTGCCCTTCGGCACAGTCGGATAGTTGATTGGCTGAACGTAAATTCCATACTCTTCAAGCAGCACATCTGTGACGGCTTTGCAATGCACCGGGTCGCCAACCATAACCGGCACTATGTGACTTGGGTTTTCCATAACTGGCAACCGGGCGGCTGTCAGGCGCTGTTTTAGCGTACGGGCACGCTCTTGATGAGCGGCGCGTTCTACATTTGACACCTTTAAATGTCTGATGCTTGCGAGCGCGCCAGCAGCGATGGCTGGGGCAACTGAGGTCGTAAATATGAAGCCTGACGCATATGAACGGATGGCGTCGCAACAAGCGCGGCTTGCGGCGATGTAGCCGCCCATGACGCCATACCCTTTGGCAAGCGTGCCATTAATGATCGACACGCGATCCATGACGCCTTCACGCTCCGCGATGCCGCCACCGCGCGCGCCGTACATGCCAACCGCATGCACCTCGTCGAGATAGGTGAGAGCGTTGTATTTTTCAGCGAGGTCGCAAATAGCGGCGATTGGCGCGATATGCCCGTCCATTGAATAAACGCTCTCGAAAGCGATGATTTTGGGCGTGCCTTTGGGGTATTTTTTCAGCTTGGCTTCAAGGTCGGCGATGTCGTTGTGCCGCCACACTACCTTGGAGCCGCCGCCGCGTAAAATCCCGGCGATCATCGACGCGTGGTTTTTCTCGTCCGAGAAAATCACGGTGCCTGGAACAAGCTTTACAAGCGTTGATAGCGTTGCGTCATTCGCCACATAGGCGGAGGTGAACAGAAGAGCGGCTTCCTTGCCGTGCAGATCAGCGAGCTCGTGCTCAAGCAGAACATGATAATGATTCGTGCCAGAGATATTGCGCGTTCCGCCGGAACCGGCGCCGCAGCGATCAATGGCCTCATGCATGGCCGCCAGCACACTCGGATGCTGCCCCATGCCTAGATAATCGTTAGAACACCAGACTGTGACCGGCAATGCGCCCTTGTCACGATACCGAGTCGCACATGGAAACTCGCCGCGGTGACGCTCGATATCGGCGAACACACGGTAGCGGCCTTCCTGGCGCAGGCTCTCAAGCTGCTTTATAAAGAATGCTTCGTAATTCATGTTCCCTCCAACACCATTCTTATATCGAGATTTTTGCTTGATTAGCTCTGTAAACAATTGACGCAGCGCGCGGAGCGGAAGGCGGGGATGGCTCGTAACGCAAGTTCATAGGCGGATATCTCAGTTGTTCTTGTGTAGATTAAAAGTGACAACTTTGGTTGTCAATCAAACCTTACACTCGGAAGGCATTACACCGCATTCTTACGGGTTCTGGTAGGCGAGAGTGTGGCAGGGAAACGACGGAATTGTCTTTATCAGCCTCCAAATCGGGCGACTTTGAGGAATGGTTGCGTTTGGCGCGCGATGCCAGTGCCCAGCGCCACAACGCGGCATCCTGGATGGGCAGCACCATAAACCAGTGTTCTAGCACAGCGAGAGCCATCAACGCCGCGACTAGCAGGTAGCCCGCCACCTCAAACGGTGCTTTCTCCGGCGCTGCAGCGCCGACGAAAAGCTGAACCGTAATCATTGTCGCGGCCGTAATGGAGAAAGGGAAAAGCAGGTTCATAGGCCTATTTTTAAAGTAGGTTTTCAAAAACTGTAGATTTTCCGGCAAAAATTCTTCCGTGAGGTTAGGAACGCCAAGGAAAACATTCAGCTTGGCGGAAATCCGCATGCCCCACAACGCTGCGAACGTCCAAAGAGCAACCTGATTTGCGCTTTCCCATACAAGTGCGATAACCGCAAATCCCGTAGCAGCGATGGCCAGTTCGTGGTGAATGAGGGTTTCGCTGGCGTAAATGAAACGTCGCCAACCGCTGCAGTTCTCCGGGCAAACGCTGCGGCGGGAGCCGGTGATGAAGCCCATGAGAAAGCTCATCTCGTTCCAGCCCCATAGCAGAAGCCCGCAGGTGAACCCGAGGTAGGCGCCTGTTACGGATGTATCGCTGCGAGTCGCCCACACGCCGTAAATCGCCGCGATGGCAACCAGAGTTGCACCGAGCATGCTCCAGCGGAAGGTGCTTCTAGGCAGCCCATCAAGGTATATGACCGCGCCGGTGCTGAACCACCATATGAACAGCGCAAATCCTATCGGTGCAGCGTATTCCAACACTGAAAGCCGCCTCTCATTACCAGGTGGGGGCTAAACGCACGCTTCCCGGTATTTCATTAGGGATAGGCCGCATAAAATAAAGCCGGATGAAGTTAACCGCGACGGCGCCTTTTAGGGACGTGCGGCGCAACCAGCCGCTAATGCCAGGCTGGTTTTTCGCGGTGTCGATCGCTTCAGCGATGACCCGGAGTTTGTCTAGCCGCTCGCGGAAAATTGGGTCGTCTATGTCCAGCTCGACCGGGAAAACTTGCCGCGAAATGTCGGTAGTGATGCGGAACACCTTGTAATCATAGTCAGTAGGATTGACGCCCAGCGCTTTGTGGAACTCGGGCCGCTGATGATCGCGAACATACATGGTGGCGAACACGGCGAGCAGGAAAAACCGCACCCAAAGCTTGTTTACGCCCGTCAGCAGGTTTGGATCGGCGCGCATCAGCAGTGCAAACGCTTCACCATGCCGGAACTCGTCATTGCACCATTCCTCGAACCACTTAAAAATCGGGTGAAAGCGATTGTCCGGGTGCTTTTCCAGATGACGGAAGATGGTGATGTAGCGTGCGTAGCCGATTTTCTCGGATAGGTACGTAGCGTAGAAAATGAACTTCGGCCGGAAGAATGTGTATTTTTTCGACTTGGTTAAAAAGCCCAGGTTGACGCCGATGCCAAGTTCTTTCAGCGCGTCGTTGATGAAGCCGGCGTGACGGGCTTCGTCGCGGCTCATGTAGGTGAACAACTCGATGATGTCGGGGTTTTTGCCGCGTTTTTTCATCTCGGCGTAAAGCACGCAACCCGAAAATTCCGCTGTCAGCGAAGATACGAGAAAATCCACGAACTCCTTCTGCAATCCGGGCGGCAGGTCAGCCAGGGAGATTTTATTCCAGTTCTCGTTGCGTTTAAAATGGCGCTTGTTCGGGTCGCTCTTCATCTCAGCAATGAGCTGATCCCATTCGGTGCGCACCGAAGACACGTCGATTTTGTCCAGTGCGTCGAAATCGGTGGTGTAAAAGCGTGGGGACAAAGGCGTGTCCTCCACCGCCGCGCGGGTGGTCTCGTTGATAATATGACTTGCGGCCACATGCGGGATGGGAGCGTTCATAATTCTCTCTTTTCCGAAAAACTGAATTCGCAGAGTTCCATGAACTCAAGATCGCCTGTCAATCTCGTCCAGATACGCTCCACCCATGTGGCGCGTATCACAGTTGCGCGGCGATTGATGGTGACTTTTTCGCCGTAAGGCACTTTTATGGCTTCGCCATGCACGATAACCTCATCGCCAGGCTGGATTTTAATCCCGTCGCCCAGCTCCACATGTGCGTGAAGGCTCTCGAAAGTGTGTGAGATTTCCACAGTGCAGGGGGCCTCTACACGGGCGCGTGCCAGCAGTCCAGAGATCATTGCGACTTCCCCTTCTCGGAGATTAAATAGGCAATCGAACGTGCGTTGCCTTCGCCAAATGCGCGCAGATTGATGCGCAAGCCAGTCGATGGATCTTCTAGCATTACGCTATTGTCGCTCAAAGCGACAAGCCTGACAGGCGGTTCCAAGCCAACCTTGTTCAGCCGCCGCTGACGAGCGATCGAGCGCATTGCGACCCTGATAAAACCATTCGCGCCCGGCGGTATCTCGTCGATTACGGCTCCTGTGGTGGCATCCTGAACGCTAATGCCTCCTCCGGGCAAATCCTTAAGGAGAATCTCTCGGGTTTGTACCACTTCAGCGTCTGTTTTGAACGTGGGTTCAATTCCGCCGAGACGTGCAGCTATGACCACCATAATGGTAAAAGCGAGCAGTGCGCCGACTGCATAAAGCGGGAGAGTTGGGAACGGCGGCTTTTTCTTTGTGTCAGTCATGCCGGGTACCTTGTTATGCAGCAGCCATATTGCGTTGATCTGAACTGAGTACCCGCAATTTACCTCGAACAGATTCCGATGTAACGTTTCCATTGCTTGCATGCGCGGAAAGCGCGGAAGACAATATAGCCGCGACCTTGGCGGCATCAGGCACGCAGCGCAGCATAGGCTCTGGTCTCGCCAATCGCCAAGGGCGGGCGTGCGGCCACAAATGCAAATAGGCAACTTTACCGTCGCCGTTCAAACTCAGCGGTATGTCGCCCGTTTCGTCGGCATATGTCCGAAGGCCGACCGAAATAATGACCTTGTATGGCAGGTTCACAGTCTTGGAAATCGCAGCGCCGATGCGCATTACGACACGTCTGTTCGTAATTGTGTAGATCGTCGTCCGGGCGACCCACCATGCCATAAATGCAAGAATAGCCATGGTTGCTAGACCCAGCGGCAAAACCGACGTGATATCGGACGCCGCCTTCGTCAGGGTTTCGCCATTGTACAAGCCCACGCTTACGCGAACGGCGATAAGTGCGGTGAAATAAAACCCGGCGGTTCCCACATAAAATACCCGTCTGGACAGAGACCACCAATCTGGCGCCCCCTGCCATAAAATGTGTTCCCCCTCGGGCAGCCGCTCGGGCAGCCCGCGAGGGATTTCGGATGTCGTGGTCTCACTCATAAAAGCGGCTCCGAGCGTTGTGGCGTGGCATAGAGATATCCGCCGCCATAATACGCGCAAATCTTGTCTTCTTCCAGCAATGTGACCTGATCAGGATTTTTCAGCGTGGGGACGTTTACAAACTGCCGCCCCAGAATGGCGTTTACATAAACCTCGCCAGCGCGCTTGCTCACATCGCAAAAGGGCATGGGCAGCAGCACGGTTTTTGGGGTGGCGCTGTTGACCTTAATCTCCAGATACCGGATCACGGTTTCAGCGCGATCAACCCAGACGTCGGTGACTTCCCCGCCCACTTCACGGTCGGCGCCAATAACCTGCATGCCGCGTGGATCGGCGTCGCGGCTTTCCAGGAAATACCCGGAATCGGCGCGCATCGGCACCAAGCGGTTGTGGCCCTCGCCATAAACGTCCGGAGTGTCGACACGGTCGGCATAAGCGCCTGGGCCGATCGCTGCAAGCATTGGGTCGCCATTTGGAGTGAGCGGCGCGCCGGGCCATGGATCGATAGGCGTTCCCTTTGGCATGGGTTGTGGCGCTTCCAGGCGAGGTGCATACGATATTACGCCCGCTTCCGTGGTAAAGCTTTTTGGCGTTGCCATGAAAACCACGCCGGGATTTTCGATAAAGCCGTCTTCGGACTCAAGAGGATAACCCTCGCGGCGGTCTTCCCGGCGCAGGTAAAATATAAGTCCAGCAAAAAATATCCAGAAGGCGTAGAGAACGATCTGGGCAACGTCGATAGTGCCGATTACTTCTGTCATGGGAGCCTCCGTTATCCTTTTTCGTTAGCCGGGAAATTCAGCGAGACCGAAGCGTTGTTGCGTTTCAGTCTTATAGACACTGCTGCGCACCAATGGCCCGATGGCTACAAGGGTCGCAAATAATAAAGCTACTTCGATGTGATAGACGATCATATAGCCTGCCGACGCATCGTGCAGCGCCGCGCCTAGCGAACCTTGTGAGGCAAGGCCCGATACGATGTCCCGGATGGCGCCGCCAAGGGCAATGGCGACGCCCGCAGCGGTGGCGTTAACCGCTCCCCAGGCGCCGAGCGCAATGCCGCTCAAACCATTCTGCGCTAGACTCATGGCGGCTGTCAGCATACCGACCGCGAACAGGCCTCCGCCAAACCCGATGAGGGTGGCGCCGGCCCGAAACAGCCAGGCGGAGTCTAGCGGCGCCGCAAAAATAACGGCCGAAAATGCAGCAAGCCCGGCAAGCACTCCCAAACTCGATATGCGATATGGATCGGAACCGCGCCCTAACATACGTGCGGCCAACGCAAAACCGACAAGCGAGCCCAACGCGGTCAGCGCTGTCAGCGCGGTCGTGGCGCTGACAGATAGTTTCAGGATTTGCGCACCGTAAGGCTCCAGCAAAACATCCTGCATACTGAACGCCGCAGCGCCCAAGCCCACCGCGACCAGCACGCGCACGGAGCGTCCATGCCTCGTGAAGTCGCGCCATGTCTGCCGAAAGGTGATACGAGGCGTGTTATGCGCGGTCAAAGCCGGGTCGCGCGCTTCCTGTTTCCAGAGCGCGGCGAGATTAAACACCATAGTGACGACGGCCGCAGCCTGAATGACCTGAATAAGCTTGAGCGGATTAAAATCTTGCAACAGCAGCCCGAAAATCGCCGCGCTGGCCGCCATGCCAACCAGCAGCATCACATATAACAGCGCGACAACCCGGGGGCGCGCATCGGGCGGCGCCAGGTCAGTTGCAAGGGCAAGGCCAGCCGTTTGCGTCGTGTGCAACCCAGCGCCGACGAGTAGGAACGCGAGGGCGGCTCCAGCCTGGCCTATCCAAGCCGGGCCAGTCGTGTCGCCCGACAGCAGGATCAGCGCGAACGGCATAATGGCGAGACCGCCGAATTGCAGCATCGAACCGAACCAGATGTATGGCCCGCGACGCCATCCGAGATAGGAGCGGTGGTTATCGGACTTGTATCCAATCAGCGCCCGGAATGGCGCGAACACCAGCGGCAGCGACACCATGAGCGCCACCAGCCACGCAGGCATATTCAATTCAACGATCATGACGCGGTTCAGCGTGCCATTCAGCAGCGCGACGGCCATTCCGACCGACACCTGGAACAGCGACAGCCGCAGCAGGCGGCTCAGGGGCAGCTCCACAGTTGCCGCGTCGGCGAACGGCAGAAACTGCGTGCCGACCTGCATCCAGCTTTTCGTGAAGACGTCGCTTATGCGGCTCATGCCTTGCGCAACTCCAGAGCTTGGGAGGTATAGAAGCCGTTCACGATGCGTTGCGTGCGCCCCACCTGCCATCCGCGCAAGTTGGCGTCCTCGCCGATTTTACGCTCAAGCGAGCCGCCACCCACCGGCACGATTGCAGGCGCCCGGTCGGCGCGTGGAAACAGGAGGCCGACATTGTGCATGACCGTCAGCAGCGGCGTGCGCGGCGCGAAGGTGAATACGAACGAGCCCGACGTGCGCGGTGCAACGCCTGACAGCACCCGGACGATATCCTTTGCGTCGTAATGAATGAGGGAGTCCATAGCGACGACATGGTCGAAATGTCCAAGCTTCGCATCCATCATGTCGCCGACATGAAACTCGATGGAGCCGCCGTTAAGGTCTTCGGGCGCGCGCTCCCGCGCAAGCGCCACCAGCGTCGCCGAAAGGTCGATGGCAATCACGTGCGCGCCTCGCCGCGCTGCCTCGATGGCGAGGGCGCCGGTGCCGCAGCCCGCATCGAGCAAGCGCTTGCCGCGCAGGTCGGCAGGAAGCCAGTCGAGCAGCGTCGCCCGCATCCTATCCCGGCCGGCGCGCACGGTCGCGCGAATGCCGCTGACGGGCGCATCGGAGGTGAGCTTCGCCCACGCGTCGGACGCGGTGCGGTCGAAATAGGTCTCAAGCTGCGCGCGACGGCTAGTGTAAGAGTTGGAGAGCATTATTCGTATCCCAAAAATTCGAAGATATCGCGGTCTTTCATAGGGTTGGCGTCCACGACGGGTATGCCCTCCCATAGCGACTCGGCGAGGCGCATATACTCAGCCTTCACGGCCTCAAGTTCAGGCGTCGAGTCCATTTCGAACAGCGTCGATTTTTTCAGGCGGCTGCGGCGGATGATGTCGAGGTCAGGGAAATGCGCCACGCGCTGCAAGCCGGTCGCGGCGGCGAACCGGTCGATCTCGTCCGTGTTGGCGCTGCGGTTGGCGATGACGCCGCCGAGGCGCACGTTGTAATTCTTGGCCTTTGCCTGAATGGCGGCGACGATGCGGTTCATGGCGAAGATGCTGTCGAAGTCATTTGCCGTGACAATGAGCGCGCGGTCAGCGTGCTGCAAGGGCGAGGCGAACCCGCCGCACACCACGTCGCCGAGCACGTCGAAGATCACAACGTCCGTGTCTTCCAGCAGGTGATGCTCCTTCAGCAGCTTCACAGTCTGACCGACGACATAGCCGCCGCAGCCCGTGCCCGCAGGCGGTCCGCCCGCTTCGACGCACATGACGCCGTTATAGCCCTGGAACATAAAGTCTTCCGGCCGCAGTTCCTCGGAGTGGAAGTTCACGGTTTCGAGCACGTCGATGACGGTCGGCATCATCTTCTTTGTCAGCGTGAACGTGCTGTCGTGCTTGGGGTCGCAGCCGATCTGCAGCACGCGCTTGCCGAGATGCGAGAACGCCGCCGACAGGTTCGACGAGGTCGTCGATTTGCCAATGCCGCCCTTGCCGTAAACGGCGAACACCATGGCGCTATCGATTTTCATATCCGGATCGAGCGCCACCTGCACGCTGCCCTCGCCGTCGCCCCGGCTTCCCTTTGGCGTGTATGTCGGTAGGGGTTGTTTTACATGCACGTTCATGCTGCGGCCTCCATGCCAATGCCTTCAAGCCGGTCTTCGAGTTCTTCGCCAGCCTGACGGAGTGCGTCCAACGTCGCCGGGTCTGGCGACCAGTATTTGCGCTCATGCGCTTCAATCAGGCGGTTTGCAAGTTTTGCTGATGCGGTCGGGTTCAGCGCCGCCAAACGTTCACGCATCTCGGGGTCGAGAATGAAAGTTTCCGACAATTTCTGATAAACCCACGGGGCCACTTCGCCCGTGGTGGCCGACCAGCCCATTGTGTTCGTGACGTGCGTTTCGATCTGCCGCACGCCTTCGTAACCGTGCTTGAGCATGCCCTCGTACCATTTCGGGTTCAGCATCCGCGTGCGCGTCTCAAGGCTGACCTGCTCGGACAACGTGCGCACCGCGCCTTTGCCCGAGGTTTGGTCACCGATGTAAACCGGCGCTGCCTTACCTTTGGCGCGTGTGACGGCCCTGCTGATGCCGCCAAGCGTGTCGAAGTAATTATCCACGGTGGTGACGCCCAGCTCGACCGAGTCGAGGTTCTGATAAGCGAGTTCCACATCCTTCAGCGCGCTGTTGAGCAGCGCCGTATGCGCCATCGGCTTGCCCGCGCGGCCAAAGGCGAAGCTTTTGCGCTTGGTATAGGTTTCCGCCAGTTCGTCCTCGTTTTCCCAGCGGCCGCTTTCGAGCAGGTTGTTCACGTTCGAGCCGTAAGCGCCATCGGCGTTGCCAAACACGCGCAAGCTGGCCGTTTCCATGTCGCAACCGTGCTCGGCTTGATAGGCGAGGGCGTGTTTGCGAACGAAGTTCATTTCGACTGGCTCGTCGGCAGTGGCGGCCATGAAGCAGCTTTCGGCGATCAGTTTGATCTGCAACGGCAGAAGGTCGCGGAAAATGCCGGACAGTGTCACGATCACGTCGACGCGCGGGCGGCCAAGCTCCTCCAGCGGAATGAGCGTCGCGCCACACAAGCGGCCATAGGTGTCGAAACGCGGCTTTGCGCCAATCAGCGCGAGCACCTGCGCAATAGGCGCGCCCTCGTTTTTCAGGTTATCGGTGCCCCAAAGCACGATGGCGACGCTCTCCGGTAATGAGTTGCCATCGGCCATATGACGGTCGAGCAGCCGTTGGGCCTGTTGCGCACCATCCTTGACAGCGAATGCGCTCGGGAGGCGGAACGGGTCGAAGCCGTGCAGGTTGCGGCCCGTCGGCAGAATGTCCGGCGTCCGCAGCAAATCCCCGCCCGGCGCCGGGCGCACGAAGCGGCCATCGAGCGCATGCAGGATGCCGCCAATTTCATGATCCTGAGCCAGCAGCTTGTCCGTTGCGGCAAGCGCCCGGTAAATTTCGAGGGTCTGGCCGTCGGCCACGTCGCCGCATGCGAGAACCGCCATCTCGGGCGTCTCGCCTTGCACGAGCGCCTCTATGATGGCGCGATCAGGGTGCATGCCGTGGGTCGCGTCGGCGACGGACATCAGCATATCGACGCGCTCTCCATGCCTTGGCGTATCGCCGACCACATGCAGGCCGTGGGGGATCAGCGTATATTCGAGCGCGAGAATATCCTCGCCAAGCTTGGCCATAATCGCGGGTGTTTCGGCTTCCGTCCAAGCGGGCTCGGCAGGGGCAAAATCGAGAGCCGCCGCCTGGGCCTGGACAAGCTCCGCAATCTCCGCGCGCTCGATGATCTCGTCAGGCGACAGGCCGCGCCAGCGCTCGATGGAGGCTTTCAGATCGACAAGCCCGCGATAGAGACCCGCATGGGCGACAGGCGGAGTCAGATAACTGATCAGCGTCGCAGCGCCGCGCCGTTTTGCGATCATGCCCTCGGACGGATTGTTTGACGCGTAGAGATAGAAATTCGGCAGGTCGTCGATCAGCCGGTCAGGCCAGCATTTTGCCGACATGCCAGATTGCTTGCCCGGCATGAACTCCAGCGCGCCGTGGGTGCCGAAATGCAGCACGGCGTTGGCGCCGAAATCCTCGCGGATATAGCGGTAAAAAGCTGAGAAGGCGTGCGTAGGCGAGAAGCCTTTCTCGAACAGCAGGCGCATCGGATCGCCCTCATAGCCGAACGATGGCTGGATGCCGACGAACACATTGCCGAACTGCGCGCCGAGCACGAAAATCGAGCCGCCGTCGCTTTGCTGCTTGCCGGGAGCGGCGCCCCATTGGGTTTCGATCTCGCGTAAGTGCGGCTCGCGGCGCACATGATCGTCGGCCGAAATGCGCGCGGCGACGTTCGCCATTGCGCCGTAGCGTTTGGCGTTGCCCTCGATGATCGCCTCTCGCAGCGTATCGACGCTCTCCGGCACATCCACGTCATAGCCGCCCTTTTTCATGGCGGTGAGGGTGTTGTGCAGCGAGGCGAAAACGGAAAGATACGCTGCCGTGCCGGTGTTGCCCGCATTCGGCGGGAAGTTGAAAATGACGATAGCGAGTTTGCGTTTTGCCCGCTCGGTGCGGCGCAGCGCGACCAGCTTCGTCACGCGCGCGGCCAGCATCTCGGCGCGCTCGATGCACACCTGCATGTCGCGCTCTTTCGCATTCGGGAATGTGCAGCCCTTGTGGCAGCCGGTGCAGGCTTCGCCCGAACCATCGGTGCGCCCGCCGAACAGCATGGGCACGGTGCATCCGTCCAGTTCGGGGATGGCGACCATGATGGTGGACTCGACGGGCAGCAGGCCGCGTTCGGAGGCGCCCCATTGCTGCATAGTCTGGAATTCGACTGGATGCGCGGCGAGGTAAGGCACGTCCAGCCGGCTGAGAATTTCCTCGGCCGCTTTCGAGTCGTTATACGCCGGGCCGCCGACGAGCGAGAAACCGGTGAGCGAGATCACTGCATCGACGGATGAAACGCCATTGCGCATGAAGAATTTTTCGATCGCCGGGCGCGAGTCAAGGCCGCTTGCGAACGCTGGGATGACGCGCAGGCCGCGCGCTTCGAGCGTGGCGATCACGCCGTCATAATGTCCGGCGTTGCCAGCCAGCACATAAGAGCGCAGAACAAGCAGACCGACAGTGCCCGCGTTGCCCGCAACGGGCAGCTTTTCGATGCGCTCGCCGATGCGGCCCGCCATGCGCGGGTGATAAACGCCAACGTCCGGATATTCGGATGGCAGCGGCGCCTTTAACGTTCCGCGCAAGGTCGCGCGCGGGCCGCTGGCGTAACGGTCGACCAGCGAGCGAACCATGTTGCCGATGTTTTCCTCGGACCCAGCCAGCCAGTATTGCAGCGTGAGGAAATAGGCGCGCACGTCCTGCGCAGCGCCGGGCACATATTTCAGTATTTTCGGAACGCGCCGCAGCATCGCCATCTGGGCCGCGCCGCCGGGCGCAACAGGCTTGCCGCCTTCTTTTGTTTTGGGCTTCAGTTTTTTCAGGAACGCCAGCGCGCCCTTCTGGCTGCCGTCCATCGTGAAGCCGCCAAGTCGTGTCTGGCGCATGATCGAGGCTTCCGACATGCAGCACACCATCGCGTCGCACTCGTTGCGGCGGGCGGCGAGCGCAGGCAGGACGGCGCGGATGTGATCGTCGACGAACATCATGGTGGTGATGATGATGTCGCCGGTTGCGATGTCGGCATTGCAGGCGGCCAGCGCCTCGGCGTCGTCGCCCCATTCGGAGGCGGCGTGAAGCTTGAGCGATAGCCCTGGAATTTCGCGTTTCAGTTTCACCATCGCGCGATCGGCCGCGCTCGCCAGATGGCTGTCCATCGTGACGATCACTACGTTCACTGGGGTCGCGTTAGCGGCTGAAATGGGCTTTAGCATCGTAAAGTATCTCGGTTGTTATTTTCGATATGCCCTTCGACTGCGCGTAACTCTCCGTGTTGCGGCGAACCTTGCCGCGCACGAAAAACGGAATTTTTTTGAGTTCGGACTCGGCGTCCGGCCCCCAGGTTGTGGTTTGGTTAAGAGCTGCGGTCGTTGCGGCCACAGGCGCGGCTTCGCCAAGGCTTTCAGCGGCTGTGGCGCTTGCCTCCGCGCTGATTTTGATAGGGGTCGAGCCGTGGCCCAGATGCGAGGCCTTCGCCCCGTCGTGGAACTCGAAATCCTCGCGGAACATACCGAGCAGATGCTCCTCCAGCCCCATCATGAGCGGGTGCACCCAGCTATCGAAAATGACGTTGGCGCCTTCGAAACCCATTTGCGGCGAGTAGCGCGCCGGGAAATCCTGCACATGCATCGGCGCGGAAATCATTGCGCAGGCGATGCCGAGGCGCTTAGAGATGTGCCGCTCCATCTGCGTGCCGAGCACCAGTTCTGGCTGCGCTTCCGCAATGGCGGCTTCGACATCGAGATAGTCGTCCGTGATGAGTGCTTCGACGCCATAAAGCTTGGCCGCCTCGCGCACGTCGCGCGCCATTTCGCGGGAATATGTCCCCAGCCCGACAACGGTGAAGCCGAATTCTTGGCTCGCGATGCGGGCGGCGGTAAGCGCATGCGTTCCGTCGCCGAAGATGAACACGCGCTTGGCGGTGAGGTATGTCGAGTCCACCGAGCGCGAATACCACGGTAACCGCGATTGCTCATGCGCCAATAGCGCGGAGGCGTCCACACCCGCGACTTTCGCCACCTCGGCGATGAAGTCTCGCGTCGCGCCGACGCCGATCGGCACGGTTTTCACCTGCGGTTGCTTGAACGTGCGCTCCAGCCACGACGCGGCCTGTCCCGCGACTTCCGGATAAAGCACGACGTTGAAATCCGCTTCGCCGAGCCGGGCAATATCGGCGGGGGTCGCGCCCATCGGCGCAGTGATGCGCACATCGACGCCGATTTGACCGAGAAGCTTTGTGATTTCCGTCACGTCGTCGCGGTGGCGGAAGCCGAGCGCGGTCGGGCCAAGGATATTACAGCTTGGGCGAACGCCTTCCACGCGAGGTGCCCGCTGCGTGCCCGGCGTTGGCGCGGATGGCCCCGCAAGCCCGCGCACGAGCTGATAAAATGTTTCCGCCGCGCCCCAGTTCTCTTTTTTCTGATAGGCGGGCAATTCCAGCGCGATGACGGGAATCGGCAGACCAAGCGCCTTGGCCAAGCCGCCCGGGTCATCCTGAATGAGTTCGGCTGTGCACGAAGCCCCGACGATCATGGCCTGCGGCTTGAAGCGCTCGTAGGCGTCACGCGCGGCAGTCTTGAACAGTTCGGCTGTATCGCCGCCAAGATCGCGGGCCTGAAAGGTGGTGTAGGTCACGGGCGGGCGCTTGTCGCGGCGCTCGATCATCGTGAAAAGCAGGTCGGCATAGGTGTCGCCCTGCGGCGCATGCAGGACGTAATGCAGGCCTTCCATGCCGGTCGCGACGCGCATGGCGCCGATATGCGGCGGGCCTTCATATGTCCATAGGGTGAGTTGCATCGCGTCAGACCTCCAGCCGTGAACGGCGGTTGAGGGGACGCGCGAAAAGTTCGGCGAGGTCGCCCGCCTGCTCGTAGCCCTGGATGGGCGTGAACAGCAGCTCGATGGCCCATTTCGTGGTGAGACCTTCGCCTTCGAGCGGGTTCGCGAGGCCGAGACCGCAAACAGTGAGATCGGGGCGCGCGGCGCGGCAACGGTCGAGCTGCTTCTCCACATCCTGGCCTTCGCTCAGGAACGTGTCAGCAGGCAGCATCTCGAATTCCTCCGCCAGATGCGCGCGGTGAAAATAGGGGCTGCCGACTTCGATCAGCCGCATGGACATCTCGCGTGAGAGGAACCGTGCAAGCGGCGCCTCAAGCTGCGAGTCGGGCAGGAAGAATATGCTTTTGCCTTCAAGTTGCGGGCGATGGCGCTTCAGGGCGGCATCGGCGCGGTCGCGACCAGGCTTTGTTGCGGCGTCAAAACGGTCGGTGTCTACACCCCAAGCGTCAGCGGCGGCTTTCAGCCATTTCGTGGTGCCTTCGGCGCCGAGAGGGAAGGGGGCGGCGAGGCGTTTTGCGCCACGGCCTTCAAGCGCTCGTGCCGTGTCGGTAAGGAACGGCTGAGCGAGGAGGTAGCGTGTGTTCGGGCCGATGGGCGGCATTTCAGTTGAGCGGCGCGGCGGCAGGAAATGCACTGGCCCGACGACAAGCTCGGCAAAAAGCCGGATAAACTGATCTTCCACCACGTCGGCGAGCACGCCTGCGACCATCAGCGCGGGTTGCTCGCTCTGCGACGCGGGCAACTCTGGGACAAGCGAGGCGAGGCAGGCGTCTTCGCCTTGTGTGAACGTGGTTTCGATGCCGCTGCCGGAGTAATTCAGCACACGCACGGATGGTGCAAAAGTGCGCGACAACCGTGTGGCGGCTTTCGACAGGTCGAGTTTGATGACTTCGGACGGGCAGGAGCCGACGAGAAACAGGAGTTTGATGTCCGGCCGCCGCTCCAGCAACCGCGCAACGACCCGGTCGAGTTCGTCCTGCGCATCTGCCATGCCCGCCAGATCGCGCTCATCGAGAATGGCGGTCGCAAAACGCGGCTCGGCGAAAATCATCACGCCCGCGGCAGATTGAATAAGGTGTGCGCAAGTGCGGGAGCCTACGACGAGGAAAAAAGCGTCCTGGATTTTCCGGTGCAGCCAAATGATGCCTGTAAGGCCGCAGAACACCTCGCGCTGGCCGCGCTCCCGTAGAATTGGCGCGTCGCCGCAACCCATCGACGGAATGGATACGGGAGCGTTCATCGCGCCATCTCCATTGCGCCGGAAACGCGCGCTTCGTCACGCCGCGCCGCGCGCAGTTTCAGTACGAACTGAACAGCGTTGATGACATAAGCTGCGTAGGCGGCCAGCGCCAGCCACATCTGTTGTTGAGTATCTCCCCAGCCAAGCAAAAGCGCTGTGAGATAGGCGGTGTGCAGCGCGATGACGATCATGCTGAACGCATCTTCCCACCAGAAAGCTGGCGCGAACAGGTAACGGCCGAACACCTGCTTCTCCCAGATCGCGCCCGTAATCATGATGGTGTACAGCGCTAACGTCTTGATGACGATGGAGATGGTCGCGGCTTGAAGGCCCTCGCCAGTCGTGAGATAACGCAGCACAAGCCAGAGGCTGACAGCGAAAATCAGGAACTGCACGGGCGCGAGAATGCCTTGCACGAGTGTCCAGACGCTGGCGTCGCGGCGCACGCGCTCTGCAGGCGTATATAAAGGCCGCCTATTTGCGCTCTGCCGTTCAATGCCAACCATACTCTCGCTCCTCACCCTAGCGTTGGAGACTGATTTAAAACTGCTTAAATGTATGTGTCAAGCTAACTTGACGTAAAGTCAGCTTTACAAACTGTTCAAGCTTGGCGTATGTTCAATTATGAGGTGGAGGCGCTTAAGCCTGTCCCCCTTCCCGAATCGATTGCCTGCCTGGTGTTGCATAAAGACGCGCTTCTTTGCAAAAAGAGGCTAGCCAGATCCGTTGCGCGAGGTGTAGTCTGATCGCCTTAATAAAAAAAGTGATCAGTCGGGAGGGTGAAACCAATGGCCAGCTTGCAGCAAGCAGGGGATCAGGTTTGTTCGGATAGTTCCAAAAGCGCTAACGCAGAAAGAAGCATGAATTCTCAAGAAAATTTCTTTGAGAAAAGAAACCTATCCGAGCAGGCAATGGCGCTTTTGCATCGCACCATCGAAACCGAGATTATCCCGCGACTGATGCTGTCGCACAAAACCCAGCCGTCCTATACGCAGAACATCCGCAGGGAGTATGCAGAGACAGAAGAGCATATCGCGCATCTGACAAAGCTTGTTCTGACGCAAGACGTTACAGCGGCATTCAATTATGTGGATTCCAAAAAGCGTTCTGGCGCGGGGCTCGATGCTTTGCTGCTCAATCTTTTGGCTCCATCTGCGCGGCGGCTTGGAGAGATGTGGGAATCAGACGTCTGTGATTTTACGGATGTGACAATCGGCCTTTCAAGGCTGCAACAAGTGCTGCGGAAATTATGCCCTCGGAGTGACAATGAGCTGGAGCCGCTCAATCATGGCAAGCGCGCCATGCTAACGTCGGCGCCGGGCGAACAGCACTCATTTGGCATTTATATGGTTGAGGAGTTTTTTCGTCGCGCCGCGTGGGACGTCTGGTGCGTTCCGCCAGCGTCTGCCGATGATCTCGTAAAAATCGTTAGCACCGAATGGTTTGCCGTCATTGGCTTTTCCGCCAATTCGGACGCCTTGCTCGACTCTTTGCGGCAATGCATTGGCGCCGTGCGCAAAGCTTCTTGCAATCCATTGATCGCCATTATGGTGGGCGGTTCTCTTTTTAGCAACAAACCCGATCTTGCGGCGTTTATTGGCGCGGACGCCATGGCCGCTGACGGCAAACAGGCAGTAATACAGGCAGAAAGTCTATTCGAAGCGACGCAGTTGCGCTGTTAGCGTGCGGCGCTCTTCGGGCGCAACGCGGTAAGGGCGATTGGATGACATTTCTATTTCTAAATAAAGCGATGAACCAGTTCAAAGCCCCGCAAGACTCGCTAGGCGACATAGATCCCCGGCTTGCCGCAACCCTTATTGCTGCGGCGTCGGATGTCGCGCTCGTGGTCGATAGCGAAGGCGTTATCCGCGATTTCTCCGTAAGTAGCGATGACCTGTCGCAGGAGGGATGGAGCGGCTGGCTTGGCAAGCCCTGGATCGAAACCGTGACGGTCGAAAGCCGGCCAAAGGTGCAGGAGCTATTGCGCGACGCCGCCGCGAATACTGCGCCACGCTGGCGTCAGGTAAATCACCCGTCGCGGCAGGGCGCGGCTGACGTGCCGATCCGTTACTCCGCCGTGAAAGTTGGCAAGGACGGGCATGTCGTCGCGGTCGGGCGTGATCTCCGGGCTGTAGCCGTGCTTCAGCAGAGGCTGGTGGAAGCCCAACAGTCGATGGAGCGCGAATATGCGCGTCTGCGCCAGGCCGAGACGCGTTACCGGCTGCTGTTCCGGGTCGCATCGGAGGCGGTGGTTATTATCGAGGCTGCAGGGAATAAAATTATAGAGGCGAACCCTGCTTCAGTGAAGCTGCTGGACAAACCGGCGGCCAAGCTGGTTGGCCGCAACTTTACCGACGAATTCGACCTCGACGGGGCTGCGGCCGTTCAAACCATGCTGACGGAAGCGCGCTCTGGCGGACACGCGGGCGGTGTGCAAGCCGGGCTTGCCGTGGGTGCGCAGGTGACTGTGTCGGCGTCTATTTTCAGGCAGGATAATGCGTCGCACTTTCTTGTGCGGCTTTCACCCGCCGGGCAGAACATGGGCGGCGCCATCAATGGAGCCGCCAAAGTCATGAAAGTCGTGGCGGCGTTGCCCGATGGCTTCGTCGTCACTGATCCGGAACGCCGCATTCTGACCACGAACGAAGCCTTTCTCGATCTGGCGCAACTCGCCTCTGAGGAACAGACGCGCGGCGAACTCATCGACCGCTGGATCGGGCGACCAGGGGTGGACGTTGGCGTTCTCGTGGCCAATTTGCGCGAGCACGGATCTGTGCGCCATTTCGCAACCGTGGTGCGGGGCGAGTATGGCGGCGTGGAAGATGTCGAAATTTCTGGCGTATCGGTGCTGGCCGCCGAGCAGCCTTGTTTCGGTTTCACCATGCGCAATGTGAGCCGCCGCCTGCCAGTGGCGCCACGCTCGGGTCGCGAGTTGCCGCGCTCGGTGGAGCAAATGACAGAGCTTGTCGGTCGTGTGCCGCTGAAAGACCTGGTGCGCGAGACGACCGATGTTATCGAAAAACTCTGCATTGAGGCGGCGCTGGAGCTTACCGGCGACAACCGCGCGTCCGCCGCAGACATGCTCGGCCTGAGTCGCCAGAGCCTTTACGCCAAGCTGCGCCGCCATGGCCTCGGCGATCTTGGGCCAGAATCCGAGAATTGAACCGCGAAAAAAGTGTAAGGCTTAGTTGACAACTCCCGCTGTCGATTTTAATCTACAGACATGGCGAACGCGATTACCATATCCCGTCCAGAGCCGTCCGCAGTTCTGGAGCTTTTGAAACCCATTACATGGTTTCCCGCGATGTGGGCATTCGGCTGCGGGGTGGTGTCCTCCGGGGTTTCTCCCATCGACAACTGGGTGGTGTTTGCGGGCGGGGTACTGCTCGCCGGGCCCATGGTGTGCGGCGCAAGCCAGGCGGTGAACGACTGGTTCGATCGCCATGTCGACGCGATCAACGAGCCGAACCGGCCCATACCGTCCGGTCGCATTCCGGGGGCTTGGGGACTTTACATCGCCATCATCTGGTCTGCGCTCTCGCTCGCCCTTGGCGCTGCGCTCGGGGTGTGGGCGTTTGCCGCCACCGTTTTTGGCCTCGCGCTCGCCTGGGCCTATAGTATGCCGCCTGTCCGCCTGAAGCAAAACGGCTGGTGGGGGAATGCGGCGTGCGGGCTATGCTACGAAGGGTTGCCCTGGTTCACGGCCGCCGCGATCATGACGGCCACGCTGCCAGACTGGCGTATTATCGCCGTGGCTGCACTCTACAGTTTCGGCGCACACGGCATCATGACGCTGAACGATTTTAAATCCATTGAGGGCGACAGCCAAATGGGTGTGAGGTCTATTCCCGTGCAACTGGGCGCGCGCAACGCGGCATGGGTCGCGTGCTTCATGATGGCGCTCCCGCAAGCTGTCGTGATCGAGTTGCTGTTTGTCTGGGGAAAGACCTGGCACGCTGGCGCCGTCGCGGTGCTGCTTCTCGCGCAAATCGCGATGATGCGGCGCTTTCTGCAATCGCCATCCGAGCGTGCGATCTGGTTCAGCGCGTTCGGCGTTCTGCTCTATGTGCTCGGTATGCTGGTAAGCGCATTCGCGCTCCGCTCGTTGATATGAGGAACGTATGACGGCCGCGCACATAGGTTGGATTGGAATTATACGGCTCGGCCTCGTGCAAACCGCCATTGGCTCGATCGTTGTGCTCACAACATCGACGCTTAACCGCGTGATGGTCGTCGAACTCGCTTTGCCCGCGATGCTGCCCGGCGCGCTGGTGGCGCTGTATTACACTGTGCAACTTCTGCGCCCGCGCCTTGGCTACGGCTCCGATATGGGCGGTCGACGCACGCCGTGGATCATTGGCGGTATGGCGGTGCTGGCACTTGGCGGCCTTAAGGCGGCTGGGGCCGTAGCGCTGATGGCGCAGAATGTTTATGCCGGTGTCGCTATGGGCATTTTCGCCTTTGTGCTTATTGGCGTCGGTGTCGGAGCATGCGGCACCACATTGCTGGCGCTGGTCGCAAAGCGCGTGGCGCCGGAACGCCGCGCCGCCGCCGCCAGCATCCTCTGGACGATGATGATCTGCGGGTTGATCCTTACTTCCAAGCTCGCCGGGAATTTCCTCGATCCGTTCTCGCTGACGCGGCTTGTGGCCGTCTCGGCGGTCGTCTCAGCAATTGCGTTCGCGGTTACGCTTGCGGCTATCTGGGGCCTGGAGGGCGACGCTTCAGCGCAAGCTCCCGTATCGGCCTCGGCAAAAACTCCATTTCGCACGGCCTTCGCGCAGGTGTGGGCCGAACCGCAGGCGCGCCAGTTCACCATGTTTGTGTTCGTGTCCATGTTCGCCTACCAGTTTCAGGAACTGGTGCTGGAGCCGTTCGCGGGCGACGTGTTCAAAATGACCGTGGGCCAGACGACATCGTTATCCGGCGTCCAACACCAGGGCACGCTGGCGGGGATGATCCTCGTGGCCATAGCAGGCGCGGCGTGGGGCGGGCGGTTTGGTTCGCTGCGCGCGTGGACAGTCGGTGGTTGCCTCGCCTCCGCGCTGGCGGTCTTGGGACTTGTTGCGGCGGCGTTATATGGCCCCGGCTTCCCGCTGCACATGGTGGTTTTTGCGCTTGGCATGGCGACGGGGTCATTTGCGATGGCGGCGATTGGCTCGATGATGGCGCTGGCGGGCGCGGGCCGGGGCTCGCGTGAGGGTACGCGCATGGGGCTTTGGGGCGCGGCGCAGGCGATCGGCTTTGGCCTCGGCGCGTTTATGGGCACAGTCACGGCGGACGCGGCGCGCGCGGCTTTTGGAGCGTCCGATCCGGCCTATGCGGCGGTGTTCGCCATCGAGGGCGCGCTATTTCTCGTTGCCGCGCATCTGGCGCTCGGGGCCGGGCAGCCAAAAAACTCACGTGTGGATGCACAAGCAGTCGCCGCCGAAAGCTTCGCGGCAGGGAGATAAGTCATGAGCGCGATGGAAACCTTTGATGTTGTGGTTGTTGGCGGCGGGCCTTCGGGCGCGACGGCGGCGGCGGATCTGGCGGGCGCGGGGCGCTCGGTGATGCTGCTCGATAAGGCCGGGCGCATCAAGCCATGCGGCGGCGCTATTCCGCCGCGCTGCATCAAGGATTTCGACATTCCCGACCATCTGATTGTCGCCAAAATTACCTCCGCACGCATGGTTTCGCCTGCTGGCCGCGAGGTGGACATGCCCATCGACGGCGGCTTTGTTGGCATGGTGGATCGCGAGAGTTTTGACGAGTGGCTGCGGGAGCGCGCAGGCCGTGAAGGCGCCGATCGCCGCGACGGCACATTCGAATTCTTTGCGCGCGATGCGGATGGCGTCGCGATCATCACCTATCAGCCCAAATCCGGAGGCGCCCCTATGAGCGTGCGCGCCCGCGCGGTGATTGGCGCGGATGGCGCGAATTCAGCGGTTGCGCGCGAGGCGGTGCCGAAAGCGGGCAAGGCGCCGTTCGTGTTCGCTTATCATGAGATCGTCAAGACGCCGCAGAACGCCGAAGCGAAATATGACCCCACTCGCTGCGACGTTTACTATCAGGGCAAGCTGTCGCCCGATTTCTACGCCTGGATTTTCCCGCACGGCGACACAGCCAGCGTCGGTATGGGCACGATGCACAAGGGTTTTTCGCTGAAAGGTTCGGTTGCCGAGTTGCGCGCGTCGGCGGGTCTCGCCGATGTAGAAACCATCCGCCGCGAAGGCGCACCGATCCCGCTCAAGCCATTAAAAAAATGGGATAACGGCCGCGATGTACTACTGTCGGGCGACGCGGCGGGCGTGGTCGCCCCGGCATCGGGCGAGGGCATCTATTATGCGATGGTCGGCGGACGGCTGGCGGCGGAATCGGTGGATAAGTATCTGACCACGGGCGATTCGCGCGCTCTAGCGCAGGCGCGCAAGCAATTCATGAAGGCGCACGGCCGCGTGTTCTTTATTCTCGGTATCATGCAGTATTTCTGGTACAGCAGCGATAAACGCCGCGAGCGTTTTGTCAACATCTGCCGCGACAAGGACGTGCAGGAACTCACCTGGCAGGCCTACATGCACAAGGAACTTGTGAAAGCCAAGCCCGCCGCACATGCGCGCATCTTTTTTAAGGACCTTGCGCACCTGTTCGGCGTTGTCCGTGCATGACCATAACACAATCACAACGCCGCAAGGCCATCTGGACAGTTGCCCACGCCGCTCGCTTTTCATTGGCGTTCTAGGCGCCACGGTGACGGACATCGGCCCGTGGTATCAATCCCTGCGCAAGCCGGACTGGCAACCGCCGGACTGGCTGTTCGGCCCCGCATGGACGGTGATTTTCGCACTTGCGGGCGTTGCGGGCTACAAGGCGTGGCTGCGCGCGCGGACACAGAGCGACCGCGAATGGATCATCATCCTGTTTGCTGCGAACAGCTTTCTCAACGTGCTTTGGAGTTTGCTTTTGTTCGCATGGAAACGCCCCAAATGGGTTGATCGAAACCGGATTCCTTTGGGCGTCTGTTATTGTCCTGATTTTCGCGCTGAAACGCTACACGACAACCGAGCTGGCTGCTTGTACCCTACGCCGCCTGGGTAACATTCGCATCCATACTGAACTGGAAGATAGTACAGCTTAACCCGGACAAGATCGCCTTAGCGATACCTCCCATTTAAGGTCGCAGTGCAAGATCTGTTCGAAAGCGGGCGCATCATCGACATCATCCTCGGCCTTGTGGCGGCCGAGGCGCTTGGACTCTGGCTTTACCGCCGGATAACCGGGCACGGCATAGCGCTGTCCAATGTTGCTTTCAATCTGGTCTCCGGATTTTGCCTCATGCTCGCCCTGCGTGGCGCTCTTGTCGACGCCTGGTGGGGCTGGATATCGCTCTGGCTGACGCTGGCGCTTGCCGCGCATGCCGCCGACCTCTTCCGCCAATGGCGCTCGTTGCGCACTAGCAATTAAAAATGTATTTATGATTAAATTGGAAGTAGAACCGAGTCATCTGCGGCAAGATGAAAAGAAATCGCGGGCCAGCCGTAAAGTTGAATAGTTTGCAACTTAGAATTTGGTCGCCCGACCGGCAAAGTCGCCGCCAGTTCGGTCAAATAACGCTTATGATAGCTGATCGAAGTTAGAAAAAGCTTATTTCCTGTAATGCATAAAGGGGCAAACTTCGTATCCGCACCGTTGTAATATCTGGACACGCCTTCTGTGACGCCCGGCCAATCCTGACTAAAAAAGTCGTCCACCAGAATAAACCCACCATTTGCTGTTAATTCTTGGGCCACAAGGATGTCGTGAAACGCGTGTTCACGAGTATGACCTCCATCTACGCTAAAAAACTTGAACAGACCGAATTGCTGGGCAATTTCGATAATTTTTACTGTTGAAATCGACAAACTGTCAGCCTGCAGAGCTGTTACCTGCATATCGGCCGCGGCCCATTTGCTTACGTTATCGAGAAAAATCTGCTTCTCGCCACGGCCGGATCTGTCGATATTTAACGACTGATCTTCGAATAAATCCACTGCCAGCGATTTTGAGTTCTTGCTCGCCAGAGCAAGCAAGGCTACGAAAAGTCTGCCGTGATGAACCCCAATTTCGCAACAGCCGCCAGTAACGGATTGTTTTTCGGCTGATATATTTAAAGCGTCCACAACTGAAAAGACGGATTTGGAAAGCCATCCCTCAATCTGGCGATAACCGCCGTTAAAGTATCGCCTGAGTTCTGCGGTCATCTATGCCTCAAAGCCATATACGAATAAAACAAAAATAATAAGTGCATACTTATGAACACGAAACTGTAGCAGTTTAAATGTCATCCAATGCTTATACCTACCTTAAGCAACCAGTGTACGTTGCAATAAACACACGTATCGCCGCGCTTTTTAAGCCCAAAGTTTTGCGTTTACAGTTTAATAGCCGAACAACACTTACACGTCTTAGGTGTCGTAGTAAACCAGCCAGCGTCGGCAACGCAAGATAAAACCGGCTTCTATCAACGCCAATTTTGCAATGTTCGCGTTTTATACGCTCCCGCATCGTTCATAACAGTAAGAACAGGGAAGGCATGTCTGCTACCACGCCAGCAACTTGATGAAATCCTTCATCGAAATGTGCTTTGAGTTATGGGCGTGTTCCTTGCATATGTTGTGCGTTGATGGAGCTCAGGGAGCTACCTCGCCAGTAGCATTCTATAATATCTTCAAGGCAGAACGCAGCGTGGTATTGCCGCCAGACATCGCACGACTCACCGCCATAAATGTCAAACGTGGTGAGGCGGAAGGGGCTTATGGCGAATAACTCCGGCAGGCGGCTCCATAACTGACCGGCTCTGCCCATTACGACTGTTAGCCGCGCCGTGCCCACCGTGGCTAGCACGTCGGCGTAGCTTTCAGCTTTTAATAATTTGACGTTCCCGGTGGCCAGCAGGTTGCGCATTTCCGTCGAGACTGCCTGGGCGTGGTGTTCGCCCGTCATGATGGCGCATACTTCGGCGGATGGTGAAATTCGTGCAATTTTCTGGGCGGCGGCAATGACGATCTGCGCATGCCATGGATCGGTTTCGCATAACAGGAACAGCAGACTATCGGCGTTTACCGAAAGTTTTGTGGCGTGAGCGCTGCGCAACTTGCCGTTCACGGCGAGACTGAGTTCGGTCTCGTCATAAAGAGGTAGCGCCGTTTTCTCATCGCCTGCCTCGACATAGGCTTTCATGCTCGTCATTTTTTTGGATAAACAAGGCGCCGCAGCATGCAGGCGCTCCATGAACGCATCAGATCCGGCAATAACGATGCTTTGCGCATCGGGGCCGAACCTTAGTAGCGCGGCCACGAGTTCATGGCCAACAAGCAAATCCTCGCCTGCAGCAACGCAGCCATCCACGGCAAACTTCGTAGTTTGTGTGGCTTGCCCCGTTATTGGCTGACTGCCAAGATCCATGGTCCGCCGCAGCGAGCCGGATTCGACGATGATTTCGGACACATGCCCTGCAATCTGGCGCTGGGAATTCTGGCTTTGGGCTGCGCCGGGATCGAACATTAACTTCACCGGCCCACTTGACGACACCGCCGCTACGAGGTGAAACCCCTTGCCGGCATTCAACGCTACAAGTGTGCGCCCTCCCTGATGGAGCGACAAATAGCCCGCCTGGTAAACGCCGCCTTTTACACTGATTGACACGGCGTCGCGAGGAAGATGAATAGTGGCGCCGCTCAGGAAGGCGCGCACTGCAACTTTATCCGCGATTGGCAATGTAAAGTTCTCGCCAAGACGAGACAGATTGAATTGGTCTACCGGCGACGGTTCCTCGCCCTGCAAAATGCGCGTATGGCGGCGTCGGCGGCCCAAGCCATGCGTTGGCATTGAGTCGTTCGTCATGAATGCCGCTAAGTCACGGCGACATATGGTTAGATGACGGCTCCATCCGTAAAAGCTCGACTTAAGCGCCGCAAAATCCAGCGACAAATCGAGCCCTGACTGGACGATAAGCCGCGCTTTATCAAATCCCATAGCCCGCCAATACCGCCGCAGAGCGGGTTGCGTCGCGGTATCGAACCACTGGCTGTCTTCCATCACAACCAGGACGCCATTCTGTTCGTGCGAAGTGGCGTCAAAAATGGTGCTGTAGTGATTAACTGACAGCCTGTCCCAGTAAAGGCTTTCGATATAACGGGAATTGACGGCAGGGCGGATGGCGAATGAATTGCTGGCTAGCTTTTGCAGCACGCTCGCGAAATCAGGTATCTCGGCGCAGAACAGTCCGTCCGCTTCTGTCAGATGGTAGCCGCGCGAACCGAAAGGCGTGGATAGCACGGGCAAACCATGGGCCATGTAATCCGGCACTTTCAGGTTTGAGCCGCCGCCTTCCACCACGGGGTTTAGCCCCACTTGAGCTCCGCGCAAAATGCGCGACTTATCGTAATCGCTGACCACTCCCGCCAGGAAAACATTATCTGGAAACGCTGCGGCTTTTAGCGAATTGCAAACGCTTCCGATAATCAGGATATCAACGCCGGGACACTCGGGAGCAACAAAGCGCGCGAGCAGCTCCGCTGCGGTGAGATTCGGGCGGTGGCCGCTGCCCAGGAACACCGCTATGAATCGCGCCGAGCCATCGAAGTTGGCCCCCATGGCATAGCCGCGACGCCCATTCAAATTTTCGGCGCTGCGCATAAGAGCTTGGGAGCAGGCCGACAGCGACGACGCCGTCCATGTTAGCGCCTCTTCATCGGATGGATCGCGCCCCAAAATAGTTCGGTACAGAGCACCGATCCCCGCCGCATCATGAGTCAAATCATTGATAAAAGCGATTCGGCTTTGCGGATGTGAAGGTTCAGGCGTGGCGTGCAGGGCAGGTCTCGAAACGCCGTTGGGGACAACCGCAACGTGGCGTGCGCCTTGTGCTTTGTACGCATCGGCGTCGCTTTGAGAACAGGCGATGACTGCGCTCGCTTGCGCTATTGCGGCTGCTTCCTGCCGTCTTACCTCACTAAGAAGCGCAGCGCGCATCGGATGGGTTTCCAGCGCTTTTGCTTTTAGCTCCGTTTCCACATTGTGCGATGAATAGATGATAGGGCGTGAAACTCCAATCCGTTCAAGCACGGGCATCATGAACGGATGCTCCAGAACGATAACGTCCGAATGCGCCGCAATTTTTTCAACGGCCGCTAAGAAAAGCGGGTTTTTGGCGACTTCCTGTGGAAGCACAATGTCGTTAACCGTCGCGTAAGCACCCTTATTTGCGGCCGTCACGGCGGCGGTTTGGCGCGCCGTCACCGGCAGCTCTATGCAGTTGATATGATCCCCCAGCCGATTGAGCTGCATGGGGCCGCGCCCGAAAGAAACCACGGTTGTAAGCGTGCGCTCCGGCGGGGAGCTATAGCACCCCGCGATGCGCGCCTGTCCGCCGTTTGAGTGTCCCGCGACAGGAAACTCGTTCATCACAAGCACCCGCTTATCGTAATGGGGCTCGTCTGGCTCGATATTTTCGAGGCGAGCGGCGATCCGATCCGCCACCCCTGCGCCAATGACGTTCCAGTCCCAGACAGTTTGCGCGGTTTGACGCCAGCCAAGGCGTGTCTCCGGCGTTGGCGGCGTCGCGCAAATTGCCGCCAGGCTCTCCGCAAACATGTCTAATGAAGCGATGTGGATGTTTGCCAGTTGAGGTGGAAAACCACGTGCGCCAACAGGCGTGGATAGCACTTCCATGCCGTGGGCGAGGTAATCCGCCATTTTCACATTTGAGCCAGAACCGCCGCCCATGGGGTTGAGACCGACATGCGTGCGCGCCATCAGAGCGCCCAGCTCCCTGTTACTAATGCGGTTGCGAAGGCAGATATTGCTGGCGCTATGAGACGAGTCGAGCGATGCGCAAACGCTGCCGACAATCGAAATTTCCACGTCCGGGCAGAGGGGGGCGAGCTTTTCGACAATGAACTTTGCCGCTTGGACGTTAGGCTGCCAATTGCTGCTCACGAATAGTGCGGTGCGAGGCGTTGTTGTTTTGAACATTTCGGCAGCGCGCGACGCAAGCCTGTCTTCAGCGCCATTGCCAGCGACATGAGTTTTGCTCGGATCAATCCCGTAAAGGATCTGGTATTTCAGGCAATCGTCCTGCGAGCAGCCAAAAACACCGTCCGCCGCCTGACAGGTAAGGTATTCGAGCTGATGCAGCATCGCGGCGGCAGCGGTAAACTCTGTTGACGCAAGAGCATTAACGGCAAGTTCAAATTCGCAATTGTGAGCGAGATAAAACAGAGGTTTGCCCGGTATATCTTTCGCCACTTGCCACGCGGCCGGATGTTGCAGGACAATAGCGTCCGCGTCCTGTGCAAGCTCCTGAACCCTCGCTTTCATCGCCACGTGAAGAGGGGAGGCGAGCGCGAAAGCATAAGCCGGCGCGCTAACGGGAAAGCTCGCCTCGCGGAAGCTCCATTGCCATTCCTCATAGTCGCGGTTTTTTGTGAAGCGGTGCTCGTGAAGGTGCTGATCGAGAATAACCGTTTCGTCGCGCGTTTTTTCATACGTGGGTGAGATGGAGTGCACCTCGAACCGCTTTGCCAGCGCGCGCAGCAAATGCAGAGAACGCTGTTCGCCTCCGCTTGTAGGGTCGTTGAACGCAGGAAAAAAATTTATGACGACCAATTTTTTGCGGGTGTCGCTCATTGTTGCTCAAAGTGTAATGTGTTGTTTTGAAATGATTTAAAGAGAGAGTTTAAACTCTCTTGTCCGACTCCAGGATCAGACGTCTGATGGACACGCTGGCTTTTGCTGTTTGCACAATGGCTCCAGCGGGAGACCACCCTGGAACTTCGGCGATACCGCTCGTCACAAGTTGGATAAGCACATCGCCGCGCCGTGATTTATCCCGTGCATTAATAGATGCGCTGGCTTTCCAGGCTTTTTGCGCCGGATTTATAAATGTTTTAACGAGGGGTACTTCCACACCGTCTACATAAAGCGTCAGATCCTCGACAAAGCGCGCGTCTGAGCACGCCGCCCCGCCGATGAAGAGTTTGATAACGTCGCCGTCCGGGAGGGGCGATCGCAAATTCGAGTATTGACCCATCCAGCGGTGAGGGCTCCACTGTTTTGGATGCTCGCTTTGGAACCAGCCTGTTCTGAATTGCGGGCCGTCGATGGAAACGTCTATATAATCTGCGCCGGTCAGTTGCGGCTGACTGTCCATGTGCGCGCCGCTAGCTTTAGGTGGAAGTTTGCGCCGGGCGACCTGCTCCAGGCGTTTAATGGTTTGCTGGAACATCTCCTCAGCGGAAAAAGCAGCGCTGGACACTTTGGCGGCTTTGCCCAGTCTTTCGCGCTCGGAAGGTGAGCAAGCAAGCTGACTCAGGGCATTTGAAAACGCATCGGCTTTTCTGGGAGACGCAAGCAGCCCATTTTTGCCAGATTGAATAATCTCGCCGATGGCGCTGGTGTCCGTGACAACACAGGGTAGTCCTTCCTCCATTGCCTCAAGGAGCGCCTGAGAGCAACCGCCCTCGAACAAAGTTGGAAGGGCAAAGATATCGCTGGCGCGCAAGATCCGCCGCACATCCGTGCGGAAGCCCGCAAATCTGATTTTATCGGCAAGGCCCTTCCTGGCAGCCTCTGTCTGCAAGGTCTCGCGCAAATCTCCATCACCGACCCAAACAAAAACCACGTCGGGCCGTTCCTGCGCCAGCCGTTCGATTGCCGGGAAAAGCTGCGCATGGCCCTTCTGCTCGGACAGTCTCGCGACCGTCGTAATCATGAGGGCGTCGGGGGGAATGTCGAGTTCGCGCCGCACGTCCGCGACAGAATCCTGAGGTTCATCGTCCGTTTGCGAAAGCAGGTATTTCAAGCCAATTGGGCCCACATGAAAGCCATCCACCGATTTGGCGGGCAGCCCCAAATGACGCTCCAGAAGTTCCGCGCTGTAACGGGAATTGGCGAACCACATTTGCCGCTTGCCAAGCTGCTCGGCAACGCCGGACGCAATGTAGGATTTATCCCAGGATGGCGGCACCAAGGCGAATTTTATAAGCGCTGGCGTACAGACATCGGAAAGCGCCAGGATGATGCCCTGTCCATGCTTTGGCCACGGGAAAGCTGCAAACACCAGATCGGGGTCGATATTGTCCAGCACGCGCTTTGTCGCTGCACGTTGTACACTGACCAGGCCGATGTCATCACGATTTACAAAAAGACATTCCAGATTGACTGTACGGAGATTGTTCAGTTCACAAAGATATCCCAGATATTCCGTCTCGTTGATGTAGGGGTAAGCAACGTAAACGTCGACATTGTAACGTTGCTGCACGATTGATGCGACAGTCAGCGCATTAAATTCGCATCCACCAAATCCGTGCGTTGGCAAAATGAATAATATTTTCATCGGAACCTAGTCGACTAATGAATCGAGGACTATTGTCCTTTCCGACAAAAAACAAAAAATTTCAACTTATTTCAATCATTTACTATTACTTATTTGGTTGTATTTTTTATAAGCAAATTGCATAAAATTATACTTTATTTTACTACATACATGCATGTAAGTTGGTGTTGTCTTGTATACAAGACGCAAAGAGGACGCTAAAGGTTTTAGGCTTGCGATGGGGGATGGAGCGGGTGAAGGGAATCGAACCCTCGTATTCAGCTTGGAAGGCTGCTGCTCTACCATTGAGCTACACCCGCGTCGCCATCACGTTATCCAATGGTTACAAAAAGTTCAAAGTTTTTCACAGCGCATCGTTATGCTTATTGACGATGCGCGGGCATCGCTCCGTTCTAAGCTCTATCAATAGGTGTTATGTGTCCGAAGAAAACGTTGAAATTAATGCATTAGCGTTTTTAAGAAAGCTTGATAGCAAGCTCGACACCGTGATTGAGCGGCTTGATGATTTGACGGCCCGGTTTGGCTCGCTGAATCAGCGAATTAGTAGCATCGAGTTGAACTTTGCTTTGGTGAGTACGGATACGGCGCGCATGGATTAGAAGCTAGATAGGATTGAGGTCCGGCTTGGGCGCATTGAAAAGCATACCGGTTTGGTTAAAGTCTGACGGCTGCTTTTTTGGCGGGCTTGCGTTGGGCACAGGGACGCGCTACATTTATCACATATACCTAAACACTAGGTGATCGAATCGGTTAAGTCGCGTAGATTTATCTTGGCGCGGCCCCGATCCTATGATACTCACCCATTTCCAAACATATAAACGAAGATTATCTCATTCATGCGGTTTACCATGGCAACTGTAATGTTGCGACCGTCAAAGGTGTGTGCGTCGGTCTTGCCGCAGTCAGCCGTAGAGGAGTGTAGCTCAATCGGCTAGAGCACCGGTCTCCAAAACCGGGGGTTGGGGGTTCGAGTCCCTCCTCTCCTGCCAGCAAGACCAGATAATTTCCTGTTTGATTGTTTTACGGCGACGTGCGGAGCAAGCCGTTTCAGGCGCTACGCTGAAATCCGCTGCGGCGGCTGGAGTAAATGGACAAGCTATGGCAAATCCTTTTGAATTTATGCAGCAGGTGCGCGCTGAAACGACAAAGGTTGTTTGGCCGACCCGCAAGGAAACAATTGTCACAACCATTATGGTGCTCATCATGGCGACCATCGCGGCGTTGTTTTTCCTCGCCGCAGATCAGGTCTTGAGTTGGGCGGTCAGCATGCTTTTGCAGATCGGCCGATAACTTGGCTCAGCACGCTCAACCTCTCAATCAGAACGCATCGATGACGAAGCGCTGGTACATCGTTCACGCCTACTCGAACTTCGAGAAAAAGGTGGCGGACGCCATCCTCGAACGGGCCAAAGATGGCGGCTTGACGCATATGTTCGAGCAAGTGCTGGTTCCGATGGAAGAAGTGATCGAAGTGCGCCGTGGACGCAAGGTCAGCACGGAGCGTCGATTCTTTCCCGGCTATGTGCTCGTGAAAATGGATATGAACAACGAGGCTTATCACCTCATCAAGAACACGCCGAAAGTGACTGGCTTTCTAGGCGCCGACAATAAGCCGACGCCCATCTCGGACGCGGAAGCCGCACGCATTCTCAATCAGGTCAAGGATGGCGTGGAGCGGCCGAAGCCGACGATTACGTTCGAGATCGGGGAGCAGGTACGGGTTGCGGACGGGCCGTTTGCATCGTTCAACGGAAGTGTCGAGGAAGTGGACGAGGTGCGCGCTCGTCTCAAGGTAGCCGTCTCGATCTTCGGGCGTCCAACGCCTGTGGAACTGGAATACGCGCAGGTCGAAAAACTAACCTGATTTATGGTCTGTGGGAGGCGACCAGGGCAGCCATAGCTCTGATAACCGCCGCACCACAACCCTTAACAACCAGTCTAACTGGGAAGGGAATTTCCAATGGCAAAGAAGATTATTGGTTACATCAAGCTGCAGGTGCCTGCAGGCAAGGCGAACCCCTCGCCCCCTATTGGCCCAGCGCTGGGTCAGCGCGGCTTGAACATTATGCAGTTCTGCAAAGATTTTAACGCCGCGACGAAAGAAATGGAGCCGGAGATGCCGGTCCCTGTGGTTATTACTTACTATCAGGACAAGTCTTTCACGATCACAATGAAGACTGCGCCTGCCTCGTTTTTCTTGAAGAAGGCCGCAAAGATCAAAAGCGGCTCCAAGGAGCCTGGCAAAGGCGCGAGCGTTGGCACTGTGACGATGGAGCAGGTGCGTGAAATTGCGCAGGCCAAGATGAAAGACTTGAACGCCAACGACATTGACCAGGCCATGAAAATCATCGCCGGTTCCGCCCGCTCGATGGGCCTTCAGGTACAGGAGTAAGAAATCATGTCAAATCCTGGAAAACGTCTGAAAGCCGCCCAAAAAGGCATCACACCCGAAAAGTTGTACGGCATCGACGACGCTGTGAAAATGGTCAAGGAGCGCGCGAAAGCAAAGTTCGATGAGACTATCGAAATCGCTATGAACCTTGGCGTCGATCCGCGTCACGCCGACCAGATGGTGCGCGGCGTATGCCAGTTACCGAATGGCACGGGTCGCACCGCGCGCGTCGCCGTGTTCGCGAAGGGCGACAAAGCCGATGCGGCGCGCAAGGCTGGCGCCGACATCGTGGGCGCCGAGGATCTGGTTGAGGAAGTCCAGAAGGGCGTCATCAACTTCGACAAATGTATCGCGACGCCTGACATGATGCCGCTCGTCGGCCGTCTCGGCAAGGTGCTTGGTCCGCGCGGATTGATGCCAAACCCGAAAGTTGGCACGGTTACGAACGATGTGGCCGAAGCTATTCGCGGCGCGAAAGGCGGTTCCGTCGAATTTCGCGTGGAGAAGGCGGGCATTCTGCATGCAGGCATCGGAAAGGCCAGCTTTACCGAAGAAGCGTTGATCCAAAACGTCAAGGCTTTCGCTGAAGCGGTTACTCGCTCAAAGCCGACTGGCGCAAAAGGCACGTATTTGAAGCGGGTCGCCTTGTCGTCGACGATGGGGCCGGGCGTGACGATTGAACCGTCAAGTTTAACAGGGTGATTGAGCGGACGTAAGCTTCACGTCAGTTTGAAGAGATTTGTGAATTCCGGGCTGTATAACAGCGGCCCGGTTAGCCGGGACCTCGAAATAGGCTCCGGCGTTTGCGCCAGAGGGTGAAACTTGGCGTAAATGGCCTGTCCAAGACTGCGGGCGCCGAGCGGAGTTACTTCCGTGAAGCTTAATAGTCGCCCACACAGACGGGAACGGAACGCTTGATATGCCTTACGTCCGTATGGCGGATCATGGTCGCGATGTCCTGGGACAGGAATGTCTGTCCGGCGCTGGGATTTCCTCTCAGTGGCGGCCTTGATCGAAACCGGCGGGATTGAGTTCGCTCAACCCCGCTCAAACTTGGAGAGACGCGGGTGGATAGAGTCCAAAAGAAAGAAGCGGTCGACGACCTCGGCCAAATCTTTACGGAATCCGGCTCTGTCGTGGTTGCACGCTACGCCGGATTAACGGTGGCGCAGTTAACCGAGCTTCGGCGGCGCATGGGCGCAGTCGGTGCGAAGTTCACGGTCATCAAAAACCGCCTCGCCAAAATTGCGCTTGAAAACTCCGAACGGGGTTCTGCGGCGGAGATGTTCTCGCAGCCAACCGGTATCGCTTATTCAAAAGACCCGGTGGCTGCGGCGAAGGTCGCTGCTCAATACGCCAAGGAAAACGAAAAGTTCGTTATCATCGGCGGACTGCTCGGCAAGACCTCTCTCAATCAGGACGCGGTGAAGGCTTTGGCCTCCATGCCGTCGATGGACGAGATGCGGGCCACACTCCTTGGCACCCTGAACGCTCCTGCATCCATGCTCGCACGCACGCTGAATGCCCCGGCCGTCGGCCTGGTCAACGTGCTGGAAGCTTATCGCAAGAAGCGAGAGGAACCGGCTGCTGAAGCCGAGGCGGAAGCCGCATAAATCAACGCAAAATTTTAGCGAACTCATCAACACATACGGAACCTGAGGTTAACAAATGTCTGCAACACTCGATAAACTTTACGAAGATCTGTCAAAACTGACAGTGCTGGAAGTCGCCGATCTGGTAAAAAAACTTGAAGAAGGCTGGGGCGTTTCCGCTGCGGCGGCAATGCCTGCTTATGGCGGACCAATGCCAGGAGCGGTTGTTGCTGCGGCGCCGGTGGAAGAACAGACTGAGTTCAATGTCATGCTTATGGATTTTGGCGCTCAGAAAATTAACGTCATTAAGGAAGTCCGCGCCATCACGGGCCTTGGTCTGAAAGAAGCCAAAGACCTCGTGGAAGCAGCTCCTAAAGCTATTAAAGAAGGCGTGAACAAAACGGAAGCGGAAGAGATCAAAAAGAAGATCGAAGCGGCCGGCGCTAAAGTTGAAATTAAGTAGTACAGCTTCCGTCATTGCGAGGCCTCAGGCCGAAGCAATCCATTCATGCCGTCAGTAAGATGGATTGCTTCGTCGCTTCATTCCTTGCAATGACGAAATTAAGCGGGTTTCGCCAGCGACCTTATACCCAAGGTCATTGCCGTAAACTGTTTAGACTTTTAACTAAAGGAGCGGACATGGGCCAGTCATTCATCGGCCGGAAGCGCGTGCGTAAGCACTTTGGCCGCATCGGTGAAGCCGCCGAAATGCCGAACCTGATCGAGGTGCAGAAGCAGTCCTACGATCAGTTTCTTATGGTTGCAGAACCAATCGGCGGGCGTCCTCAACAGGGGCTGCAAACCGTATTTAGTTCGATTTTTCCAATATCAGATTTTTCGGGCCGGGCACAACTCGAATTTGTTAGGTATGACTTTGACGCGCCCAAATACGACGTGGAGGAGTGCACGCAGCGCGGCATGACCTACGCGGCGCCCCTGCGCGTCACATTGCGCCTCATCACGTTCGACGTGAACCCCGACACCGGCGCCCGCTCCGTCAAGGACATCAAGGAACAGGATGTCTACATGGGCGACATGCCGTTCATGACAAACAACGGCACGTTCGTGATTAACGGCACCGAGCGCGTGATCGTGAGCCAGATGCACCGTTCGCCTGGCGTGTTTTTCGACCACGACCGCGGCAAAAGCCATTCTTCGGGCAAACTGCTGTTCGCCGCCCGCATTATCCCCTATCGCGGCTCGTGGCTCGATTTCGAGTTCGACGCGAAAGACCTCGTCTACGTCCGCATCGACAAGCGCCGCAAGCTGCCCGCGACCTCATTCCTTTATGCGCTCGGCTTCGACGACGAATCCATGCTGAGTGAGTTTTACGGTAAAATCGCGCTTAAGGCTGACAAGCGCGGCTGGCGCATGGCGTTCGCGCCCGACCAAATGCGCGGCATGAAGCTGACGCACGACCTTATCGACGCTAAAACCGGCGAAACGCTGCTTGAAGCTGGCCAAAAACTGCAAGCGCGGCAAGCCCGCAAATTTGCGGAAGAAGGCCTTAAAGAAATCCTTATTCCTGAGGACGCTCTCTATGGGCGCTATCTCGGTGATGACATCATCAACATGGAGACCGGCGAAATTTTCGGCGAGTCGGGCGATGAGATCGAGCAGGAGACGCTGGACAAATTCCGCGAGTACGGCATCAAGGACTTTCCGATCCTCGATATCGACCATGTGAACACCGGCGCGTTTATTCGCAACACGCTGCACATCGATAAGAACAACGACCGCGAGGAAGCGCTCCTCGACATTTACCGCGTCATGCGCCCTGGCGAACCACCGACGGTTGACGCCGCCGAATCGCTGTTCCGCGGCCTGTTCTTCGATAGCGAGCGCTACGACCTGTCGGCAGTTGGCCGCGTGAAGATGAACATCCGCCTCGACCTTGAATGCGAAGACACCGTGCGTGTGCTGCGCAAGGAAGACGTGATCTCGGTCATCAAAACCCTGGTCGATCTGCGCGACGGCAAGGGCGAAATCGACGACATCGACAACCTGGGCAACCGCCGCGTTCGTTCGGTCGGGGAGTTGATGGAAAATCAATATCGCCTCGGCCTGCTGCGCATGGAGCGCGCCATCAAGGAACGTATGTCATCGGCTGAAATCGAAACGGTGATGCCGCAGGACCTTATAAACGCCAAGCCTGCGTCGGCGGCGGTGCGCGAGTTCTTTGGCTCGTCCCAGCTTTCGCAGTTCATGGACCAGACGAACCCGTTGTCGGAAATTACGCACAAACGCCGTCTCTCGGCGCTCGGGCCTGGCGGTCTGACGCGCGAGCGTGCGGGCTTTGAGGTGCGCGACGTGCATCCGACGCATTACGGCCGCATCTGCCCGATTGAAACGCCGGAAGGTCCTAACATCGGCCTCATTAACTCGCTTGCCACGTTTGCGCGTGTGAACCAGTACGGCTTTATCGAGAGCCCATACCGGAAGGTGAAGGACGGCAAGGTAACGGAGGAGGTGATTTACCTTTCCGCGATGACGGAGTCCCGCCATCATGTGGCGCAAGCCAACGCCAAGCTCGATAAGGACGGCGCGTTCATCGAAGACCTCATTGTATGCCGCCACGCGGGCGACGTGATTTTGGTGCCGCCGTCCAAGGTGGATTTGATCGACGTGTCGCCGAAGCAGGTTGTCTCGGTCGCCGCAGCGCTGATCCCGTTCCTAGAAAATGACGACGCGAACCGCGCGTTGATGGGCTCGAACATGCAGCGCCAGGCCGTGCCGCTAATTAAGGCGGAAGCGCCGCTGGTCGGCACAGGCATGGAGAGCGTTGTCGCGCGCGACTCGGGGGCCGCCATTGGCGCTCGCCGGACTGGCGTGGTCGATCAGGTTGACGCTACCCGCATCGTTATCCGCGCGACGGAGGAGACCGACCAGGCCAAATCCGGCGTGGACATCTACAACATGCGCAAGTTCCAGCGCTCCAACCAGAACACCTGCATCAACCAGCGTCCGCTGGTGCGTGTGGGCGACCGGGTGGAGCAGGGCGACATCATCGCCGATGGCCCTTCGACCGATCTGGGCGATCTGGCGCTTGGCAAAAACGTTCTCGTCGCGTTCATGCCATGGCAGGGCTACAACTTCGAAGACTCGATCCTGATCTCCGAACGCATCGTCTCGGACGACGTGTTCACGTCCATCCATATCGAGGAGTTCGAGGTAGCAGCTCGCGACACCAAGCTCGGGCCGGAGGAAATCACGCGCGATATTCCAAACGTGTCAGAAGAAGCGCTAAAGAGCCTGGACGAAGCTGGCATCGTCTATATCGGCGCGGAAGTGCAGCCGGGCGACATTCTCGTGGGCAAAATCACGCCGAAAGGCGAAAGCCCGATGACGCCGGAGGAAAAACTCCTGCGCGCCATCTTCGGCGAGAAAGCCTCCGATGTGCGCGACACAAGCCTGCGGCTGCCTCCGGGCGTTGCCGGAACCGTGGTGGAAGTGCGCGTGTTCAACCGTCATGGCGTCGAGAAGGACGAGCGCGCCATGGCCATCGAGCGCGAGGAAATCGAACGGCTCGCGAAAGACCGCGATGACGAACTGCACATTCTTGACCGTAACGTTTACGGTCGTCTGCGCGATCTGCTTATCGGCAAGGACGTGGCGCGTGGGCCAAAAGGCTTGCGCAAAGGCGCGAAAGTCACGCCGGAAAGCCTGGACGAAGTGCCCCGCAGCCATTGGTGGGAGATCGCCCCAAAAGAAGAGTCCGATCTTTCCGACATGGAAGCGATCCGCCGCCAGTATGACGACGCGAAAAAGCGCCTCGAAGGCCGCTTTGTCGATAAAATCGACAAACTGAAGCGCGGCGATGAACTCCCCACTGGCGTCATGAAAATGGTCAAGGTGTTTGTCGCGGTGAAGCGCAAGCTGCAACCGGGCGATAAAATGGCCGGACGGCACGGCAACAAGGGCGTCATCAGCCACATCGTGCCTGTGGAAGATATGCCGTATTTGGAGGATGGCACGGCGGTTGACATTGTGCTCAATCCGCTCGGCGTGCCAAGCCGTATGAACGTTGGCCAGATTCTAGAGACGCATCTAGGCTGGGCATGCCGTGGTCTAGGCAGCCTGATCGGCAAAGCGGCGGACAAATATCGCGAAAACAACAAAATCGAACAGCTTCGCGAGACGATCGACAAAATCTACGGTGAAAACGAAACCATCGCCGGTCTGGACGACGAAGGCTTGTTGGAATTGTCGGATAACCTACGTAAAGGGGTTCCGGTGGCCACGCCTGTGTTCGATGGAGCACGCGAACCGGACATCGTGGAAATGCTGAAGGCGGCGGGGCTGGATTCGTCCGGCCAGATCACCCTCAGCGATGGCCGCACCGGAGAGCCGTTCCATCGTAAAGTCACGGTGGGATACAAATACCTGCTGAAGTTGCACCATCTGGTGGATGACAAAATCCATGCTCGTTCTATCGGGCCTTACAGCCTCGTGACCCAGCAGCCGCTAGGCGGCAAGGCGCAGTTCGGCGGACAGCGTTTCGGCGAGATGGAGGTCTGGGCGCTTGAAGCTTACGGCGCTGCATACACATTGCAGGAAATGCTAACGGTGAAATCGGACGACGTGGCGGGCCGCACCAAGGTGTACGAATCCATCGTGCGCGGCGACGATACGTTCGAGTCTGGCATCCCGGAAAGCTTCAACGTGCTCGTGAAGGAAATGCGCGCGCTGGGCCTGAACGTCGATTTGCGCCAGAACCGCCCTGGCGGCGGCACCGTTAGCGCTTCGACGCCAAGCGCCGAGTTGAAACCGCGTCAACAGCCTTTGGGCAAGCGCGCGGCAGCTGAATAAAAAATCAAGCCCGTGTGGGGTGTCCTCATACGGGCATTACCGGTTTCTAGCGTCAACCGGTTCGAATGCAGACTGACTTGGCGAATACGTATGCGGAGGCACGCGACCCGCATCCGAACTTCGCTCTGACTTTTTGACGGCTGACGAGCTGTCTGACAAGGAGCTACCTAATGAATCAAGAGATCACCAATCTCTTTGCCCCTCAAGTTCAAACCTTTGACCAGATCAAAATCTCCATCGCGAGTCCGGAGAAGATTTTGTCGTGGTCGTTCGGCGAAATAAAGAAGCCCGAGACCATTAACTACCGCACGTTCAAGCCAGAACGCGACGGCCTGTTCTGCGCGCGCATTTTCGGCCCGATCAAGGACTACGAGTGCCTGTGCGGCAAATACAAGCGGATGAAATACAAGGGCGTTATCTGCGAAAAATGCGGCGTCGAAGTCACGCTCACGAAAGTACGGCGCGAGCGCATGGGCCATATCGAGTTGGCCGCGCCCGTTGCGCACATCTGGTTCCTGAAGTCATTGCCCAGCCGCATTGGCCTGTTGCTCGACATGATGCTGAAAGACCTGGAACGCGTGCTTTATTTCGAGAACTATGTGGTTATCGAGCCGGGCCTTACGCCGCTTAAGCCGCTTCAACTTCTCAACGAGGAGGACCTGCTGAAGGCTCAGGAAGAGTATGGCGATGACAGCTTCACCGCTGGCATTGGCGCGGAGGCGATCCGCGAGCTTCTCATCAACCTCGATCTGGAGCGCATGCGCGACACGCTCCGCCAGGACATCGCCGAAGCGACGACAGAACTAAAGCCGAAAAAGCTCGGCAAGCGATTGAAGGTTGTGGAAGCGTTCATTGATTCAGGCAATAAGCCCGAGTGGATGATCCTAACCCAGGTGCCGGTCATCCCGCCAGAGCTGCGCCCGCTGGTGCCGCTCGACGGTGGCCGCTTCGCCACGTCCGATCTGAACGATCTTTACCGCCGCGTCATCAACCGCAACAACCGGCTGAAGCGGCTAGTGGAACTGCGCGCGCCGGACATCATCATCCGCAACGAAAAGCGCATGTTGCAGGAATCGGTCGATGCGCTGTTCGACAACGGCCGCCGTGGTCGCGTTATTACGGGGGCTAACAAGCGTCCGCTAAAGTCGCTTGCCGACATGCTGAAGGGCAAGCAGGGCCGTTTCCGCCAGAACCTGCTCGGCAAGCGCGTGGATTACTCCGGACGTTCGGTCATCGTGGTCGGGCCGGAGCTAAAACTGCATCAGTGCGGCCTGCCAAAGAAAATGGCGCTCGAGCTGTTCAAGCCATTCATTTACGCCAAGCTGGAAGCGTCCGGCCAGGCGACGACTGTGAAACAGGCGAAAAAGCTGGTCGAGAAGGAAAAGCCAGAGGTTTGGGATATCCTCGACGAGGTAATCCGCGAACACCCGGTGCTGCTCAACCGCGCGCCAACTCTGCACCGCCTTGGCATTCAGGCATTCGAGCCTACGCTGGTTGAGGGCAAGGCCATCCAGTTGCACCCGCTCGTTTGCTCGGCGTTTAATGCTGACTTCGACGGCGACCAGATGGCCGTGCACGTGCCGCTTTCGCTTGAAGCGCAGTTGGAAGCCCGCGTGTTGATGATGTCCACCAACAACATCCTGCATCCGGCAAACGGCGGCCCGATCATCGTGCCGAGCCAGGACATCGTGCTTGGCCTTTATTATCTGTCCATCGTGGCGGAGAACGAGCCGGGGCAAGGGATGCTTATGGGCAGCGTGTCTGAAATTCATCATGCGATGGAGGCGGGCGTGCTCACTTTGCATGCTAAAATCCGCGCGCGGTATTACGACACCGGGGCGGACGGCAAGCCGTTCCCTAAAGTTTACGAAACGACACCCGGCCGCATGCTCCTGGGCGAATTGCTACCCAAGAAAAACGGCATGACGCTCGATGTCGTAAACAAGCTGTTGACGAAAAAAGCCATCGCCAAGATGATCGACGCCGTCTACCGCGCCTGCGGTCAGAAGGAAACGGTGATTTTCTGCGACCGCATCATGACGCTCGGCTTCCACCATGCGTTCAAAGCGGGCATTTCGTTCGGCAAGGATGACATGGTTATACCCGAGACGAAGGCGAAAATCATCGCGGATACTGAGGCGGTGGTGCGCGATTACGAGCAGCAATACAACGACGGCTTCATCACGCAGGGCGAGAAGTATAACAAGGTCGTCGATACCTGGGCGAAGTGCACCGACAAGATCGCCAAGGAGATGATGGATCGTATTTCGTCCGTGAAAGTGGACGAGAAAACCGGCCGCGAGAAACCTATCAACTCGATTTACATGATGAGCCACTCGGGAGCGCGCGGTTCACCTCAGCAGATGAAGCAGCTTGCGGGCATGCGAGGCCTGATGGCTAAGCCGTCTGGTGAAATTATTGAAACGCCGATTATCTCCAACTTTAAGGAGGGGTTATCGGTTCTCGAATACTTCAACTCGACCCACGGCGCCCGCAAAGGCCTCGCCGACACGGCGCTCAAAACCGCCAACTCGGGCTATCTCACGCGGCGTTTGGTTGACGTGGCGCAGGATTGCATCGTCAATGAAACGGATTGCGGCACCGACAAAGGCATCGCGATTGCTGCCGCTATCGATGCGGGTGAGGTCATAGTATCCCTCGGCGACCGTGTGCTTGGCCGCACGGTGGCGGAAGACATCACCAATCCGTCCACGGGTGAAATCATCATCAATGCAAATCAGTTGATGGATGAAAGCCATTCGCGGATCATCGAGGAAGCGGGCGTGCAGGAAATCCGCATCCGTTCCGCGCTGACCTGCGAAACGCGCAACGGTATCTGTGCGGCCTGCTATGGCCGTGACCTTGCGCGCGGCACGCCGGTTAACATGGGAGAAGCGGTCGGCGTGATCGCGGCGCAGTCCATTGGCGAACCTGGCACGCAGCTTACAATGCGGACTTTCCATATCGGCGGCACGGCGCAGGTAGCTGACAACTCGTTCATCGAGGCAACGTTTAATGGCAAAATCCGGATCAAAAACCCGAACGCATCCAGGGACAGCCAGGGCCGTTTAGTCGCCATGGGCCGCAACATCGCCATCGTTATCGTCGATGAGGAAGGCAAGGAACGCGCGACCCATAAGGTAATCCAAGGCTCGCACATGAAGGTGGACGAGGGCGATGCGGTGAAACGCGGCCAGCGTCTGGCCGAGTGGGACCCGTATACCCGCCCTGTATTGACGGAGGTTGACGGCATTCTCGACTATGAGGACCTGGTGCCAGGCCTATCTATCAACGAGTCCGTTGAGGAAACGACCGGCATCACCAAGCGCACCATCATCGACTGGCGCGCCAACCCGAAAAGCTCGGCTTTGCGCCCGGCTTTGGTGGTGAAAGACAAAAAGGGCAAGATCGCCAAGCTGGCGCGCGGTGGTGAGGCCCGATACCTGCTCTCGGTGGACGCAATTCTCCCATCCGAGCCGGGCCTGGTGGTGAAAGCGGGCGACGTGCTAGCGCGTATTCCGCTGGAATCTGCTAAGACGCGCGACATCACGGGCGGTCTGCCGCGTGTGGCCGAACTGTTCGAGGCTCGCAAGCCTAAGGATCACGCGATCATCGCGGAGATCACCGGCATAGTGCACTTCGGGCGCGACTACAAAAACAAGCGTCGCATCTCTATCGTGCCAGAGGAGGAAGAGCTGTCGCCGGTCGAATATCTTATCCCCAAAGGCAAGCATCTCAGCGTGCAAGAAGGCGACCGTATCGAGAAGGGTGAGTTTATTCTCGATGGCCACCCCGATCCACACGACATCCTGTCGATCAAGGGCGTCGAGGAGCTTGCGGCGTATCTCGTTAACGAGGTCCAAGATGTGTACCGGCTGCAGGGCGTGACGATCAACGATAAGCACATCGAGGTGATCGTCCGGCAAATGCTGCAGAAGGTTGAGATCAGCGATGCAGGCGATACCGATCTGCTAAAAGGCGAGCAGATCGACCGGCTGGAACTGGATGAGATGAACATTAAGATCGAAGCGGCGAGAAAGCGGCCCGCAGAGGGCAAGCCCATTTTGCAGGGCATCACGAAGGCTAGCCTACAGACACGCAGCTTCATCTCGGCGGCTTCCTTTCAGGAAACCACGCGCGTTCTAACGGAAGCGGCCATTCTTGGTAAAACAGACGAACTGGAAGGCCTCAAGGAGAACGTCATTGTTGGCCGGCTCATCCCGGCGGGCACCGGCGGCACTTTGAACCGCTTGCAAAAGGTCGCCTTGCATCGCGATGAATTGATCGTCGCGGAGCGCGAAAAGATGGCTAAAAAGGCGGCGCAAGCTGAGCTTAAAGCGCTTCCTAGCTCGGAAAACGCACAAGCCGCAGAGTAACAAACGCCAAACCGCAAAAAAGCCGCCATAGCTTAGGCGGCTTTTTCTTTGCGGATTCAAACGATCATACCCTTCAGTTTTATACAATGGGCGCGTTGGCGTTACGATGTCCTTGGATTACGCTTATGTCTCCGCTACTCTATCAACATGCCGTTTTGATGCGGAATAACAAACTCAATAATGATTGCGCTTTTACTGCGTTTACAAAGGAATCGGTATTGAAAATTTTTAAGCCTTCAACATTCCTGAGTTTTATTAATAAGCAGTCGAAATTACGACGCAAAACATCATTTGCCAGGTGGCTAAGTTCGGCTTCAGGATATTAATGATGGCGTATCATAACATCGCAAAGTTTACGATTTTCAAGGCTTTAAGCCTAGCGATATTCCTCACGATGCTGATGGGCGCAAACTGGCTTATGGCTTCGGCTGGTGAACGAAAAACCAATGTAAAGTTAGCCGAGGCGGCTGTAAGCGCCACTATATTGAATAGTCCAGCGCCATTACAGGCAGCGGAATCCACGGGAGAAAACAATAAACACCCCGCGCGTTTGCAAGGGGCGGCCGTGTTCCGTATTCATCGCGATAAAAACCGCATCAAGCTGCGCGGGCCCGCTCCGACAGAAGAAGATAAAAAGATCGTGCTCGGTATGATTGAGGCCAACTTCCCGGGCTTTAAAATTCTTGATCGCACAAAGATAGACGGGCGTCACAACAACAGCGACTCGTGGCTGAGCGGCGTCAGTTTTGTGCTCCGGCAGTTGGCCCTATTACGAAGCGGTGCTGCGCAAATCGCCGAGAACCGCATAAGCCTTGCGGGCGTTGCAGAAACTGCTGAAAATTATAAGCTGGTGCAAAAGTCTTTATCAAGCGAAATGCCTAAAGGGCTACTGCTAGAAAACGGAAGTATCAAACCGCCTGATGAAGATTACACCTGGCTCGCGCAACTGCGGGAAGGCAGCGTTATCATTAGCGGGCACGTGCCTGATGAGGGGGCGAAGAAAGCCCTTTCGGAGCTTGCAGAGTTTCTTTTTCCTGAGGCAAGATTTGACAATAAAACTCAAGTTGTCATCGGTGCTCCGGATGACTGGATACAAGCTGCGCAAGTCTCGCTACGAGCGCTGCGGCTTTTGCAGTCTGGATCAGTCTCCATCACTAGCCAAGTTTTAAAGGTCGATGGTGTTCCGGCAAACGGAGAGGCAGAAAACGAGATTGAGGCGCTTAACGAACTTCTTCCCAAAGGTTTCGCCATTGAAAACGAAATTGTCGGATCCGAACGGGTTTTACTAACCCCGTTCGCCATTGATTGAAGTCAATCTAGCGCCCGCGCGCTTGAGAAAATGTAGAGCCGGGGCCGCCCTCACGAACCCCGGCCCTCGCCCCCGCTAGGCGTAAGCCAGTTCGCGCTGCCGACGGCGCTGCGCTGGCTGGTAGGCAATAGCGGCATGATGTTCGCAGTACGTCGCGCCCGAAACGGTTTTACGACCACAGAAACGGAACGCCTCGTCCTGTGGGTCGCCAATTGGCCAGCGGCACATGCAGTCGCGAAGTTTCAGCAACGTGACCCTGTCGGCCAGCAGCACCGGAAAGTCTTCGATCACTGGCACGATTGCAATAGAAGGCTGCACGTCATGTTCAGGCAAGAAAAGCGCTTTGAGAGCAACATTTCCATGCGTTCGGTACTGCACGCTCGGCGCCCTTGTGGGAAACTGCAATACCCGGGCACGCGGCCTTGCCGAACGCATCCGCGACGTTGTCGCCCTGCCCGATAACCCTAACCGATGTACTTTTCCAATCACCGCATTACGTGTGACGCCGCCAATGCGGCCGGCAATCTGACTGGCGCTTAAGCCGTCAGTCCATAATTTCTTTAGAATTTCTACCCGCTCATCTGTCCAAGACATAACCCGCCTCCTGCATCATTTCACGATTTTGCTGACGCAGATCCGGCCCTCGGCGTTTAAAAAGAGCAACGTTCACCCCATTTCCTTCCGCAAGGAAATAAGTCGATGCTCTACGCCACGGATCACAGCACGCTCGCGCGAAGGCTTCATGCCTCACATGCGGCGAAACACAACATTACAACGTCACAAACTCAACTTGGGGGAACCCGGTATAAAGAACACCTGATCTACCGGGAAACAGCGAACAATTACGCGCTGCTACACAAACGCCTTACGCGATGTTTACAATGACGCCAAGCCATGGTGGCTGACCTTCAGTTCCAGGATAATGCCATTTTGGAGACCGAATTACAAACCCGCTGGGGCTTCAGTGGCGGAATAAGTCCGACTTTCAAAAAAAGTGTGTCTTTTGCGCCAATTGACAGATTATAAGAAATCTTGGTTACCTTGTATTAAGGCTCGGTCGCGTGCGATGGCTGTGCATATAGCTTCGGGCGCACCTCTATTAAGGCTGGACTTGAATGAGCGCTGTATTGCCAACCTATAATAGAGCGAACGTGTTTTTTGAGCGCGGCGAGGGAGCGCACCTTTTTGCAACGAATGGCAGCCGCTATCTCGATTTTGCAGCAGGCGTCGCCGTTAATGTTCTCGGCCACGCACACCCTCATCTGGTGGAGGCCATTGCGGAACAGGCGAAAAAGCTCTGGCATACATCCAATCTCTATCGGGTTGCTGGGCAGGAACGCCTTGCAGAGCGGTTAACCTCGCTCACTTTCGCTGATACGGTGTTTTTCGGAAACTCAGGCGCGGAAGCGCTTGAATGCTGCATCAAGATGGCGCGCAAGCATCACAGCAATCGCGGCGCCTCGGAGCGTTACAGGGTCATTACTTTTGAAGGCGCATTCCACGGGCGCACGCTGGCCACGATCGCTGCTGGCAACCAGTACAAACATGTTGCAGGCTTCGGGCCAAAGGTCGATGGGTTCGACCAGGTTTTGCTTGGCGATCTCGAACAGGTAAAAGCCGCGATTACGCACGAGACCGCCGCTATCCTTATAGAGCCGATCCAGGGCGAGGGCGGCATCCGCCATTCCGGCTGGCCGTTCCTGCGCGCCCTGCGCGATCTGGCCGATGAAAACGGCCTGCTTCTGATATTCGATGAAGTCCAAACCGGCATGGGCCGCACCGGCAAGCTGTTCGCGCACGAATGGGCGGGCGTCATCCCGGACATCATGGGCGTCGCCAAAGGTCTGGGGGGCGGCTTTCCGATTGGCGCGTGTCTCGCGACTTTCGACGCGGCGGAAGGCATGACGGCGGGAACGCACGGCTCGACATTTGGCGGCAATCCGCTCGCCATGGCAGCGGGCAACGCCGTGCTCGACGTGGTGGCGACAACGGAGTTTCTCACCCGCGTCTGCGACGTGAGCCTGCTTCTGAAGCAGAATTTGGCCGCGCTGCAGGACAGCCGCCCCGACCTTATTGAAGAGGTGCGTGGTGAAGGGCTTATGCTGGGACTGAAATGTGCCGCGCCCGCGCCAGCCTTGCTAGACGCCTTCATGCAGAATAAGCTGCTTACAGTCGGTGCTGGTGAAAACGTTATTCGCCTGTTGCCGCCGCTAATCATCGGCGAAGATGAGATACGCGAGGCATGCGATAAAATCGCTGCTTCGTTCACATCGATTCCCGCCTCATCCCAACACTAAACTCACGTTGTTTCCGGCCATGGTGCCAAGACATTTTCTTGATCTCGATGCATTGGACGGCGACGTTCTCCAAGCCATCCTGCGCGAAGCCCACGCCATGAAGGCGGCGCGAAAGCGTGGGGACATTAGCGCCTCGCACTTGGCGAACGGACTGGTGCTCGCCATGTTGTTCGACAAGCCATCCACGCGTACCCGCGTTTCCTTCGACGTGGGCATGCGCCAGCTTGGCGGTCAAACGCTTGTGCTGAACTCGACCGAGATGCAGCTCGGGCGCGGGGAAACGGTGGCGGACACGGCGAAGGTGCTGTCGCGCTACGTGGATATCATCATGCTTCGCTCGAACGCGCATGAAAGGCTGATGGAGCTGGCGGATAACTCCACCGTGCCGGTCATCAACGGGCTGACGGACCGCTCGCACCCGTGTCAGATATTCACCGACATTATGACATTCGAAGAGCATCGCGGGCCAATCGCCGGGCGCGTCGTCGCCTGGACGGGAGATGCGAGCAATAATGTGGCGACCTCATGGATTCACGGCGCCGCCCGGTTCGGCTTTACGTTTCGTGTGGGCTGCCCTGACGAACTCCGGCCATCGGCTGAGTTGCTTGCCTGGGCGAAAGCCGAGGGCGCTATCATTGAAGTAACAGCCGATCCGCGCGAAGCTCTATCCGCCGCCGACTGTGTGGTGACAGACGTGTGGCTGTCCATGGGCCAGAACGACGAAGCGCGTCGCATGGCCATGCTCCAACCCTATCAGGTTAACGCTAATTTGATGGATGCGGCCAGGCCGGAAGCGATTTTCATGCATTGCCTGCCTGCGCATCGCGGCCGTGAGGTGACGGCGGAGGTGATGGACGGGCCGCAATCCGTTGTATTCGATGAGGCTGAAAATCGGCTGCACGGGCAGCGCGCCATCCTCGCCTGGTGTCTTGAGAAGATTTTGTGATGACAGTTGCCGACAATGGCGCTGGCGCCCTGACCTTGCCAGCAGATGACTATGTTCTGCCATTTCAGATTGAAACGGCCGGAGCGCGCGGACGGCTGATACGCGCCGACAAGACAATCGAGGCTATTCTGGAGCAACACAACTACCCTGAGCCGGTTTCCGCGCTGTTGGGGGAAGCTCTTACGTTGGCCGCGCTGCTCGGAACCGCGCTTAAAATAGAAGATGGCGGCATGATATTGCAAACCAGCTCTGACGGGCCGGTCAGCACGCTAGTGGCGCAATACAAATCGTCCGGCGACATGCGGGGCTATGCCAGCTTCGATCAGGAGGCCATTGATGCGCTCCAAAACGGCGCCGCTCGTGATTCAGCCGGGCTGCTCGGAGACGGGCATCTGGCTATGACTATCGATCCGGGCGCTGGCTTGGAGCGATATCAGGGCGTTGTGGCGCTTGAGGGCGAAACGCTTGCCGAAGCCGCCGATTTGTATTTCCGCCAGTCCGAGCAAATTCCGACTTTCCTGCGCGTCGCAGTGGCGCGGGCCTACACGGCGGGCGAAAATGGCAATGCGCCTGTCTGGGGCTGGCGTGCGGGTGGCCTGCTGGTTCAGAAACTCACCGGCGAAGGCGGCGTGAGCGACCGGGCGGACAGCGAGCAACTCGATTGGAGCGCGCCCGACGATGGCGACGAGGACTGGGTTCGCGCCCGCACGCTTGCCTCAACTGTCGAGGATCACGAGCTGCTTGATCCGGATTTGCCGCCCGAGAGGCTGCTATACCGCCTGTTTCACGAGGAGCAGGTGCGCGCCTTCCCGCCGTCGCAGGTGCAGGCCGTGTGTTCATGCTCCCGCGCCCGGATTGAGGACATCCTCAATAGCTTCGAGAAAACCGAGCTGGACGGCATGGTGGAGCAGGGCCGCATTCTCGTGAAGTGCGAGTTCTGCAACCGCCACTACGATTTCGACCCCGCCGAAGTCGGCGGCGAGAAACCGACCGAGCTTTAGGCGCTACTAAGAACTTAGTTGTTTCTTCGAACGTAAAATCACTATGTTCGGTAGTTAACCGGATAAAACATGGCTGCAATAGAGATGCTTTGTCTAATTGTATTTATCATTTAGAGTTTGTATTACGGTATATATAATTTTGCGTTAGATGTGTATTTCTATTTATCTAACGGATGGAATTTAAATATGGATAATCCATTCTCCCCTATTCAGGACATACCTCGTTTTTCAAGCAACCCTAGAAAGGACCTACCTATTGGAGCAAAACGCTTATTTTTAGGATCGTTTATTGCAGGATGGCGTATCGCTGCCATAGTTTATTTAAACGATAAGTTTATATAAACACATCGGCAGAAATAGGTTTTTCATACAAGTCGGACTTGCTGTGATAATTTGCGAATAATTAAGGTCCACGCAGCCTAAATTGCGAAGCTTGATCATGCGTCGATGCGCATGACGGGGTGGCCGGCGGCCTCCAGCGCGTTCATTACCTCGCGGGCGTGGTCGGCGTTCTTCACCTCCACCACCACATCGAGAATTGCGCCTTTCGCTGGCACGTTCAGCAGCGTCCGCCGGTGCATGACCTCCAGGATATTGGCGCCGCTCGCGCCAAGCTGCACGGCGATGGCGCCGAGCATCCCCGGCTTGTCGTCGATGACGAGGCGTAGCGAGATGATTTTATCCTGCCGCTCAAGGTCGCGGATCATGATGGAGGCGAGCACACGACTGTCGATGTTCCCGCCGCAGAGCACGAGGCCCACTTTGCGCCCCGCAAACCGCTCCGGTTGCGTCAGCAGCGCCGCCAGACCTGCCGCGCCCGCGCCCTCCGCCATGGTTTTCTGCAAACCGAGAAAAGCGCTGATCGCCCGCTCGATCGCCGTTTCATCGACAAGTATAATATCCGAAACCAGCGCTTTGACGATAGGGATGCACAGCAGCCCCGGCGCCTTCACCGCGATGCCCTCGGCCAGCGTTTGCCCCCCGCACACTGCCGCATCGCCACGCACGGCCGCGCTCATCGACGGGTAATGCGCGGACTCCACACCGAAAATCTCAATGGATGGCTTCAGTTGTTTCAATGCGATGGCGCAGCCTGCGATCATGCCGCCGCCGCCGATGGGGATAACCACGCAGTCCAGCTCTGGCTCGTCCGCTAGCATTTCCAATGCCAGCGTTCCTTGCCCGGCGATGACGCGGGCATCATCATAAGGATGCACGAGCACGAGCTGCTCCGCCTCGCTGATGCGCACCGCCGTCTCCCGCGACTCGGCCAGCGTTTCGCCCGCCAGCACCACGCGCGCGCCGTAGCCTTCCGTGTTCGCCACCTTGATGATAGGCGTGCGCTCTGGCATGACGATTGTCGCGGGCACGCCGAGCCGCTGCGCATGATAGGCGACCGCCTGCGCATGATTGCCCGCCGACATGGCGATAACGCCTTGCCTCCTCTCTTCCGCTGATAGCGAAAGCAATTTCACCAGCGCTCCGCGATCCTTGAACGACGCCGTCACCTGCAAATTCTCGTACTTCACGTAAACATCCGCGCCGGTGAGCGCGGACAGCTTCGGCGCGGGCAAGGTCGGCGTTCGCAGTATAACGCCTGGGATCAGCTTCGACGCCTCGAATACGTCACGGTAGCTAACCGCAAACTCCTGCTGACTGCCATCTTCCATCGCGCGCGCACTTTGCTCGACATTCCCCAGGCGGAGCGAAGCGCAGACCCGGGGATACAGTCTGCCTTTAGCATGTGAGACCAGAATGGATTGCCGGGTCAAGCCCGGGAATGACGAAGTGTGTAAACGTTATCGCGGAGCCAGAAGGCGGGCCGCATCGAGCGCGAAATAGGTGAGGATGCCGCTGGCGCCTGCGCGCTTGAACGCCATCAGGCTTTCGAGCATGACGCGCTCGCGGTCGAGCCAGCCGTTCTGCGCCGCCGCCATCAGCATCGCGTATTCGCCGGAGACCTGATATGCGAAGGTCGGCGCATTGAACGTATCCTTGATACGGCGCAGGATATCCAGATACGGCATGCCCGGCTTGACCATAATCATGTCCGCGCCCTCGGCGAGGTCGAGTTCGGCCTCACGTAGCGCCTCCTCGGTGTTCGCAGGGTCCATCTGGTAGGTGCGCTTGTCGCCCTTGAGCAATCCGCCCGATCCGACCGCCTCGCGGAACGGCCCATAAAACGCGGAGGCGTATTTCGCGGTGTAGGCCATAATCAGAGTGTTTTTGTGCCCCGCGTCCTCAAGCGCCTGCCGAATGGCGCCGATACGGCCGTCCATCATGTCGGACGGCGCGAGGATATCGCAGCCCGCTTCCACCTGCACGAGCGATTGGCGGATGAGCGCGTCCACGGTTTCGTCGTTGGCGATCTCGCCGTCGATCAGCAGCCCGTCATGGCCGTGGCTTGTGTATGGGTCGAGCGCCACGTCGCAAATAATGCCGATGTCCGGCACGGCGGCTTTCACGGCGCGCACGGCGCGGCAAACGAGGTTTTCAGGGTTAAAAGCCTGGTCGCCGCTCTCGTTGCGCAAAGCGGGATCGGTGTTCGGGAACAGCGCGATGGCCGGAATGCCCGCCGCCGCCGCCTGCTCCGCCGCCGCGACGGCCAGATCGACCGACAATCGCTCGACACCGGGCATCGAAGTGATGGGCTGGCGCACACTCGCGCCTTCGACCACAAACAGCGGCCAGATCAGATCGGCTGGCGTCAGCACGGTTTCGCGCACCATTGCGCGGCTCCACGCTGTTGCCCGCGTTCGCCGTAACCGCGTCGCCGGATACCCGCCCGCAGGCATATCGTGCGCGATCATAGCGCGATGGTTCGGGCGGTGTGGGGCTTTGGTGTCCATGGTGGGGATGTCCGGCTAAAAGATGATCGAAAGCATTTAGCACCTCGCAGCCCCGCGCGCAAACGCCGCAACGCCTAAAATGAGACATTTCGCCTGATGCGGCGCAGCGCTTTAAGGCGCACGCTTGAAAAACATTCATGAAATGGAAGACGCAGGGCGGGGAGTCGAAGATGCAGGGCGAGCGGCTTCGGGTTCTCATCATCGGCGGATATGGCGTTTTCGGTGGACGGCTGGCGCAGTTGCTGGCGGATGAGCCGCGCCTAACCCTTATCATCGCGGGGCGCTTCAAAGCGAAAGCACAAGCGTTTTCCGCCAGCCTATTGCGCGCCGTCCGCTCGTGGCATTTGCTGGCGGAGGGCGATGACGGGCCGCTCATCCCGTCCATGGCTATCGAGGCGATTGTGCGCCGTAGCCTTGATGGCCAGCGCCCGGCGCCGGGCGCCCGCGCCGCGACATCCGATCTGGAGCTGGAGGATTACGAGAAAAGCTTCGCCAAACGCACGATTTTTACCGGCCAGCGTGTGGATGAGTCACAAAGCGATGCCTGTCTCTATCGTCGCGTGCTTGCAGACGCCTGGGATGGATTGCCGGAGCCGATCCGCAACATGCACCAGTTGACTGGCGTCATGCAGGCGAAAGGCATGGCGAGGGTCGAGCGAGGCCATAGCGTTTTCTAGGCTCTTGTCGCCTGGTTATTCGGATTTCCCGAAGCCGGAGAGAGCGTGCCGCTGCGCGTCAGTTTCACGCCGCGTGGCAAGGCTGAGGAATGGTTGCGCAACTTCGATGGGCGCGAGATGAAAAGCGTTTTGAGCGTCGGCAAAGGCCGTTCAGACCGGCTTTTGTGCGAACGCTTCGGGCCATTGACGTTCTCGTTCGCCCTAGTCGCCGACGCGGGGCAATTGACCATGGTTTTGAAGCGCTGGAGTATTTTCGGCATGGCGGCCCCGCTCTGGCTCGCGCCGTGGAGCCATGCCTCCGAGTCGGCGGAAAATGATGCATTCAACTTCAAAATTGAAATTGGCCATTGGCTAACCGGCTTGATCGTGCGCTATCACGGCTTCCTCACAGTGATGCCGCCATCCGACGGGGCTTGAAAAGGAGATGCTTGGATGTGATTACGCGATATTTGTCGACCGTTTGTTTGATATTCCTCACCTTGCTTGCTTATCTCGCACTAGCAGGCCGCTCTGAACAGGTGAAGCAGGATGTCGAGGCCACGGCACGCGCGCTCTACGCAGGCGACATTGATAAGGTGATAAAAATGACGCATCCCCGCGTTCTTGAACTGAGTGGTGGTGAAGCCGCAATGCGCTCAGGCGTTCAACAGGCGGTTGCGAAAATGCACCAATCAGGCATGAAGATTGAGTCATTCCAGTTTCCAAAGCCGCCAGAGTTTTTTGCAGGCGGCGCTTTTGAATTTGCCGTAGTCCACACCTTGACGGTGATCTCGACGGCGAACGGTCAGCGGGCTGACAGCCTTAATTTCCAGCTTGGCGTGCGCGACAAAGGTTCAAAATTGTGGATATTCGTGGAAGGGTCGCGCCTAACCGCAGAGAGTGCGCAAAAGCTTTTCATCGGCTTCCCGGCTGACTTTAAATTTCCATCCACTTATCGCAAAAAGCTTTAAGTCCGGGTTAGCGCTTCTTGCGCCTTTGCCCGGCGGGTGTCGCTGCATTCTGACTTGTTGCGGATTTGGGCTGAGGCGCAGGCGGTGGAGCTTCCAAGCTTTCCTTGCTCGTCTTATCCTTGACGCCGTCGCAAAACGGCGTGCGGCGGGTTTGCGCATCGAGGTGAAAGTGGTTTTTGTGCGCCTCATTTGCCTCCGGCCCAAGCGTCGTGCCAAAGATCTCGCAGGCGCCCTTGTGAATGTCCTTCAAAAATCTCGCGCGCTCATCATCCAGCGGCCAATGCTCCAGCACATTGATACGCTCACCCTTCGCCGTCAGGAACTCGGATATGTCGAGGGCACCCGCATAAGCGTGGTTGCTGATGCGCTGCAACGGATCGTTATAGCGATGCCGACAGTGGTATGACGCCACGTTGGAGATGTGGATGATGTTCGCATGCAGCAACTCCTTCGCGCGCGGCTGCACCACTTTTTCAATCCATTCATTCAATGCGGCGGTCATTTTGCAGGTCATGATCGCGGCGGGCCGGATTTCCAGCGCTGGCTCCCTGGCAAAAGCCTCCACTTTAAGAGGGGCGGGAGCGCCGCATGATCCCTCTCGGATCGGCGGTAACGCTTCAAACTCGATTGGCTGGCCACTAAGCAGATTGGAGCATTCAGCCGCCGCCTCGCGAATCTGCTCGGGCGACCAGACTTCTGGCGGGGGAGGGGGGCCAAACGGCACGAGCGGTTTTTGCGGCTCCAGCTTGCCATCGCCGGGCGCTTTTGCCGCCTTGGGCGTGCTATTCGGGGCTTTGGACGGCAAGGGTGGAGGCGTCGGCACTTCCGCTTTTAGTCTTGTTGTTTTTCTTTTGAGCGGCCTCGGAGGGAGCGGCGTAGCCTTCCACCGTCGCAATCGAAGCGCACAGCGAAAACGCCAAAATGGCAACGGCTCGCAAAAAGCAGGTAGATTTGGTGGAGATCATCGGCAGGGTTTCTATGTCGAGTGATAAATGATGTCAAACGGCGGCTTGGCTTCTGCGCAAACTCAACATATAGCTCAAAAATGCGGGCGTCATAGCATTCGAGCGCAGCTTAACTCAACTTTAGCGGGATAACCAAATGGCGGCTGACGCTGACATCCTTTTTTACGAAACCGGCCGCGCTGGAGTGATGACGCTTAACCGACCCGAAACTGGCAACGCGGTAACGCCGGATCTTATCCGTGATTTGGAAATTCATCTTTTGAAATGGGCGCGTTCGCCGAAAATTTACGGGGCGCTGCTGGAGGCGCGGGGGGAAGCTTTTTGTGTGGGGCGCGATTGGCAAGCGCTTTACGAGCTTATAACGAGCGGACAAAAAGAAACAGCTTTGGGACATCTCCGGGACGAGTATCAGCACTACTGGACGTTACAAAATTTTATAAAGCCACATGTCGCGCTCATTAACGGGCCGATGACTGGGAGCGGGGCGGGCATTTGCCTCTACGGCACGCACAGGGTTGCGGGCGAGGCGTTTCAATTTTCTATGCCGGGCGTAGCCTTAGGCTTTTTCCCGGACGCTGGAGCAAGCTATTTTCTGCCGCGTCTGCCGGGACATGTCGGCTTTTACGTTGCGCTTTGCGGATACGTCTTGCGTGCCGCCGATGCTTATTTGCTGGGCATCGCTACGCACTGCATTCCCGCCCGCGAATTTGAACGAATTGAAGAAGCCCTCGCCAGCGCCGACCCTATCGATCCTTTCCTTGACAGTCTGCATCGCCAGCCGGGAGAAAGTGAACTGGCGGCTAGGCAACCGGTTATCGACCATTGCTTCAGCGCAGCGAGCGTCGAGGAGATTCTCAGCCGCCTGGACGCGGTTTCCGATGCAGACGCCGGATGGGCGCAGGAAACGGCTGCAAGTCTCAGGCGGGCCTCGCCAGTTAGCTTGAAAGTGACCTTGCGGTTGCTGCGCGAAAGACCATCGTCGCTGAAGGCTGCGCTGGAAACCGAATTCCGCGTTGCATCGCATTTTTATAACAACCCCGATTTCATCAAGGGGCTTCTTGCAGACCTCTGCGGAAACGAGCTGGAGCATTCGTGGAGTTCGGGTTCGATCCAAAACGTTTCAAGCGTAGTGACTGCGACTTATTTTGCACCGCTTCCAGGGGCGGAAATCGATTTAAAGAGCCATTGGACGTTAATTGAATAGTTTTCGCTGCTGTTATTTAATAAAATTTTTCTCGATATTCAAAGATGGTGTTAGAAAGTGAGTAAATTTCTTACGACACGTGTGTATAGAAATTAAATTATGTTTTTATACTTTTTATTATTCCAAATAATTGATCCTGACCGCTTTTAAAGCGCAATCGCTGTTTTCCCGAGATACAAAGGTAATCTCCTCTTTGCGAATCGCCTCGGCTGACAAGCTGTTGATAACTGCGGGGCCTAAGCCTTATTTCACATTCGCGGGCAAAGCTTTGGCGAATTACTGGTCTGTTTATGCAACTATAAATTGCAAACAGCGCTTTTTTTTCCACTTATCTTAAATGCTCATTAGCCAATAATGACCTAAGGTGGTATTAAATAAAAAAAGCAACCTTAAGAGGTATGAATGAGTATCGCCCTAGACTACCAACGGGTCGATGCGAATGCGGACGAACAAGCCCTCAAAGCACAATATCTGTCCGCTATACGCATGATCGAGCGCGTCCACCGCCTGCTTCTCGACGTCATCAAGGATGAATTCGAGCGCATTGGCCGAACAGATGTTAACAGCATCCAAGCCTTGCTCTTGTTTCACATTGGCGATGCGGAGCTGACCGCAGGCGAACTGCGAACACGTGGCTATTATCTCGGCTCAAACGTTTCGTACAACCTGAAAAAGCTGGTGCATAGCGGTTACATAAACCATAAACGGTCGCCCACGGATAAACGCTCTGTTCGTGTGCATCTCACGCCAAAAGGAAAAGATGTATCGCTTCTCGTTAACCGGCTTTTCGAGCGCCAGCTCACAATGATTGAAAAGGTTGGCGGTGTCTCTGTCGCGGATTTCCGCATCTTCAACCAGATCGTTCAGCGCTTGGAGCGGTTTTGGGGCGATCAAATTCGCTACCGTCTCTAATACTGGCGTGCGCTGAAGCCATTCAGTCACAGCGCACGTCTAATCGGTTTTAAAAGGCGACCCTAACCGCTAGTAACGCAAACTTTAATGGTTTGCTTACCTGCGTAGCAGCATCTTTGCTCGATTGATCCTTTACGTGCATATCGCAAAAGGACATATTTTAGCTACGTAAATCGGTAATCTGATAAGTGGTCATGATTTGATGCGCGTATCGGGTGTCGCGCGGGCGGCGACGGGGGATTGGAGTGGGGCGAATGCTGATTGACTATTTTCGACGAGTTCTCAAAATTGCAGGCTTTTCTCTGTCAATGACGATTTCCGCAACGGTCATTTTCACAAGCGCTGTGGCGCAAGACGTATCAAGCATCGACAACTGGCTCAAGTTTGACGACAAAAACAGCGGAAGCTGGGAGCAACCCTTCGACCGCTCGTTCGTGCAGCAGTGGGAATCGCAGCCGCAGAAAGGCTTTCCCACACTCTCGCGCGATAACATAGAACCCATGAAAGCCGCCATTAAACGCTATGCCGAAATCGTAGCAAGTGGAGGATGGGAGCGCATCCCCCTCGTCGAAATGCGCGTTGGAACCACTGACCCGGCTGTCGGCGCATTACGGCGCCGTCTTGAGATCGAAGGCGACATGCGTCAGTCCGGCGGTGATCGCCAAACCTTCGATTATTATGTCGAGAAAGCGGTAAAGCGCGCTCAGGAGCGCCATGGTATCGCCCCAACGGGTTTCGTTGATAAAAATACGCTGGCCGCCTTTAACATTCCTGCAAGTGCGAAACTCCGTCAGCTTCGGGCCAACCTGGTTCGCATTAGCAGTATGTCTGGCGCAACTGCCCAGGGCAAATATGTGGTCGTGAACATCCCCGCAGCCCAGATTGAGGCAGTGCAGAATAACCAGGTCGTTTCGCGTCACTCAGGCGTGGTCGGCAAGGTCGATAGGCAAACCCCGATTTTACAGTCCGCCATCCACGAGTTGAATTTCAACAAGGAATGGTTTGTCCCGCCTACGGTGCTGCGCGAAGACCTGCTTCCTAAAGGTCGCGACCTGGCCGGTAAGGGTAAAAATGTACTCGAGCAGTACGGCATTGACGCCTACGCGAACTATGACGCTTACAAGCGCGGACAGAAAATCGATCCTCGTAGCATTGACTTCGGATCCCAGGCTGCAATGGGTTACACCTATGTGCAGAATTCCGGAGAGGAAAATCCGCTCGGCTTTGTGAAAATCAATTTTAACAATTCGCATGCGGTTTACATGCATGACACTCCCGCCAAAAGCATTTTCGCACGTAACTTCCGCGCTGAAAGCTCCGGTTGCGTGAGGGTTCAGAACATCCCTCAACTTGCTGCATGGCTTCTAGAGGATGCGGGTTGGAACGTTGCTCAGGTCCTGCGAATGAAACAGACCGGCGAAAAGCTGAATGTGGCTTTGAAAAAGCGCGTGCCCTTATACTTCGCATATGTAACAGCTTGGGCGACACCGGATAATATGGTTCACTTCCGCCGCGATCTGTATCGCCGCGATGGCGTTGGCCTGACAGCGTCGGCTAACTAAAACCGAAGCCTCTTACAAAAAAATAAAGTCGGAAAATCCGGCTTTATTTTTCATGAATTAATTAGATTTCACGCCCTGCACTTTCCACGTTCCGGGAGAGTTTCCCGAATATCACGGTGGATATTGAAGCGGGCGACCGAGCTGTGTACGCTCTCAAAATCTGGACACAACTCAAGGCGCTTCGTGCCACTCATCACACGATAAGCGCCCTATCAAGAGGCATACCCGAATGACGCTGACATCCGCCGCGACCCATCTCCATGCCGACAACAGCTTTTTCACGGCCAGCCTCGCCGAGAGCGACGCCGAGCTTTCATCTGCGGTTTTAAAGGAATTCGATAGGCAGCAGCACGAGATCGAACTGATAGCATCGGAAAACATCGTGTCGCGCGCGGTACTCGAAGCCGCCGGATCGGTACTCACCAACAAATATGCGGAAGGCTATTCGGGAAAGCGGTATTACGGCGGCTGCCAGTATGTTGACATCGCCGAAGACCTCGCCATCGACCGCGCGAAACGCCTGTTCAACTGCGGCTTCGCCAACGTGCAGCCGCATTCGGGCAGCCAGGCCAACCAGGGCGTGTTCCTCGCGCTCATCAAGCCGGGCGACACCATTCTCGGTATGAGCCTCGCCGCTGGTGGCCATCTTACCCACGGAGCGGCGCCCAACCAATCCGGCAAATGGTTCAACGCGGTGCAGTACGGCGTGACGCAGCACGATACCCTCATCGACTTCGACGAAGTCGAGCGCCTCGCCATCGAGCACCAGCCGAAAATGATTATCGCGGGCGGCTCGGCCTATCCCCGCACAATCGATTTCGCCCGCTTTCGCGCCATCGCCGATAAGGTCGGCGCCTATTTTCTCGTCGACATGGCCCATTTCGCCGGGCTGGTCGCCGCCGGGATTTACCCGAGCCCGTTGCCACATGCGCACATTGTCACCACAACCACTCACAAAACCCTGCGCGGCCCGCGCTCCGGCCTTATCCTCACCAACGACGAGGAGATCGCAAAAAAGGTGAACTCGGCGATTTTCCCGGGTCTGCAGGGTGGGCCGCTGATGCACGTGGTCGCGGCGAAGGCGGTGGCGTTCGGCGAGGCTCTGCGTCCATCGTTCAAGCTTTACGCGCAAAATGTCGTGGCAAACGCCAAAGCCATGGGCGAAGCCGTTATGTCCGCTGGCTATGGCTTGGTAACCGGCGGCACGGATACGCATCTCATCCTCGTCGATCTGCGTCCCAAGGGGCTAACTGGCAAGGCCGCTGAGGCCGCCCTTGGCCGCGCCAACATCACCTGCAACAAAAACGCCATTCCGTTCGATCCGCAAAAGCCGTTCATCACATCCGGCATCCGGTTAGGATCGCCTGCCGGCACCACACGCGGCTTCAATCAGGCGGATTTCCACTCCATCGGGCAAATGATCGCCGAGGTGCTTGACGGCGTTGTCTCAAACGGGGACAAAGGAAATGGATCGGTCGAAGCGAAAGTGAAGCGCCAGGCCATCGAACTCTGCGAGCGGTATCCGATCTACGCCGCTCACTAACTCTCCCACATTGCGAGCCGCGCGAACTGGCGGCTTGCTCCAACCAAAGGCGACATCATGTTGTGTCCCTATTGCGGGGCGCAAAACACGCAGGTGAAGGATTCGCGGCCATCCGAGGATCATAGAGCCATCCGCCGTCGGCGCGTTTGCACGGCCTGCGGCGGCCGGTTCACCACATTCGAGCGTGTCCAGTTGCGCGAACTGATTGTTATCAAGCGTAACGGGCGGCGCGCGGCGTTTGACCGCGAGAAGCTTACAAAATCGATCCAGATCGCGCTGCGCAAGCGCCCAGTCGATCCTGACCGGATCGAATGGCTGGTCAGTGGTATCGTGAGGCGCCTGGAAAACGCCAGTGACGGCGAGGTGACGTCTCTCGAAGTGGGCACGCTTGTCATGGAAGGCTTGCGCGGACTGGACGACGTGGCCTATGTGCGGTACGCATCCGTCTACAAAAATTTCCGCGAGGCAAGCGACTTCCAGACGGTTCTCGGCGAATTGTCGAGCGAGGGAGGAAGCCTCGACCGAGGTCACGCCACGGATGAGTTATCTTAAACAAATTCGTTATCCGGCCATAGCCTATGAAGCCTCTTCTGTGAACAGCCACGAAAACAATTTTGCCTGCCTTGCGCTATCACTAGCAAGATCGGGACTGGGTCAAACGTGGCCAAATCCTTCCGTTGGCGCGGTGCTGGTCTCGGCGGATGGTAAGTGCATCGTCGGTTGCGGGGTCACCAGACCAGGCGGACGCCCGCATGCAGAAACTGAGGCGCTCAACCAGGCTGGTTTCGCCGCAAAAGGCACAACGTTGTATGTGACGCTCGAACCTTGCGCCCATCATGGCATGACGCCGCCGTGCACTGAGGCGATTCTCAAGGCGGGGGTAGCCGAGGTCGTTTACGGCATTGTAGATCCCGACCCTCGAGTCGCCGGACAGGGCTTGTCGCTGCTTGAGATGAACGGCGTTCGTGTGCGGCAGGGCGATTTCGCGGAATACGCGCGCTGGCTTACGCTCGGCCACAGCCTGCGCATTACGGAGCGACGGCCTTTTGTACAGGTGAAACTCGCAGTCGGGGCCGACGGAAGGGTTCCGGTGGGTAATGGCGCTCCCGTTTGGGTGACGTGCGAGGAATCGCGCGCCTATGCCCACCTGCTGCGGGCGCAAGCCGATGCGATTGCAGTTGGGAGCGGCACACTGGCGGCGGATAACCCACAACTTACATGCCGTTTGCCGGGTTTGTTTGCTAGGTCCCCCATTCGCGTCGTGTTTAGCGCGAAAGCGGATTGTCCGCCCTCCTTAAGGCTGTTTGAGGACATAGAAAGCGTGCCTTTATGGGTTGTGACATCGGACAGGGCGGATAAAGCGGCTATCGCGGAGCTAAAGCGCGCTGGAGCCAACGTGATCCAGACGCCGCTCGATAGTGGGCGCATCGCCATCGAACCGGCGCTGGAGGCTCTGGCGGCGCTGGGGATCACCAGATTGTTCGTCGAGGGTGGCCCATTGCTTGCGGGCGCCTTTCTGGATGCGGGTATGGCGGATGAAGTTCTGATTTTCCGCGCCGCCAAGGTCGCCGGACGGGGCGGTTTGCCACCATTTGGTGACCAGGGCCTCGAAAAGCTCGATATGCTGACAGGCTTTCAGCAAATGGATGTCCGGCGCATTGCCTGCGACAGCGTGCATACGTACAGGCGAAGCGAGAAGGCTTGAGCAAAACAGCGCACTGGCTATCTCTAATGGTAACATCAAATAGGCCAATATGTTCACAGGCATCATCACAGGGCTCGGGACGGTCGAGGCCGAAAGCGCAGGCCGTTTTTCGATTCGAAGCAATTATCCCGCAGCGTCCATTGCGATCGGCGCCTCTATCGCCTGCGACGGCTGCTGCCTGACCGCCACAACGGTTATGCCGGACGGGCCGGGCAGCATTTTTACAGTCGATGTGTCGGACGAAACGCTACGCCGCACGACGCTGGGCAGTTGGAACTCCGGCACCCGAGTTAATCTGGAGCGCTCGCTAATGCTGGGGCAGGAGATGGGCGGCCACATGGTGGCGGGACATGTGGATGGCCTTGCGCAGATCATATCCATTACTCCGGAGGGTTTTTCGCGGCGGTTCGAGATCGAGGCGCCAGCGGCTTTGGCCCGCTTCATTGCGCCAAAAGGCTCGGTTGCGCTGGACGGCACATCGCTCACCGTTAACGAGGTGGACAGCGCCTGCTTTACGGTCAATCTCATCCCCCATTCGCTGGCTGTCACCATATGGGGGCAAAAGCGCGCAGGCGACAGGCTTAATCTGGAAGTGGATTTGATAGCGCGTTATGTGGCAAGACTGATGGATGCGCGATAACGCGCGGATGCTCGGATCATGTGATGACAATTGCCGCCAAACGCGAACAATTCGGCCAGCTCTCGCCCATCGAGGATATTATTGAGGACGCCCGCAACGGGCGAATGTTCATTCTGGTGGATGCCGAAGATCGCGAGAATGAGGGCGATCTGGTGATCCCCGCGCAAATGGCGACGCCGGACTCGATCAACTTCATGGCCAAGCACGGGCGCGGACTTATTTGCCTAGCCATCACGCAAGATCGTGCGGAAACGCTAAAGCTGGAACTTATGGCGCGCTCGAACCAGACGCGGCATACAACGGCGTTCACGGTATCAATCGAGGCGCGCGAGGGGGTCACAACGGGCATCTCGGCCCATGATCGCGCTCGCACCATCACCGTCGCCATTGACCCGGAGAAGGACGCCCGCGACATCGTTTCGCCAGGCCACGTGTTTCCTCTGGTCGCCCGTGATGGCGGCGTGCTGATGCGCGCCGGGCATACGGAGGCGGCGGTCGATATCGCGCGTCTGGCTGGAGTGGCTCCTGCGGGGGTCATCTGCGAGATCATGAACGATGACGGCGCCATGGCGCGGCTGCCCGATCTCTTGCCTTTTGCTCAATTCCATGGCCTGAAAATCGGCGCCATCGCCGACCTCATCGCCTATAGGCGTAAATATGACAGCCTTATCCGGCTGGTCGAACAGACGGCGATCGATAGTCCCTATGGCGGCGCTTTTGATTTGAAGGTCTACGTCAACAGCATGGATGGGTGCGAGCATATCGCTTTGGTCAAAGGCGACATATCCGGGCCAGAACCCGTGCTTGTGCGTGTTCACGCCGTGAATGTGCTGGAGGATATTCTCGGCGCAGGTCGCAAGGGTGGCCGCCGCTCGCTGGTCGAGCGCGCCATGCGAACCGTTGCCAAGGAAGGTCGCGGCGTTATGGTGCTTATCCGCGATGTGAAAGCCGCGTCGGTCACATCCACGCTGCATGACGAAACGGGTGTGCCGAGCAGCGGGCGGCTGGTCGATTATGGCATCGGCGCACAAATCCTACTCGATCTCGGCGTCCGCAACATGACGCTGCTCTCGAACTCGCCCATGCCAAGGGTTGTTGGTCTGGATGGGTTTGGACTGTCCATTGCTGGTCGGCGGTCAATCGAATGACCGCTCTCAAATCTGGTCAACCGGGCGTTCTTGTCGTCCTGTCGCGTTATCACGAAGAAATTGCTTCGGAACTCTTAAAAGGCGCCGCTGCTTCGCTTGAAGCGGCTGGCATGGAGTACGACCTCATAGAGGCGCCTGGCGCTCTGGAAATCCCACCCGTAATCGCTATGGCCATCGAGGCTAAACGTTTCACGAAATGGACGACGGAAGGGCGTTATCGCGGCGCCATTGCGCTTGGTTGTGTTATTCGTGGCGAGACCACGCACTATGATATCGTGGCAGGTGAATCCGCCCGGGCGCTTATGGATTTGAGCGTGCGGCATTCCCTGCCCATCGGCAATGGCATCTTGACGGTTGAGAATGAAGAGCAGGCGCTTGAGCGTGCCAGCGTAGATAAACTCGACAAGGGCGGCGATGCGGCCAAGGCCTGCATCGCGCTCATTAAGCTTCGCAACGATCTTTCGCGTAACGACTAATTTATTGGAAATACATGTCAGAGTTAGAGACGCCGCCGCTCGTCGTTACGCGTTATACAGCCAGGCTTGCGGCTGTGCAGGCGCTTTATCAGATGGATCTGGTGCAGACCGGCGTCAAAACCGTCATTGGCGAGTTTGCCGAGCACCGCTTCGGCCATGAGGTTGACGGGCAGCATTACTCGGAGGCCGATCAGGCGTTTTTCGAGGATTTGCTGAACGGCGTCGTACGCGAGCAGGTGGGCGTGGACGAAACGGTTACGGCGCATCTGGCCGAAGGGTGGAAACTGTCGCGGCTGGACAGTATCTTGCGCGCTGTGCTTCGCGCCGGGGTTTATGAACTCATGCATCGGCCTGACGTGCCGGTGAAGGTTGTCATCAACGAATATCTAGACGTGGCGAACGCCTTTTTTGATGGCGGCGACGAGCCGAGCGTGGTTAACGGCGTGCTCGACAAGGTAGCGCGGCACGCGAGGGCGCGCGAGATGGGCAAGGGCGATGGTGGCAAAAGCGCCTGAATGGGGCGAACAGACCATCGGCGAGATCGAGATGATCGCAGAGTATTTCGCGCCGCTTGCCGCCAATATGCCAGGCAGTCTGGGGCTTAAGGACGACGCGGCTTACCTTACCGACTATGGCAATCGCCTCATTGTCACGATGGACGCCCTTGTCGCGGGCGTGCATTTTTTTCCCGACGATGCGCCTGAAGACATCGCGTGGAAGGCGCTGGCGGTTAATGTTTCCGATCTGGCGGCGAAGGGTGCCCGCCCGCTATCCTATACCATGGCGCTCGCTCTGCCGGGCAAGCCCAAGCGCGACTGGATTTCCGATTTCGCACTCGGGCTGGAGAAAGCGCAGAACACGTTCCGCATCGGCCTTCTCGGCGGCGACACGACCGCCACGCCCGGCCCGCTCACCATCGTCATCACCGCATTCGGGCGGGCATCGGACGAACGGCCCATGATTTGCCGCGACGGCGCACGACCCGGCCATGGAATTTATGTCAGCGGCACGATTGGCGATGCAGCGCTGGGGCTGAAACTCCGGCGCGGCGACGCGGACGCTTTGTTCTGGACGCTGGACGCCGCGGGCCGGGAGCAGCTTTTGAAGTGCTACCTGCGGCCGACTCCAAGGATTGCGCTTGCCGAGGTCGTGCTGAACCACGCCGCCGCCTCGATGGACGTCTCCGACGGCCTTATCATTGATCTCACGCGCCTCTGCTACGCGAGCGGCTGCGGCGCGCGCATCGAGGCCGCCTCAATCCCGATGTCCACGCCAGCGCTCGCCGTGATCGCCTCGAACGCCGATATGTTCATTTCCGCCATTACAGGCGGCGACGACTATGAAATCCTTTGCAGCGTCGAACCCGACAATGAGGCGGATTTCAAGCATTACGCGGCGCAAGCCGGGGTGAGGCTCACAAAAATCGGCGTCATCACCGCGGAAATCGGCGTCGAAGTGATCGGGCGAGACGACGCGCATATGATTATTGAAAAGCGCGGCTATGAACACTTTGGTTAACGCGCGCCGCGTTAACTTTCCTAACTCCTTGCTTAACTTACACCCAAACGCTTATTGCGTGGGCGCAGCATTTTTTTTATGGTCACGCACATGGCTTTATAGCCTTGGGGGGAAATAAACGGGCGGCAGCCGCGCAATGCGGCGTAAAGCCGATAAGTCCGCTGCCCGATATCAAAACAATAAGGACGGAACGTCATGGAATTGGACACGATTGTTTGGGCCATCATCGGCTGCGGGGGGCTTGCGCTCCTTTATAGCGTCTGGGCGGGGAGGTCGGTGCTGGCGGCCAGCCAGGGCAACAAGCGGATGATCGAAATCGCCACCGCCATTCAGGAAGGCGCGACCGCCTATCTGACGCGGCAGTACACGACCATTGCGGGCGTTGGCGCGGTGATTTTCGTGGTGTTGGTGTTTCTGCTGTCGATTCAGGTGGCGATCGGCTTCCTCATCGGCGCGGTGCTGTCCGCCGCAGCCGGGTTTATCGGCATGCTCGTGTCGGTACGCGCCAACGTGCGCACGGCGCAGGCGTCCAGCCGTTCCCTGAGCGCGGGCCTCGACATGGCGTTCAAGGCGGGCGCGATCACGGGCATGCTCGTTGCAGGGCTCGCATTGCTTGGCGTCACCATTTATTACGCCGTGCTGACCAGCGTTTTCGGCTACTCCCCGTCCGATCGCATCGTGATTGACGCTCTTGTGGCGCTTGGTTTCGGCGCATCGCTCATTTCGATTTTCGCCCGACTCGGAGGCGGCATTTTCACCAAAGGCGCGGACGTGGGCGGCGATCTGGTGGGCAAAGTTGAAGCCGGTATCCCTGAGGACGACCCTCGCAACCCGGCGACCATCGCGGATAACGTTGGCGACAACGTCGGCGACTGCGCTGGCATGGCGGCGGATTTGTTTGAGACTTATGCCGTGACCCTGGTTGCGACCATGGTTCTCTCCACCATTTATTTCGCCGCAAATCCGATCCTGCCCTACGCGATGCTGTATCCGCTCGCCATAGGCGCGGTGTGCATTTTAACCTCTATCGCGGGCACGTTCTTTGTCCGCCTCGGCGCCAACCAGTCGATCATGGGTGCGCTGTATAAAGGCTTGTTCGCTACCGGCGTTCTATCGCTCGGCGCGCTGTGGCCGGTTACTGACGGCCTGATTGGCATGAACACAACGCTCACAGCCACGGGCGTTACATTCACGGGCATGAGCTTATTCTATTGCGGTATTGTTGGCCTGGTCGTTACAGGCCTGATTATTGTGGTGACGGAATACTACACCGGCACGGATTACCATCCCGTGCGTTCCATCGCGGCGGCGTCAAAAACTGGCCATGGCACCAACGTTATCCAGGGCTTGGCCATCTCGATGCAGGCAACTGCGGCACCTGCGATCATTATCGTGGCTGGCATTCTGGTGACGTATAATCTGGCGGGCCTCTACGGCATCGCCATCGCCACAACGACAATGCTGGCGCTGGCCGGCATGATCGTGGCGCTGGACGCTTTCGGGCCAGTCACCGACAATGCGGGCGGCATCGCGGAAATGGCGAAGTTGCCCGACTCGGTGCGCAAAACGACGGATGCGCTCGACGCGGTTGGCAACACGACAAAGGCTGTCACCAAGGGTTACGCCATCGGTTCGGCTGGCCTCGGAGCGCTGGTACTGTTCGCGGCATATGGCGAGGATCTGAAATACTTCATAGGCAAGGCCAACGCGGCCGGATCCGCTGAATATCAGTATTTTAAGGACGTTGTCGTCGATTTCTCGCTGTCTAATCCTTATGTGGTCGTCGGTCTGTTCCTCGGAGGTTTGCTGCCATATCTATTTGCCTCCATGGGCATGACGGCGGTGGGTCGCGCGGCGGGCGCCATCGTCGAGGAAGTGCGCCGCCAGTTTCGCGAAAACCCCGGCATTATGACCGGTAAGACGAAGCCCGATTATGGCCGCGCAGTCGACCTGCTCACTAAAGCGGCGATCAAGGAAATGATCGTTCCATCGCTTTTGCCGGTGCTGTCGCCGGTGGTATTCTATTTTGCGATTTACTTCATTGCGGGCGGCGGCGTTGCAGGCAAATCTGCGGCGTTCTCGGCGGTGGGGGCAATGCTGCTGGGTGTCATCGTGACGGGACTATTTGTCGCCATTTCCATGACATCGGGCGGCGGCGCTTGGGATAATGCTAAAAAGTACATCGAAGAAGGCCATTACGGCGGCAAAGGCTCAGAAGCTCATAAGGCCGCTGTTACCGGCGACACTGTAGGCGACCCTTACAAGGACACGGCCGGCCCAGCGGTCAACCCGATGATCAAGATCACCAACATCGTGGCCCTGTTGCTGCTGGCGGTGCTGGCGCATTGAACCAGCTTTCTTCAAAACGAGCGGCGCTGAAACCGAAAAATCAGCGCCGCGTATTCAGTTAGTAGCCTCCCCCTCCGCCGCCGCCGCTGGTTCCGCCAGGACCGGGAACTGTTGGCTGGGCCTTGCCGATGTTGCGGAAGATAGATTTAATCAGACCTTCCTCGCCGCCATAGGATGGCGTCTGGCGAGTCACGAAATCGACGACCTTGCCGTCCTGCAGGCCATAGTTTGCGACGCGCTGCACGCTGTCTTTTTTGTCGAAATAAACAGCGACAACTTGCCGGTCGGTTATTTTCGGCTTCATGAACGCCATGGATTTTTTCGTGGTTGTGGAAATATAGTAGTACACGTCATCGCCTGAGGTCGCCTTCGTATCGGGAGTGCCAAGCGCCAATGCAACCTGATCCTTGCTCATGCCCAGCTTTACCTGCTGAAGGTCTTCCTCGCCAAACACATGCCCATGTTTCACGACCGCGCCGCCGCACGCCGCTGCTCCTGCCGCGATGGCGGTTACGAACATCGCCTGGACTAGTTTTTTGCCGGCCGAAGTTACGAAATGCCTGTGCGCGATTTTCATGTTTGGTTTACCATTTTGTTCATTTGAATATTGAGTTGACATGACGCTGCATCTTGCGATCCATTGCCCCATGCTGCATGACATAGGCTTAATTTTGACCGGCGGGGATTTCAACATAATCTCCTGTGATGTATGTATGGCGTCGCCTACGCTGTTCTTAACCGGGGTATAGAACGACGATGTTCCGTTGGTTTTCCGACCGTGCCGCCCGCCGCGAAGCAGGCAATAAAATTTACGATGCAATTGTGGCGCAGTCACGCGCTCAGGTGTTTTACATGCGATGCGGCGTTCCGGACACATTGTTCGGCCGATTCGACATGCTTGTCATACACATGTTCATCGTTCTTCAAAATTTGCGCAAGCTCGGCGGTCGCGAGGGCGAGCTGCTGGGCCGCGATGTCATCGAGGCGTTCATTCGCGAGATGGACAGCATGGTGCGCGACCTTGGTGTTGGCGATCTCGGCGTTCCCAAAGAGGTGCAGAAGATCGCCAACATCTTTTTCGCCCAGCTTACGGTCTATATCGAAGCGATGGAGAAGCGCGATCCTAAAAATCTGGCCGAAGCGATCCGTAAAAGCTTTCAGTCGGCCGAGCCGGGCGCCCGTGTCTCAGAGCTGGAGTTGACGAATTATGTGATTGAGTCGATTAAGATGATTGGCGTGCTCCCGCTTAATCTGCTCTTGCAGGGCAATATCCAGTTTCCCGACGTGCGAGGCATCAGGAATGTCGGCTGACGACGATTTGCCGTCGCCGCCTTTGCAATGGCTGCTGGATATCAGGGAAGTTGCAGCCAGGGGTCTCACAGGCGAGCGTGAGGCGGACGCCAGCGAGAAAGAGGCTGTAGCCTGTTTTTTAAGTCTTCTTGCGGTTCACCGTCTCCACATCCAGTATGTGCTAACGCCTCGCAGTGGCGGCAAAGCCAGACTTCGCGGTCGCCTGAGCGCCGAGGCAGAGCAGGCCTGCGTTGTCTCCGCCGAAAGTGTTAAGGCGGTCGTGACGCAAGATTTCGATTTTGAATTCTGGCCTGCAGAAGCTATCGCCGCCTTCGAGCCTGACGCCGACGCAATTTACGAGGCCAACGATCCAGACCCGCCAGAGCCGCTTGTTGATGGCCGCATCGATATGGGCGGGCTGGCGACCGAGTTGCTTGCGGTTAACCTCGACCCTTATCCCCGCGCGCCTGGGGCAGAGTTCAAACCCATCGCCGATGACGGCAAGTCAAGCGCTGACAATCCTTTTGCGGTTCTGTCAAAGCTGAAGTCGCCCGGTGGTTCGCATTGACTTTATTATTGCCCTCGATATGCAACGTGCATTGACCGACTCTGAAACGCCCGGTAACCAAAATTTAATTGTTTCGTTTCTTCAAACCGTTAAGGTCGCGCCATTGTTTGGCTTTCGCGCTGAAGCAAATTAGGCGCAAGGCCGCAGGGGCGGCGGAGAATGGTGACGTCAATTCGTATCGCGCTAGACGCCATGGGGGGCGATCATGGGCCGTCCGTGGTAATTCCCGGCGCTGCGCTCTCCCTCGTGCGTCACCCCGATGTGGAATTTATATTCTTTGGCGACCAGACCAAGATCGCGGCTGCGCTTGAAGCGCACACTGACTTAACCGCGCATTCAAGGATTATGCACACCGAAGTCTCAATCGCGATGGACGAAAAGCCCAGCCAGGCGCTACGTCACGGCAAGGGCAAAAGCAGCATGTGGCAGGCGCTCGACGCGGTGAAAACCGGCGAGGCGCAGGCCTGCGTATCGGCCGGCAACACCGGCGCGCTGATGGCCATGGCGGTTTTCTGCCTGCGCACGCTTCCTGGCATCGAGCGCCCCGCAATCGCAGCGATATGGCCAACTATCTCATCTGAATGTGTCGTTCTGGACGTGGGCGCCAATGTCGGCGCCGACGCGGCTCAACTGGTCGATTTCGCCGGGATGGGCGCGGCCCTGGCGCGAGCGCTGTTTCACGTCGAGCGGCCATCCGTTGGCCTGCTGAACATCGGGGTGGAAGAGGTTAAAGGTCTTGAAGAGATCAAGCGGGCGGGCGCCGCGCTCAAAAAGGCCGATTTGCCCATCCGCTATCACGGTTTCGTCGAAGGCGACGATGTGGGCAAAGGCTCAGTCGATGTGGTTGTAACCGAGGGATTTAGCGGCAATATCGCACTCAAGACCGCCGAGGGCACCGCCAAACAGATCGGCGAATATTTGCGCGCGGCGATGCGACGCTCGTTCTTTTCGCGACTTGGCGCATTCCTGGCCCAAGGCGCCTTTAGCGCGCTCAAAAATAAGATGGATCCAAGCCAGATGAACGGGGGCATGTTTCTCGGGCTAAACGGCATCGTGATTAAAAGCCACGGCGGCGCTGACGCCGTCGGCATCGCAAGCGCCATTGACCTCGCATACGACATGGCGGCTAGCAAACTCGTGGAAAGCATAGCAAAAGACGTGCAAACATTTCAGAATGCTCTACAAAACGGCGAAGAAAAGGTCGCTTGAGGTGAAGATGTGACCATGATTCGCTCAGTCGTAAAAAGTGTTGGCGCCTATTTGCCCAAGAATGCGGTTAGCAACGATGACCTCGCGCGCCGGATGGACACGAGCGACGAGTGGATTACGGAGCGCACCGGCATCAAATCGCGCCATCTGGCGGCGGAGGGCGAATTTACGTCGCATCTTGGCCTCGCCGCCGCCCGTCAGGCGCTGGAGCGCGCCGAACTGGAGCCGCGTGATGTCGATCTGATCGTGCTTGCGACATCGACGCCCGACAGCACATTCCCGGCCACCGCGACGACCATTCAGGCGCAGCTTGGGATAACGCACGGCGCGGCCTTCGACCTCCAGGCGGTTTGCTCGGGCTTCGTCTACGCGCTGTCTGCGGCGGATAATTTTATCAAATCCGGCCAGCATAAACGCGCGCTTGTGATCGGCGCGGAAACCTTCTCCCGCATTCTCGACTGGGAAGACCGCACCACGTGCGTGCTGTTCGGCGATGGCGGCGGCGCTGTGGTGCTGGAAGGGCAGAAGCAGAACGGCGGTTTGAGCGACCGCGGCATTTTGAGCTCGGTGCTGCACTCAGATGGCCGACACAACGACAAGCTCTATGTGGATGGCGGACCATCATCGACCAAAACGGTTGGCCATTTGCGGATGCAGGGCAAAGAAGTGTTCCGCTTCGCCGTCAACGCCATCTCCAGTGTGGTTCAGGAAACGCTTGAGGCGAATGGTTTGCAAACAACAGATATAGACTGGTTTGTGCCGCATCAGGCCAACAAGCGCATTCTTGATGGCACCGCGAAAAAGCTTGGCATCGACCCGGAAAAGATCGTGATAACGCTTGATCGGCACGGCAACACATCCGCCGCGTCGATCCCGCTCGCGCTAAACGTGGCTTTCGAAGATGGCCGCATCAAGCGCGGAGACCTCATTCTATTGGAGGCGATGGGGGGCGGGTTCACCTGGGGCGCGTCGCTGGTGCGTTGGTAAACGCCAGATTTAGGCACGAACTGCGTCACATTCGTCAAAATCTCAAGAAAATCATAAAGTTGCCGTTGACCAAACGACTATCCATTGATTAATATAGTGAAATTCCTCCTTTAGCGGGGGGTTGGACGCCGATGGATACAAATAGCAAAACACTCACCAGGGCCGATCTCGCCGAAGCCGTGTTCGTAAAGGTTGGGCTGCCTCGCAACGAGGCCGCCGATCTGGTCGAACTGGTGCTGAAAGAGATTGTTTTGGGTCTAGAAAAGGGGCAGTCGGTCAAGCTGTCGTCATTCGGGTCGTTTGGCATACGCGAAAAGTCCCAGCGTATTGGCCGCAACCCGAAAACCGGCGAGCTGGTGCCGATCACGCCGCGCCGCGTGCTGGTGTTCAAGGCTAGCAATATTATGAAAGACCGTATCAAAACAGGTCTGTTGGACGGCTAAAGCGGCAATTTTAGCGCCTTTGGCAGCCAGTTTTGCATGACGCATGCGCAATGAAGGGGGCCGGCTTGGATAATAAATCTCCAGACGCATTCCGCACGATCAGCGAAGTTTCCAGCGAACTGGAAGTGCCAAAGCACGTTTTGCGGTTTTGGGAGAGTAAATTCGCGCAGATCAAACCAATGAAGCTTGGCGGCGGCCGCCGGTACTACCGCCCGGAAGACCTCGATTTACTGCGCGGCATACGCGGCCTGCTGTACGATCGTGGCTATACCATAAAAGGCGTGCAGAAGATTTTCCGCGAAAACGGCGTCCGGTTCGTCAAGGATTTCTCGAAAAGCGACGAGGCTGCGCCAAAAGGCCCGGTTATCCCTGATCTCGCCGCAGACGCCGCCGCTGGTCAGAGAAAACGCGGCGAGGCCAAGGCAAACGCCGAGGCCAGCGAGACGGCTCTTGCGCCGCTTCACCGCAAACTGCTTATGGCCGCGTTGAAAGACCTTACGGCTTGCCGTGAGGCTCTCGGCGCCGTGCATTAAGCTGGGGCGCACTTGCGAGCGTTAATTGAGATTTGAGTTAACGACCGGGTTTGCCGCTTGACCTTACGCGCCGGGCAAAGCATTACTACTGCTCATGGTGGCGGGCTTTGCCGTGACGCTCTTATGGGCGAACTGGCGGAGCGTAGCGCAGCCCGGTTAGCGCACCGGTCTGGGGGACCGGGGGTCGGAGGTTCAAATCCTCTCGCTCCGACCAACTCTTACCAAGGTGTGATCGTTTCCAGAAAGCCTTTGTTGCTTTCCGATTGCTGCTTGATGCGGAAGCGGTCTTCAAGAGCTTTGTAAAGGTTTGGTTTTGAGTCTTTTCCAGACAAAGTCGCGCCATAGGACTTCATGAGCAGTTTCAAGTCTGGCGCTGCCGCTTTTCGCAGCTCAATCTCGGCGATGATCTGATCGAAGCGGGCTCGGTTGGTTCCGGCTTCCTTCAATAACGAAGCATAGTGGTTGGCGTCGAATGCAACTTTCCGCGATTTGGCGGCGGCTTTCGGCTTTTTAGGTTGTAGGCCCGCGATATGTTCCTGAACGGTCAAAGCTGATGCTTCAAGCAAAACATCGTGCGCTTCCATAAGCGTATTCGTTTTGGCCTTGGCGCCAGAGTCGGCATAAGCGTTTGCAAGCTTTTTAAGCTCCCCGCATAGATCAGCGATTTTCATAAAACTTCCTTTCGCAAAACATCGCGCTGCAAAAGCTCATATAAATGATGGTAGGGCGATTCCGCTTTGGCAAGCGATGGCTTGACGGATTTATCCGGAGCTTGTTTTAGCCATCTGGTTGGACGCCGTAGATTTCCGTGTCCACCTCGGTGCCCAAGGCTTCAAACCATTGGCGCACCTGATTGTCTGAGTTATAGGCAAAGTCGCGCCCCGCAGCTCTGGATATAGCGGCCTTTCGAGGAATGTGGCGTTTAAAAACCCTCTTTTTCGGTGTCCACGGCATCTCAGAGTTTATGCGATCAATCGCTGCCAGTTCCCAAGCGGATAGGCCAGTGCGGTGCAGAGTCATTGTCCCTACAACGCCGAGAAGTTTTAAGCTTGGGTTAAGTGGCGTGATGTTGTGTTTCACCATAGACACGAAATTTTCCACGGCTTCGGCGGATGTATTGTCTAAAACCGTGGGCACAAGGAAATGAGTGCTCGCGCAGAGGGCATTGATCGTGCCTGTGGTTAAACGTGGCGGCGTGTCGATCAGCACGATGTCGTAGCGCCCTCTCACCGTATCGTTCAGTAGAACACGGCTTAATCTGTAGCGGAGGTCGTCGCCGTCCTCCTGCAAAAGCCAGCGCACCTGCAGGCGATTTTCTTCCTTGGTGAACTCGTAAAAGGTCGGTACGAAATCGAAAACACCGTTGTTGCTTTCCAGCGGAATAAGGTTGTCGAGAATTGTGCCGCCGTCCGCGCCGCTTCGGAAGAGATTGGCGGCGTTTTTCGCTCGGATGCCCCTTTGCACTCCGCTGATTGTTAGCAGCGTGTTTGTCAAAGATCCTTGATAGTCCAGATCGATCAGCAGGACGCGGCGGCCTTTAGCGCGGAAGTAGCAAGCGAGGTTAGCCGTCACCGTGCTCTTGCCGACGCCGCCTTTTAAATTCGCCGTTGTAATAATGACGGGTTCGTTTCTCGACAGCATCGCCGCATGGCCGGGCGGTGGCTCTGTTTTATAAGTGCCCCAGATCTCGCCGTCCGAGTCCTGCAGCGCGGTGGTAAGCTTTGAAAGCTTGGCTTCTTTCTCCGCCAAACTCGCTTGCAAAGTCCGGATAATCCCAGAAAGCCTGAAGCTTGCAATAGCACTAAACGCCGTGACAACAATGTATACAAACTTCGCAATGGGATGATTAAGGAAACCTACAACAATCTCGAAAGCTCTGACAAGAAAACCTCCATAAACTGAGGTTTTAAATAATGCTTTTGCGCGTAGGCGTCCGTGAAATAACTGTTTTAGACGAAAATTTACTACTGCTTGTGCTTTTTCGTCATGCTTTGAACGTCGCGGCGTAACGCGCGCGCAGTTCCGCCTTCTGCACTTTGCCCATGGCGTTGCGGGGGAGGTCGGTGACAAAGAAAACGCGCTTGGGGAGTTTAAAACGGGCGAGTTTTTCCTTCAGCGCGCTAATGATTTCAGGTTCAACCAGCGCGGCTCCGTTTGTTACAACAATCGCGATGACGCCTTCGCCAAAATCCGGGTGCGGCACGCCAACGACCGCTGATTCGACGACTCCGGGCATGGCGTCAATTTCCGTCTCGATCTCCTTCGGATAAACATTAAACCCGCCCGTGATAATCAGATCCTTGGCGCGGCCGACGATGCTGATACGCCCGTCGGCCTCGCGCACGCCAATATCACCGGTGATGAAATAGCCATCGCCGCGAAATTCCTCGCAGGTTTTTTGCGGCATGCGCCAATAGCCGCTAAAAACGTTTGGGCCGTTAACCTCGATGACGCCAGGCTCCCCTGCTGTCATCTCCAGGCCCTCGGCGTCAGCGACACGCACGGTCACGCCGGGAAGCGGATAGCCAACCGTGCCAGCTATGCGCGCGCCGTCATACGGATTGGACGTAATCATGCCGGTTTCGGTCATGCCATACCGCTCAAGGATGTAATGTCCGGTGCGATCGAAAAACTTGGCGTGGGTTTCAGCAAGTAGTGGCGCAGAGCCCGCCACAAACAGGCGCATGTGCTTGACCAGCGCGGCGTCAAAAGTCGGCTCATCTAGGAGGCGGGTGTAGAATGTCGGTACGCCCATCATAACGGTCGCCTTAGGCAACAGGTCAGCAACCTGCGTCGCGTCGAATTTTGGCAGCCAGATGATCGGTGAAGCGTTGTAGAGCGCTGTGCCAAGCGCGACGAACAGGCCATGCACATGATAAATCGGGAGTGCGTGAAGGAGAACGTCGCCTGGCTGGAACGCCCACGCTTCATGCAGCGCCGCGATGTTTGAGATGAGGTTGCCATGCGTAATCATGGCGCCCTTGGATTTGCCGGTGGTGCCGGATGTATAGAGAATTGCAGCGAGGTTATTTTCTCCCAGCTGTTCGACACTCGCGAATGGCGCGGCGTCCCGGGCCAAAGCCGCCATGCTTCCCAAGTCATCTGCGTCCAGGGTTTCCACCGCGAGAACACCATGCTCTAAAGCGCTACGGCTTATGGCGTCAGCTTTCTCCGGCGCGACGACAAGCACGGTCGGCTGCGCATCAGAGATAAAATACTCCAGTTCTGATGCGGTGTAAGCGGTGTTAAGAGGATTGTAGACCGCGCCCATGCGAAGAGCCGCTAAATATAGAGCGGCTCCTGCAAGGGATTTCTCAATCTGCACCGTCACCCTGTCGCCTGGTTTGACGCCCAGGCGCACAAGCGCACCTGCGTAACGCCCCACAAGCGCGTCAAGCTCTTGATAAGAGAGTGTTTCGCCGGATGGGACGATGAAGGCAGGATTGCTTGCTCCCGTAAAACGCGAAACAAGCAACGCGTAGAGATTATCGTTACTTGGCATACGTCATGTCTGAGTAAAGTCTCACAAGGCGTGTAGGCGTTACGCCTTTCGAAGCCGTTACGTTATCGCTTCTTTCGAGAAAATCCTTTGGTATGTTGTTGACGATGTTTGTGATAAACGTTGTTTGCACCGCGAGATGCTCCTGAATTAGTGTTTCAGCGGCCACTGCATCGCCATTCTCAATCGCACTTACTATGCGCTCATGCTCGTTGAAAGACTCCTGCAAACGGTTTATCCGGTTTAACTGGTAGCGACGGAAAGGCCTAAGGCGGTCCCGAAGTTGCAACGTCTGCTTCGCTAGCGACGCATTTCCGCAGGCATTGTAGATTTGCTCGTGAAAGATTTCATTGGATTTGTAGTATTCGTCCAAAGCCTCGGTTACGAGATGCTCACGGCAATCCTCATGGGCCGCACGAATTGCGCTAAGTTGGTTCAACATCGCCCGTTTCGAAGCTAGCCTGGCGCACAAGCCTTCGAACATGGTCATCATTTCGAATAACTCGACAATTTCGCCAAGGCTTAAGCGCCTTGCAACCGCGCCGCGATGGGGACGCATGTCGACAAGTCCGCTCGCCGCAAGCTGTCGGAGCGCTTCCCGCACCGGTGTCCTTGAGACGCCGTTAATCTCTGCGAGACGGGTTTCGTCAAGCTTTTCTCCAGGTTTTATGACGAACGTCAGGATATCATGCTCAAGCCTGATGCGAACTTTTTCAGCGGCTGATGGGGACATTATGAACCGAGGACTAGAGTTAAGTTGTTGCCTGAATGGCATAGTTGCTTATACGGAGAATTGATAATACTGGAAATTTGTATACAATCCAGTAAAATACGTCATGTTGTGATTTATTTTGGAGCAATCGAGTGAATGTATCATTTTTTCAGGAACTTTTAAGCTCGATTTCCGTTAAAGGGCGTCTGCTTTTTGACCTATCTAGACAACCCGGTGAAACACACACAATTGAATCTTTATCTCGGATCCTGATATCAGGGCGGGGAGAAGCGTCTGGTGTCGCGCTCGCACAACAGATACTAGCCAAGTATGGTGAACTGGACGCTGTAGGAAGAACCGGTTTTTTCAACTTTATTACCTCCTCGTTTGCGCCTGACCCAGCCGCTGTGAAAACCGCCGCCGAAAACTATTTGAAAGAGTCTTCAGCCGAAAACCTGGGCAATCTTACTGTTGCCGTTGAGCCCGTGAGACAGGAATTTTTACGTCGCTTAAACCTAGCGCAGGGTGCAACGGCGGAAATTGTAAAAATGCGCGCCGATCTGCTTGAGAGCATCAAAGAAAATCCTGGTTTGAACGCGCTCGACAGGGACTTCACCCACCTCCTCAGCTCATGGTTCAATCGCGGATTTCTGGTGCTTCGCCCCATTGACTGGTCAACGCCCGCCAGCATTCTCGAAAAACTTATGCAGTATGAGGCCGTTCACCAGATGCGCGGCTGGAGCGATCTGCGCCGCAGGCTTCAGCCTGCCGACCGCCGGTGTTTTGCATTCTTCCACCCGTCAATGGTGGACGATCCGCTGATATTCGTTGAAGTAGCGCTCGATAAGGACATTCCCGGCTCTATCCAGCGAGTGCTTGAGCAGGAATCGCGGCCCCCATCAAAAGACGCCGAACCCAACACGGCGGTGTTTTACTCAATATCGAACTGTCAGAAGGGCCTTGCGGGCATTTCGTTTGGCAATTTCCTCATCAAACAGGTGGTTCAGGATCTCACCTCTGATATCCCGTCCCTCAAAACTTTCGTGACGCTTTCCCCGATTCCAGGCTTTCGAAATTGGTTTGAGCGCGCCAGGGCAGGACATGAACTCGATTACCTGGACGATGAACAGAAAGAGCTGCTGGCCGGGCTGGACGATTTCTCCTGGGCGGCCGACGAGGAGCATGGCGATGCGCTGAAATCGGTGCTGCTTGCTATCGCCGCGCAGTATTTTTTAACGGCGAAAACTTCCGCAGGGCGCCCTATCGACCCCGTCGCCCGCTTTCATCTGGGGAACGGCGCACGCCTCGAACGCATTAACTGGCCTGGCGACATCTCGGAGAAAGGGCTGCTGGAGTCGCACGGCTTGATGGTCAACTATCGATATGATTTAAAAGACATCGAACGCAATCACGAAGCCTTCGCCAATCACGGCGAAATTGCCGTGTCAAAAGCGGTGCGCAGCATGTTGCTGGCCCCTGAAAAATCAAAGGCGCTTGTCCCTGTTGCGGGATAGAAGCAAGAAACGGGAGACGGGCAGATGAAATGGGAAGGCAAACGCGGTAGCGAGAACGTTGACGACCAGCGCGGAAAAGGCGGCGGCTTCCGCTTTCCGTTTCCCGGGCGCGGCCAGGGTGGAGGCTTTCGCTTTCCCGGCGGCGGTGGGCAGATTCCTGGCGGTAGGCAGGGCGGCGGCAGCGTTATCGTTGTCGTCATCATATTTATTGTTCTGATGCTGCTGGGTGTCGATCCGCGCGTGTTGCTGGAGGGCGGCGCTCCACAATCGGGCCAAACACCGCGTGAGGCGAATCGCTCGCCCCAGCCTGGTCAAACGCAAAACACGCCTACGAGCGCTGAAGCTGACCGCATGAAAAAATTCATATCAGTCGTACTTGCCAAGACCGAGGATGTCTGGACGGCGCAGTTCAAAGGTATGGGGCGTCAATATCAGAAGCCTGTGCTTGTATTGTTTGATAACTATGTTCAGTCGGGATGTGGCGCTGGCCAGTCGCAGATGGGGCCATTCTATTGCCCTCTCGATCAGCGCCTTTATCTCGACACCTCATTTTATAACGACCTGGCGACCCGGTTTCGTGCCCCGGGAGATTTCGCACAAGCCTATGTGATTGCTCATGAGGTCGGCCATCACGTCCAAACCTTGCTTGGGACCACCGAGAAAGTCATGCGCGCGAAACAGCGTATGGGCGAATCGGAGCAGAACGCGCTTCAGGTACGCATGGAGCTCCAGGCTGACTGTCTGGCCGGATTGTGGGCCCACGACGCCGAAAAACTGGAATCGACATTGGACGATGGCGACATTGAAGAAGCGCTTGCCGCAGCCAGCGCCATTGGCGACGACAGAATTCAGAAGCAGGCAGGGGGCCGCGTCGCCCCTGACTCATTTACGCATGGTTCATCCGAACAGCGGGTTCGCTGGTTTCGGAAAGGTTTCCAAACCGGCCAAATACAGGCTTGCGACACATTTCAGGCGTCGTCACTTTAAAGCGAAACTACGTCAAGTTGAATGATTGGCCGCGCTTTGCCAGGAAGCGCGGCTTTTTAGGCTATATTTCTTCTCTGAAGAGATTCGTAATTCCAGATGGCCCACCTACTCTGTTTTTCGAACATAAGACAATATTAAGAGTTAAAAAATGAACGTCGCATCATTCGTCATGCGATTTTGTGCGACTAAAGTCTGTAACGTGTTCCTAGCTTAGACTTTTTTCATACAAGCGCGATATGCCGCAATGGCGGTTGGGACACATCGTTGCAGCAGAGACACGGTTTATACCCATTATGCTCAAAAACTGCGCAAAGGGATTTATTTTGAAATTGGGATGTCTTACCAATTAACAATGAGACTACGTTTCTGACATTCGTATTGCGCAGATACGAATCAACTTATCGACAGATTTTGCTCTGAGACGCGAGGAGCGGAAGCACGAAAGCCGAATCGACTACTATTAGAATGCGACAGACTGGTGAACTGAATTAATCGTGGGGGAAAAAAATGGTGTTAAATAAACACATGATGGTGCTGGCAGCGTCCGCCATATTTATTGGCGGCTCAGCTCTAGCACCTGCAAAAGCTGCTGACATTGGCGGCGGCGACTGCTGCGCTGAACTTGACGACCGTATTGCCGAACTCGAGTCAACGGCCGTCCGCAAAGGCAATCGGAAGGTATCATTGTCAGTAACCGGATTTGTTGCTCGCGAACTTTACATTTGGGACGATGGCGATCTGAGCGATGCTTACATTGTTGACACTAGCACGACGCTTGGCACTCACTTCAAGTTCAGCGGAAAGGCTCAAGTCAAACCTGGTCTTGAGGCAGGCTTCGTTCAGCACATCGAAGTGCTGACATCTGAGAGCATTTTCGTAGACCAAACAAATGATGAAGGTCTAGGTAGCAGGCTTAACACTCTGGAAGCTTACTGGTTCCTAAACAGCGACCGCTTCGGTCGTTTGGCTGTTGGCCAACAGTCGCAGGCATCGGATAACGCGGCTATTTTGCCAGACTTTTCGGGCAGTCTTGTTCAGTCGAACTGGGTTCTGTTCGATGGCGCAAGCTTCTTCCTGCGTCCCGAAGGTGGTCCAAAAGGGACTGCTGGTCTTGAAACTAACCGCATTGGTTCGCTCGGTTTCTGTAATCAGATCGGTGCGGGCATCGGCGCTGACTGCAACGGCTTGCCAACAGACTCAGTTCGCTACGACACGCCTGCTTTTGGTGGGTTCATCTTCTCTACCTCGTGGGGTGAAAACGATTTCTTTGACGCGGCCATCCGCTACTCTGGCGAATGGAACTCTGTAAAGTTTAAAGCTGCAGCCGCTTACTCTTGGGGTGGCGACCGTGGCAGCGTTGATATTGATAGCGGCGCAGCGACAATATCTTCCTCGCCAGACTCGGAATACTTCCAAATTGGTGCAATGGCTATGCATACGCCAACAGGTCTGTTCCTCTATGGCGCATATGGTCAGGAAACAGTTGAGGACGCATTTATCGGTACAGGCGGCGGCACATTCCAGGCTGTCGACGATAACGACCATTACTTCGTAAAAGCCGGTCTTCGCAAACAGTGGAGCCCAATGGGTCATACGGTTCTTTACGGCGAATACGGCCAATATAACGATGCGTTTGGCGGCTTTAACTGCGATAACACTGTTGGCGGCACTGCTATCAGCAACGCCTGCACCGGCGGCGTAGAGATTACAGGATCTGAAATTCAACGCATCGGCTTGGGCGTAGTTCAAGAGATTGATTCTGCAGCGATGTCCGTATGGGCGAAATGGGTTCAGCTCGAAAGCGAAGTTGAGTTCAACGACGCTGGCGCTGGCGGTAAACAAGACTATGAATCTCTCAACAGCTTCTTGGTCGGCGCTATGATTAGCTTCTAATCTCTTAACCAGACAAATGCTAAAGCCGCCTTCGCGCGGCTTTTTTTTGTTTTGCAAACAACCTCGTTGCGCAGCGCTTCATCTGACCTAAGGCTTGTTTTCTGCGAGGCCGAATGATAGCTGCGTTAAGTCCCATTGATCCAAACGAGAAACAAGATGACGCTGAATGCGGAACAGCCTGACGCCTTGAGCATCATCCTTGCCGCGGGAAGCGGCACACGCATGAAATCACGGCTGCCTAAAGTTTTGCATTCAGTCGCCGGGCGCCCAATGCTTGGCCACGTCGCATCGACCGCAGCAGAGGTTGGTGGCCGAATTGTAGTTGTGATTTCGCCCGGCGCGACGGAAACCGAAGAGTTCGTCAAATCCACCTTGCCAGAAGCTCTCGTCTGCTATCAGCGCCAGCAATTAGGGACAGCCAACGCTGTCGAGGCGGCGCGGGCCGCATTTGAGACATTTCCTGGCGATGTGCTTGTCCTTTACGGCGATGCGCCGCTCATACCATCAGCGGCTCTCGCGGCCTTGCGCGACGCTTTGAACCAAGGCGCCAGCCTCGCCATTCTCGGCTTCTGCGCCGCGGACCCGACAGGCTACGGCCGTTTGCTTCTTGACCAGCACGGACGGCCAGCGGCGATACGAGAACACAAGGACGCTAGCTCGGAGGAACGGGCTGTAAGCCTTTGCAATTCCGGGATTATCGCGGTGCGCGGCGGGGATCGTTTCGCCAGCCTTCTCTCGAAGGTGGGCAATGCAAACGCCGCCCAAGAATATTACCTCACTGACATTGTCGCCATTGCCCGCTCCGAAGGTTTGACGACCGCGCTCGTCACCTGCGCCGGGGAAGAAACGCTCGGCGTCAACGACCGGGCGCAGCTTGCCCAGGCAGAAGCCATTATGCAGAAACGGTTACGCGCGGACGCGCTCGCAAATGGCGTTACCATGATTGCGCCGGACACCGTAACGCTTGCCTATGACACAAAGCTCGGCCAAGACGTGCTGATCGAGCCGAATGTGGTTTTCGGCCCCGGCGTCACCGTCGAGGACGGCGCCGTCATACGCGCATTCAGCCACATCGAGGGCGCCCACATTGGCCGCAATGCGCAAATCGGCCCGTATGCACGGCTGCGCCCGGGTGTGCGGCTTGGCGAAGGCGCCCGCATTGGCAATTTTGTCGAACTAAAAAACGCAGTTATCGAGGAGGGCGCCAAGGTCAACCATCTCAGCTACATTGGAGACGCCCGCGTCGGCGTCGACGCCAATGTCGGCGCGGGCACGATCACCTGCAACTACGACGGCTTCGACAAGCACCAGACCGATATCGGCGAAGGCGCTTTCATCGGCTCCAACACGTCGCTAGTCGCTCCTGTCAAAATCGGTAAAGGCGCCTATATCGGTTCGGGCAGCGTGATAACGCGCGATGTGGGGCCGGACGCGCTTGCCGTCGCAAGAGGCGTTCAGGCTGAAAAACCTGGCTGGGCCGCCGCCGTTCGTGAACGTCGCCATCGCGAACGCAAGCCTCCGCACGCTTAATTCCGCTTAAACCTTATGCTACGCCTAGTAACTGTGTGTGATTTGGCGCAAGCCCAGAAGCTTGTTAAGCATGATGAAGCGATCGCGAATCGCTAAAACTAGCGAAAGGACATCACGACATGTGCGGAATCATTGGGGTTCTCGGGTCTCAACCCGCCGCCGGGTCGCTAGTCGATGCGCTGCGCAGGCTTGAATATCGCGGCTACGATTCAGCAGGCGTTGCAACGGTGGTGAACGGCTCCATCATGCGCCGCCGGGCTGAGGGGAAGCTGAAAAACCTCGAAGCGCGGCTCGCCGCCGACCCGCTCCCTGGTTCGTCCGGCATCGGCCACACCCGTTGGGCAACCCACGGCGCGCCGACGGAGCGCAATGCTCATCCCCATTTAAGCGACGGCGTCTGCGTCGTCCATAACGGCATCATCGAAAATTTCCGGGAACTGCGTCAGTCGCTGGAGGCTGACGGCGTCCGCTTTGACACCGACACCGACACGGAAGTCATTGGCCATCTCATCAGCCGCGAGATGCGCGGTGGCGCAGAGCCCGCCGCCGCCGTGCAGGTCGCCCTAAAAGAACTGGAAGGCGCGTTCGCGCTCGCCATCATCTTCGCGGGCCACGACGACCTGATGATCGGCGCGCGGCGCGGCAGCCCGCTCGCCATCGGCCACGGCAAAGGCGAAATGTTTCTGGGGTCAGACGCCATGGCGCTGGCTCCGTTTACCGATCAGATCACCTATCTGGAAGAGGGCGACTGGGTCATCCTGACCCGTGTTGGCGCAGAGATCCGCAACGAGGCGGGCGAGCCAGTCAGCCGCGCCACCAGAAAATCCGCCGCCGCCGCGCTGCTGGTGGATAAAGGTGTCCACCGCCATTTCATGGCCAAGGAGATTCACGAGCAGCCGGATGTGGTCAGCCGCACCCTCTCTCACTACGTGCGCTTCATGGAAAGCACGGTGCAGTTGCCGCCGCTCCCGCGCGATTTCGCTAAACTTCCGCGCCTGACGATTTCCGCATGCGGTACGGCTTATTACGCAGGACTTGTCGCCAAATACTGGTTCGAGCGCTATGCGCGCCTGCCTGTCGATATCGACATCGCCTCTGAATTCCGTTATCGCGAGCCGCCTATGGCCGATGGCGGCCTGTCGCTGTTCATCTCGCAATCAGGCGAAACTGCCGACACGCTCGCCAGCCTGCGCTACTGCCGCCAGCAAGGGCAGGGCATCGTCTCCATCGTCAACGTGCCCGAATCGACTATCGCCCGCGAGTCGGACGCGCTGCTGCCCACCTTAGCAGGCCCTGAAATCGGCGTCGCTTCGACAAAGGCATTTACGTGTCAGCTCACCGTGCTCGCCTGCATGGCGATTGCTGCGGGCCGCGCGCGCGGCGTTCTCAGCGCCTCGCAGGAGGCGGAGCTTGTGGACGCGCTGGTGGAGTTGCCGCGCTTGATGTCGAAGGTTCTGCGCGATGAAGAGCGATTCGAGAAGCTGGCCGCTGGTTTGGCGGGCGCGCGCGACGTGCTGTATCTCGGTCGCGGCGCACATTATCCGCTGGCGCTGGAGGGGGCGCTCAAACTCAAGGAAATCTCTTATATCCACGCTGAGGGCTACGCGGCGGGCGAGTTGAAGCACGGCCCCATTGCACTCATTGACGACGAGGTGCCCGTCATCGTTGTCGCGCCGAAGGATGCGCTGTTCGAGAAAACTATGTCGAACATGCAGGAGGTGTCTGCACGCGGAGGGCGCATCATCCTGCTCACGACGGCGGGCGCGGCGCCGGATATTGTGCCTGGCGGCTCCGTGATCGGGCTTCCCGCCGCGCATGATTTCACCAACCCGATCCTCTATGCTATCCCCGTGCAATTGCTGGCCTATCACACGGCTGTTGCGATGGGCACCGACGTCGATCAGCCGCGCAATCTGGCGAAGTCGGTGACGGTGGAATAAGCGCGCAACGGTGGACGACACCGAATTGTCTAATTCGTTTGCTTGACGTAGAGGCTGCATAATGATGATATTTTAGCAAATCTTTAACAGCGCTTGTCAGGCATGTTCGTTGATCGCCTCATACTCACTCTCGCGGCATCTGCCTTTTTGGCAGCGATTCCCGCTGCGAGTTATGCGCAAAATGCAACCGAGACGCTGACTTCCGCCGCCAAGCTTGGCGAAAAAGGGGATTACGCCTTAGCGGTAGAGAAAATCGGCGAGGCCTTCAAGTTGGGCAAGCTCGATAACGCGGCCTCCTCGAAAGCGTTTCTAATGCGAGGCGAGTATCACGAGAAGCTCGGCAAAACGGCTCTTGCTCTCGCCGATTACACCAACGCAGTCTTCATGCAGGGTTTGTCCGCAAGCGAACGGCCTCGCGCAGTCGATGGCCGAAAGCGCGTTCTGACTTCGCTCGGCGTAACGGATAATGATGGCGGGGCAAAGCCATTGGGCGCAACGCAAAGCGCCGATGCCGAGCCGAAGTCGGGCTCTGGTGGATTTTTCAGCGGACTGTTTAGCGGATCCTCAACCAGCGTAACTGCAAAGCCAGAAGCTACCGCTCCTAGTGGATGGTCGCAGGGAACCCAAGTGACGGCTGCTCCATCTTCCGCACCCGCGAACGACGCCCCTCAAGTTAAAGCTGCGCCTCAGACCCCGGCCAAAGCGACCAAGCCGCCCCAGCAAACGACGAAGCTCGCCCCGGCTCCTGCTGTAGCCGCTCCCGCTCCAAAGCCGGCTCAAACCGCCGCGGTCACGGATGATGCGAAGCAATATAACGTTCTTCTGGCGTCATTTGACGCCGAACCTGAGGCGCAGGCCGAGCTTAAACGCATGGCGTCGCAACTATCCGGCCTTTTGCAGGGAAAGAAGCCCGAAATAGTGCGCTATGAAAAAAGCGGCGCGGTGTTTTTCAGCGTTATCGCTGGCCCTTACGAAGGCCGCACGATTTCCACCGACGTTTGCGAAGACGTAAAGGCGAAAAAAGTAAGCTGTCAGGTTATTTCACGGTAGACTTTATTATCCCGCATCCAGCAGCCTCACGGCCTCATCGCGCTCAAACAGCCGCAACGCTAGCTTGGCGGCGTTGCCTCCCGGCCCTTCCAGATGCGGGTCTTTGGCAAGCAGATATTTTGTCTGATCCGCCGCGCTCTGCAACAACCCCGCATCTTCAGGCATGTGCGCTACACGAAACCCGGCGTCTCCCGATTGGCGCGTGCCGAGCGCATCGCCACCGCCGCGCAGCCGCAAGTCCTCCTCCGAAATTTTGAAGCCGTCGTTGGTCTGGCGTAGCACGTCAAGCCGGGCGCGCGCTGTTTCCGACAGCGGCCCCTCATAAAGCAGGATGCACGTAGATTGCGCCTCGCCCCTCCCAACACGCCCGCGAAGCTGGTGCAACTGCGCGAGACCGAATTTTTGCGCGTGCTCGATTACCATCACGCTGGCGTTCGGGACGTTTACGCCCACCTCAATCACCGTGGTGGCGACCAAAATCGCCTTTTCGCCGTTGGCGAACGACCGCACGGCCGCATCCTTCTCCGCCCCCTTCATGCGCCCGTGCACGAGGCCCACCCGATCGCCGAAATATTGGCGCAAATGCGCGGCGCGCTCCTCGGCGGCGGCAGCCTCCAGTTTAGGGGACGTTTCAATCAACGGGCATACCCAGTAAATCTGCCCGCCGCGCTTCATCGCGCGCGCCAGGCCGCGCACCACCTCGTCAAGCCGATCCAATGGTAGCGCGCGTGTCAGGATCGGCTTCCGGCCAGCGGGCTTCTCGTTGAGCTTTGACACATCCATATCGCCATAGTGCGTAAGCACCAGCGTGCGCGGGATGGGCGTCGCGGTCATCACTAGCACGTCGCAGCCCGCCGCGCCGCCTTTGGCTTGCAGCGCAAAACGCTGGTGCACGCCGAAGCGGTGCTGCTCGTCGATGACGGCCAGCGCCAAATCGCGGAACTGTACATCGGGCTGAAATAGCGCGTGCGTGCCGATCAGCATATCCGTTTCGCCGGACACCAGCGCGACCAGCTTTCCAGCCCGGGAACGCCCTTTTTCTCGCCCCGTTAGCAGCGCAACCCGGAAACCGCAAGCGGCGGCGATGGGTGCGATGGTTTCGCAATGCTGCTGGGCGAGCACCTCTGTCGGCGCCATGATCGCGGCCTGATGCCCAGCCTCGACCGCACGCGCCATCGCTATCAGCGCCACGGCCGTCTTGCCGCTGCCAACGTCGCCTTGTAGTAGCCTTAACATGCGACGCGGCGCGGCCATATCGGCGCCGATCTCCGCAAGCGCTATCTCTTGCGCACCCGTCAACCGGAAGGGCAGCGCAGCCCGCACCTTGGCGACCAGCACGCCATCGCCGATGATCGCGCGACCGCCGCCGCGCCGGAATTGCCGCCGCATCACGGCGATGGCAAGTTGGCTGGCGAACAACTCGTCATATGCGAGGCGCTTACGCGCGCGCGAGGCCTCCTGAATATCGCCATCTCCGAGAGGACGGTGGATGAGGTCGAGCGCAGCGCGAAAGTCGGGCCATTTTTGCGCGGTTTTTAAACGCGGGTCGATCCAGTCGCGTATCTCGGGGATACGGTCGAGCGCCTGGCCCGTGAAACGGCGCAGCAGCTTTTGCGTGACGCCCGCGCCGAGCGGATACACAGGCTCCAAGTCGGGCATCGCCTCGAACTGCGCTTGGGTAAGGATATGGTCAGGGTGCGGCATCTGCACGCGCTCGCCGAAGCGCTCAACGGCGCCGGAAATATAGCGCTCCTCGCTAACGGGGAGCAGCCGCTCCAGAAAGCGGCGGTCTGCATGGAAAAACACCAGGTCGATAACGCCGCTATCGTCCTCGCATGTCACCTTGTAGGGCGCGCGGGTCGAGGCGGGCACTGGCTTGTGCTTCTTCACCGTGATCTTCAGCGTCGTGATGCGGCCAGCCTGCGCATCAGCGATACACGGGCGAAAGCGGCGATCCGTAAACCCGACGGGGAAATGCCACAGCAAGTCGATCAGGCGCGGCGGCTGGTCGGGCGCGCACCGCAACAGCTTGGCAAGCGCCGCTTCCACTTTCGGGCCAGCGCCCGCCAACATGCGGACGGGCGCAAACAGCGGCTCCAGCTCCGGCGGCGCTTCCGCTATCGCCTCTATCCAGTCGGTTGTCTGCGTCATTGCCGCTTCGCGCCCTGAGAAATGCGTTAAGTGTTGGAACGCGGCACTGACAACACTGGATGAACTCTCTATATCACGATCTCAACCATGTAACCTTGCGTCGCGCATATTCGCGCCGCTCATCCACAGCGCGTAGCCAAACCTTATGAACAGCCAGGACGTTAGAGTAAAACGGGCCTATTACAGGGCCTGCCATCGCGGCACCAAGGAAATGGACTGGATGCTAGGCCGATTTGCCGGCGCCGCGCTCGAAACAATGAACCAAGACGACCTTACCACGTTCGAGGAATTGATGGCGCTGCCTGAGCCGCTGATTGACGCCATGTTGAAGGGCGCCGCGCCTGCGGACGGGACGATGGCGAATATGATCGCGCGCATCCGGCGCCACCACGGAATGGATACACCGACGGCATGAACGCGCCCGCAGACATCAAAGGCAAACCCAAACCTTCGGATAAAGCCGCCGCCGCCATCCGCCTGCTGCGCGCCGCCAAAGGATCGGTGGTGGCCTCCGGCGCCCCAGAGGGGTTTGACGCACATCTTATACATGAGTTGGCCAGCGCGGAGCCGGACTCAAAGCCCGAGCTTTTCCGCCCCGTGCTGCACATTGGCCGCGACGACCAGCGGGTGGAAGCTTTGCGCAGCGCGCTGCATTTCTTCGCCCCGGGCGCCGAAGTTCTGCAATTTCCGGCTTGGGATTGCGTGCCTTACGACCGCGTGTCGCCCGACGCCGAAATCTCCGGCCGCCGCATCGCGACCCTTGCGAGGCTGGCGCGCCTTAAAGATTTAACCAAGCCGCTTATCATCTTGACGACCGTGAACGCCACGCTGCAGCGCGTTGTGCCCAAGGATTACATGGCGAAATCCGCGGTGCGCATTTCGGCGGGCGCCAGCATTGGGATGACCGCTATCGCGGAGCGGCTGGAGGCGGCGGGCTTCAACCGCAGCGGAACGGTAATGGAGCCGGGCGAATACGCCATGCGGGGCGGCATTCTCGACATGTTCCCGCCGGGGCAGGGGCGGCCGGTGCGGCTGGACTTTTTCGGCGATACGCTGGAAAGCATTCGCGTGTTCGACCCGGTCACGCAGCGCACGCAAGGCTCGAAAGATCAGGTGGTGCTGCTGCCGATCAGCGAGGTGCGCACCGGGGCTGCGGTCGCCAAGCAGTTCCGTCAGCGTTATGTGGAGTTGTTTGGCACGGTGAAAGCTGACGATCCGCTGTATGAGTCTGTGAGCGCTGGCCGTCGTCACCCGGGCGTGGAGCATTGGCTGCCGCTGTTTTACGACAAGCTCGACACGCTGTTCGACTATTTGCCCGACGCCTACATCACCATGGATTATCTGGTGGAGGACGCGAAGGGGCGGCGCATTGAACAGATAGCCGACCATTATGAAGCGCGCGTCGCGGGGCTGGAGCATTCGAGTTTTGGCGCCGGGGTCTACAAACCCGTGCCCACCGACACGCTGTTCCTCAACGCGAAGGATTGGGATAACGGCCTCGCGAAACGCGACGTGCGCTTTTTCTCGCCGTTCAATGCGCCAGAGCGGGAGGGCATTACCGCTATCGATTTTGGCGGCAAGCAGGGGCGCGGCTTTGGCATCGAGCGGGCAGAGCAGTCCGATAAACTATTTTCCGCCGTGGTTGCGCAAATCGCCAAGCTGAAGAGCGAGGGCAAGCGCGTGCTTGTCGCCGCTTGGACGGCGGGCGGGCGCGAGCGGCTAGGGTCGCTGCTCACATCGCACGGTTTGCAATACGCCATGCCCGCCGACAGTTACGATGAGGCGCTCAAGCTGCCGCGCGGCTCGACCGGCATTGCGATTTTGCCGCTTGAGAGCGGATTCGAAACCACGGATTTCGCCGTCATCGCCGAGCAGGACATCCTGGGCGACCGGCTGGTGCGCCGCCGTAAGCCGAAAAAAGGCTCGGATGTGCTGCAGGAAGCCTCAAGCGTCGCGCCGGGCGATCTGGTTGTGCACGCCGACCACGGTATCGGCCGCTTTGTCGGCCTGCAAACGGTAACGGCGGCTGGTGCGCCCCACGATTGCCTTGAACTGGAATATGCGGGCGGCTCCAAACTATTTCTACCCGTTGAAAATATTGAACTTTTATCTCGTTACGGCGCGGACGAGGGCGCGCAACTCGACAAGCTCGGCGGCGGCGCATGGCAGGCGCGCAAGGCGAAGCTTAAGAAGCGTATTCGCGATATTGCCGAAAGTCTCATCAAAGTGGCCGCAGCTCGCCAATTGCGTGATGGCGCGGTGATGGCTCCCAATCAGGGCGCGTTCGACGAGTTTGTTGCGCGCTTTCCTTACGACGAGACGGACGACCAGCTTTCCAGCATCGAGGCGGTGCTGGGCGATCTGGCGACAGGTCGTCCCATGGATCGCCTTATCTGTGGCGATGTGGGTTTTGGCAAGACCGAGGTGGCGCTGCGCGCGGCGTTCGTGGCTGTGCTGGAGGGCTTCCAGGTCGCCGTTGTGGTGCCAACGACGCTGCTAGCGCGCCAGCATTTCAAAACCTTTACCGAGCGCTTCCAGGGCTTCCCAGTAAAAATCGCTCGCGCGTCCCGTCTCGTGCCCGCCAAGGAGATGGCGGAAATGCGCGATGGGCTGAAGTCGGGCCAGATGGATATTGTGGTCGGCACGCACGCGCTGCTGGCCAAAAGTATCGAATTTCAGCGGCTTGGGTTACTCATTATTGATGAGGAGCAGCATTTCGGCGTGAGCCACAAGGAGCGGCTGAAGCAGATCAAGGAAGATGTGCACGTGCTGACGCTGACGGCGACGCCGATCCCGCGCACGCTGCAACTGGCGCTGACGGGCGTGCGCGAAATGTCGGTCATCGCTACGCCGCCGGTGGATAGGCTCGCCGTGCGCACGTTCATCACGCCGTTTGATCCCGTTATGCTGCGGGAAACGCTGCTGCGCGAGCGCTATCGCGGCGGCCAGAGCTTCTATGTCGTGCCGCGCATCTCCGACCTGGACGACGTGGCGGCCTTCCTGCGTGAGGTGGTGCCGGAGCTAAAATTTCAAATCGGCCACGGGCAAATGTCGCCAACGCAGCTTGAGGATGTGATGTCGTCGTTCTACGACAAGCAGTTCGACGTGCTGCTCTCCACCACCATCGTGGAGTCCGGCCTCGATATCCCGAACGCCAATACGCTAATCGTGCATTGTGCCGACATGTTCGGCCTCGCCCAGCTTTACCAGTTGCGCGGCCGCGTCGGGCGGTCGAAGCGGCGCGCTTACGCCATGTTCACCACGCCGCCGAACCAGAAGCTGACGCCTGCGGCCGAAAAGCGGCTCAAGGTGCTGCACTCGCTTGATAGCCTCGGCGCGGGGTTCCAGCTTGCGAGCCATGATCTCGACATTCGCGGCGCGGGCAATCTGCTTGGCGACGAGCAGTCCGGGCATATCCGCGAAGTGGGCTTCGAGTTATATCAATCCATGCTGGAAGAGGCCGTCGCCTCGTTGCGCCAAGGCGGCGGGCCGGAGGAGCAGGCCGAGGATCAATGGTCGCCCGCGATTTCCATCGGCACAGCGGTGCTGATTCCCGAAGCCTACGTGCCTGATTTGCAGGTGCGCCTTGGCCTTTACCGCCGCCTGTCCGGCTTCCGGGAGAAGGCGGATATCGATGCTTTCGCCGCCGAGCTAGTGGATCGCTTCGGCGCGCTGCCGGATGAAGTCCGGCATTTGCTATCGGTGGTCGAGATCAAGATGCAATGCCGCATTGCGGGAATATCAGCTGTCGATGCGGGGCCGAAGGGCGGCGTCGTTGCGTTCCGCCACAACAAGTTCGCCAATCCTGCGGGCCTGCTCAAATTCATCGGCGAGCATCGAAGCACGGTGAAGTTGCAGCCCGATCATAAACTGCTCATCAAAGCTGATTGGTCGGATGCCAGCGACCGGATGAACGACGTGCGCGCCCTCGCCAGTCAGTTGGCGGGCATAGCGCGGGGTGACGGCAAACCGACCAATGCCCTAGAGGAAAAACAGCCTGCTCCGCCGCCCCCGCGCAAGCAATATAACCGGCGGTAGGTGAGTTTCGTCCGGATGGCCGGACCAAGCCCGGCCATGACTATGGAGTATTGTCAATTTTCATTAACGGCGTTGAGCCGGTTATCTAGACTAGGTGAGTAGGTTAGTCCCAACCATGAATAAGCTACGGCCGGACGCCTTCATTAGTGGTCGATGCTCCGGCGCAGTTTGTAAAACGCGCCGTTAAGCCCGCCGAAGATTTCGTTGACCTTGGGATGGCGCACAGGGTCGCCGGACATGTCGGCCAGAAGGTTTTGTTCCGAGACATAGGCAATGTATTCCGTCTCGGCATTCTCCGCCAGCAAATGGTAATAGGGCTGGTTCTTTACGGGCCGGATCTCCTCCGGAATGGACAGCCACCAGTGCTCTTTGTTGCTAAACTCCGGATCGACATCGAAAATGACGCCGCGAAACGGGTAAAAACGGTGTTTGACGACCTGGCCAAGCTGAAATTTGGCGGTTTTCATTATATTCATAGCTAGTGCATGCAGCCCTTTGTTCTCGCGCAAATGTCGAGCGCCGCCGCCCCGCTGTCAACCATTTTGCAGAGTCAAACACCGTAAGCTGGAGCCGAGGCGCCGTCTTTGGCCGCGACAAGCTTCGCCAGATCGATCATGACCTTGGCTTGCTTCCACGTTGCGTCGTCCTGCATCTTGCCGTCAATCATCACGGCGCCGGTGCCATCCGGCATAGCGGCGATGATTTTTCTAGCGAACGCAACCTCATCGGCGGCGGGCGAGAACACACGCTTGGCGATATCAATCTGCGTCGGATGAAGCGACCACGCGCCCAGGCACCCCTGTAAAAAGGCGTTGCGAAATTGCGCTTCGCAGGCGGCGAAGTCGGAAAAATCGCCAAACGGGCCGTAAAACGCTTTCAGACCATAAGCCTGGCAGGCATCAACCATGCGGCCAACCGTGTAGTGCCAGAGGTCTTGCTGATAAAACGCGCGCTCGCCGGAGCCGTCCGCCAGCACGCCATAACCCGGGTGCCCGCCGCCAACGCGCGTGGTTTTCATGCCGCGCGAGGCCGCTAGATCTGCCGGGCCGAGGCTCATGCCGTGCATTCGTGGGCTTGCCGCCGCTATGGCCTCCACATTGTTGACGCCTTCAGCCGTCTCCAGGATCGCGTGAATCATGATCGGCCGTTTTACGCTGTACCGCGCCTCAAGCTGGGCAAGAAGCTGATCCAGATAATGCACATCCCACGGTCCTTCGACCTTGGGAAGCATTATGACATCGAGCTTGTTCCCAACCCCCGCCACAATCTGCGTCACATCGTCGAGCGCCCATGGGCTGTTCAGGCAGTTAATGCGCGTCCAAAGCCCCGTCTGTCCGAAGTCGTTCGCCTGCGCCATATTGATGAAGCCCGCCCGCGCCGCCTCTTTGTCGCTGGCGGCGATTGCGTCCTCCAAATTTCCGAGGATTACGTCTACCTGCCCCACAAGCTCGGGAATTTTCGCGCGAATTTTTTCGAGATGCGGTGGTACGAAATGGATCATCCGCTCTAGCCGCACGGGCTTGTCTCGGAACGGTTCGGGTGCGCCAATGGCAAGCGATGCATAGAACTTTGCGGGGGTGCGTATGTGCGCCATGCTTTTATCTTCCAGCGAGGTTTAGGCCATAAGCGGTAATGCCCATCAATAACTGACCATAGCGTTGTTAGCAGCTACAGCCAATCAGGCCTTTTTACACACCGTGGCGTAAGCCTTGCAGTTCCAGCCTGTCGCTCCAGATGCGCATTTATAGACCGGATCGGAAATGCGATCTGTCACGATTGGCCAGTTCCCGGTCAGCATTTTGATGGCGCCAAGCGCGTTGAGTTCGGCATGGCCCTTAGTGACGCCCCAGCCGCCACCGCCCTTTTTTATGCACGAAGCTGCCTGAACTGACGCGGCGGCGGACATGGCGGCAATGAATATAATACTGCAAAATCCAGCCGTTTTCATAAAGCTCTTCCTTTTCGCCTCAAGTAAACTTTTTCATAGCGCATGCTTAGAGTGACCTCATAAAACTTTATAAATTCAAGCGGTTTTGACAAATGTCTCACGGGAACATTTAATCGTCGGCGCCATTCATTACTTATAAGTCAGGTAATGAAAGGTTCTCGCATGTTTCTCCGTGTAGACAGACTTCTCGCCGATATCCCGGCGCCAAAAGACGCCGATCCAAACGCCGCCGCCGCGTTGCAGGAGTTGCTTGGCGGCAAATATGGCGAAATGTCAACGCTCAACAACTACATGTTCCAGAGCTTTAATTTCCGTAACAAGAAAAAACTGCGGCCGTTTTACAGCACGGTTGCAAGCATAACCGCCGAGGAAGTTGGACATGTGGAAATGGTCAGCAACGGCGTCGCGATGCTGGCGAACGGGCCAGACGGCGATGAGGAGGATGATGCGGATATTTCCGAGGCGCCTTTTGAGGACATGACGGATATCCGGCTAGCGTCGTCTTTTCTCTCAGGCGGTGGCGGCGCCATGCCGGTGGATAGCGACGGACGGCCATGGAACGGCACGTTCGTCACTTCATCCGGCAATCTCATCATGGACACCCTGTTCAACTTTCACCTTGAATGCGGTGCAAGGCTTCACAAACTGCGGGTTTACGAAACCCTGACCGAGCCGACCGGACGGGAAGTTTGCGCTTACCTGCTCGTGCGCGGCTCGGTGCACGCCCACGCTTATGCTCTCGCGTTGAAAAAACTGACGGGTGCATCCATCGAGAAAGTGCTGCCGGTGCCCAATATTAATCTCGACCGCATTCCCGAATGTCAGAAGTTCCTGAATGAAGGCGAACACCGTCGTCTGTATACCAATAGCCCAAGCGACTATCAGGAAATCGCAGGATTATGGGGAAAAGGCGAGATGGCTCTTCCTGGCGATCCTCCAGGCGAGCTTGAGGTGATCGAAGGCGCTCCCGAAGGCGCAAAAATTGCGGACATGACCGGCACAGCGTCAGCGTTTACTCCGGATTACGCGCCGCAGGAAATGTTCGAAATCGCGAAAAAGCTTTATAAGATGTCGAGATAAACCGTTATCCAATGGCTTGGGATTTGTTACGACTCTTTAAATAAAGCAGCACCTGAAATAAAGCAGCACCTGCATGGCAAAAACGGAAATAGATATCGACGCTGCGCAGGTGCTCGCGTTAGAAGCACTTGCGTATTTCGCATCACAGCCTGAAATATTTACCCGCTTTACGCAAGCGACGGGGCTTGAGCGCGATAAGGTTGCAGCGAACGCCGCTAACCCGGAAACACAAGCGGCGGTTCTGGATTATCTAATGCGCGGCGAACGGGATCTAATGGCGTTTTGCGATCATGCCAGGAAAGCCCCACAGGAGGTTTTCTGGGCGCTACACGTGCTCGATCCGCACGCCATGACGGAGATGCCGCAAGGGTTGCTCAACAAAAGCCGCCCCGCAGTTTGGCGGCGATAGTTCGGTTTAGCGCTTTACAGGCTTTGTAGCAGTCGTCCCGCAATCGACTTGTTTAAGGAACTCAATCTTGTTTAGTTCACCCTCGACGCTGAAGTTTCCGTAGTCGATGCGCAGTTTCCGGCTTACGCCATTTGCATACATTCGGTAGGCAATCTCATAAGACGGTGTTATAGCGCCAGCCTTATCGCTGTCGAAATAGCTCACCGTCACCGGCCACGCCCTCATGCCATTTAGAATTTCGGCGTTCGCGACTGCCGGTAGATCGCTCGCCCCGTCACCGATTGGTTTTCCAATAATAGTTGTGGTCTGATAAAACTTTTCACCCTTGTCCAACCCATCGTAAAGATCGGCCTGCAACGTAAACTGGCCGCGATTGGCGGCTTCCAGCACCGCTATGGAGTGTTGGGTGGGGAACATAGCCCCGCCGCCAATTTTCAATCGATTGTAGGCCGGGCTTTTCATGGCGATCTGGATGGATTTTTTCTTCGCATCGCGCGCCGCATCGCCCTCGATGACTTCGCTCTCCTGCTGGTTCACGAAACGCTTCGAGCGAAAATGAAACTTCTCTCCGGTGCCGTCTTCCCAGCTTGAGGAGCGCATATCGGTCAAAACCTCGCGCCCATTCCAATCCACCGTGCTTGTCACAAGCTGCGTGCTTTGCACAAAGCCCTCGCAGACCGAGCCGGTAAACTCAATGCTTAAAAAACCATCGAGAGAGGAGATGTTCGAGCCGGGCTGACTGCGCAGCAGCTTCATGTCATAAATAGCGCGATGGGGCGCAAGCTTGATATCGGGCGCGTGGCCAATCTCTTTGGCTTGCAATACGCTCACGCCAAATGAGATAGAAGCGAGGCTTAACACGGCGCAAATTTTAAATGCAGATGTCATGTGTGTGTCAATCGTCATATATTGGGTTGATTAGTGTACATTGGGCGCACGTTTGCGTCCAGCAAGCCGAACCGGTTATCAATTTTCTATTAAATATGCGATCAATAGCGCGATTAGCAAAAGGATCACTTATGCAGAACACGCCTCTTTCCCGCCTCAAGGCGCTTGGGCTCGACCTTCCCCCAGCGCCGAAACCAGCAGCGAACTACGTGCCTTATGTGTTGAATGGCGGCATGCTGTTCATCGCCGGGCAACTGCCTTATGACGCGAGTGGGGCGTTGACCAACTCCGGGCGGGTGGGCGCAGACGTAAGCCTGGCGCAAGGCGAGGAGGCGGCGAAGTTTGCCGCGCTAAATATTCTGGCGCAGGCGCAGGCCGCACTCGGCGATCTCCAGCGCATCAACGCCGTCATGCGGCTGAATGGTTTTGTCGCGGTAGCGCCAGGCTTTATCGACATGCCGCTTGTGATAAACGGCGCGTCCGATCTGATGTTCGCCGTGCTTGGCGAGGCGGGGCGTCACTCCCGCGTTGCGGTTGGCGTCGCGGAGTTGCCGCGCAATGCATGCGTTGAGATCGATGCGATTTTCGCCGTCGCATAAGCGCAATTTTGAACGCATGGGGACGTGGCTCGCGCGCCCCATCGCCCATCGCGGGTTGCACAACAATCATACTGGCGTGATAGAGAATACCGCGTCGGCTTTTAAATACGCCATCCAACAAGGCTATTGCATAGAAACCGACTTGCAGGAGTCGGCTGATGACATTCCTATGGTTTTCCATGATGCGACGCTTGATCGGCTCACTAAGGGCAAAGGCCCGTTGCGGGCTTACTCGGCGGCCGACCTCAAACGTGTCGAGTATCTTGATTCAGCGGACGACTTTTGGACCTTGGACGATCTGTTAGACTTTGTAGCGGGACGCACGCCGCTGCTGCTTGAAATCAAACAGGAAAGCGAGAAAGGCGCAGCTCGCTTCGCCGCACGCATTGTAAAGTCGCTTAACTCCTACGCGGGGTCAGTGGCGGTCATGTCATTTGAGCCAAGTGTCGTCGCGGCGTTTCAGGCGCTTTCGCCGCAAACCCCGCGTGGGCTGGTCGCCATGCGGTTTTTGCGCAACGAGTGGCCGGAGTTAAGCGCGTTGGAGCGCTTTCGGCGCACACATCTCTTGTCATACAATGCAGTCAGGCCACATTTTGTAGCGTACAACTGGCGTGATCTGCCAGCGGCGGGGCCTACATTTGCGCGCAACATCCTCAAGCTGCCAATGTTCGTATGGACAGTGAGAGGCGGCGATGTTTCGGCGCCAGCCGTGCAATCCGCTGACAACATCATTTTTGAGAGTTTCGATACTGATGCCTGGCGACAAAGCCCCTGATGAGCTGCAGAATTTGCGGATTGAGCCTGCCGAAGAGGTTCGCATTCGGGTGGAGGGCGCAATCTCCAACATCCCGGCGGCGGAATGGGACGCCTGCGCTAATCCGGAAGGCGCCATTTACAATCCGTTTATCTCGCACGCCTTTCTGCGATGTCTTGAGGAAAGCGGGTGTGTGTCAGACGATACGGGGTGGTCGCCGCGTCATCTGGTTCTGGATGGGGAGAGCGGGCCGCGCGCCGTTATGCCGCTCTATCTGAAATCGAACAGCATGGGCGAGTTTGTGTTCGATCACGCTTTCGCCGACGCCTATCATCAGGCTGGAGGCGCCTATTATCCCAAACTTCAATGCGCCGCGCCGTTTACGCCCGCCAGCGGCCGCCGCATTCTTGTGCGCGATGTTAGCGATATCGCGCTGGCCGAACGCATTTTAACGCAGGGCGCGCTGCAATTGATGAAGGCGGAGGGCGCGTCCTCGCTGCACATCACATTTCCCACGCATGAGGAGTGGGGGCGGCTTGGCGACGCCGGATTGCAACGGCGCACCGGGATGCAATTTCACTGGCGCAATGATGGTTACGCCACATTTGACGATTTTCTGGGCGCGTTTTCCTCGCGCAAGCGCAAGGCCGTCAAAAAGGAACGCCGCGACGCATTGGCGAGCGGCCTCACAGTGGAATGGTTGACAGGCGCGCAGCTTACCGAGGCGCATTGGGACGGCTTTTTCCGCTTTTACCTTGACACGGGCGACCGCAAATGGGGGCGCCCATACCTAAACCGCCGCTTTTTCAGCCTGATCGGCGCGGCCATGCCTGATCGCATCCTGCTGATGATGGTGAAAGAGGGGGGGCGCTATATCGCGGGCGCGCTTAATTTTATTAGCGGCGATGCGCTTTATGGCCGCTACTGGGGCTGCGTCGAGGAGCGCCCATACCTGCATTTCGAGGTTTGTTATTACCAGGCCATCGACTTCGCCATCGCGCACGGGCTGGCGCGGGTCGAGGCGGGGGCTCAAGGCGAGCACAAGCTGGCGCGCGGCTATTTGCCGGAAATTACCTATAGCCTCCACGCCTTCGCCCATCCCGGCCTGGGCAAGGCGGTCGCGGATTACCTCAAGCGCGAAATGCACGCTGTCGAAGCGCAGCGGGCAGAGCTTATGGAAGCGTCGCCATTCAAAAAAACAGGTGACGGTGACGTTTAATCTTGCTTGCTGATGTGTTATCGCAATCGCAAATAAGTAGAAAGGCGGCGGGTCATGACGAACACCGCATATGACGACAGCAACGTATTTGCGAAGATCCTGCGTGGCGAAATGCCAGTGCACAAGGTTTACGAGGACGCAAAAACGCTCGCATTCATGGACATCATGCCGCGCGTGGATGGGCATGTCCTTGTCATCCCCAAAGCGCCATCGCGCAATATTCTGGATGTCGCCCCTGACGACTTAGCCCATGTTATCGCTGTGACACAGAAAATCGCCCGCGCGGCGAAGCAGGCGTTTCAGGCCGATGGTGTTGCCTTGCACCAGTTTTCTGAAGCAGCGGGTGGGCAGGTGGTGTTTCACCTCCACTTTCATGTGCTGCCGATGAAAGAGGGTGTGGCGATGCGCCCAGCGGGGGTTATAGACGATCAAGCCTTGATCGCGCAATATGCGGATATTTTAAGAGCGGTGCTCACAAATTCTTAACCAGCGCAAATATACGTAATTGCTTCTATTTCGTAATTGGCACCGCGACGAAATTCATCGAGCCGCCAGCGTCCGCCAGCAGCAGAAGCGCGGTCTTGCGCTTCAGCTCCTTGAGCTGGCGCACACGCTTGGCGAAATCCTGCGGCGTCACGACCTTCTCGTTCGTCACTTCTAGAATCACGTCGCCCGGCTTGATGCTCTTGTCGCCTGCTTCGCTTGCAGGATCGACCTCCGTCACCACCAGGCCATTGATGGATTTGTCGATGTCGAAGCGCGAGCGCAGTTCGTCAGTCATGGGCGAGAGCGCCAGCCCCATGACATACTGCGCATTTGGCTTGACTTCACTTTTCTTGACCTTGGGGACAACTTCCCCTTCATCCAGCCGCTCGATTCGCGCTTTCAGCGTTTTGCGCTCGCCCTCGCGCCAAAGCTTGATCTCGACCTGCTTGCCAACCTCCGTCTGCGCGACAATACGCGGCAGCCCGCGCAACTCGGTGACGTCGAGACCGTCAAAATTGAGGATGATGTCACCAACCTTGATACCGGCTTTCGCCGCCGGCCCCTCTGGCGTGACGCTGGCAATGAGCGCTCCCCCAGTCAGCGGCAAACCCACGCTTTCGGCGATATCGTCGCCAACTGTCTGGATGCGGACGCCGAGCCAGCCGCGCCGCGTTTCACCATATTTGCGCAGTTGCGCAACGACCTGAGCAACAGTGTTGGATGGCACGGCGAAGCCAATACCAATAGAACCGCCTGTCGGGGAAATTATCGCTGTATTCACACCGACCACCTCGCCATTCATGCTGAACAGGGGGCCGCCGGAATTGCCGCGGTTGATCGCGGCGTCAGTTTGCAAAAACTCATCATAGGGCCCGGCGTTAATGTCGCGGCGCGTGGCCGACAAGATACCGACGGTGACAGAGCCGCCGAGGCCGAACGGATTGCCAATCGCCATCACCCAATCGCCAACACGGATGCGGCCGCTGTCCCCGAATGGCACGGCGGTCAGCGGTTTTTTCGGCTCGACGCGGAGCAGTGCAAGGTCAATTTTGATATCCTTGCCGACAACCTCAACGACTTTGAGTTTCGTCCCGTCGGTGAAGTTTACATAGATATCGTCCGCGCCTTCAATCACGTGGTTGTTGGTGACTATGTAGCCTTTCGGATCAATGACGAAGCCGGAGCCGAGCGAACTGACACGCTTCGCGCCATCGCCGCCGCGCTGCGGACGGTCAAGAAAATCCTCGAAGAAATCTTCGGACGGCGCGCCTTGTTGAGGCGGAGCGGGCATGTTCTGCACGCCTTTGAATATCTGCTCGGTGGAGATATTGACCACAGCACCCTGAAGTTGAGCGGCTAGATCAGCAACGGAAGCCGGGCCGCGGGTGGCGGTTTCCGGGCCAGCGGGCGCGCTATTATTTGTTGTGCCAGTGAAAATGATGAGGAGGGCCGACAAAGCCGCAAATTGCGCAATAGACTTGATCCGTTTTCTTCTCCGCTGTGCTTGAACTTTTCTCACGTCACCAATCATTTGAGCTTCAACTCCGCATATTCGCGAGAATGTCGCGAAGCAAGATTTCTTAGAATGTTCACAGAGTGTAGCAAAAGGATTGGCCGCTCACCAGTGGCTAGCAAGAGATTAAGGAGACTTCCACGGCGTTGTGAAAGCCTCCTTATCCGCTACATTAGCGAGGAGGGGCCGGCGCTACGCTAGGTGTTGCTAAGCCCGATGGATTGTTGAAGAATTTGAAGAACTCGGAATTTGGCGACAGCACCATCCGCGTATCCCCAGCCTTCAAAGCCTCCTCATACGCCTGCATGGAGCGATAAAACGAGAAGAAGTCTGGGTCTTTACTAAAAGCGTCGGCGTAGATTTTGTTGCGCAGGCCATCGCCTTCGCCTCGTGTCTGTTCGGCGTCGCGGTTGGCTTCGGCGATCAGGATCGTAACTTGACGGTCTGCGTTGGACCTAATTGTCTGGGCGGCCTCGGAGCCTTGTGCGCGGATTTCAAAGCTTTCCCGCTGACGCTCCGTTTGCATCCGACGGAAAATCGCTTGGCTGTTTGGCTCGGGCAAATCCGCGCGCTTAATGCGGACATCTACGATCTCCATTCCCAGATTTTTCGCGTCGGCATTCACCGTTGTTGCGATTTGCATCATCAACTCTTCGCGCCGGTCTCGTACAACATCGCTGAAATTTGCGGTGCCCAGAACGCGGCGCAACGTTGAGTCAATGATGTTATCTAGACGGGTTGATGCGCCAACCTCGTTACGAACAGTCTGATAATAGAGCAGGGGATTGATGATCCGGTAACGGGCGAATGCATCGACGACCAATCGCTTCTGATCCGAAGCAATAACTTCCTGCGGCTGTGAGTCGAGTTCCAGAATGCGCTTGTCGAAATATTCAACATTCTGCACAAACGGTATTTTATATTTCAGACCCGGGTCTGTAACCACTTTCACAGGGTCGCCAAACTGCAGTACAATCGCCTGCTGGGTCTGGCTTACGATGTAAAACGAGTTAAGGGCGACGAACGCGCCAGCGCCCAGGATCACCAGTAGTATTGCGCCAAATGTTTTCATGGCTTAGTTCCCTTGCGTCGAATAGGTGCGCCCGGTGGCGTCCGGGCGTGGCTTTGCAACTTCGTTGAGCGGCAGGTAGGGGACAACTCCACCGGCGCCTTTTTCGTCGATGATGATTTTGTCCATGTTGCCAAACACTCGCTCCATGGTTTCAAGGAAAATGCGCTGGCGCGTGACTTCAGGCGCTTTCGCGTATTCCTCATAAACCTTCAGAAAGCGCTGGGTGCGGCCTGTCGCTTCGGCAACAGCCTGCTCACGATAACCTTGAGCGGCCTGAATGATCTTCTGCGACTCGCCTCGGGCTTCAGGAATGACCTTATTAGCATAGCCCTGCGCTTCGTTCTGCAAGCGCTCCTGGTCGGCGCGAGCCGCCTGCACGTCGCGGAACGCGTCGATGACCTGCGACGGTGGGTCAACCTTCTGAAGATTTACCTGCTGAATTTCAACGCCAGCCCCGTAGCTATCGAGGGTTTTTTGCATGAGGGCGAGAACGGCGTCCTCGGTCTCCTTACGGCTTTTTGTCAGGATCGGCGTGATGTCCTGTGCGCCCGTCACTTCGCGCATCGCGCTTTCAGCAACAGCTTTCACTGTTGAAGGCGCATCTTGAATGTTGAACAGGAAGGCGGCTGCGTCCTTGATGCGCCACAAAACAATGAAGTCGACATCGACGATGTTCTCGTCGCCAGTCAGCATCAGACTTTCCTTCGGCACATCGCTTCCGGTGGTTGTCGGCCCGGAGAAGTTGGAGATTTGTGCTGTGGAAAAGCCGATTTCGGTGCGATTATAAAACGTAACGTTTGGTGTGTAGACGGTTTCAACCGGGTGCGGCCAGCGGAAGTTCAGGCCCGGGTTTAGCGTGCGGTCGAATTTGCCGAAGCGCAGCACCACGCCGATCTGCTCCGGCTGGACGCGAACGGTAAAGCCGTAAATAGCAACCGCTAAAAGGCCGCCAAAGAGCAGCACCGCGATGAGAAGCCCGCTCAGACCGCCACCAGGCATGGCCTGCTTCAGACGATCCTGGCTGCGTTTCAGCAACTCTTCCAGATCAGGAGATGGCCCGCCAGCGCCGCCGCCACCAGGGCCCTGTCCCCATGGGCCGCCGCCTCCGCCGCCGCCCTTCCAGCCGCCGCCGCCGTTTTGACTGCTCCAAGACATGTTCGTGTGTCCCTTTCAAATATACTCAAGCTTCATGCTGATTTGCGTTGAATGACTTAAAGCGCTGAAAAATATTAACGCTAGGTTCGCCGCAGTAAGATTTTGACCGTGACTGCCGATCTACACGCTTTATAAGCACGCCGGGTGCGCTTCGCAATGGATGGGAAAGGCGCGCGAGACGCCGGAATGGCTGAACGGCATTAAATTTTGGCAACATCGCTAACGCGGCAAGGTGTGAAGGCGTTTCCACTATAAAATGCATTCGAAAATCTTTGCGGTGTAATCGTGGTCATCCCCTTCGCGCCGGGCGTGAAACTGGCTGCTGACCTCGCGCCAAAGCTTTGGATCGAGCGGCGCAAGGAAAACATCCCCTTCCACCACGGCGTGAACCTGCGTGAGATAGACGCGGCTCGCGCGCGACATGGCGGATGTGAAAATCTCAGCGCCGCCAATCACAAAAATCTCGGGTTGCCCGGCTGCCTCCGCGCGCCTTAATCCAAAGTCGATGGCCTCATCAACCGATGAGAAGGCAGAAACGCCATCGGCTAAAAACCCGGAGCGGCTGACGACGATATTGGTGCGGCCATCCAGCGGCTTGCCAAGCGATTCGAAAGTTTTGCGGCCCATGATAACAGGCTTGCCTAACGTGAGGCGGCGGAACATTCGCAACTCGGACTTCAGCCGCCATGGCAACTCACCGTTGCGGCCGATGACGCCGTTCTCGGACACGGCGACGATGAAGGCAATGGCAGGGTCTGGCATGGGTTTAAACTGCAATCGGGGCTTTGATGGCGGGATGGGGCTCGTAGCCGCTCAAGGTGAAGTCGGCATATGTGAAATCGAAAACGTTGCCGATATCAGGGTTTAGCATCATCCTGGGCAATGCGCGGGGCGGGCGCGCAAGTTGCTTTTCCGCCTGATCGAGGTGGTTTAGATAAAGATGGGCGTCGCCGAGGGTGTGAATGAACTCGCCCGGCTGCAGGCCGGTCGTTTGCGCCATCATCATGGTGAGCAGCGCGTAAGAGGCGATGTTGAACGGCACGCCGAGAAACACATCCGCCGACCGTTGATAGAGCTGGCACGACAGTCGCCCTTCCGCCACATAGAACTGGAACAGGCAATGGCATGGCGGCAGCGCCATTTTCTCCACGTCGGCCGGATTCCAGGCGGTGACGATATGGCGGCGCGATTCCGGATTGAGCCGCAAGCTGTCCTGCACAGCGGCGATCTGGTCGATCTCGCGCCCGTCCGGCGCCCCCCACGAGCGCCATTGACGGCCGTAAACCGGCCCGAGTTCGCCCTCCGCGTCCGCCCACTCATCCCAGATAGACACACTATTATCCCGTAAATAGCGCGTATTTGTCGCACCCGACAAAAACCACAAAAGCTCGTGGATGATAGACTTCACATGCAGCCGCTTGGTGGTGACGAGCGGGAAGCCGTCGGTGAGGTCGAACCGCATCTGCCAGCCGAACACGGAGCGCGTGCCCACGCCGGTGCGGTCGCCGCGCTCCAGCCCGCGCTCCTTCACGTGCCGCAACAGATCAAGATACTGCTTCATAGGCCGAGCCTAGCCGATTCAGCGCGACGTCTCCACTCGCTCGCGGATATGGCGGCGCAATTATTCTTCTCCGCGCAACTGAATTTTTGGTTTGCGCCATGAAAGATGTTGAACCGGTTTGTCCAAGGGCGTTGCCGCAATCGACGTCGTGTAATTGCTCATCGTCTTGATCGCAAGGCCCAGGACGACCTCCAGAGCGTGCGTTTGATTGTAACCCGCCTTAAAAAATGCGGAGATCTCGGCGGGCGAAACTTTGCCGCGATTGGCGATCAAGGCTTTGGCGAAACCGCGCAACGCCTCCAGTTTCGGATCGGATAGTGCGGCGCCTTCGCGCAAAGCTTTGATATGCTCCGGTTGTAAACCGGCTTTCTCCGCCAGCAAAGAATGCCAGGGCACGCAGTATTCACACTCGTTTTCATAATTCGCAGTGAGGTACACGACCTGACGTTCGCTCGGGGTGAACGTGGTTTCGTCAAAAAGACCCCACGCCGCCGAATAGCTGCGGAGAAGCGGGGGCGCGGAGGCCATAACCCGCTCAAGATTCGGGATCATGCCAAAAAGACGTTTCGTATTTTCTAGCGCCACCCGCGACGCTTCGGGCGCATTGTTCTCGTCGTGAAGCGGAAACGTCATCAGCAACTCCTTTTATGATCTTTCATTTATAAAATCAGACGTGCTTTTCGTGCGCGGTGCGCTTCAATCAAAAATCAGGGAGAAGAGGCTATCAAGCGCGAGTTGCGTTGACCCTCCATCATTTTCGTTTCGCGCATGCAAAAGTGATCCGTCCCCGGTTGCAACCGCCAACATGGCAAGGGCGGCGGCGTCCGTCTTCCTTTGCAGGCTTCGTTCCGCACCGGCTTGTTCAAAGGCATCCTCAAACGCGGTCAGAAGTTTTTTGTGAGCGATAGCAATTTGCTTGGCAACGTCTGCGTCAAAAGGAGCTACCTCGCCAGCCGTCGTCACGAGAAGACAGCCGCGATGACGTTGACGAGATGCGTCCCCGCGCCAGATGTCAAAGGCAGCCGCTACTCCCTGTTTGGCGGTTTTCGCAGAGGCGAGGGCCGCGCATACGGCCTCTACCCGCGTTGTCCGGTAATGCTGGAGAGCCGCCAAGAACAACGCGCGCTTATCGCCGAAAGCGTAAATCAGGCTCTGACGCTTCAAGCCAGTTTCGGCTTCCATTTGCTCGTAGGTGGCTCCATCAAAACCGCGTTCCCAAAACACGCAGGTGATGCGCTCCAGCACGTCGTCCTTATCAAAACTGCGTGGTCTGCCTCTAACATTCTCCATGGCCACGACTATATGAACAACGGTTCATGAAATCAATCGGTCATTCTCCGGCTTGAAGCGAGCGACCGTCACCGGGGCGCTTCCACGCGCGCGCGGATGGCGGCCAGTTCCGCCTTCACCTCGCGCAGCTCGTTCAGCACCTCGCCCATGTTCGCCGCGTCGCGCACACGGTCGGCGGCAAGCTCCGCCTCCTGCTCCTGCTGCATGGCGTCCACGATGGTGCCGATGAACAGGTTTAGCACGGCGAAGCTGGTTGTCAGGATGAAAACGAGGAAAAATAGCCACGCGCTGGGGTGCTTCACCATCACCTGCCGCGCCATGTCCGCCCAGCCTTCCAGCGTCATGACAATGAACAGCGAGAACGCGCTGTCGCCGAGGGTGCCGAACAGCTCGGGCACCGTTTCTCCGTAAAGCTTCGTCGCCATAACGGAGAATATATAGAGGATGAGGAGGAGTAGCATGATGACGGCGCCCATGCCGGGGATGGCCTGCATCAGTCCGTTCACCACGCGGCGCATGGATTGCACGGTGGAAATCAGCCGCAGCGCGCGGATGACGCGGAGCGAGCGCAGCACGGCGAGATCGCCCGACGCTGGCGCGAGCGCAATGGCGACCACGACGAAATCGAACACACTCCACGGATCGCGCCAGAATGCCGCGCGATAGACAAAAAGCCGCAACGCGATCTCCGCGACGAAAATGGCGAGGACAGCCGTGTCTAGCGCCTCGATGAACGGCCCGGCGGCGGACATCGCGCCCGCGCTCGTCTCCAGCCCGAGCGTGATGGCGTTAACGATGATGAGGCCGGTGATGAAACGCTCCCACGAGCGGTGCTCGATGATCGCGCGCACCTGTTCGCGAAGGCCCGGCGCTACGTTGTCCATGGCGGTCATGGGTGTGGCCTTCTTTGGAGCGGCGCGGGCGGTCTTTTTCGTAGCCATCTTTTTCACTCAGCGAATTCAACGCCGCACTTTCGTAAGTTGCTTCATCACGGAAGGAGCGGTAAAAATACGATTTGACGAACGGCTTTGTTCGTCGATAAATACGGAGGCTTTACGTATTTATGAAAGTAGGCATGAGTGAGTTTTTTCAAAACTGGTTTTTTCACATTCGTTTTTTTTATTAGTTTGCAGGCATCCGCCGCTTTTGCGCAGACAAACGATTCTACGACGATAGAGGAGCGGCTGGCGGAATTGGAAGCCAGCGCCGCCACACAGCGCGCAGATAAAATGTCGCTGAAAGTCTCCGGCCAGGTCAACCGCGCAGCGCTGATGTGGGACGACGGCCTCGCCACCGACGCTTATATCGTGGACAACATTTTCTCGTCCTCTCGATTTATCTTCTCCGGCAAGGCGGCGGCGACGAAAAAAGTTGATGCGGGCTTTGTCATCGAAACCGAGGTGCGCGACGCCGGGTCGAGCAATGTGAGCCAGCTAAATGATGAGGGCATCGACGAATCGAACGAAACCGGCCAGTCGATCCGCAGCCGCCAAGCTTACTGGTGGGTGAAGTCGGAGGATTTGGGCGCAGTTTCAGTGGGCCAGCTTTCGCCCGCCACCAACTCGCTGATTTATTACAAGCTATGGTTCATTACGGTGAACACCTCGCCAGACACGCTGGCGACGACCTCCTTTTTCGTGCGCAACAAAAGCGGCGATCTGACGGGCTTGCGGTGGGGCGCCATTGCGTCAGCCAATGACACGCCGCGCGGCGATTACGTCCGCTACGAAAGCCCGGCGTGGCGCGGTTTCGCCGTGCAGGGCGACTGGGGCGAAAACGACCTGTGGGACGCCTCAGCGACCTATGACGGGCAATTGGGCGACGTGAAAATCTCCGCCGCCATAGGCTATTTTGCCGATCAGGAAACGCTAAACGCCAGCAGCGCGCGCGGCTCGCTCCTTCTGACGCACGTGCCGACCGGGCTTTACGCCCATTTCGGCGCCGATCAGCGCTCGTTCTATGGGCAAGCCCGCGAGGACGCGGCAGTGGTATATGGCCATCTCGGGATTATCGGCAAATGGACGCCGCTTGGCGCCACAACAGTGTTCGGCGAATATGGCCGCTACAACGACTTTTTCGCCGGGCGTGACGCAGTAAGCCCCTCGGGCCTCCCCGTGATCGGCGCAAGCGCTGCAAATGATTACATTGCCTCGACACAGGTGGAGCGGCGGGGCTTCGGCGTCATGCAGGCTTTTGACGCGGCAGCGACGGAACTTTACGCGCATTACTCGCATTACGAAGCCCAAGCGCGCGTCGCGGACGATGCAGGCGCGGCGGAAGCGCAACTCGAACCCTGGCAATCGGTAATTATCGGCGCCCGCGTGAAGTTCTGAACGCATCCGTCATCGCCGGGCCGACCCGGCGATCCAGAGGACTCAAGCGGCAACTTGCTAGTTAAACTGGAAGGCCGGGTCAAGCCCGGCCATGACGAACTGGAGGGAGCACAATCCTATCCTTGTTATCGCCGGGCTTAATCCGGTGATCCAGCCTCTTGCACATCAACTGGATCCTCGGGACTTCGCTGCTCTGCCCGAGGATGACGAAAAAGGCTTATTCCTCCGAAGCTGCGGCTTCCTCGACCTCGGCGCTCTCCATAACCGGGCGCTGGGCTTGCGTCAAAGTTGCGTCCGGGCCTTCGTCCTCGTCCGGATTTTCAGCCTTGTTGCGTTTCGCGGCCTTGCTCACAGCCTGATCGAGGTCGATTTGCGAACATAGCCCAAGCGCCACCGGGTCTTGCGCAACCAGGGTCGCCGAATTCCAGTGCGAGCGATCGCGGATGGACTGGATGGTTGGCTTGGTGGTACCGACGAGTCGCATGAGTTGGGTATCCTTCAGCTCCGGATGATTGCGGATCAGCCACAAAATCGCGTTCGGTCGTTCATGCCGCTTCGATACTGGCGTATATTTCGGCGCGCGCTTGGAACGCATTTCCGGCAACATCACTTTGGATTTCGCGAGCCGCAGTTTCTGCTTCGGGTTTTCCTGCGCGCGCGCGATCTCGTCGCGGGTCAGTTGCCCGGATGTAATCGGATCAGAACCCTTGATGCCCTGCGCCACGTCGCCATCCGCAATCGCCTTCACCTGCAATGGGTGCAGGCCGCAAAACTCTGCGATCTGGTCAAAGGTGAGCGAACTGTTTTCGACCAGCCATACGGCGGTCGCTTGCGGCATTAACGGTCTATCCATAAGGCAAAATCCTCTCGTGAACCGGAGACGAAGCCTCCGGAGCCATTCCCTTTTCATTGTTCGCTGGGGAGCTGGCGTCATAAATGACAGGCAACATATAATGCGAGCGAATGCGTGACGCAACAAAGATACGGGCAAGCGCGATTTTGCGCTGAATAAATGCTTAAATGGTCAGCACAATTTTGCCGATATGGTCATTGCTCTCCATGCGGGCGTGCGCGGCGGCGGCCTCCGCGAGCGGAAATGTACTGTCGATAACAGGCTTGACTGCGCCGGACGCCAGCAGCGGCCAGACATTGGCCTCTAAATATTTTGCAATGTCCGCTTTTATCGCGGCTGGCCGCGCGCGCAACGTGGAGCCGGTGAGCGTGATTCGCTTTAGCATCAGGCGCATGAAATCGACCTGTGCTTTTGAGCCGCGCAGGAAGGCGATTTGCACGATCCGGCCATCCTCGGCGCAAACCCGGATGTTGCGGTCGATATAATCGCCGCCCACCATGTCGAGGATCAAATTCACGCCGATGCCGTTGGTCGCGTCTCTCAGCACCTCGGCAAATTCCTCGCGATTGTAGTTGATCGCCTTTTCAGCGCCCAGCGACACGCAAAACGCGCATTTCTCATCCGATCCGGCGGTGGTGAAAACGCGGGCTCCGAAGGCTTTGGCGAGTTGGATTGCCGTGACGCCTATGCCGCTGGCGCCGCCGTGGACGAGGAAACTTTGCCCTGCTTTCAGTCCGCCGCGGTCGAAAACATTGTGCGCCACCGTGAAAAAAGTCTCCGGCAGCGAGGCGGCTTCAATGGCGGTCAATCCTTGCGGGATTGGCAATACCGAGCCTTGATCGGCTGCACAATATTCGGCATAACCGCCGCCGCTCAACAGCGCGCAAACCTGATCCCCGACGCGATACCGCTTCACGCTGTCGCCAACAGCCACAACAACCCCGGCCGCCTCAAGTCCTAAAATCGGCGATGCCCCTTTCGGCGCGGGATAAAGCCCCTGACGCTGCAAAATATCCAGCCTGTTGACGCCAGCCGCTGCGACTTTGATGATAACTTCGCTCGCGGCGCGCGTTGGAGTGGGTGCGTCAACCAGACTGAACGTCTCAGGCCCGCCCGGTTCAGCCGCGACAATCGCGGTCATGTTTGATGGTAACGTCATGCAGAAACGCCTTTAACGCCGACAAAATTTACTGAATGTAAAAGATCGCTGGATTTCTTCCTACGAAATTTACCCTAAGGTGGGATATTACAATAGCGTTTAAATCATGAGATAGTTCATGTGGGATGACGGCGAAGCGAAAAAACTGTTGAAGCCGATCCAGATTGGCGAGGAGCTTGAGCGCCTCTCTATCGCTGAACTTGAGGAGCGCGTGAAAGCTCTGTTAGCCGAGATTTCCCGTGTACAACAGAAAATCAGCCAGAAACAAGCCTCCGCGTCGGCGGCTTCGGCGGTGTTTAAAAAATAACTCCACAAGTGATAAATCTCAAAATATTCAATGGGAATATAATTTTAACCATGCATTAGGATATTTGACTTAAACCTCGTCATGTCCAGACAACTGGCGTTGAGGCGGACCCTCCGCACTCAAAGGTCTACCTGCCCCTAAAAGGGCCGCTCGCCGCAAGCGGCCCTTTTTCTTAACTATAGCATCATTTTTTTACAGACGGCCTTTCACCGGTCACATAATGGTGGCAGCAGCGAAAGCGGCGAACCGGAAGCTGCAGCGCAACTTGGCTTTTACTTTTAACGCCTGCTTCTTTATGATGTTCGAGTCGATTCTTAGTTCATTGCGTCTTGGCGTATGCCGCGCGTTACAAAGCGGAAGAGCATGACCAGTTATGTGTCGCCTCAGTCTGAGTTTACAGGCATCCCTATCGCCTTTCGCGACCGATATAAATCTTCGCCGCAGTTCCTCGCGTTATTCGACGAGGGCATGGCGATGGTTGAGCAGACGGCTAATTATCTAGATGGCCCGGGCCGCATAGACGGCAGACGCCTCAAATCTCCCCTTACGATTGCATATGCAACTGAAAGTATGCGGCTAACAACGCGGCTTATGCAGCTTGCGTCATGGCTTCTCGTCAGGCGGGCGGTCAACAGGGGTGAAATTTCCGAAGATCAGGCGGCATCCAGCAAACACCGCGTAGTGCTAGTGCCGATTGGCCGTTCCACAAAAACCGCTGGTTATCACGAGTTGCCCGAGGCGCTCAAGGACCTGGTTGAGGCCAGCTTAAAGCTGCATGATCGGATTTCGCGCCTTGACCGCATGATGCTCAACGATGAGCGTGAGCCGTCAAAGTTGCCAGTCGCGCATACTGTAACTGCGCAGTTCGATCTCCTCAAAACGGCGTTCGGCGCTCCGCGCTGAAAATTTGTGCGGGGAAAGGGGCGGGCAGGGCGGATATTGTCCACCCTTTCCTGGTCTGATTACTTAATCAGGCCTTCATACTTCTTTTTGAAGCGGCTCAGACGGCCGCCACGGTCGAGCAACTGTTGGTTGCCGCCCGTCCAGGCCGGGTGCGTGTTCGGATCGACGTCCAGGTTCAGTACCGCGCCCTCTTCCCCATAGGTCGAAAAGGTCTCGAACTCGTCTCCATTGGTCATCACGACCTTAATTTTGTGATAGTTCGGATGGATATCTTTCTTCATCGCTCGATCCTTCACGTGTTCGCCTTAACGAAGGCGGCTGCATCAATTTGGACTATGGGATTTGTCCATGATATAGCCCATTTTACATTTCAATGACAAGCCTGGTTTCACAGGCGATTTTGAGGACACGCGGCGCGCGTTCGCCTCAAACACAATCAGGGTTGGAAACGCAGTGGCACGTCGTCCGTCAAGACAGGATCGCGAAGACATTCCGGGCGCGCCGGGCGCAGAAACGCCGTCGCGCGATCTGCGTCCGCTGTTTCAGCTTAAGCCTTATGTGCTGCGCCATCCCGCCATCCTGGTGTTTACGCTTGCCGCGCTTTTCCTGTCATCCGCCGCGACGCTGACCCTGCCGACTGCGATCAAGGATATGATCGACAACGGCTTTAATGGGCAAAGCGCGTCGGCTATAAACGGCTACTTCCTCGTGCTTCTCGCGGTCGGCGCCACGCTAGCTATCGCCAGCTCCGCCCGCTTTTATTTCGTGTCCTGGCTTGGCGAGCGGGTTGTGGCGGATGTGCGCGCTGATGTTTTCCGCCACATCGCCAGCCTTAGTCCCTCATTTTTCGAGAAAACCCATTCCAGCGAGGTGATGTCGCGTCTCACCGCCGACACAACGCTCATCCGCGGCGCCGTCATCACCGCCGTCAGTCAGTCGCTGCGTAATGCGGTGATGCTGTCCGGCGCGATCATCATGATGTTTCTGACGAGCCTTAAACTCAGTCTGCTCGTCGCCGTCGCCATTCCGTTCATCATGCTGCCGCTGATCGCATCAGGCCGCTTCGTGCGTCAGCTTTCGCGCCGCGCTCAGGACGAATTGGCCGACGCCTCGGTCTATGCCAGCGAAAATCTCGCCGCTGCCCGCACCATGCAAGCCTACACGACAGAGGGGCACGTCTCCGGCCGCTATCAGACGGCTGTCGGCCGGGCGTTTGAGGCCGCCATTCTGCGCACTCGCGCCCGCGCATTTCTAACCGCCACCGCCATTTTCCTGGTTTTCGCCAGCGTCACCGGCATTTTGTGGCTGGGCGCGCAGGACGTGCTGGCGGGCACGATGACGGGCGGGCGCCTGGCGCAGTTCGTCCTTTATGCGGCGTTCGCGGCGGGGGCGGTTGGCGAACTCGCGGAAGTGTGGGGTGAACTGCAACAGGCAGCGGGCGCGGCCGAGCGGCTTACAGAACTGCTTGAGGTCAAGTCCGAGATAGTGTCCCCACCTATTCCAATATCGTTTCAGCCAAAGCTGCGTGGGGAAATCGCGTTTGAAAATGTGACGTTTGCTTATCCCTCGCGGCCAGGCGAGCCGGTGGTGCGCGGGCTGAACCTCGCCATAAAGTCGGGCGAGAGGGTGGCTGTGGTCGGCCCATCCGGCGCGGGCAAAACCACCTTATTCGGGCTGCTGCTGCGCTTTTACGATCCGCAGGGAGGCCGCATCCTGATCGACGGCGTGCCGCTGCGCGAAGCGTCCCTGCTCAAGCTGCGCGAACGCATCGCGGTGGTCTCGCAGGACAACGTGATTTTCAGCGGCACGGCGGCGGATAACATTCGCTATGGCGCGCCGGATGCGACCGACGAGCAGGTGCGCGAGGCGGCCCGCACCGCTATCGCCGACGAATTTATCGAGAAACTGCCGCTTGGCTACGCAACGCGGCTCGGCGAACGAGGCGTGATGCTCTCCGGCGGGCAACGCCAGCGCGTCGCCATTGCGCGGGCCATATTGCGCGATGCGCCGATCCTTCTGCTCGACGAAGCGACCAGCGCGCTAGACGCCGAGAGCGAGGCGCAGGTGCAGGCGGCGCTTGAGCGCGTTATGCGCGGCCGCACGACGCTCATCATCGCGCATCGGCTGTCGACGGTGCTGCGCGCCAACCGCATCCTCGTGATGGAGGACGGCCACATCATCGAGGAAGGCACGCACGAGCGGCTCGTCAAACGCGGCGGCACCTATGCGCGGCTCGCTGAGCTGCAATTTACAACCGCAGCAGCGGAGTAGCCTTTTTAACGAGATGCTCAACCCGCAGCTAGACTGACGAGGGCAGGGGCACTCCGGCGGCGGCGAATGCTTCGGCTTGGCGGCGGCGGACGGTTTCGGTTTCGTAGTCGGCGATGGTTTCGTTGAAGACGCGGTAGGAGTTTATCTCCGCGCCCAGATGCAGAAACACGCTGCCGAGGCCAATTGCGGCGCGATCCATGAACACGAATTCGCGCGGGATTTTTACCGGCCCCTTCGCCTTCAGCCCCTGATGCACGGCGAACGCCTCGCGCCGCCCGTACTGGCCCGGCGAAACACCCTCGGCTATGGGGCGCACACGGTCGTCGAGCAGCGGGCCGTAGATAAAACCGGCCCAGATGTTGAGGATGTCAATCAGATCGTTGGATAGCCCCTTAAAGCCCCAGGTTTCGTAAGCGTGCACGACGCGCGCGCGGTCGTTGTTTTGCAGCCCGCGATAAAGGTCGATCACTCCCTCGACAAAGCTAGGGTCGAAGGTGCGGATGCAGCCGTAGTCCAACAAGTTTATGCCTGCCGCGCGGCCTTCGCCATCCTCAAAAATCGTGTAGTTGCCCAGATGCGGGTCGCCGTGGATAACGCCGTAGTGGCTGAATGGATACCACCAGGCGCGGAACAGCGCGGTGGCGATGACGTTACGCTCATCCAGCGGGCGAGTTTTGTAATCGATGAGCCTTCCGCCTTCGAGCCAATCCATGCTCAACAGACGCGGCGTGGACAACTCGGGCGCGACGCCGGGCACGCGAATGGCGTCGTTGCCCGCAAAAATGCCGCGATACAGGCGGATATGCTTTGCTTCCAATACGTAGTCGAGTTCCTCGCGCAGCCGAGCCGCGATCTCAGCGCCGATCTCCGACGTGTCGAGGCTCGAATCCATGCGACGATGCAAACCTAGCAGCACCTTCAACTGGTTGAGGTCAGCCTCCACGGCCGACTGCATGTCCGGATATTGCAGCTTACACGCCAGCACGCGGCCATCGAGACCCACAGCCTTATGAACTTGTCCCAGCGACGCCGCCGCCGCAGCGTCCTGTCCAAACTCGGCAAACTTGTCGCGCCACTCCGGCCCCAACTCCGCCGCCATCCGCCGCTTGACAAACGCCCAGCCCATGGGTGGAGCCTGCGCCTGCAACTGCGACAGCTCGGCCGCGTATTCCGGCGGCACCGCATCGGGGATGGTGGAGAGCAATTGCGCCAGCTTCATCAACGGGCCTTTTAGCCCACCCAGCGCCCTCGCCAGTTCGCCCGCGTTTTTCGCCTGATCGCCAGTCATGCCAAATACGCGCTGACTCGCAATACGGGCCGCTACGCCGCCGACCGATGTCCCGACCTTCGCATACCGCTTCATACGCTGAGAAAAGCGATTGTCTTCGCTATCGGCGGGGGGCGTTGTTTCGGTCATGCGTCTTCCATACCTTCAAGTTCGGTGATGAGATTTTCGATCACGTTGAGGCCCAGCGTCCAGAAATCCGGATCGGTCGCGTCAAGACCAAACGGGGCCAATAGCTCTTTGTGGTGTTTAGACCCTCCGGCTTTCAAGAGATCGAGGTAACGTTGCTGAAAACCATCCGGCGTTTTCTCATAAACCGCGTAAAGCGAATTCACGAGGCAATCGCCAAATGCGTAGGCGTAAACGTAGAACGGCGAATGCACGAAATGAGGGATATAGACCCAGTAGTTTTCGTAGCCCTCGTTGAGCGTAACGGATGGCCCAAGGCTTTCACGCTGTACGTCGATCCAGATGCGACCGATCTGCTCGGACGTCAGTTCTCCGTTGCGGCGCTCCACATGCAAGCGGCGCTCGAACTCGTAAAACGCGACCTGCCGCACCACTGTGTTGATCTTATCCTCGACCTTTTGCGCCAGCAGAGCCTTACGTTCGCTGGCGTCAGCCGTTTTCGCCAATAGCGCTTTGAAAGTCAGCATTTCGCCGAACACGCTGGCGGTTTCGGCAAGCGTTAGCGGCGTGTAGGCCATCAGCGGCCCTTGGCCGTTGGCAAGCACCTGATGCACGCCGTGACCAAGCTCATGCGCGAGCGTCATCACATCGCGCGGTTTGCCCTGATAGTTCATCATTACGTAAGGATGTGCGCTAGGCACGGTCGGGTGAGCAAATGCGCCCGGCGCCTTGCCATCGCGAACAGGCCCATCAATCCAGCGCTTTTCAAAAAAGGTCGAGGCGATACTGGCGATATCGGGCGAAAAGCCGCGGAACGCTTCGAGCACCGTGCGCCGGGCTTCATCCCACGGCACAGTCACCGACGACTCGGTGGAAATGGGCGCGTTGCGATCCCAGAAATTTAGCGTATCCACCTGTAGCCAGCGCGCTTTGAGCGCATAATAGCGATGTGAGAGCTGCTCATACCGGGCTTTTACGGCGGACACGAGCGCGTCGACCACTTCCGGCTCCACCCGGTTGCTGAGATGCCGGGCGGAGGCTACATCCGAGTAGCCGCGCCACCGGTCGGAGATTTCCTTATCCTTCGCCAGCGTGTTGGTGATGAGGGTGAACAGGCGCACGTTCTTGCGGAACACCTTCGATAGCGCTTCGCCTGCGGCGCGGCGTTTACCGTCGTCCGGGTCGGTCAAACGGTTTAGCGCAGGCTCCAGAGGCAGCATTTCCCCATCGATTTCAAAGCGCAGCGATGTCATGGTTTCGCTGAACAGACGCCCCCATGCGGCCTGGCTGGTAATGCTTTTTTCCTGAAACAGCTTTTCCAGATCGTCGGAAAGCTCATACGGCTTTTCCTGGCGCAAGTCTGTTAACCACGGGCGGTAATACCCGAGCGCGGGAGTAGCGAGCGCAGCGTCGATGGCGCCGTCATCCAGCCGGTTCAGTTCGAGTGTGAAAAACAAGAGTTTTATGCTGATATCGGTCAAATTCTGCTGCACGTCGCCGAAAAACTTCGCCCGCGCCGGGTCCGCAGTGTCTGTAACGTAATGCAAGTAGGCGAATGAGCCAATCCGCCCCAACCTGTCCTGCATGGACTCAAATTCGCGAATTGGCGCTGCAAGGCCATCGCCGCCATAATCGGCCAGAATGGATGCTAATTTGCCGCTGTAACGCGCCGCAAACGCCTCGGCGTCGCCCTCCGATGCGGCCAGGTCTGTCGCGAATTCGGCACTGCCGGGCGTGGGATACAAATCCGTCAGATCCCACGCTGGCATCGGTCCGAGACCGGCGGCATCGGCATTTTCCAAAGCTTGGCCCGACTGGGCGATCCATGCGGCGACCATGGTTTTTTTCCTATTGTTAATGTCTTGTCATCAAGGATTGCATCGAACCCTTTGAGCGGCGGGCGGTAAACATGACTGACTGGCGATGTTCGCCGCATTAAACGTAGGCCGGAGCGCAAGGTAGGGTAAAACGTGACAAGGTTCCACCCAATTAAATCCGGCGGAAGCAATGTGTAACTCCGCTTTTGGCGCTAACCGCAATTTGGTGTTTGATCTCGAAATCACTACGGAAGGTAGGCTGCGAATATCTTTACCGGATTAAAGGTTCTGACGGCTAATCATTTGCGCGGTCAACCTTGCGCCTTGTCAGACGCTTAACGCGCTGCTACCATTTGTCATGTCCTAATTCAAAATGCAAAACATGAGGAATCGCTGTGCCGCAACCAGCCATGAGGCGTGCTTCTGATAAATAGTTTATCTCAAATATTATGCCGGAACATTTAGAGGCGTCCGGAGCGACCTGTTGGGACAGGCGGTTACGGTGTTAAGCGTCGCGCGAAAAAGTCCTGCAAAATCATTTTTGCGCCGTTTTCTAATGTCACCGCACGAGCAAGCTTTGATACGTTATCGTCATCTGATTCCGACGGGTCAAAGTCTTTTCGCCGCTCCCCGGTGATAACGAGTCATGCATACTTGGAGCCTTTGATGCCTAACCCTGCCATCGCCGCTAGGCCGCAATATCTGAGCATGGATACGACGGCGCGGCAAGCGCAGCAGGATGTTCTTCTAAGCGTTCAAAATTTAAGCGTGCAATTCAACACGTCGCGGGGCGTGGTTCGCGCCGTGGAAGGCGTAACGTATGACGTGCGGCGCGGTGAGGTGCTGGCTATCGTAGGCGAGTCCGGTTGCGGCAAATCGGTGTCGTCGCTCGCCATTATGCGATTGCTGCCCAAACGCACAAGCCGCATCACGAGCGGCAAAATCATGTTCAACGGCCGCGATCTCCTGACGCTCTCCGATGAAGACATGCGCGAAATGCGCGGCCGCGACATCGCCATGATTTTCCAGGAGCCGATGACGTCGCTCAATCCGGTGCTGACGGTCGGCTTTCAGATCATGGAGCCGCTGTTCATCCACCTCAAAATGACCGAAGCGCAGGCCACAACACGCGCTATCGAGCTTCTAAAACTTGTCGGCATTACCGACCCGGAGCGGCGGCTTGAGGCCTACCCGCATCAACTTTCCGGCGGCATGCGCCAGCGTGTCATGATCGCCATCGCCCTATCGTGCAATCCAAAACTGATTATCGCGGATGAACCGACGACGGCGCTGGATGTGACGATTCAGGCGCAAATTCTGGAGCTACTGAAAGAGCTTTCCGAGCGGCTAAATATTGCGATCATCATGATTACCCATAATCTCGGAATCGTGGCGCGTTATGCCCACCGCGTGAACGTCATGTACGCCGCGCGCATCGTAGAAAAAGGCGCGGCGGACGACATTTTTCTCCGCCCGAAACATCCTTATACCGTTGGCCTGATGCGCTCTATTCCCCGCCTTGACCGGCCGCGCGGCATGCGTCTGCAAACCATCGAGGGGCTTCCGCCGGATTTGCGCTCGCCACCATCCGGTTGCCGCTTTGCTCCGCGTTGTTTCATGCGCGCGGATATCTGCGCCAACGATCCGGCGCTTGAGGAGGTGGAGCCGAAACATTTCGCGGCCTGCTGGCGCGCCAACGAGTTGAAGGCTGAAGATTCGACGGCTCAGGGCTGGAAAGCTGGCGCGGTCGAAAAGCAATCGACAGCGGAAACGTTGCTGCAGGTCGATGGGCTGAAGAAGTTCTATTACGTCGCCAAGGGCATGTCGTTTTTCGGCGGCGGCGTGGCGGAAATCCGCGCCGTGAACGACGTCAGTTTTTCGATCCGTAGAGGTGAAACACTTGGGCTTGTCGGCGAGTCCGGCTGCGGCAAATCAACAATCGGGCGCAACGTGCTAAGGCTGGAGACGCCAACCGAAGGCGCCATTATTTTCGCCGGTAAGAATATTGCGGGTGCGGACGCAAAAATAATGCGCCCGGTGCGCCGCCAGATGCAGGTGATTTTTCAAGACCCGTTTTCCTCGCTCAACCCTCGCATGACGGTCGGCGCGATTATAGCAGAGCCAATGCTCGTTCATGGCATCGCGGCGGACAAAACTGCCGCTAACAAGCGCGTTCAGGAATTGCTCGGCCAGGTTGGGTTGCATGGATTTATGGCGGAGCGCTTCCCGCACGAGATGTCGGGTGGACAACGCCAGCGGGTTGGCATCGCCCGTGCGCTTGCGATGAATCCGTCCATGATCGTTTGCGACGAGCCGGTGTCGGCGCTCGACGTATCCATCCAGGGGCAAATCATCAATTTGCTGGAAGACCTGAAGAAGGATTTCGGTCTGACTTACCTGTTTATCGCCCACGATCTCGCCGTGGTGCGGCACATCTCCGACCGCATCATGGTGATGTATCTCGGCCGCGTCATGGAAGTGGCGGGCCGTGACGACCTCTACCGCGAGCCGCTCCACCCCTACACGCAAGCGCTGCTCGACGCGGCGCCCGTACCCGACCCCATTGTCGAGCGCGCCCGCCAACCGCGCGCTTTACAGGGTGAATTGCCGTCCCCCCTCAACCCTCCACCCGGCTGCGTGTTCAACACGCGGTGCCCCATCGCGTCCGACGAGTGCCGCCAGGCGGTGCCTCTTCCCCGCCAAATCAAGAACAACCACATCGTGGCCTGCCACAAAGTCTGACAAACCGTAAAAGCGAACGCAGTATGCACGAATAGGTTGTAGGAAACCAATATAAGTCTTTGGTATAAAAACGTTGGGCGGGGGTTTCTCCCGCTCATGCTTCAGACTATGATCACAAAAAAATATGACTATCAGGACCAAAACGACTGCCAGGGAGGTATGATTCAATGAAATTTTCTGTATTAACCGCTACTGCGGTGATTGCCGCCGCAATGGCGACCGGCGCTGCCGCACAGGACAAGCCGGTCAAAGGCGGCACTCTCATCTGGGGTTTATCGGCTGAAGCCGGCACGCTCGATTGCGGCGGCACCGACACGTTTGCCGTCATTCACACGGTCGCGCCGTTTTACTCAACGTTGTTGCGCGTCAATCTTGATAAATATCCGGAAGTCGAGGGTGACCTCGCCAAATCCTGGACGATCTCCACTGACAGCCTAACCTACACTTTCGAGATTTTTGACAACGTCAAGTTCCATGACGGTTCGCCGCTCACCTCCGAAGATATCAAAGCGAGCCTTGACCGTTACCGGAAGCCGCCAGAGGGCGTTGCATCCTTCCGTAAAGCGTCGTTTGCAGATATCGACACCATTGAGACGCCGTCACCAACCCAGCTTATTATTAAGCTAAAGGCGCCGAATCCGTCGATGCTGCTGAACCTGGCAGGCCCGAACGGTTGCATCTATTCCGCCAAGAAGCTGGCCGAAGACCCGAAATTCCCGATCACTAACGTAATGGGTTCGGGGCCATTTAAATTCGTGAAGTATGAAAAGGGCGCGTCCGTCGAAGGAGTGCGTTTCGACGATTACTTCAAAAAAGGTCTGCCATATCTGGATGGCTTCAAAGGCGTCGTGTTCAGCCAGCCAGCCGCTATGATTAACGCGCTGCAGGGCGGTCAGATCATGGGCGAATTTCGCACCATCACGCCCGCCAACAAAAAAGCGCTGTCGGATGCGATGGGCGATAAAGTCACGTTCTACGAGTCCGATTGGAACACCGGCCTCGTGCTAGCCTTCAACACCAAGAAGCCGCCGTTCGATAACATCAAGGTTCGCCAAGCTCTATCCATGGCGATTGACCGTTTCACTGCAGGCAATGCGTTGAGCCAGCAGAGCATTCTGCGCTCGGTTGGTGGCATTGTTCGCCCAGGCGCGCCCTTTGGAGCCGCTGCGAAAGACCTTTCCGCGCTGCCAGGCTTCGATCCGGACATCAAAGCGGCTCGCGAAAAGGCAAAGGCCATGCTGAAGGAAGCGGGCGTTGAAAACCTGAAATTCGAGCTTTTCAATCGCTCCACGACCCAGCCATACACACCATCGGGCGTCTATCTGATCGCACAGTGGAAGGAAATTGGCGTTGAGGTCACGCACAAGCAGGTGGAGACGCCAGCGTATCGCGAAGGCATCAAAACCGGTTCGTATGACGTGGCGCTGGACTTCCTGAACGCGGTGCTTGAAGATCCAAGCTTGACGCTTAACAAGTACCTGTCCGCCGACCGCGACACCACGAACGGCTCCGGTTTTATCGATAAGGAAGCCGACGCCCTGTTCGATAAGCAGTCGCGCGAGACGGACAAAGCCAAACGCGAGATGCTGGTGCGCGAATTTGAAAACCGCACGATCACGCAAGGGGCGCAGGTGCCGTTCATCTGGTGGTATCGCACGGTTGCGTTGTCGAGCCAGGTCAAAGGCTGGAAAATGTCGCCGAGCCATTTGTATGGGCAAGACTTCGGCGAAGTGTGGCTTGCGCCCGCGAGGTAAGAAGCCGAAGGCGTAAAAGCCGCCTCGTCACCAATTGTCATCCCCGCGAACTCGGGGATCCAGTCTTGAGAAATAAACTGGATGCCCGCCTTCGCGGGCATGACACTTTCAACTCTGCCGGGAACCAAAAATGGCCCGCTACATCTTCAAACGGCTGCTGTATATGATCCCCACGCTGTTTGGCGTGGCGGCCCTTATATTCTTCATGCTGCGGGTTGTGCCGGGCGATATCGTTGAGTTGAAACTTCGCGGCGATGGCGCCAACGTATCTGAAGAAAGTATTCAGGCGGAGCGCACGCGGCTCGGCCTCAATCGCCCGCTGTATGTACAATTCGGCGACTGGATGGTTGGCGTGGCCACGTTCGACCTCGGCAAGTCGATGTGGACGGAAACGCCGGTCATTGACGAGATTCAAAACCGTTTCACGCTGACCATTCAGGTCGCCTTTATGGCGACGATTATCGCGGTGCTGCTGGCGCTGCCCTTGGGCATCATTTCCGCGCTCTACAAGGACAGTTGGATCGATCAAGTCATTAGGCTGTTTACCATTGGCGGCCTCGCCATGCCCTCGTTCTGGGTGGGCATGATTATCATTCTGACGCTTCTCAACGTGTTCAACTGGCTGCCGCCCATTACCTACACGCCGATCTGGGTCGATCCCGTCGCCAACCTCTCGCAACTTATCTGGCCAGCGCTCGCCGTCGGCTATCGCTATTCCGCGGTGCTGACGCGAATGGTGCGCTCGCAAATTATCGAGGTGATGCTGGAGGATTACATCCGCACCGCGCGCGCCAAGGGCGTTTACGAGAGGCTGGTCATCGGCCGCCACGCTTTGCGCAACGCGCTGCTGCCCGCTATTACAGTGCTCGGCCTTGAATTCGCATTTTTAATCGGCGGCCTGGTTGTCACCGAACAAGTGTTTAATTTAAACGGAATTGGCCGGCTGTTCGTCCAAGCTGTGACGAAGAACGATTTCACCCTGGTGCAGGGCATCGTCATGCTGATCGCCGTCATTTTTATTCTGACCAACCTGCTGGTCGATATTCTCTACGCATATCTTGATCCGCGCATTCGCTACGGGGGCAAATGATGACCGTCACCGCCGTTACCCCCGGCGCACCGCCAGTTCCCGTAGTCAAAAAACGCCCGCCGGTCATTGTCGATTTCGCGCGCTCGCAGCCACTGGCGGCGTTCTCGATGTTTTTCATTCTCACGCTAGTTTTCGCTAGTATCTTCGCAAAATGGATCGCGCCTTATGATCCGTTCGCGCTCGACTTTGCCGTGATGCTGCAGGAGCCATCAGCCCAGCATTGGTTCGGCACCGATAACTTCGGCCGCGACGTGTTCACGCGGGTACTCTACGGCGCGCAGACGGCGCTGATGATCGGCATCCTAGCTTCGTTCTTCGGCAGTATCCTTGGCGGCATCATCGGAGTCGTGTCCGGCTTTTTCAGCGGGCGGTTCGACTTTATCGTGCAGCGCTTCATCGACGTGCTGCTGTCATTCCCCATCATCGTGCTGGCCGTGGTTGCCGTTGCCATGCTTGGCAAATTCCTGGTATTTGGCGTCGATCTCAACCTGGTCGTCGCCATCGCCATCCCCATTGTTCCCAAGGTCGCCCGCGTCGTGCGCGCCTCCGCTCTCACCATCCGCGAGATGCCGTATATCGACGCGGCGCGCGCGTCCGGCTTCGGCCCCGCGCGCATTATCTTCCGGCACATGACGCCGAACGTGTTTGCGCCGTTCATCATTCTGTTCGCCGCGTTTGTCGCGCAGGCGATATTGCTGGAAGCCTCACTCTCGTTCCTCGGCCTCGGCGTAACGGAGCCGACGCCCGCCTGGGGCCTTATGCTGTCAGGCAACGCAGCCGACTTCTACCGCGAGGCGCCGTGGATGATAATTTTCCCCGGCCTCGCCATCTCCGTCACCGTGTTCGCCTTCAACCTGTTCGGCGACGGCCTGCGCGACTATCTTGATCCGAAATTCAAGCTGTAAGCCCGGCCGCAAGTTCTATACATTTGATTTAAATCTGCGTGAAACTGCTAACGGCTGGCACAGCACGTTCGCAGTAATACACCCAGCGTGGCTCGCAAAGCGCTGTAAATTTAGCGCTGATTCACTGTTTCCATCTCAAACTCAGGTTCGAAGCGCGGCGTTGCTCCAGCGAGGCGGGCTAGCGGGATATAGCGCTTCACAACCTAGTTTGCGTTTGAAGCAGGAACAACACCATGCATCGCCAAGTGTTCATCGTCCACCCGGATAGCGCCGCTCGCCAGCAGCTTCGGGATAGCCTGCAAACCCTCGGATACGCAGCGGAGACCGCCGCCTCGATCACCAAGGCGCGCGAGCGGTGTCTGGCTCATCCGTCAGCGAGTCCAGGTCTGGTTATCCTGCATATCAGCGATCAGGACGTGGCTGGCGCGTTCATCGAAGAACTCCGTCAGCTACCATCTCCGCTGCCTGTGCTGGCATCTGTAAATGCGCAAAATCTAGCCGCCGCCGCCCCGGCGATGCGCGCTGGAGCGATGGATTTTATCGTGTTGCCAGCATCTCCCGAGCGGCTTCAGGCCACAATCTCTAATGCTCTAAAAATTAGCGCGCTACAGTATAAAGTGAGCCGATTGTCACATCGCTCACAGGCGCAGCTCACACCCGCAGGAATTGTTGCGATAAGCCCGGGTATGCAACGCGCGCTCGATCTGGCGCGACGCGGCGCGGCTAACGATCTCCCGATCCTGCTGGAGGGGGAGAAAGGGGCAGGCATGGAAATAGTCGCCCGCATCATTCACCAACAAAGCCCCTATGCGAATGGACCATTCGTTAAAATACACATTTGCGCCGAAGCCGGGCTGACGGATGCAGCCGAAGCGCATTTGCGCAATTTTGCCTCCAAAGCAGGCGAGGCGACCAACGGATTTATGTACATAGACGACATCGCCGAAGCTCCGCCCGCTTTTCAGAACTTCCTGATCTCGCTGTTCAACGCCAAAAGCGGCCACCGTCCGCGCGTGATCTGCGCTACACGGGGCGATCTGATTATGGCAGTTAAAAGCGGTCAATTCATTGATAAGCTCTTCTACAGACTAAATGTATTTCCCATCCAGATTCCGCCGCTGCGGGAACGGGGCGAAGACTTTGGCGAGATCGTCAAAAATCTTGCTTACCAATATTCTGCGGAGCAGGGAAAATCTGTTGACTCGGTAGACGCCGCCGCCATGCGAATGCTTAAACTCTACCCTTGGCCTGGAAATTTGACCCAACTTGAGAACACGCTTTATCGCGCCGTCGCCCTTGCAGATGGCATGACGTTGACGGTGAAAGAGTTTCCCCAGATCGCGGCGCGGGTTGCCGGATACAATGTTGAAATCCCTCCAGAACCAGCCGCGATTGCCCGCGCGCATTACACCGGCCCCGCCATGATCGGCTCGGAGACAACACCGCCAGGCCGCATTGTGCGCATGGCTGGCTCGGCGGGAGGGGCTGTCGGCATCCCGGCGCTCAATGAACACGGCGACATCCGTCCGCTCACCGCAATTGAAGCGGACATGATCCGGCTGGCGCTCGGGCATTACCGGGGGCATATGACGGAGATCGCACGCAAACTCGGCATTGGCCGCTCAACGCTCTATCGCAAAATGCGGGAGTTCGGTATCGGCTCCAGCCTGCACTAATTGCGCCTTAAGTTGCAATTTTGCATTCACACCTCATTTTGAAAGGCAAATTGCTTTGCAAAGTGGCGCGCGTCTGGCAAAAATTAGGCGGGCAATCACGAATAACGCAGGGGACGAGCCATGCATGCATTTCGCCGCGCTTTGGGGGCCGGACTGTTAGTTCTGGTGAGCGCATTTCCTGCGCTCGCCATAGAACCCGACGCCCCTGACGCCTTGATTACGCGGCTGGATGCCGTACGCATTTCGATCATTGATCGGCTCGATGGTAAGGGTAAAAACGCTATCGCTCTTTCCAAAGAGGAAAAAACGCAGTTCGTTGAGTATTACAGCCAGTCGGAATCGCTGTTGTGGGTTGATGAGGCTGGCCTGACGCCGCGTGTGGCGAAAACCGCGGAAGCCTTCGCGGACGCTGCTGATTGGGGCTTAGACCCTAAAGCTTATACTTCGCCAGCCGCCCCAAAGTTTGACGCCGATAGCGAAGGCGCAGCCTCGCAACTCGCTGAAGCCGAACTCGATATGACTCTGGCGGTCTATGCATATGCAAAACATGCGCAGGCCGGGCGCGTTACGCCCTCCACGCTCGGTGAAGCGATGGACATGCAACCGCAGGCGCCCACACTGAAAGAAGCGCTGGAAGCGGTAGACCGGGCTGGCGGCTTGGAGAGCTTCCATCCACAGCACCAGCAGTTTCTCGCGCTAAAGGCCAAGCTGGCTGAAGCGCGTCGCGCTGGCGTGGCGGTTAAGAAAATTGATCTCATTCCATCTGGCCCGAACATTAAGCCCGGCGCCGAGCACCCGCAAATCACCCTGATCCGCCAGCGTTTCGATCTCGCCGCTCTCGATGCCGACCGTCCAAACCTCTACGATGAAGGCCTTGCACGCGCGGTGAAGGCGTATCAGAAGCAGAACGGTTTGTCGGACACGGGCGTTATCGGCGCCGTTACGCGCGATGCGCTGAATGGCGGGCCTGGACGCGGCGCGGATGTAAAGCAGCTACTCATCAACATGGAAAGATGGCGCTGGATGAAGCGCGATCTTGGGCGCATGCACGTTCGGGTGAATATCCCCGAGTTCATGTTCCGGATCGTGAAGAACGGCGCCGTCATTCACGAGGAGCGCATCGTCACAGGCAAACCTGAGCACATGACGCCGAGCTTCGCGGACGAGATGGAGACAATCGTTCTCAATCCATCATGGCATGTGCCCGAATCGATCAAGGTGAATGAAATTCTCCCGCTGCTTCGCCGCAACCCGGCTTACCTTGAGAAACAGGGGCTTGAGGTGTCCTATGCGGGGCAGCGTCGGCCCTTGAGCGCCTATGAAACCGACTGGTACTCGATAAACCCGGACAAAGTGACGATACGTCAGCCTCCCGGCGATGGCAACGCGCTGGGCAAAGTGAAGTTTTTATTCCCCAACAAGCACTCCGTTTACATGCACGACACACCGAGCAAAAGCCTGTTTAATCAGAGCTCGCGCGCTTTCAGCCATGGCTGTATGCGGGTGCGCAATCCGCTGAAGTTTGCGGAAATCATGCTGGGCGAACAGGGATGGACGCCTGCGCGCATCCAGCAGGAACTGGCGACAGGTCAGGAAATCGACGTGGCGCTTCAGCGCAAAACGCCGGTGCATGTCGCCTACATCACGGCATGGGTTGATGACAATGGCGAGGTCAAGACTTTCCGCGACATTTACGGGCATGACAAAGTGCTCGCTGGAGAGCTCGGTCTCGGGCCGAAATTTTCCCCACCGAAAAATTCAAGCGGCAAACCAGAATTTGCAGCCGAACCGCTTCAGAAAAAACGGCCAGCCAGCACCGGGTTTTTCTGGTTTAACTAATCCGGACGCATCTCCAGTCCGCCAGAAAATTTATAACTCTGGCGGACATACGTATTTTCCCATGTTAACCACCTCAAAAAGGGTTTGCCTGTTGCGCAGGTGCCGCCTTTTTTTTCCCGCATTTGCATTGTTATTGTTTCTTTAACCAATGCCCGCCGATAGTCATCCAGTAAGTCCGTCATCCAGAAGTTGTGCGCATTGCTAAAGCCGTAGTGGAAATACATCCAGGAATGGCAAGCTTTTGAACGGACGGCGAAGTCCAGAACGAAGAGTTTCATGCATGAACCGACGCCTGCTTTTCGGCGCGCTCAGCGCAACCGTATGCGGTATCGCCGCAATTTCGTTGTCCGGTTTTGCAACAAGCCCGGTGGCGGCTAGCGACGAACGGGCGGTCGCCCTCTACAACATTCATACAAAAGAAACCTTATCGCTTGTCTTTAAACGGGACGGTAAGTATGTCCCCGAGGCGCTGGAGAAATTCAACACGTTCATGCGCGACTGGCGGCGCAACGTTTCCACGAAGATGGATCCTGTCCTTCTTGACCTGATGTGGGATATCCACCGCGAACTGAAATCGCAAAAACCGATCCATGTCATCTCCGGCCATCGCTCTGGGGCGACCAATGAAAAGATGCGGCGCTCCGGCGGCGGACAGGCCAAGGGAAGCCGCCACATCACCGGCCAGGCAGCAGATATCCATTTCCCCGATGTCGCGGTGAAGCAATTGCGCAATTCAGCGTTGGTGCGCGAAAAAGGCGGAGTTGGATATTATCCGACTTCGGCTCTCCCGTTCATCCATATTGATACCGGCAATGTGCGCCACTGGCCGCGCATTCCGCGGCAGGAGCTAGCAATTCTGTTTCCGTCCGGCAAATCGCAGCATACGCCAACTGATGGCCACCCCATTACCCGCGACGATTTCCGTATCGCGCTGGCGAAACTTGAGGCCAGCGGCGGAACGTTGCCAATTGTCACCCAGCGGCTTCTCAATCGCTCGCCTGCGCCAGCCGCTCCGGCCCCAATTCTTGCCAGCCTTGGGCCTACGAGCCTGACGTTTGGCTCTAGCCGCAAACAGGAGGAGATTGATCCTTCAGTTCCAAGGCTGCCCATGCTCAGTGCGCGTCCGGCGGTAACGCCAGAGCCGCGCGTCGAGCCTTATTTGCAGCAAACGCCAGTTCCCGTTATCCGCCAGCCCTCGCTTGTAGGCCCGCAAATGCCGCAACAGCCAGACTTTTCACGTGGGTTTGTAACGGCCGCGCTGCCGCGCAACGCGGATGCAATTGACGACGATCAGATTGCCCGCGCGCCCGACTATGACGACGATCACCCGGATGAAGAAAGCTATCAACCATTCCCGATTTTGCCGCTTCTCACCGACTCGCCGCTGGCTTACGCAGATTTCTCCAAGGAAGCCCGGCCGGTCGTGCGCAAATTGCAGGTGCTATTTTCCGACGCTGACGCAACGCTAAGCGTTGGTCTCGAACGAGGCTCTCAATATGAAGGGATGTTCTGGGCGCAGCGCTTCACGGGAAAAGCTGTAAGCGGAGCGATCAGCAAGTTCGTCGCGAATGAATCGACGAGCAGCACGATCACGAAAACCGCATCGAATGTTCCCGCGCCCGCGCGTTAGCCTCTGTCTGTATAACGAAATCGCCTTCACCTCTATCCGCAGGAGAGGTCGAAACACCTAAGCGTTTCGGATGAGGTCCTTTGCCCAAGGAAGAGGAAATCAGAGCGGTATTGCTGAAAACCTTTGTCTCACATCGCTTCTAGCATGCCAAGCGCTTGCATATAGGTCGCCAGTACAGCCTCGGCTTCGCGCCGCTCAGACATATCCTGCTTGCGAATGCGCACGACAGAGCGAAGCGCTTTTGTGTCAAAACCATTGCCCTTCGCCTCGGCGTAGACTTCCTTGATATCTGACGCTAGCGCGGCTTTTTCCTCTTCCAGGCGCTCGATACGCTCCACGATGGTTTTGAGCTGATCGCGCGCGCTGTTGTGCAGAGCATCCTCTGGCTCGGCTGCTTCCATCTGGTTCATACGGGCCATCTGATTCATGCGGGGTCTCCTGCGCAGGGCGCCCGCATGTTTTGCGCGGGCCGTGGTATGAGTTGGCGATGCTAAACACGCATGGTCGCCAAATCAATGCGCTGGCGATTTCTATCCAAGGCTTGCGTTAAGCGGGTGAAATGTCATTCCCGCAACTTGACGGCCCCTCGCGCGCGCAGCGAATCAAGCCCCGTGTTTTGCAGTGCTTTTAAAGGTGCTTGTCTGTTCCGCCGTCGCCTCTCTCTGGTGCGCGGCACGCCACTCGTCATACGGCATGCCGTAAACATAGGCGCGAGCGTCGTCTTTGGACACTTCGAGGCCGCTGGCGTTGGCGGCTTCCTGATACCAGTTGGACAGGCAGTTGCGACAGAACCCGGCCAAATTCATCATGTCGATGTTCTGCACATCTGTGCGGGCGCGCAGGTGTTCGACCAGGCGCCTGAAAGCTGCGGCTTCAAGCTCGATTTGTGTCTGTTGGTCGATGGTTTGCATGAGGCGTTTCCGTTTATGACGATATGGGCATTCGGGGCTAGTCGGCTCGCGATGGAAAATGCTGAACGGCGCCAAACTGCGCTGCAAGCGTCGTGTCGGTCATCATGTCCCAAATAATACCGACAAGGCGCGTGGCCCACGCCTGTTGTCCAGCCGCATCCGCAATCAAATCCTGCCTAATTTCCACCAGGGCGTGCGCCAGCCCCCGCAAGGTTGCGTGCTTGTAAAGTGTATCGCCTTTCAGCGCGCCTGAGTAGGGTTCGTTATCTCCGACGATAAGGCTCGCATCCTCGCGTAGCGTCTCGATCAAGGGGACGGCGAGGCGCGGATCAGCGTCCCACAAAACGCCCGCATGCCATGGCCGTGCCGTGCCGCGCCATTCAGGCGTAAAACTGTGCAACGAGACAATCACCGGCGTAAAGCCACCACGGAATGCTTCGTCGAGCATCTGCGCCACCGCGCTGTGGTACGGCGCGTAATAGCGCGTGATGCGGCTAGCAGCCTCCTCTGCGGTGATGGTCACATTGCCGGGGATGAGAGCGCCGTCCGAAATCTTCATTATGAGCGTCGGATCGTCCTCCCCGCGATTCGGATCGATCAGCAACCGCGAAAAACATGACAGCGCCGCCGGGCAGTCCAACGCCGCCGCCATGGCGCGCGTCACCCCGGCCGCGCCAATGTCGTAAGCAATGTGACGCTGCAATTGGGACTCGGGCAAACCCAGCGAGCCATATCGTGGAGGAAGCTCGTTCGAGGCATGATCGCAAAGCAGGATGACACCCGTCGCGCTGTTCCCGGAGATGATCTCGACCACGTCTTCCATCCTATGTCACTCATCCATATTGCGGAAAACTAGGAAGCTTTCGGCGCGTCCTGTCGCGTTTTGCCCGCGCCACTGTATGATGCGCTAAAACAGGGGCCGGAACCATGCACCATACATCGCTCGACAGCGCCCAGCGCGCCACTCTTCTAGACCTGTTCCGGGTCTCCGTCGAGGCTGCGCACCCAAATCATTGCCTCGAAGCGCATTGGCCCGCGCCGCCATCGAACGGACGCCTTATCATTATAGCTGCTGGCAAGGCGGCGGCGGCGATGGGGCAGGCGGCTGAACGGCATTACACGCCCATTCTCGGCGCTGACGGATTTTCGGGCGTCGTCGTCACGCGGCACGGTTTTGGGGCAGGCGCACCACTGTCGCGGCTGGAGCTGATCGAGGCGGGACACCCGGTGCCCGATGCGGCCAGCGCCATGGCGGCGACCCGGTTGCTTGCCATCGCGTCTGACGCAAAAGCAAACGATCTCGTGCTGGTGCTCATGTCTGGCGGAGCATCGGCGCTGCTCGCGTCGCCTGCGCAGGGGCTGACGCTTGCGGATAAGCAGGCGCTGACGCGAGAGTTGCTGCGGTGCGGCGCGACGATCAGCGAGATCAACTGCGTCCGCAAGCATTTGTCGGGCGTCAAAGGCGGCAAGCTGGCCCGTGCGGCATTCCCCGCAAAGCTTATGGCTCTGGCAATCTCCGATGTAAAGGGCGACGCCCCTGACGCCATCGGTTCCGGACCTACCGTGCCTGACCCCACCACGCTTGCGGACGCCCGTGCCGTGCTGGCCCGTTATGGCGTCACCCCGCCCCCCGCCATCGCCGACGCATTGCAAAATGGCGCCAATGAAACCCCTAAGCCTGGGGACGCGCTATTTTCCAACACGTCGTTTACCGTAACGGCCTCACCGCGTCAGGCCATTGACGCGGCGGCGGCCCGGCTTCGCGCGCTAGGCTACGCTCCTACTCTGCTCGGGGACAATCTGGAGGGCGAAGCGCGGGAAGTGGCGGTCTGGCACGCGCAGGTTGCTCTAGAGGTCGCTAGAAAGGGTCAACGCGCAGCGATCTTGTCGGGGGGCGAGTTGACTGTCACGGTGACGGGCGACGGCCGTGGTGGCCCGAATCAGGAATACGCGCTTGCGCTCGCCATAGCGCTAAAAGGCGCTCCAAAGATTTCCGCACTCGCAGCGGACACGGATGGCACCGATGGCGGCGGCGGTGAGGCAACCGACCCGGCGGGCGCGATGATAGGGCCGCACACACTCGCGCGAGCGCAGGCCAGCGGACGCGATGCCGCCACATTTCTTAACAATAACGATTCGACAGGGTTCTTTAGAAGCCTTGGCGATCTTGTGCAGTGCGGGCCCACGCAGACGAATGTCAATGATATTCGCGCGATTTTGGTTGAACCGGGTGCGCGCGACCCATAACATGCGCACATCGTGACGCCTTCGTATGTGGTAGCGGCTCGAACAACACCGTCTATAGCGCCAGTCGCACAAGACCGTGACGCATACGGATGATGATAACATGACGATAACGAGACAACTCGCGATTTTGAGCTTCGCCCTTGCAGTATGGTTTAGCTCACCGCAAATCGCGTTTGCGGACTTCAAGCTCTGCAACACAACATCGAGCCGCATCGGCGTCGCCATCGGCTACCGTGACGATAAAACCGGGTGGGTCAGCGAAGGCTGGTGGAACGTGCCATCGCAAAAATGCGAGGTTTTACTGGCCGGAGAGCTTATAGCGCGCTTCTACTATGTCCACGCTATCGACTACGATCGAGGCGGCGAGTGGGGCGGAAAAGCGCTGATGTGCTCTGACGATAAAGAGTTTACAGTCCAGGGCGTTGGCGACTGCGTCAAGCGCGGTTACAAGCGAACCGGGTTTTTCGAGGTCGACACGCAGGAAGAAAAGGACTGGACAGTGCGGCTTACAGACACCATCGAAGGCCAAGCGTCAGGCGCTCCACAATGAAGGCCGACCGGCGCGTAAAAATTCTTGCCACGCTAGGGCCAGCTTCATCCTCCGTGGAAGTTATCGAACAGTTGTTTTATGCGGGGGCTGACGTTTTCCGCATCAATATGAGCCATACTCCCCACGCGGAGCTGAACCGGCTTACTCAGGCGATCCGCGATGTGGAGCGCAAGGCAGGCCGCCCAATCGGCGTGCTCGCCGACCTGCAGGGGCCAAAGCTTCGTGTCGGCGAATTTGCCATGAATAACATTCCTCTCCCAAGCGGCACCTATTTTAATTTCGACACGAAAGCCGAGCCGGGCAACAGCGAGCGCGTTTACCTTCCGCACCCCGAAATTTTCGCCAGCATCGAGGAGGGCCACACGCTGCTGCTCGACGACGGCAAGCTGCGCATGGAAGTTGTCGAGAAAAAGCCGGAATGGTTCAAGGTCAAGGTGCAGGTTGGCGGTTCGCTATCCAGCCGCAAGGGCGTGAGCCTGCCTGACACCGTTTTGCCGATGAGCGCCATGACGGCGAAGGACAGGCTGGATCTGGTGGCGGCGCTTGGCGCTGGCGTGGACTGGATCGCGCTTTCGTTCGTGCAGCGCAAGGAAGACCTCGACGAGGCCCACATGCTTCTGCGCCAGCATGATGGCGACGTTGCCGTGATGTCGAAAATAGAAAAGCCGTCGGCGCTCACCGATCTTGCCGACATCATTCAGAAATCGGACGGGTTGATGATCGCGCGCGGCGATCTTGGCGTCGAGCTGCCAGTCGAGAAAGTCCCCGGCATTCAGAAGCGCATTCTGCGCGAGGCGAGGCGGGCCGGGAAGCCTGTCGTTGTCGCCACGCAGATGCTTGAGTCGATGATATCCTCGCCCGTGCCGACGCGCGCCGAGGTCTCGGACGTGGCGACCGCCGTGTTCGAGGGCGCCGATGCGGTAATGCTATCGGCGGAGTCCGCTGTCGGGCGTTATCCAGTCGAAGCGGTGCGCATGATGTCGCGGGTTGCCCGCGAAGTGGAGATGGATACGAACTACGAAAAGATCATGCTGCCATCCGCAGCGGAGATCGAGGATAACTCCGCTAACGCCCTCAGCGCCGCCGCCCGCTCCATAGCCAGCACGATGAAACTTGCCGCGATCATCTGCTACACCGCAACGGGCACGACAGCTTTGCGCGCCGCCCGCCAGCGTCCGCTGCAGCCAATCATCGCGCTGACGCCAGTTAAGAAAACGGCGCGTCGCCTTTCGATTGTGTGGGGGCTGCGGTGTTTTCTCACCGACGATCCGGCGGACATCGACGACATGGTGCGCATTGCCGAGGCGGTCGCCATTAGTAGCGGCGTGGCGCAGAAAGATCAGCAGATCATTATTTCAGCGGGCATGCCATTTGGGCGGCCCGGCGCAACGAATATGCTGCGCATTGCGGTCGTTGGCGGGAATGGCGTCATTGAGAGCGGGCGTGCCTGAACTGGCTATTTTAACGCTACCAGACCAACATATATAAAATCGGGATCAACGTCTTCGCGAACGAAGCAAAGCAATCCAACTTTCGCATCTAACGTGAGCATGGAAGCAACGGGGACGAGATCCGCCTCGCAACGACGGTCTGTACGATTAAACGCATAATGCGCTAGTTAATAACTGTTGCCGCCCTTATCCGAAAACCGCGTAACCCTTTTCGGAATCGTTTCAAATCCCCTGTCCGTCGATTTCGCGGCTTAACTCCGCCTCCGCCTCGCGGGCGGAGCTTGAGCGCGGATTAATAACCAAAACCCTGCGAAATGCGCTCAAAGCGGCGCGCTTGTTGCCCATCTCGCGCATTAATACGCCGTAGCCCTCGATGGCCTTAAAATGACGCCGGTCGAGTGACAGCGCACGCAGCAAAGGCGGCAACGTTTGATCGAAGTTTTCACTGAGATAGTATGCGACCGCTAACTGGTTCCAGCCTTCAGCATAGTCCGGCGCCAGCTCCACAACCCGGTTAAGGATTTGGATGCTGATATCGTAATTTTGGCTGCGCGTGGCGGCAAGCGCACGCTCCATAAGGAAGTCGACAGTATGGCTTCCAGAGTCTAGCCAAACCCGCTCTATGACGGAAACAAGCTCCTGAGCTGCCCGCTCGCTTATGTCTTTATTGGCAAGTCGCGTGTAGAGCTTGTCGAGCCGTTCCGCGCGGGCGAGAGGAGATTCCGCCTCTGAATTCGTAGCTTTTTGAATATTGACCAACAGAATGCTATACTCGCTTTTTGCGTTGTCTGTACAACACGTAAAGCATTCTAACGTCTGGATGCCCGGATAGATAAATAGTTGCGCCAAAAACACTGAGGAAATGAACATCTTCAGCCTCTGGCGGATATCCTGTATAATCGCGGATTAAGTTAGAATATGTATGCTTAGCCCTGCCGTGCTTTAAAGCGCCGAACAGTCTTATTGATAATGTAAAGACGTCCGCGGCGTCGCACGACGCGGTTGTCACGGTGACGCTTTCTGAGCGTCTTGATAGAATTCTTGATTTTCATGTCGGTGCCCGGTTTAGGTTAAGCCGCGATGCAGCTTATGTGTAATGCGCAATAAGCAGCAGCCATCATAGCCCCGCTCTCGAAATATTGAAAATTCTTATGGCAATGGATATGTCTCTGACGACCCGTTGTCAACCGCCAGACACGTTAAAGACCTCGTAGGCAGCTACTTATCGGCGTCGAGGGCCGAAAGGCGCGCCTGTGCTTCACCGCCGCCAAGTTCTACCGACCTGCGATACCAGGCTTTCGCCTTTTCGATGTCCGCTTTGAGGCCTTTGACGAATAAAGTTTTCAAAAACTCTGGATCGTAAGTCTGCCCCATGGCGAAGGCTGCTTTGGCGCTACCGCGTCGCGCCAGATGCTCGAACAAAAGCCGTGCGGCTGAAACATCAGAGTTTTTTAGAACAAGATTGGCGCGCGATATCATCGCGGTCTCCTCGGCCTCCGAGATGCCTTTAGGGCCGGCGACCAAACCGGTTTTCTCCTCCTGCTCATCGTCCTTTAAAGCAAGAGGATCGGCTATTTGACCCGTCGGAGAAGCGGTGCGCAACTCTGCGCCAGCGATACCCGCCGTGTAAGGCGGTTGCGTGGAGCGTGAGATTGTCACCGTGAGCCTGCGGGTTTCGGGCTCAACGTCACGGCCTTTAATCAACTGAACGTCCATTTCCACCACGCCGTTAAAGTCGGGCGGAGAGATGAGTGTCAAACCTGGCAGATCACGCAATGAAACAGCCCAAGCGTCTTTAGTCTGGAAGCCCGCCGACAGTTTGAAGGCTTTCCCCACGCCGCGCAGCATGACGAAAGTGTATTCAGCAAGGGTAGGCGAAGGCAGCGATATCAACAGCGGGATTGGCGTTCCGGGAGCGCCGCGCGTGTCCCTAACAGTAAAGCCGCCTCCAGCTTGCGCAAGACGAGCTTCTTCGCCGATATCAAGGGCAGGGGCCGCGCGGTTTGCTCCGCTTTGGTTTGGCGGCAGATTGCCAAGAATGAGCTTTGACTTGCCTTGATCGGCGCCCACTATAGGTGTGGTGATAAAGACAACGGCCGCAGCGAGAGATGCGCCTAATACTGCGAACTGCATCGAACTTTTGTGCTCACGCGCTTTTTTGCTGGAGTCGCGCCGGTTGATCGAGGGCATAGGCTGATCTCCTTTACATGCACTATCTAAGCGCGCCAACGCAACAGACTAAAACTCAATGAGTGCAAAAAACGGCCGCCACTAGCGAGCGGCCTGCTGCGGTTTTTGAGTTTGCCACCACTTCACGAATTGTCCAAAGAGAGCCTCTTTCTGCACTTTGGTCAGGTCGTTCGATCCAGACGCTTTCGAATATTCCTTTAAAAAGCTGTCGAATGCGACTTTAAGCTCGTTCGACGACGCGGTTTCGGCGCCGCGGTTTGCGTCAAGCCATTGTTGGGCGGGTTTGAAGCGGTTCCAGCCAGGCACCTCTGCGGCGAGGTTGACCTCCTTCCATTTTGGATGGCGCGGCCCGGTGCGGAATTTCTCAATGTTGGCAAAGAATTTTGTCACGAATTTAGCCATACGCTGGTAGCGGTCAGTATTTTCAGGCCAGGTGTAAACCGCTAGCACAGTGCTGTTCGCCAGCGTTGGCAGTGGTTCGCCCTTGGCGATAACACCAGGATAATCTTCGTTGCGGAGTACGGCTGGCAGGTAGATCGCGAGCAGTTTTTCATATCCACCCGCCGGAAGCGTGCTTGAATCCAGAGGGAGCAGTTTTAGGCCGTCGGTATCTTTGATATTGGAAAAAGCGGGAACAGGCGCAGCGACTGTCCGGAATGCAGCGGTGATTTCACCACTTTTGATTTTTTCCACCGCCAGATCATGATCGTAAAACGTAGGTTCAACATTGATGCCTAGAATGCTGAAAAAGTTCTCTGAGGCCAAATGACTGGCGCTCAACACTTTCAAAAAGTTTACTTTCTTGCCGCGCAGTTCCTCAATTGAGTTAACTCCGGACTTTGTCAGAACGTGAAATTCCTGGTGGCCTATCTTGGCGATATAATGAATACGCTGTTCAATATTAGCAAAAAGCGCAGGTTCTTTTTTCTTAAAATAGGCCAAGTTGTCCTGATCGACGAAACCCATGTCGATTCCCTTGAGGAACAAAATGTCCAAAACATTTTGTCCACCCCCACGTCCAAGTATTGGAAGCACTCTAACATCGTTTGTCTTGGGGTCATCTAAAACATTCTGTAAATCCTCGGCAAAGCGGGCATAAGCGCTTGCGAGCGAGGAACCAATGATTGTAACTGTATTTGTGTTGGCTTGACGCTTTTCATCCTGATATTTGGTGAACAGAGTAGCGTCCTGGGCTTGAGCAATGCTTTCGGTATACAAAACTATACCCATAAAAAGCCCAAAAACAAAAAACTTGAATAAAAATCGCATAATGCCTCCCCAACTCTGCCTGAATTTAACTGATGAAAAAAAAGGGGCATCAATAAGGAGAGAGTTGCGCGAAATAATGGCCCCACAAGCACAGTTGTAATTATGATTTATACTAGTTTAAGTTGAGTGATCAAGGAATGGTGGACGCGACAGGGATTGAACCTGTGACCCCCTCGATGTCAACGAGGTGCTCTACCGCTGAGCTACGTGTCCAGAATTTGAGAGAGTATGTAAACGGCGAAGTGCCACCGCGTCAACACACCATTGCGATCACATCAAAGCGAAAACCTGCCCGAAAAATTCCAGGCGGGCCACCACTGACGGCCAGCTTGAATTGTCACGCGGCGAGCAGGCGATCCACTTCGCGCACAAGGTCTTTCAGATGAATCGGTTTGGACAGAATGCGTGCTTCCTTTGGCGCGTGCGCGTCCGGATGAAGAGCGACGGCCGCAAAGCCGGTGATGAACATGATGCGTAGTTCCGGATCGAGTTCGGCAGCGCGGCGCGCAAGTTCGATGCCGTCCATTTCCGGCATGACAATGTCGGTCAGCAGCATTGTGAACGATTGCGTCTGAAGGCATTCGTAGGCGGCTGCGCCGTCACCAAATGCCTCTACCTTATAGCCAGCCCTTTCAAGAGCCTTGACCAAAAATCTGCGCATGGACTCGTCATCTTCGGCAAGAAGAATACGCTGCATGATCCTCACTCTATCATTAACTCTCTGGGCTACTAGGAAGGACGATAAAAACATGGCGTGAACACCGCGTTAATTTCGTTTCCCTAACGCCAGAGTAAGCACGGTTGCGGCAAAATCGAGGCTTCAAGTGATTTTAACGTTACTGTCAATCAAGATATTCACAGTGCGAGATAAATGCATACAAGTGTAATAAAAAAGTAACCATCCGGCGTTGTTGTCATGAGCCTGTTCTGCTGCCAATGTAATGCAACGACACGCGGCGGCGATGTGGCCGGGCGCGATGTTCGATCACATACACAGCCTGCCATAGGCCCAGCGCCGGACGTCCAGCCACCACAGGAATCGACAGGCTGACGGATGTGAGCATAGATTTAATATGCGCTGGCATGTCGTCGGGGCCCTCGCTCCTGTGAGAGTAATCGCCGTTTTCCGGAGCAAACCGCGCCAGCGCATGTAACAAATCCGCTTGAACCGAGGGGTCTGCATTCTCTTGGATCGTGAGCGAAGCCGACGTATGCCCGATAAACAATGTCATAAGGCCATCCCTCGCCTGCAAATCGCGCAGCCAGCCTGTTACCTCAGCCGTAATGTCCATAAAGCCCGCCCCGCTCGTCGCTACTGAAACGGATTTGGCAGCCTGAAAAAATGGCTCTGGCGGCTTTTCAGTAAATGGCTGGATGTCTTTCATTGGTGATCGAGTATAAAGCAACCAGACAGGCTGGCGCAACGCTCGTGCTCCAAAATAAGAAGTTTAAAGCCAGTCCTTTTGATATGGTTAAATAAAAGAGTATGTAATTTTAGGAATTTTACAGATTATTTACCCTGTCCTGCGATTTTGTTGGAGGAAAATAAGTCACATACGGGAATCCCCATCTTTCATCAACGGGGACTACCCCTAGGGTTGTGATAAAGTGTGTGGTTCGCGTTAAGCGCGAGTCGCGTTCCTCACTCAGAACGTCATAAAGAGGGCGGCCATGACGTCGAAAATTCAACGGACGCCAGGATCAGAGGCGTCCGCGCAGCCTCCAGCAGCGACAGCTTATGCGGCCGGCATCGAGGCGCTGTTGCGTCAGTATGTCCAGCGCATGCAGGAAACTGGGGCAGCCCCTCAGGTCATGGAAATGCAAGACCGGGTTTCAGAGCTGGCCAAAACCCTTGCTGGCGCTGAGAGCGAGGAAGAACCGACTTACCGCCGCAACCAGTCTCCGGCTGCTAAAATGGCTCAATCCGCAGGGTGGGGCGGCTCCCTTGCCGCCGAGGACACCCATGCGCAATATCAGGCCTACTTTGATCCAGCGACTGAGTTCGCTCGCCATTCGACGGGCTATGCGCCGGAAAGTCCACGTCCGCGAAATCCAGAGCCGCCAAATCCGGACAGACACGAGGATGAGCGCCATGATATGGCGCGCGGCTGGCTTGAGAAACGGTTCTCCGAACTGCGCCAGCTTATTGAAGCCAGCACGGCTGGCGATGAAATCAGAAGCCGCAATGCGGCGATAGAGCAGCGCGTCGAAGCCATCCTCGACCGCCTGAACACACTGCAAGCGCGATCAGCCGATGGCATAAGCGCCGAGGCTGTCGATCGCCAGCTCCGACAGGTCGCTGACCATCTGGAGAAGCAGCAAAACTATAATAAAGCCCATGGAGCGGCGCTTCATCATATCGGCGCAAGGTTGGAGAAGCTCGATAACACGGCGCGCTTGGGCGTGGTCGCGTCGGAAAATGCAGGCGCGCGCGCCGAAGCGGCGGTAGTAGACGCCGCCCGCAAAAGTTCGCGCCAAACCTTCGAGATGACGGCCCGCCACTTAACGGAGGCGTTCAAGCAGACAGCTCCGGCGGCGCGCTTCACCGCCATCGAGACCGAAGTGCGCGCGCTCAATCAGCAATCGCGCGAGACGGGGCAGCGCACTGCGCGCGCCGTGGAAGACGTGCATTTCACGCTGCGCCAGTTTCTCGAACACGTGACGCCGCCCGCGCCAGCCGCGCCGCGCCGCGCCGGTTTGACAGTCCCGGTTGGCGAAATTCCTGCCCACACGCAGCCAACGCCAAATGTCGCTAGCAGCGCGGGTCAGCCCCGAACGTCTGCGAAGCAGGCGCCAGCGTCAATCGAGCCTAAACCAGACGTTTACCATCCGTCGTTTCCCGAGGGAAAGGACGACGAGTACGAACGGGAAAGCAGCCGCCGTGTCCGCACTGGCCTGGTCATCGGCGTGCTCATCATGCTTGCCGCTGGCATCGTGCTCCTCTGCATCAACCTGATCGGGAGCAAACCGGCATTGTCCCGGGCCGGAAGCGGGATGATTTTGATCCAAACCGCTGCGCCGACTCCCGTCGCAAAGCGCGCAGCCTGGGCACCCAAGGTAGAGATTTCTTCACAAGCCGGTTCGGCAAAGACCGTTATAAAATTTGAAAGCGATACGGTTCACCCCGCCGCACAATACCGCATGGGCGCAAGTTACGAACGCGGCCGCCGCGACCTCACAACAGCCGCGATCTGGTATGAGCGGGCGGCGTTAAACGGCCACGCCCTCGCCATGCACAATCTTGGCGTACTGCGGGCGAAGCGGGGCGCAAACGCCGCCAATTACAACGAAGCGGCTCAATGGTTCGAGAAGGCGGCGCTGCGTGGCGTTGTGGATAGCCAATATAATCTGGCTGTGCTGCTGGAGCGCGGACTAGGCGGGCCTTCCGATCTAACGCAAGCTTATCGGTGGTATGCCATCGCGGCGAAATCCGGCGACGTGGAGAGTTCAGTAAAGATCGAATTACTACGCGCTAAACTGTCGCATAAAGATCTGCAAAACGCTGACAAATTTGTTCAATCCTGGAAACCTCACGCTTAAACGCCAAGCGTGAAATGCAAGAATGCACTCGATGGTTCGTAAAGGACATATTCGCCATAATCACGCCAAGCCGTAGTATGGATTGCCGAGGCGCCGCCCATATGCTTTATCAACGGCAGTTGTGCCACCGCTGCAATCTTCGCAAAGCTCACGCAGATGTACGCAGCGCGTCAACTTACGGCTGTCATGAACATCTATTTGCCTATCGCCGAGATTACCGTGAATATCCTCACCATTCTCGGGATGGGCGCCGCCGTTGGGTTTTTGTCAGGGCTGTTCGGGGTCGGGGGCGGTTTTCTGATTACACCGCTCCTCATCTTCTCGGGCGTTCCCGCAGCCGTAGCGGTCGCGACAGGCGCTAATCAACTGATCGCCACCTCCATCTCCGGCGCGCTCGCACAATGGCGGCGCGGCAATGTGGACATCAAACTGGGCGGTGTGCTCGTCGCTGGTGGCCTGCTCGGTTCTTTCATTGGCGTCATAATTGTTCGCCTGCTTCGCGAAACGGGGCAAATCGACTTTTTTATCAGCTTTCTTTATGTTGTGCTTCTCGGCGGCGTGGGCATACTCATGGGCATCGAGAGCTTCAAAGCCCTCCGGCTGGTGAAAAACGGAAAGCCGGTTTCCATGCGCCGTCCAGGGCAGCACGGTTGGGTGCATGGCCTGCCATTCAAGATGCGTTTCAAACGCTCGAAGCTTTTCATCAGCGCCGTTCCCGGCTTCGGCATCGGCTTTATCGGCGGCCTACTGGCGGCGACAATGGGCGTCGGCGGCGGCTTTATAATGGTGCCCGCCATGATTTACTGGCTGCGCGTGCCGACCAATGTGGTTGTTGGCACCTCGCTTTTTCAGATTATTTTCGTCACCAGCGCGGCGACGCTATTGCACGCCGTCGCGAACCAAACCGTTGATGTTATGCTGGCCTTAATCCTGATGACCGGCGGCGTTATGGGAGCGCAGTTCGGCGTCAGCGCAGGACAGAAGCTGAAGGCCGAGCAGTTGCGCGCGCTGCTGGCGCTACTGGTGCTCGCTGTCGGCCTTAGACTGCTAATCGATCTTGTGTCGGTTCCAGATCAGCTCTTCTCCATCAGCGCGGAGGTATAGGCAAATGACCACGCGCTTAATGCGACTTTGGTTTACAGTTTTTGGAGTCTTTGTTCTGGCCTCCGCGCCGTCCGGATATGCGCAGAACCCCCGTAATCCAGAACAACTGCAAACCGACCTGTCGTCGCATGAGATTTTCATTGAGACGAACTTTAACGGCGTTCGTGTCATCGTGTTCGGCGCTGTCGATAATAGCCGGCAGCCGACAGCCGATTCAGGCTTTTATGATGTTGTAGTCAGTCTGCGTGGCCCGGTCGAAAACGTTGTGGCGCGTCAGAAACAGCGCGTGGCGGGCCTCTGGATCAACAATTCATCCATGATGTTTCGCGGCGCCCCCAGCTATTACGCGGTATTATCGACGAAACCGCTGGCGGAAATCGCTTCCGCGCAGCTCCTGGGTAACCTTGGTTTAGGGTTTAACAGTTTGAAACTCAAGCCGGAGAGCACTCTGGGAGTTGGCGACGGCGGCGAACTTTCCGCCTTCCGCAGCGCGATTATAGCCCTTAAACAACAGGAGCGTCTGTACCTGGAGGTGCCCGGCGCTGTGGCGTTTGTTGGCAGGAGCCTGTTTCGCGGCGCATTCGATTTGCCGTCGAACACGCCGGTCGGCGATTACACTGCTGAAATTTACCTGTTTTACAATGGAAGGTTACTCAGCACCGACGAAACCAAAATCTCCGTGGGCAAAGCTGGCGTGGGGCAACTCGTGTATGCCACGGCTTTTGACCGTCCTGTGCTTTATGGGCTGGCAGCCGTGCTTATTGCTGTTATCTCCGGTCTGGCCGGTTCGGCTATTTTTCGCAGACATTGACCCGCCGACTCCGGCTGGAATACTACCGCGAAACGAGTTGGCCTGCCGCAACCTGCCGCACCCGACCATGGGCGACAATCCAGACAAACAGCCCATTGCGGCCAAGCAGCGGTTCGAAAGCGTCATCCAGCACATTCGCGCCGCGCGCATACAACCCAACGGAAGGTAGCACCATACGAGCACCGTTTGAGACGAAGCAGCGACCGCTCACCTGATAATCCTGCTCGGAAATAGTGGCGACAGGGTGCATGCGCCCGGAAATTTCCTGAGAAACCGGAGCCTTGACTGGCTCATGCCTGAACTTTATGCCCGACAACGTTACATGTGGCGCGACGACTCCGCGTGCGCAGTCAGGCGGTGGCGCGCTGTCTGGGCCCATGATCCAGAACCACTCACGCCCTTCCATCAGGTCTTGCAGCCAGTCGAGATCGTGGAGATCAAGCGGTTCTTTGCCACAAAAACTATCCCCCAAGGCAATCACGCGCTGAGGGTTGTAACGATCGATAGCGTCTTCCAATTTGTCGAATGCGGAGGCGGTGTCGTAAGGCGGCAGCACCACGTCCTGCTCCGTGAGGTATGACCCTTGTTGGAGCCGCAGGTCTGAGACCGCTAGTGTGTTTTCCGCAGGCCAGTACAAGGCGCCAGTTCTGTCCGCGATAAACGATTTTCCGCCCATAAGAACACGTGCCGAACCGCATTCCAGCGGGTCTTCCTCGTGGCGGCGGAGTGCGGCGCTCTGTGTCATGGTCATCCCAAGCGTCATATCAAACCCAATCCACGATCAGGCACCAAGCCGGGTGAGAAGCGGCACGCTAAAGTCATGCATGATCCGATAAACGATTATTAACGGATGATGACTGATTCGCGTTGTTTCGTGATGGGTAAAGCGCGTGACCCACGCCTATTCCAAGGGACTTTCAAAACAATCCGCAAAATACGACTAAAAACAGCTTTAGACGCGATCCCGATTTGATTGACTGGGTCAAATCGGGATTGGCCAATGACCTATATATAGAGCCGTTTCCGCCGGAAAAAACCGCGAGATACTTTTTCGGGAACGGCTTTAGTCAAGCCATTTGCGTGGCCGGGGCTTAGTGGGCTTTTGCAATCTGCAATGCTTGCCCGTGCGTAAAGCAAACACAAAAGCAACCCCAACTGTAAATCTCGCTAGCGCCTAGCCGCCTGCCCTGCGATCTTATAAAACACTTATTAAGTCGGGCGAACCCGCCTAATCTTGAGGAAACGGATATGGAAATTATTGTGCTCGCGTGCCTTGTCACCGATCCCAGCCAGTGCAAGGATCAGCGCCTGCCCGACCTGGTCGATACCGATAATCCGTTTCGCTGCGGCTACATCTCAGCCCCGTATGTCGCGCAATGGGCCAGCGAGAACCCCAAATGGACGGTAAAAAAATGGCGGTGCGGATCGCCCGGTTCGCGGGAGATGTAGGCTTGGCGTATGGAGCCGCCCCGTGATAAGCCTCTCAAGGAGTCGCCAGTTGGCGAAGGGAGCGCACTATGGAACGGATTCTGGGAGGCAGCCCGCTGGGCGTGATTATTCGCCTCGTCATTGTCTCTATCATCACCGGCCTGATTTTAAGCTGGCTTGGCACCGGCCCGGAGGATGTATTCGAGTACATTCGCGATATTGGCGACTGGTTGTATCAGATTGGCTTCGACTCAATAGAAAGCGTCTTCCAGTTCTTTCTAATTGGCGCAGCTGTCGTTGTGCCGATCTGGGTTGTTTACAGGCTGCTTAGGATGCTCGGCAGCGATAAGCGCCAGAACTAGATGCTCGTCGACGCAGCCCAGCGCTCCGCGTCTCGTCCGACGACCTGGGTAATCGTTAGCCCTTCTCGCCGGATGTAAGCCGTCACGGTTTGTCTGATGCGGCCAAGCAGGGCAGGGCCTTGATAAATGAGGCCGGTGTAGAGCTGGACCAGGCTAGCGCCCGCTAGGATTTTCTGCAAAGCCGCCTCGCCGCTATCTACGCCGCCAACGCCGATGAGTGGTATTTTGCCCTCTGAGAGCAAATACGCTTTTGCAAGAAAGCGCGTGGAGCGGGCGAAGAGCGGGCGCCCCGAAAGCCCGCCTGTTTCCCCGCGATGCGCTGCGTAGGGGATGACGCCGCGTTTGATTGTGGTGTTGGTCAAAATGAGGCCGTCAACGCGGCGCGCCATCACTAGGGCCAAAATGTCCGGCAGCGCATGCTCATCAAGATCGGGCGCGAGTTTGACCAGCACTGGCAGCCCCGGTTTTGCAGCGTCTCGCTCACGCATTACGCGCTCCAACAGATTATCGAGTTTCTCCGGCGTTTGCAGGCCGCGAAGGCCGGGCGTGTTTGGCGAAGAAATGTTGACCGTCAAATAGCTAGCGCAATCTGCGAACGCGCGAACTCCTGCCGCGTAATCCTCGACCGGATCGGCCGCGTCCTTGTTTGCGCCAATATTAACGCCGACGACGCCGCGCGGTGCACGCCGCATCAGCCGGGCGCGGGTCGCCGCATGCCCGCCGCCGTTAAAGCCGAGCCGGTTAATCAGCGCGCCTTCGCGCACCAGTCGGAACACTCGCGGTCGCGGATTGCCCGGCTGCGGGCGCGGCGTGACGGTGCCAATTTCGGTAAATCCAAAACCCATGGCGAGCAGCGCGTCGGGCACTCGCGCGTCCTTGTCGAACCCCGCCGCCATGCCGATGGGGTTTGGAAAATCGAGGCCCCACAGGTTTTGACGTAGAGATGCATCGTTGGTGTTAGCGCGCGGATAGACGCCGCGTTCCAGCGCTTGCAGGGTTAATTCGTGCGCCCGCTCTGGATCGAGCAGGAACAGGCCGGGCTGGGCGAGGGAGAACAGTTTTTCGATCATTACTTATAGTCTACGGCTAACTTGTCCGGAAAGATGTGACGGCCATCCGCGCCAAGCGGCAAGTGCGTTACGCCAGTGACAGTGCTGACAGGCAGATCTGCGTATAAATGCGGAAACAAATCCCCATCGCGCGACGGCTCCCATTTAAGCGCATCCCCGAGCGCGTTAGCGTCAACCGCCACTAGCACAAGCTCACTCTGCCGCGCAAAGTGTTTCTCCGCCGTGGCCTGCGCCTGCGCGGCTGTGGAGAAATGAATAAACCCGTCGCGCTTATCCGGCTCCGAGCCTGTGTATGCGCCCGCCTCCACCGCCGCCGCCCACTCCACCGCCGTACAGACTTTGTAAATGGTTTGCATAAAACAATATCTCTTTGAGCGAGAGGCCGATCGCCACGCTCTGGCTATGCACACCATAACAGTCGTGTGCGAAAGCGCGTTTTATTTCCGGGCTAACGTAACGGTTTGGCGTCCACAACGCGGATTTGAAACGTGCCCCCGTTCTCGTTAATCGAGGCTTCGACCATGGAGCCGACAAGGCCGAACATACCTGCGATCGCCGCATCCGTCCGAGGCGAAACTTCTAACGTGTAAAGCGTTCCTGGCTTGGCTTTCAAAGTGATGGCGTAAACATTCGGGTGTTGCCAGTTATCCACGACGATCTTATGAGAGCCGACTGGCACGTCCCGGATCGTGGAGCCGCCGATGCCCATATCTGCGATTTGCTTGCCGTTAAGTTTCACCCGGGCAGAGCCTGCCGCTGCGATATATTCTTCAGTGCGATAAATCTTTATTCGTGCGTTACCGCCGGTCAAAGGGCTTTAGCGAGTTCAGCGTTCTCCGCCGACATGTTGCCACAGGCTGCTAGGGAGCAGATGACCAGCGCTAAAACGAGACAAAACGCAGTTTTTAACCAGATACGCATTATCATCTCCCCAAAATGTTTGGAGCAACTTAAATCAAATGCAATAAATCACGGTAGAGCACCCGGGCGACAGTTAGGAGAAAAACGCATCTGCGCTTTCGCGGCTGTTTTGAATGCTTCACAGCATACTCGAAGGTGCGGTGCGTTGGGGTCAAGCGAAGCAAGCTTAAACTTGGATCATGGAATTGGCGGCCCGGCCAGCGAGCCGCCGCTTCAGTAATAATTAGCCCTTGGCCTTCTCGTACAGCTTGGTCGCCATCTCGAAGATTTCCTCCGGCTTATACTCCGGTGTGAAGGCTTCCGAAATGCCCTCATAGTCGTTCATGTCGCCGCCCTGAGGGGGGCCATCGACCACTTCGAGGTCGCCGCCGTCGGGGTGCTGGCCATTCCAGATACCCGCCATCTCCATATAATCCTTCGAGTCTTTCGGCGTAAAGCGGTAGAGGCGGCGATGCCAGCCTTCCTCCATGTATTTGCGCGACTCGGGCAGTTCGATGTCGTCCACCGCCGGGATCGGCAGCATCTTCGCCATCTGCACGCCGGTCAGTTTCTCCAACGCCAGCGCGTAGGCGCGGGCATGCACGCCGCCGCGCGTGAACAGATAGCCTAGCATTTGGCGCGCGGCCGGGTTGTCAGTCATCTGATACACGCGCAGCTTGTGTGTGCGGGCGCCGTTTTCGAGGAAGAAGTTGTGCAGCAGGTCGAGCACGAGGTTGCCGGAGTTAAACACGTAATCGCCCGTCCATGGCTGTCCCATCGAGTTGGAAGGCATGGCGCCATGCGGGAAGGCGATGTGGCTGTGGAGGTTCGGAAATGTGTTCAACACGTGGGCAAAGCTGGCGTCGCCTTTGGTCATGTCGCCCTGCGGCTCCTGGCCATACATGCAGCCATTGACGGCGGCGGCGATGAGTTCCACGTGGCCAAGCTCTTCGGTGGCGATGTTGGAGATCAGCGCATAATACGGGCGCAGCTTCTCCTTGTTGCGAAAGTTGTAGGACTGGAACATGTAGTTCATTAGCGTGGACATCTCGCCGAAGCGCCCGCCCATCAGCTCCTGCACAGCGGCGGCGGCTTTCGGATCAGGGTTTTTCGGCACGGGCATGTCGATTTGCAGTTTGTCGATGCGTAGAAACATAAGACTCTCCCATGGGTTTTGCGCCGCTCACGGCTCGGCGTAGATGCAGGGTAACGCCGGAGTGTCCATAGGCATAAGATGATGTTCTGTTCATTTGCATAGATATTGCCTATACAGCGATATGAACTACGCCTCTCTCACCCTTCGCGATCTGGAATATCTGGTCGCAGTCGCCGATCTTAGTGGCGTCTCGGCGGCGGCGGCGCAGTGCCGCGTGGCCCAGCCTTCGCTTAGTGCGCAGGTCAAAAAGATAGAGACAAACCTCGAAGTCGTTATTTTCGAGCGCGGTAAAGGGCGAATGACGCTTACCCCCAAAGGCGCTCCCGTGGTTGCCCAAGCCCGCGTGGTGCTTGCGGAAGCGCGACGGCTATTCGAGGTTGCGCGGACGGGCGGCGATCCACTATCGGGTACGCTTAGGCTGGGCGTGATCGCTACGCTTGCGCCTTATCTCATTCCGCATTTGATCGACCCGGTGCAAACACGCTTCCCATGCCTTAAACTGATATTCAACGAAGCGCTGACAGCGGAGCTTATCGCTGCGTTGGTTGCCGGAGAACTGGACGCGGCATTGTTGTCCACGCCGCTTTCGGAAAACCGGTTGCGCGCCGAGCCGCTTTTCTTCGAGCCATTTTTCGCGATCTGTCACGCGCAGTCGCAGTTATCCGAGAAAACCGGCCTTTCGCTCGCCGATCTGGAGGAAGAAGGGATGATCCTGATGGATGAGGGACATTGTCTGCGCGGACAGGCGCTAGAGGCGTGCCGGGTTCGCGCCGGCGGTCGCCAAGAACGCCATGCGGCTAGCGTTGAAACGCTGCGCCATCTTGTGGCGGCAGGTTCAGGGCATTCATTGATCCCGGCGCTGGCGGTGAAATATGATCCCCGGCTTGATCGCACAGTGCGTTATTTTCCTCTAGTCGACCAGAACGTTGGTCGCACTATTGCGTTAACGTGGCGCGCGTCTGATCCGCGCAGTTGCGGCTACCAGGTTTTAAGCGGATTTCTTGCGTCAATAAGTCTGCCAGGGGTTGTGCGGCTCGCGGTGTCGTGATGGTATTTGGCCTTTCTGATCCCCCAGATCGCATAGAGTTTAAAAAGCTAATCAATATTGCGGAGCGTAGCCTTGTCGCTATTGAAAATATACTGGCGCGCGCTGGCTATGCTCTATCCCGAGCGCTGGTTATCAGGCCTTTTAGCCGTTGCGAACGTCGTCATTGCAATCGTTTTGCTGGCTGAGCCGATACTATTCGGCAAGGTCGTCGATAGTTTGTCAAAAGGCCAAGACAGCTTTCCGATTATTGGCTTTTGGGCAGCTCTTGGTCTCTTCGGCATTCTTGCGAGTGTGCTGGTTTCGGTGTTCGCTGACAGGCTCGCGCACCGGCAACGATTGGCCGCCATGAGCCAGGCCTTTGACCGTGCTATTACGCTTCCCATCAGCTATCACGCCGATCTTGGTTCAAGCCGGGTTGTACGCACAATGCTTTCGGGAGCCGACGCCCTGTTCGCGCTTTGGCTTACGTTTCTGCGCGATCATCTAGCGGCTTTAGTGAGTGTTCTGTTTCTGGTGCCGACGGCGATTGCTCTTGATCCTCGTATGGCCGGCATTCTGGCGCTGCTTGCTCTCCTTTACACACTCGCCAACCTTGAGGTTATCCGGCGCACTCAGATCGGACAGGCAAGAGTAGAGCGCCATAACCAGGAGGTGTCCGGCCGCGTTGGAGACGTTATCGGCAACGTGTCCGTCGTGCAAAGTTATGCGCGTCTGGCGGACGAGGGCGCGGCGTTGCGCCAGCTCATAGGTCAGTTGCTGACCGCGCAATATCCGGTTGTTACATGGTGGGCGCTGCTGACCGTGCTGACGAGGGCGGCGGCGACAGTCACCATGGTCGCCGTTTTCGCGTTAGGTTCCGTGCTTGCAGTGCGCGGCGAGATTACCGTCGGCGAGATCGTTAGCTTTGTCGGCTTCGCCGGGTTGCTGATCGCCAAGCTTGATCAGCTTTCGGGTTTTGTCGCCCGCATCTTCATCAACGCGCCGACGCTTCAGGCTTATTACGACCTTGTTGACGCATCAGGTTGGCCATTGGAGCGCTCTAATGCGGCGCCGCTACAAAGTGTGACCGGTGCGGTCGAGTATGAAGATGTCACTCTTCGATTTGCCGCAAGTGAACAGGGCGTTTTCGATCTGAACTTCTCTGCTTCGCCGGGACAGGCTATAGCCCTTGTTGGGCCGACTGGATCGGGCAAAACTACTACGCTCGCTCTTCTGCAGCGACTTCGCGATCCGCAGAAAGGACGCATTACCATCGACGGCGTCGATATACGTGAGGTAACGCTGACCACCCTGCGCCAGTCCATCGCCGTGGTGTTTCAGGACGCCGGTCTATTCAATCGCTCCATCGCAGAAAATATCCGCATTGGCCGCGTGGGGAGTACCGATGAGGAGGTAGAAGCAGCGGCCCGGCTTGCCGAAGCGCACGATTTCATCTTGCAAAAGCCTGGCGGATACCAATTCGTTATAGGTGAGCGAGGTGCATCGTTATCTGGCGGTGAGCGCCAGCGTATAGCGATCGCGCGCGCCATCCTGAAAAATGCGCCGATCCTTATCCTCGACGAGGCGACCAGCGCGCTCGATAATGAGACCGAGGCAAAAATAAAGCGCGCGCTGGAGGCGGTTCGACGCGGACGCACGACGTTCATCATCGCCCACCGTTTGTCCACTGTCGCCAACGCCGACAAGATTATCGTCATGGAAAACGGGCGCATGATGGAGGTGGGCAATTTCCGTCAGCTTATGCAGATGGAAGGCGCATTTGCCCGTCTTGTTCAGGCGGGCGAAATGAAATACCCCGAGCAACAAACAGCAACGTGAAACTTTTTCGCGTTTAGTCAGTTAGCTCTATGCGTTTATTATGGATGCCCTTACAAGGGCATCTTGCATCAGCTGAGGAGGCTTAAAATTTTCATGTGTAATTCTCAAGAATTTCACGGAAAAACTGGATTTAGAAGGATTGTTAAAAACATCTCTTACACAAAGTATATCGAACGAAAATTTTTCTCTATAACTGTAAGACATTTTCACTCATTAAAAAATAAATCCTTTTTACTGTCCCTGTTGCTCTCAAAAGTAGGCTTACTCGCTTTAACAATCTTAATTATTCTGCTCGTAAATGTCGCTGTTCAGGTTCGCCTTAATATTTGGCAGCGTGACTTTTATAACGCTATCGAACAGAAGTCTGTCTCCCTTATTGGCGATCAGATTTTGCTGTTCGCTATGATCGCTGGCATATTGTTGTGCGCGGTTGTCGGGCAGGTTTTCGCCCATGAAACGCTGAAAATCAGACTGCGCGAGCGTCTGACTAATGGGCTTTTAAACCTTTGGATGGCGCCCGGCAAAGCTTACCGATATCGCATGAGTTCGCCCGATAACTCCAATCCGGATCAACGCATTCATGAAGACGTGCGTCAGCTAAGCGAGCTGTCCACAGAGTTGGGCGTTGGCTTTGTGCAAGCCGCCCTGATGTTGGTTAGTTTTATCGCGGTATTATGGGTGCTTTCCGCCGGAGTGGTTTTACCTATCGCTGGTTACGTTCTGTCTGTGCCTGGATATATGGTTTGGTGCGCTTTGGCCTACGCGGCTGTTGGTTCTTATATCGCATGGAAGGTTGGTCATCCGCTCATGGAGATCAACTCTCGCCGCTATCGCCGTGAAGCAGATTTTAGATTTGCACTGGTTCGCGCCAATGAAAGCGCGGAAAGTATCGCGCTCTGCCGCGGTGAGTCTGATGAACGCGCCCTTATGAATGGCTCGTTTGCCTCCGTTCTCAATGTGGCTCGGCAAGGCGCGGTGGCGACTGCGCGTCTTACGTGGGTCACATCCGGCTATGGCTGGGTGGGTATTATCTTCCCTGTGCTTATTGCTTTGCCTGGATACATGCAGGGTAATCTGTCGCTGGGTGGCCTCATGATGGTTGTAGGCGCTTTCAATCAGGTGCAGGTTTCACTGAAATGGTTTGTCGATAGTTTCGCGCGCATTGCAGACTGGAGCGCCGTCTATACTCGAGTGAACGAAATTCGCCGAGCGCTGACGCCCAGCGAGACCGAAAGCGGGCCTAGCGGCTTATCTGGAATACAACTTCTACCTACGGGAGTTGCTGGGCCGCTTATTTTGTCGAACGTCAGCTTATATTCGCCATGTGGTCGGCCGCTAATATCGAAAGCGTCATGCACAATTCGTAGTAGCGAGCGGGTTATGATTTCCGGTGCGTCCGGGCTTGGCAAAAGCACCTTGTTCCGGGCGATGGCGGGCATCTGGCAATGGGGTAATGGCGTTATTCATACCCCGCAGTATGGAGTAATGTTCCTGCCCCAGCGCCCGTATCTTCCGCTTGGCTCTCTGCGATCTGCTGTTGTTTATCCATCGGCTTCGTCCGTGTTCGACCAGGGCGTCATCGAAGTGGCCTTAATACGCGTTGGACTCGAAGAACTTATTCCATCGCTCGATCTGCAGGACAGGTGGGATCAGCGTCTTTCCAACGGACAGCAACAGCGCCTTTCATTCGCTCGCGTGCTGCTCCATAAGCCCCAGTGGGTGTTCCTGGATGAAGCAACTTCGGCGCTGGACGAGGCTAACCAGACGCTTGCCATGTCGATTTTCGATATGGAGTTGCCAGATTGCGCCGTTATCAGCATTGCCCACCAGCAAACGCTCGAAGTGTTTCATAACCGGATTTTACAGGTAGTAGCCGGTGATGATGGCGCTAGATTATGCGAGAAACCGCGCGACGCAAGCGTTGTGCTCAAACCAAGAAAGCAATTAAACTTGGGTCACGGAATAAACTCTTCGCCTTCTTCAGCGCTCGGCGCGCCAAACCGCCTTACTCAGGTCGGACTTCCGCCCGTGCGTCCAATCGTGGCCGGGCGTTCTTCGAAAGACGCTGAGGCGCTGCTTCCGCCGCGCAAATTGGAAGCGTTCGCTCTGCTCGGCGCCAACATTGAGGCGTTTCGTCTCAAGGGACGGCGCGCCGTGCAGGCGAAAGACGTCGGCGCCGCCGTTGTTATCAAGCTTTCGGGCAACAGCGCATGGCCAAACGGAGGAGGTATGGGCGCAACCTGATCCGCCCTTTTGAAGCTCGATCGCAACGGTCGCACGCCAACTGTTGGCGTCGCAGGATAGATGTTGAATGGCGCATACAAAACCGCTATGCGAGGTTTAAGTCTTGCGGCGGAGGGTGAAATGCTGCGCGTTTTAGTTGCGTTTCTCAGCACGATATTCCGTGCCGTGAACCTGTTTGTTCCATGGTTCAGGCTTCCAATTAGCGCAAGCGTAGCCAACATCGTGGCTCTTCAGCATGATTTGCGCCGCCGCAACCTGTTTTCGACCGAGCGATCTCCTCTAACAGCGCCTGACCCCGGCGGTTTCGACATTCGTGGCGCACGCACGGCGGACGGTTCCTACAACGATCTGAGTGACCCTGCGATGGGGATGCGCGGCATGCGGTTTGGCCGCAATGTGCCCCTGAAATATTCCTATGGCGAGAAAGAACCGCAACTTTTCACGCCTAATCCCCGCCTTATCTCGACCAAGCTGCTCGCTCGAAAAGAATTTATCCCCGTACCATCGCTGAATTTGCTTGCCGCCGCATGGTTGCAGTTTATGACACACGACTGGTTCAGTCACGGAACGAATGACGCAAACCGTCTCATCAATGTGCCGCTGCCGGACGGTGATACATGGAGCGAGCCGCGCCATAGTCCCGGTCATATCAGCGTGCAGGCGACATTTACCGATCCGGTGACATCGGAAGCGGATGCGGACATGCCAGCTGCTTACCGCAATTTTGAGACTCATTGGTGGGATGGCTCGCAGATCTACGGCAGCACGGCGGAGCGTTTGCGGCAAGTGCGCAGCGACGCAGGCGGCAAACTTGTCCCCGGCGGAAAACTGCATCTGGAGGCTGATCATCGCTTCAAAATCGACCCGGCGAACGGCGTCGAAATGGCGGGCGTGAATATCGGCTATTGGTTGGGCCTGTCGATTTTCATGGTGCTGCTCACGCGCGAGCACAACGCAATCGCCGACCACCTGAAAGCGGACTATCCGAACGCGGACGACGAGTGGATATTCAACAAGGCCCGCCTCATCAACGCGGCCCTGATGACGAAAATCCACACGGTGGAGTGGACGCCGTCCATTCTCAACACGCCAGCGCTCCGGTACGCAATGCGCGGCAACTGGTGGGGCGTCATGGGTGAGGCTTATGAGAAAGCCTGGGGCCGCGAGGCGGCGTCCGACCTTATTCAGGGCATCCCCGGCTCCAACGCTGATCATCACTCAGCCATGTACAGCATGACGGAAGAGTTTATCTCCGTGTACCGGATGCACTCGCTCATCCCCGACGATATGACGTTCCGCCGCCTCAATGGCAACGCGGTGATCGAAACGCAGCCGCTACAGGAAATCGCGGGCAAGAAAACGCCCGCCATTTATAACCGCGTGGCTTTGAACGACATATGGCACTCCTTCGCCATTGCGCACCCCGGCTTGCTGCGCCTGCATAACTATCCAAACGCGCTTCGCAAGTTCAAGGAGCAGGACGAGCCTGACGCGGTGGGGCAGGTGATTGACCTCGCGACAATCGACATCCTCCGCGACCGCGAGCGTGGCGTGCCACGATATTGCGAGATGCGCCGCCGCATGCGCATGCGCGTGCCCGCGACATTCCTCGAAATGACGGGCGGCAACGAAATCATCGCCAATGAACTGGCGGAAGTTTACGACGATATCGAGGATGTCGATCTGCTTGTCGGCTGTCACGTGGAGCCATGGCCGGAAGGCTTCGGCTTCTCCGATACGGCTTTCCGCTTCTTTATCGTCATGGCGACGCGCCGCATTAAAAGCGACCGCTTCTACACGGACGATTTCAACGACCGCACCTATACCCCGCTCGGCATGCAGTGGATACGGGACAACGGCCTCGCCTCGATCATCTCCCGCCATATGCCGGAGCTGTCGAACAAGGTGAACCGCGTCAGCAACGCCTTTTTTCCGTGGCCTCTGGACTGAGATCGGCAAAGGGGCGGTAACATGGCGCGTCATATCAGGTTATTCGGCCTCGCATCGCTCGTCGTGACCGACGATCCCGTGGAAATTGCAGTGTTTTTACAGCATCCGGGGCTAGACCGGGAGTACGCAGTCGCTGGGCCGCTCATTAATCGCATCATCACCGGCAGTGTGAAACGGCAGTTCGATCTGAACGGACGCTACTGGCTCTCGCTTCGGTCACGCAACGACCCAGAACGCAAACACAGCCAATTAGATCTCAGACAGCGGCTGGGCGGCTTCAGCGTCGCCGCATCGTGGTCGCCCGCCGTCATCGAAGCGCTCGGCGCTTACGTAGCGGGCGCCGGGTCGCGCGACACCGCCTACGCGGCGCTTGCTTATGGCGCCGCATTCCCATTCCGCTCAATGACGCCAGGGGGCGACGCGGGCTTTAATATAGCCCAGTACAGACAGATTTTCCGCCTTTACCGCCGTATCAACCGGGCGCGCAGCCCGATCTCGCCACGCGGCATTTTCATCCGGATGAACGGCGGACATATCCGCGCCCGCAACGCGCTTCTGCGCTTTATGGGAGGCGACCCCAGCGGCCTGCATTCTGTCGCTGTCACCCTCGATAACGCGATAACGCTACTCGAAAACATGCGCGAGGCGTTTGGCGAGCGTCGTGCTCGCAAATCGCCAGGATCAAGTGCGCCGGCAAATGGCCTCAACGCACCATTTCCATGGGCGGAGGTGAGAACGGCGCCCGTGCTCGTACTGCGACAGGCGCGCGCGGCGGTGATGCTGCCCCATGTTGCCGCACGGGTTCCCGCTAACACGCTCATCATAATGCGCATGCGCGACAGTCTTGAATCCGGCGCGCCGGGCGGCTACGAGCTAGCCGCGAAAAGTTGGTCTTACTGTCCGGCCACGCGCTATCTTCATGCCTTTTTCGGCGCAGTATGGCAGGCGGCGCTGGATGGCCGAGCAAAAGCGCAAGGCAGTAGCGCTATGGCGAAGGGAGCGGCGGCATGAGCGTCTCGGTATTATCCCCGCTAAAAATGCGCAATCTGGAGGTCAAAAACCGGATTTTCCGCTCGAACATCTCCGGCCGCTTCGACAACGAGGATGGCAGTCTCACGCAAACGCGCGTCAACTGGGAGCGCATGTTTGCTGAAGGTGGCGCGGGAGCGATCATTTCGTCCTATGTGCCCGTGCTGATGAGTGGCCGTATCATCGCGGGTTACGCTACAATTCACGACGATAGCTTCATTCCGCTGTGGGCCAAGGTCGTCGAGGCCGTGCATGCCCACGGCTGCAAATACGTCATGCAACTGAGCCACGGCGGGCGCCAGATCGACTTGCCAGGCCTGCAAAACCAGTATCGCGCCGGCCTAAGCTCCACCAACGTCTCCGAAAGCCTGCACGGTTTTCCATCCAAGGCCATGTCGCCCGCCGAGATCGACCACATGATCGCCGCGTTCGCCAACGCCGCGTGGCGCGCGCGAGAGGCGGGCATCGACGGCGTCGAGCTGCACGCGGCGAATGGCTATTTGTTCACGCAATTCCTTTCGTCCGGCATCAACGACCGCACCGACAAATACGGCGGCGGACTGTTCAATCGCGCGCGGTTCCTGCTCGATGTGATCCAGGCCATTCGCGTCAAAGTCGGCCCAAGCTACCACCTTCAGGTGAAGATTTCCGCCATCGACTATAACAACGTCATCCCGACCGAGGGAGCGGGCAACAGCCTGGACGAGATGATCCAGATTGCTAAATGGTCGCAAAACGCAGGCGTCGACGCGCTGCATGTCTCCGTCGGTTCGCTGTTCCCGCACCCGCTCAACCCGCCGGGCGATTTCAGTTTCAACACCATCGCCACGACATATGACGCCATGCTGGCGTCCGGTACGCAGACGCTTCGCAACTACATGCTCTTCCGCTTCGCGCTATTGCGCCCGATCTTCCGCTGGCTTTGGTTCCGTATGAAGGCGGGGCGACCTATCGAGGGCGTTAGCGCGGATGAGGCTTATGCGATCAAGCAGGCTGTCTCTATCCCGGTTATCAGCACCGGCGGCTGGCAGACGCGCAGCACCATAGACCGCTATCTAAGCGAGGGCTATTTCGACGGCGTGTCCATCGCCCGTTCGCTCATCGCCAACCCAGACCTTCCTATGCAATGGGCGGCGGGCGCCGATAGCCCAGCCGTGCCATGCACGTATTGCAACAAGTGCCTGCTCAATGCGCCGAAAAACCCGCTCGGCTGCTACGACGAAACCCGTTTCGGCGGCGACCGCAACCGTATGATCGACGCGATCATGCGCATCTACGACGTAAAGCCGGAGCTGAAAGTTCATAGTCTGAACGAATGGAGGGGCGCGGCATGACACGGGGCATCGTCGAGCCGCCCATCACCGCAGTTCAGGAGCGCTTCGAGCGCAACGCCGGGCTGTGGCGCGCATTCTTCCTGCTCATCGTTGCGGCGCTGGTGGCTGGCGTCGTCGTGCTGGTTTTCACCGTTTATGGAGCCTATGTCGCACTAAGCACCTACGGCAAAACCTTTGAGGATGATAAAACGCATTTCAAATACGGCTCCATCGGCGCGGAGTTGGCTAACGGCGTGCCATATCGCTTGCTGATCGCAATGCCTAAAGCCTTCCCGGAATATTTTGCCGATGCGAGAGGCCAACCGCAAGGCGATTTGAGCGCTTTCGGTTTTATTTACGAGTATGACGAAACGTGGCCGGTTTATGAGACTTTGCGCAGTGACGAGAAGCAGCCGCGCGACTATCGCCTGCCCATAGGTTTTGCTAAAGGCGTGCGCCAATCGGTTGATGTCGCATGGTTTAACTGCGCGGTCTGCCATGCGGGCAAGGTTAAGGTCGCGGAGGAGGCCGATGAGCGCATCATCCTTGGCATGCCCGCCAACACGGTCGATCTTGAGCGGTTTTTCCTCGCCCTTTTCCAGTCCGCCGCCGACAAACGCTTTGCATGGCCACACCTGCGTGACGAAATGGAGAAGCAGGGGCCCAAGTTCAGCTTTGTCGAACAACTTATGTGGCAGTGGGTCGTGATCCCCAATACCCGAACGGGACTGCTAGAGCGCCGCGACCAGCTTTTGCCTCTCTTGCGACCGGATCAGACCAAACGCACCAAGGCGGAAATCGCTGAAGCCGACAGCCGGGAGGATTATTGCGCCTCGAAAATCAAGTCTTATCGCGATGATATTCAGCCTGGCGAAGTCCGGGAAAAGCGTGAGCGCGGCGGCGTAAAGGAAGAGGTTTATCTGAGTGGGGGTTACGGGCCGCCCAAGGTTAACAAACCGGATATAGCTACAGCGTGGGGGCCGGGAAGGGTGGATACATTTAACCCTTACAAGCTGATTCACTTCGACATTCGAGCCGAATGCCTTTCTGAGAAAGAGCGTGTTGGGGCCGTCGATTTTCCAACCGTGTTCCTGCAACGGCCGCGGGGCGAACGCGGCATGCATCTGCACTGGGATGGCAACAATGCGAGCCTGAAGGAGCGTAACCTGAGCGCGGCGTTTGGCGCGGGCGTCACCGAGGAGACCGTCGATTTCGCATCGATCCGCAAGGTGGCCGCGTGGCTGGGAGACCTGCAGCCTCCGCCCAGCCCTTACAAGCTCGACCGCGCGTCGGTTGATCTTGGCAAAGCGGTTTACATGAAAATCTGCGCCTCGTGTCACGGCTACCATGATGGCTCAAACTACGTTTTTGAGGGCGCCAAACTCGGGCAAGTAGAGGATATTGCCTATATCCAAACCGATGCGGGACGCCTCGACAGCTATACAAAGCGCATGGAGAAGTATCAGAAGGAGCATTTTTTCCGCTTTAGGGATGGCGGATATTTCTCCTACGCCGTCAACTTCCTGCAGCGCCGCGATAAAAACAGCCCCTGGCGCTTTCTGGGCCGCGAGACGCAGCAGTTCCAGAATTTCAAAAAAACCAATGGCTACGCCAACGCGCCCCTCGACGGTTTATGGCTGCGCGCGCCCTATCTCCACAATGGCTCCGTGCCGACGCTTGCTGCACTGTTGGAGCCGCCTGAGAACCGTCCAAAAACCTTCCAGCGCGGGCTAACGGCGCTGGACGTAGATAATGGCGGTTTCATCGCGCCGAATTGCCAACCCGATAAGACGCAGTTGACGACGGAATGTTATGGCACGGTAGATGACGGAAACAGGCCACTGCGGGGTAATGGCGGGCAGGGGCATCTATACGGGATAGCGCTTGCCGCAGAGCAGAAACGCGATTTGCTGGCATATCTGAAAAGTTTCTAACGGACATGGCGACGCCGTTGCGGTTAGTTGCAGGGCGGGCGCGGGGAGAGGGAGAATGGCACGAAAAAATCCGCGTCCCCGGCGCCGCTTTCGCCTGTCCTGGCGGCGCGTGGTGTGGAATGTCGTCAAAGTCAGTGCGCTTTTTGCCGTTATTGTCATCGGCTGGCAAACGTACACCCACCTTTTCGAGCGCAGCTACCCGACTTTCGCCAGCGACGAGGACTTTTTTAAATACGGCGCCATCGGCAATGAAAATGATGACGGTTTACCATTCAAAATCTGGGCCGTTCTGCCTAAAGTTTGCCCCAAGCTAATCAGCGCCAGCGTGACGCCCGGCCGTGAATATGAAGAATTCGGCTTTATCTATGAAGACGGCAAGGATTGGCCAATAGGCTTGTCTAAAAGCCGCATTGGCTTCGACCGTGTTGCCATCAACTGCGCCGTTTGCCACAGTCAGCGCTATAAGCTATCGCAGGACTCAAAACCTGTCACCATTATCGGCGGGGCGGCGAACCGCCTCGATTCATTGAGTTACCTGCGCTTCGTCTCGGGCTGCGTCGGAGGGCCGGAGTTTACGGCGGACAAGGTGCTCGCCGCGGTAGAAGCCAGGTTTCCCGAGACCACGTGGTTCGAGAGCTTGCTCTACCGCGTTGCCGTCATCCCGATGATGCGCGACAGCAGCCTGAAGATGCTGACCGAGCGCTACGCCTGGACATGGGATCGGCCGGCGTGGGGGCCGGGTCGCGTCGATCCGTTCAACCCGGTCAAGTTTGATTACCTGCGTCAGCCCATCGACGACACTGTCGGCAACTCCGACATGATGACCATCTGGAATACGGCTGAGAAGGCGGCGCTCAGTAAAAAACTGCATCCAGATCAGCCAATTTACTGGCATTGGGATGGCCTGAGCAGCGACTTATGGGAAGTCATTCTCAACTCCGCCTTCGGCGACGGCACGCGCAAAAACGAGTTTGACGAAAAACCTTTCCGCCGTATCGAGACTTATCTGCACGACCTGAAATCGCCGAAAGCGCCTTTGCGCGCTGATCCGGCTTTGCGCGCCGCAGGCGAGGCTTTGTTCAATCGCGAATGCGCCAACTGCCATGGAGCCAGCGGCGCGCGTACTTTGACGCTCATTCCAGCCGTTGAAATCGGCACGGACGACAACCGGCTCAAAATGTGGACGGACAGCGCGACCAAGGCCTACAACCTTTATGACGACGAAAAAGGCCGCTGGAAATTTGATAATTTTAACAATATCGAGGCCTACCTTGCGCAGCCGCTTGGCGGCATTTGGCTTGCCGGGCCGTACCTGCACAATGGCTCGGTTCCAACCCTCGACGACCTTTTAAAGCCAGCGAACCAGCGGCCACGCAGCTTCGTGCGCGGGCTGGAGGAAATCGATTTTGCGAAGGGCGGCTATTTTGCGCCGCCATGCGATCCGGCGTCTTATCGCGGGCCTGGCTTTTGTTACGATACATCCATGCAGGGCAACAGCTCGAATGGTCACAATTACGGCGCGGCGCTGACCGAGTTGGAACGGCGCGCACTGGTCTACTATCTGCTTACCTTATGACAGCCGGTTAGAAGGGTTACGCCATGACCTTGTTCAAGCAAATCGTGCGATTGCGCATTCTGTTGCTCCTCGCCGTTGCGCTCTACGCGCTAATTGATCCGGCTGGTTTTCTCGCGCTACTGCGCGGCGGCGAAGACGTCGATCGCGATTGGGTGCGTGGAGTGGGTGCCATGTTCATATTTATTGCTTTCGCCTATCTGCCATCGGCGATTGCGCCCAGCCGCACGCATCTGGCGAACCTGTTTCCGCTCATCGCGCCGGTGATACCGGCCATCCTGTTCCTGTGGATTAGCGGGCCATTTCTATGGCTCGCATTGCTGGAGCTGGTATTCCTGCTCGCACTGCACCTTAGCTTCCGCCGCGACGCTCTCCGCTGGCTCATGGCGCAGCCCTAAAGCTCATGCATTTTATCGTATGCAAATGGCCGTCGCAGGTGCCTTTGCCGCCGTGGCGACTCATGCCCATGTTGTATACCAAAGCTGGATTGCTTCGCTAAACTCGTAAAGACGTTGATGAGGATTGCATCCCACAGCCCTAAAACCCTATTGCGCTAGCATTATCGGCGCTAGTTGGCGATGCCCCATACAACGTCTGTACGACGATTTTTCCGTCTTTGTTTCCGCGCACCTTCGCCTCACGCCCCGCAAACATGGACCTCTTGAGTTCGTCCACCATGGCGGCGGCTGTGGCTGGCGCTCCGACAACGTCGATGATCCATAAATGATCGCCTGATGTCCAATCGGCGGGCGAAAGCATAAGGGGCTTGTCAAGTTCCATGGAGAGCCGCTTGTCTAACGCCTCCGAAACCCGCGCCCATATGACGACGCCGACGGGCATTCCAGTCGCTTCAGGGTGATCTTTTGGCTTGGCCCTTGCTACGATATACTGTTTGTTGAGCACGGCGGGCATAAGCAGGGTCTCGATCTGCGCCAGCGTCAGCGAGCGATGCGCGGTCGAACGCATCAGCACCGAAACGATCTCACCGAACGCCGCCGCTTTGAACTTGGAGGCAAGACGCCGCTTCATGCCTTCATCTGCGTCGTCATCAACGTGAAGTCCGTCATTCATAATGTCTTCGGTCATGGTTTTCTCACGCCCCGGTTTAGTCTTGTGAAGTCAGATGCAGGCGACTTTCGCACGTGCCGCGCCGCGATTGCGAATTGCTTATTCTTCGCGCCAGGCTTTGCTCAGGCTGACCATGATCGGCTCCATGATGTAGTCTAAAGCCGTCCTAGATCCGGTTTTAATAATCACTTCCGCTGGCATTCCAGGTACAAGCTTCTTATCGCCCAGAGGTTTCAATTCTTCTTCCCCGACATGCACGCGCGCCAGATAGTGCGGCTCGCCCGTGCGAGGGTCGGTGATACGGTCGGCGGAGATATATGCGAATTTACCCTTCAGGATCGGTGTGGTGCGCTGGTTGAATGCGACGATGCGCACGTCTGCTTCCTGACCTAAAACCAGATTATCCGCGTCGGATGGCTGGATTTTCGCTTCGATAACCAGCTCGTCCTTATCAGGTACGATCTCGGCGACCACCTGGCCGGGGTTAATCACCGCGTCGTTGTTGTGCACCGTCATGTTGACGACCGCGCCCGCCACCGGCGCCCGCACAACGATGCGCTTGAGGCTGGTCTCCGCCGCCGTCATGCGCTCGGTGAGGTCGATGGTTTTTGTTTGCACCTCACGCAGTTCCGTCACCGCCTGCTCGCGGAATTTGCGGTCGAGTTAGAGAATTTGCAGTTTCGTCTCACCAATGTTTTTCTTGGTGCGCGCAATATTTGCCCGCAGTTCGCCGCGTTCGCCCTCTAGCCGCGCCTGCTCCCGCTCCAGGGCGAGAACACGGGTAATAGCGGCGAGGCCTTGTTGGTACAGCGATTTAAGGCCGGTCAGTTCTTTCTCGATAAAGCCAATCTGGCGGGATTTAGCCAGATGTTGCGATTCCAGCCCCGAGATTTCCTCGTCGAGTTGCGAAACGCGCTCGCCGAGAATCTCGCGTTCGCCATCGGTGGACGTGCGCCGGGCGTTGAACAGGCTCGTTTGACCGGCGATCAATGCGGCGATGTCTGGCTCTTTGCGTCGCTCAAGGATCGGGGGTGAAAAGGCGATCTCCGTTAATCCATCCTGCTCGGCTTTCAGGCGCGCTTCGATCGCCAGATGGCTGTCGGTGCCAGCGCGTAGGATCCGGTAGTTAGCGCGCGGGTTTGTGTCGTCAAGCACCATCAGCGGCTGGCCCTCGATCACCGTATCGCCATCTCGCACGAGGATTTTTGCGACGCTGCCGCCTTCGACGTGCTGAACTGCCTTGCGGTTGCTATCGACAGTTACGTAGCCGCTGGCGACGATGGCGCTGGCCAGTTGTGCGGTCAAGCCCCAGACGCCTGCGCCACCAATGATGACCAGCACTATGGCAAGGCCGAAGATTGTCGTTCCCCGGATACTGGTGGGCACGTCCTGCTGGCCTGTTGGCGCGGAGTTAGGTTTCATATCGCCTGCCTTCAGGTGTTCTCAACAGCGCGGATCATCAGGGCGGCGGCTTTATCGGCTGTGCTTTCCTTGGACGCAGGGCGCGTGAGTTGCGCCAGCACCTGGTCACGCGGCCCAAAGGCTTCCACCCGGCCATTTTGAAGCACCAGCAGTTTGTCGCAAACGCCCAGAATGCTTGTGTGGTGGGCGATTAGTACAACCGTGCCGCCACGGGTCTTAACGGTTTGAATAGCACGGCGAAGCGCATGTTCGCCTTCCTGATCTAGGTTTGCATTCGGTTCGTCGAGCACGATAAACGCCGGATCGCCGTATAGCGCCAGGGCGAGTGCAATGCGTTGGCGCTGCCCGGCGGATAGCATGCGGCCATGCGCGCCAATGCGGGTTTCATAACCCTCCGCCAGACGCAGCACCATCTCGTGAGCGCCAGCTTCCGCGGCGGCGCGCAGCACGAGTTCGGGGTTTGGCGTACCCATGCGGGCGATGTTTTCAGCGACCGTGCCATCAAACAGCTCAACACCCTGCGGCAGATATCCTGTAAACGGGCCGCGCTCGGAAGCCTGCCATTTGGCGACGTTTACCCCGTCAAGACGAACCTGCCCGGCGGCGGGTTTCCAGGCGCCAATCAGCAGCCTGGCCAAGGTCGATTTGCCTGCTCCGCTTGGGCCAATCACGCCCAGTGCCTCGCCGGGCTCCAGCGCGAAAGACACATTCTGGATAGTCGCTTTAGGTTGGCCGGGCGGAGCTGCGATTAGATTTTCAACCGAGACGCGCCCTTGAGGCCTTGGCAGCGACATAGGCGACGTCTCATCGCCTTTGTTGCGAAGCAACTCGGTTAGCCGCGCATAAATGCCCCGGACGGAAATCACGTTGCGCCATTGCCCGATGAGCGCCTCAACAGGCGCGAGGGCGCGGCCCATGATGATTGATGACGCGATCATCACTCCAGGAGTGATCTCCTGCCGGATAACGAGCCAGGCGCCAAAGCCCAGCATGGCGATTTGCAGCACCGGCCGTAGAAATTTCGCCGTCGCGGTCAAACCCGCCGCTACGCCCGTCGCGCGCGACGAGCTGACCAGCATGGCGCGGTGATGCTAATGCCAGCGTTTCAGCACATTCGGCATCATGCCCGTGGCTTCGATGGCTTCGGCGTCGGCAAGGCTTGCGTCGGCAAAGCCATAAGCTGCCTGCGAATGCGCGTTCGCCTCGCCATAGTGTTTTCTAGTTGAAAATTCGCCAATGGCGGTCAGGATGAAAAGCGCTAGCGCCCCTGTCAGGGCTACAAAGCCAAGCAGCGGGTGAATGAAAAATATCGCGGCCATGAACAAGGGCGTCCATGGCGCATCGAAGAAGGCCACCAGACCCGGACCGCTCAGAAAGTTCTTGAGCGTTTCGAGATCGCGAAGCGATTGCGCGGCCGAGCGGCCCTCCTTCGCAAGGTTATGCTCTACGATGGCTTCCATCACGTTAGAGCTGACCCGTTCGTCGAGCCTAACCGCCATACGCGACAGAAGCTGGTTTCGCACAAACTCCAGAAATGCCTGCGCAAGCAAAAGCCCCGCTGCAAGCACAGTGAGCGTAATCAGGGTATCTAGGCTGGCCGAGTTAAGAACGCGGTCATAAATTTGAAGCATGTAAAGCGGACCGGTGAGCATCAAAAGATTGATCACCAGACTGAAAACACCCACCAGAATGAAAATTTTCCTAGATTCGCCAAGGGCGACTTGCAGATGCGACTTTAACGCCGTCTTCTTCGCGGTCAAAATAGCACTCGATCTAAAAACTGCCCAGTCAGTAAGGAGGCTCACTGTTAACTCACAGCGAGCCTCTATTTCCTGCAACTATTGCAAGAAGTTAAACAATTGAATCATTCTTGTCAAAGATGAGGTTCAAACCGTTAAAGTCCTCGAACGTACTTTCGTTAATCGTCAAGATAGCGCCTTTTCTCAGGGTAAACACCACGCCCGCATCCGTTTCAACGGCCTCGTCAAGTGCTTCAGCAACCGAGTCGAACTTTAGCTTGCTGAGGTCTAGCGTGTCAAAAGCAGCCTCGAAGTCGACGATAATGTCTACGCCGCTCTTCGACGAGATGAAAAAGATGTCGGAGCCGCCGTCGCCCTGCATCTTGTCCGCGCCCTTGCCGGAGACAAGGATGTCGTCGCCCTCGCCGCCGATCAGGAAATTCAAGCCGTTGCCGCCGTCAAGACGGTCATCGCCCGCGTTGCCATAAAGGAAGTCGTCGCCTTTCTCGCCGCGCAGGAAGTCGTTGCCTTCGCCGCCAGAGATGCTGTCGTCGCCTTTACCGCCTTTGACTTCGTCATCGCCAAGACCGGCCAGCATGTTCGAGCCGTCTTTGTCGGCTTTCAGTCTGTCCGCGCCGTCGGTGCCAAACGTTGCATCATCGAGCATGCCGTCTTCGCGGGCGGCGAGGTTCTGGATGCGTTCGTCGAGAGCTTGTGTCGTGTCGGCTTCGTTGAATGGGGTTTCAGCGAAGTTATCTTCAAAGAACTCAGCCAACGCTTGCTGTTCGCCGATGGTTGTGTCCACGCGATCCTTCGCGCCAGCCGCAGCGAACGGATAGTTGTCGCCACCGCCTGCGAGGAAGTTAAGCGTTACGACGCGGAACTCGCGGTTCGGGTCGCCAACGAGTTCACCGTCCTGTATGATAACGTCGATAATGTCGCCGTCCTGTATGATAACGTCGATAATGTCGCCGTTCTCATTGGTCACAGCCAGGTTCTGGATGCGTTCGCCTGGTGTAGTGACTGCGCCAGCGGTCAGAAGCTGCGCCTGTTTGGTAGCGTCATAGCTGTAAGACAGGCCACCGACCTGGGCGAACTGGCCAGGCGTCGCGCCTAGAGCGACCGCTGCAACTGCATGCTCCATGATGATCGCAAGGCCTGCGGCTGTTAGTGTTACAAGCGAGAGCAGATTGTTGAAGCGCAAGCTATTCTCGATATCGATCTGGGATACATCGCCAGCTTCTTTGCCTGCAGCAGGATTTGCCTCAGTAGGGAGAAGCGATCCGGTGTCAGCGTCAACTACGCCAATAGAGTCGCGTATGCCGCCGCCGTTTTTGATCGAAATGACCACACTCGGATCGATTTTTTTCAAAGCTGCGATGTTAGAGGCAGCTGATAAATTACCGAGGTTGGTCTCTTCGGTGCGTACTGCGTCGCGGCGGCCTTCCAAAAACACCGCTGTTTCGCCAAAGATTTGCGCATCTTTCGTGGTGACTACTGCTAACGCCGCATCTGTAAGTTTTTTGACTTCGCCGCCTTTGGATCCGTCCGCGAAAGGATCGATGCCCGTGCCATCATACAATTCAGCAACGCCCGCGTCGGTGGTCGCGTAAGCGCCGTTTATTGCCGGGTCTAAATCTTCGGTGATGATATTTCCTTCATTGTCGAAGTTCAGCACTAGACGGCCGACATACGAGTAGTTGCCGTCAGTGTTGACGATCAGAGTCGTATTGCCGTTAGCGCCGGTTGTTGTAATTGGATATGTGTTGTCGGCAATGTCGCCAGCGCGCAGCGTGTCGTTGGCGTCAGCTAGGAGCGTGTTGGAGCCGCCCGCGATGATCACGTCGACCCCACGCAGAAGGCCCGCGAGTTCCTGCTCCAGCGCAATTTGCTGCAAATGCGACGTTAGAATGATTTTATCGACGCCTTGTGCGATGAGCTGATCGATAACTGGCTGCAGGATGCCAGCGAGAGCCGCCATATCATTGCGTCCGGGCCAATCACTGTCACACCGCCTGGGGATGAAATGGAGGCCAGCACTTGCGTTGTTGCTCCAACCACGCCGATCTGCTCGCCACCCTGCTCGATGATGGTTGCAGGCGCGATGCGGGGCGCGTTGCGTGTTGCTGTCAGATTGGACAGGTCTGCATCGTATGCCGTATTCGGTAAAATCTGGTTTGTGAAGCGGCTTGCAAGGTTTGGGTCAGCCGAAAAGTCGAGGTTGGCTGAAAGATATGGGAATTGTGCGCCTAGATAACGGACGTTGCCAAGGCCGACTGTAGGCGTTGTGAATTCTTCATCGATCAGCGCGCTAACAGTTGCGGTACCGAGGTCGAACTCGTGGTTGCCGAGGGCGGATGCATCAACGCCAATGATGTTCAGCAGCGTGATGTCGAGACGGCCAGCACCCTCGCGGATCGCTGTAAGGCCGGGCTCGTCGAACAACTCTTGATAGGCTGCTGCGAATTCTTCGCGCAAGCTCGGGTCACCGCCCGCGTTGAAAAAAGTGCCGGGGATATAGTTGTCGCCGGAAGACAAGATGACGGTGTTGTCATAAGTATCGTCGAGTGCATCCACAATCGCCGCGAAGTTCTTGGCGTCGTTGAATGCGTCGAGGCCAGCTTCGAAGTCAGACGCATGCAGAATTTGGAGTGTAAAACGTCGGGTTCCACTTTGTAAATCCTCGTTGTTCCAGAGATTTCGTTGGAGACGGCAAGAAGCGGTTGGTCGATGGGGCTGTCTTTGGCGGAGATGAAGGCCAGTCCCTTAGGCCCGAGGTCGCCCGCAGCGGATGTGTCTTCCACGGCGGTGAAGTCGCGGGTGTTGATGTAGTCGACGAACGTCGCGGCGGCCGGGTTAGTCACGTCGTAAACTATGACGCCGCCCTGGCGCTCCAGGCCGATGAAGGCATAAATTTTGCCGTCGATCTGCCCGACGACAACGCCTTCAGGCTCAGGGCCTTTATTGTCGGAGCGGTTGTCGAGCGAAGTGTTATCGGTGTTATCAGAGTTGAAAAAGTCGGGGAAATTGAGGGCGATTAGTTGCTCGAAATCGTCGCCGCTGTCGAACACCACGTTGCCTTCGGCGTCGAAAATTGTGAAGCTGCGCGATCCGTAGGAGAACAGCGCGTCAAAATCGCCGTCGCCGTCCGTATCGCCGTCGATGTTAGAGATATTCAGGCGGCCGAGGTCATTGGCGCCCTGCAAGCCTAGCGCCGGGTTAGACGGATCGAGGATCACGCTGGAAGCGCGCGCCTCATCGCCGAACAGGTCGCGGGCGTCGCCCTCGTTCGCCGTCACATAATATGTCTGGCCGCCGACCGTGTAGTTGGCGATGCCGTCCGGCATCCGGATGCCCTGCACAGGCAGCGTGCGGATGTCGATGCCGCCACGGTCGCTGGCGTCGATGCCGTTGCCCGCTAGATTGTGGTTGACCGTGTCAGCGGTTTGGATGTCAACGATCTGCTTCGTGACCAGATCGACAACCGCAATCGCGTTATTCTCCTGCAGCGTGACGAATGCCGTTTTGCTGTCCGCCGAAATGGTGGCGAATTCCGGCTCGATGTCCGTTAGTGCTGGCCGGGAAAAATGCGAACGCCTTCGGCCCGCAGTGCGTCTTCCTGGCCGACGAAGCCGCCAAAACCGAGCGTGGTCACTGTTGCAGAGGCGACGCCGCCTGACACGTCGATGATGCTGATCGAGCCTTCCGGATCGACGCGCACGCCGTTAATGTCCTCGAAGTTTTCGCCCTCGTTGGCGACCACGATGGTTTTACCGTCCGGCGAAAAGGTAAGTGCGTCCGGCAGCAGCCCACGGTTACGAAGCCGAGGTTATCGCCGTTGGCGTTAAAGAACACCACTTGCCCGGCGCAGTCGCCTGAATCCGATGCCGACGCGACAGCGATCAGGCCGTTTTTAACTGCGACGCTATTGGGGTTCAGAACTACGACCTGCGTAACCAGTGTTGGCGAGCCGGGATTGGATATATCAAGAATATCCATTGTGCTGGCGCCGGCGTTGATAACGAACAAGCGCTGGCTAACCTGATCGTGCGCTACGATTTCCGCAGCACCATCGTCGAAAATGCCGCTCTCGTAAACGCCAAGTGATGTTAGTAAAATACCCATTTAAAAAACCGCCCCTAAAAAAATCACGGGAGCGCCGTGAGCGTTCAAGCGGCGGCACGCGCACGCTAACGCTTAGCCCACCTCCCCAGTTGGACTACTTGTCCCTATCTAAAGAGGGTTTGTGACATGTAGATTAAGGTTTTCTTCAATTTTTATTTGAGTGCCATTATGCCGCCGCAAACGTTCTTCGCGAATAAGGTTTCTGACGGAGTTTTGATGTTGGTTCCGACATATGCGACATAATTTTATTCTGACAAAAATGCGAAATTAGCTTGAGACTAATGATAACACTCTAAAATGCGATCGGCAAAACTTCACCAGAATATGCTCGCGGCGGCTGCAGTTTTCGCATACGGCCAACCAGCTTTTTCGGCGAATCGCTACGGGTCATATTTGGCCTCGATATGCGTGACATGTTTTGTTCGGGGCAGCGGTGCTGGAATTCCTGATATAGCTGGCCTGCCTGAGGCGCAGTTTGTCGCCGCAAGAACCGCATACAAGTCCAGGAAGCGAGAGGGTAACGTTATGCAATCTATCGCCTCACGCCTAATGCAAGACGATATCGAAGCGCTTGCCATTTATTTTTCCGGATTAGGAAAATGATCGATGCCGAATAAAACGAATTTGACGCGCCGCTCAATGTTGGGGCTGCTGGCCGGATCGGCTGTCGTTGTAGGCGCGCCCGCTTTGGCGCGAGCGAAACCCAAGGTTGTGGTGATTGGCGGCGGCGCGGCCGGGGCGACAGCGGCCAAATACATAGCGCGTGACGCCCAAGGTGCGATCGACGTAACGCTTGTCGAGCCGGTTAGGCAATACCAGTCCTGCTTCTTCTCAAATTTGTATCTCGGCGGCTTTCAGACATATGAAAAGCTCCTGCACACGCATGATAAACTCGCCGGTTACGGCATAACTCTAGCGCGTGACTCCGCGTCGGCCATCTCCCGTGACCGTCGCGAGGTGCGGCTAGCGGGCGGCGCCATGCTTTCCTACGACCGGCTTGTCGTTTGCCCTGGCATCGATCTCAAGTTCGACTCCGTACCCGGTTACTCCGAGGCTGCAGCGGAAACTATGCCGCATGCGTGGCAGTCTGGGCCCCAGACGCAGCTTTTAAAAGCGCGCATTGACGCCGTGCCGGATGGCGGAGTGGTGGTCATGATCGCGCCGCCTAACCCCTATCGTTGTCCGCCGGGACCATATGAGCGGGTCTCCATGATGGCTCACACCTTCAAGGCGACCGGCCGCTCAAAATGCAAGATCATCATACTTGATGCGAAGGATAAGTATTCAAAGCAGGGCGTGTTCCAGCAGGGTTGGGAGAAGCATTACCCCGGCATGGTGGAATGGTTGCCCCCCGCGATGCATAGCGGCGTGAAATCGGTCGATCCAGCGACGAATACGGTCACAACCGACTTTGAAACGCTTCAGGCCGCGCTGGTGAACGTTATTCCGGCGCAGACGGTCGGGCGCATCGCGCTCTCCGCCGGACTGGCGAACGAAACTGGTTATTGCCCTATCGACGCTTTCACCATGAAATCGCGGTTCGACCCGAACATTTACGTCCTCGGCGACGCCTGCATCCCCGGTGACATGCCGAAATCGTCGTTCGCCGCTAACAGCCAGGCGAAGGTGGCGGCCATGTCTATTCGCGGCGAACTGCTAGGCGCGCGCGCCTTCCCCGCGCAATATTTCAACACGTGCTGGAGCCTTGTCGAGACGGACGACTGCATCAAGGTCGGCGGGCGTTATGAGGCGACGTCAGATAAAATCCGTGAGGTGCAAGGCTTCGTGTCGCAGCCGGAGGATACAGCCGAGCGGCGGCGCCAGAACTATCAGGAAAGCCTCGGCTGGTACGCCGCGATCACGGCCGATATGTTCGGCTAAGAAATGAGGCTCCAAAGCGGAGCCTCATTTCTTGTGTTAAGCTTTCGGCATGATGACGGCATCGATGACGTGGATAACGCCGTTCGTCGCTATAATATCGGCGGTGACCACGTTGGCGCCATCGACTTTAACGCCATTGGTGGCGTCCACCGAGATTTCCGAACCCTGGACTGATTTCACCATCATGGATTTACCCGCGATGTCCGCGGACATCACTTTGCCGGACAGCGCATGATAGGTGAGGATGGAGACGAGTTTGTCTTTGTTTTCTGGCTTCAGCAGCATTTCGACCGTGCCTTCAGGCAGTTTCTTGAAGGCGTCGTCCGTTGGGGCGAACACTGTGAACGGGCCTGCGCCTTTCAGTGTTTCGACGAGGCCAGCGGCTTGCACCGCGGCGACCAGCGTGGTGAAAGAGCCTGCGCCCACGGCCGTATCGACGATATCGAGCTTTGCGTCTGACATGTGTGTCCCTGTCATGAAAATGAGTGTTGATGTGGCTTAATAAACGCGAAACGCCGCAGTAGAATGGCGGTGTCTGCTAAGACAACGATTTTTGGGTGCGTTTAGATTTGCTTAAATTAGCTTTAAGCTAAAAAATTAAGTTCATCCAAGGCGAACTCGACGCACAGCGGCATTGAACACCCAAAACCTCCACGATAATTTTCAGGCCTAATGTGTGAGGAAAAAATGTTAAAAGTGTTTGCGAAGTGCTTTCCAGTAATACCACTCCTTATTTCGGCGCAAGAGTTCGCCTTGGGGCAAAGTTCAACGGCATGGCGGAAAACGGATCAAGGGATAGCCGAGATGTTCTGCGGTATTTCTGCATCTCCGCACGCGGTATTTCTGCATAATACATATTTGGACGGACAAACTATTGTTATCAACGAACTCATCGATCAACCGTCGGCGACCGTGAATGCATTTGCAGCACAAGTAGCTTTTGATTTTACATGCAATAATCCTGTAAACGTGTCGCTCACATCACTGCACGGCGGTTTGAAGTCAACTTTGGGCGGAACATTGACAAACGAGATTGACTATGTCTCTACGATGAATTTGGCAGGAGTTCAGTCCCCGGCGATTGACACAGCTTCGTCGTCTCACACCGCTAGGGTGGAAGTCGTGAATGGCGCGAACTCCACCAATCTGATTCTAACCGTCGCCGCCCCAAAAAGCGACAATGCGCTGTTACTTAGCGACTATAAAGACGCCCTGGTTATTAAAATAAGCCCAAAACTGTAAGACCAGGCGCGTGGTCAAAATTGAAACTAGACAATGTTAGTTACAAGGCCGTCTTATTTCATGCACCGCCGTAACAACCGGCGAGGCGGGCGCGCTGTTTGACGAGCGCAAGCACGGCGTCGAGGTTCGGCGTGGGCGTCGCGGTCAAACGCCCCAGCTCTTGCACGGCGGAGACGAGGGCGTCGACCTCCATCGGTCGCCCGCGCTCCAGGTCCTGCAGCATCGAGGTTTTGTGCGCGCCGACCGCTTCGGCTCCCGCGAGGCGCTTATCCACGTCGATGGGGAAGTTGACGCCGAGTTTTTCGGCGATGGTTTGGGCCTCGACCATGATGGATCGCAGCAGCGCGAGCACGCCGGGGTCGCGCACCATCTGCTCCAGCGTCGCGCCGGTCAGCGCGCTCACCGGATTGAGCGAGCAGTTGCCCCACAGCTTGATCCAGATTTCCTCGCGAAGCCTCGGGCGCACCGGCGCTTTGAGGCCCGCCGCGATCAGTATCTCGCTGAGGCGGCGCACCCGCTCGGACTTTTCGCCATTCGGTTCGCCGAGCGAGAAGCGGTCGCCGTCCACGCCGCCGATTACGCCCGGCTCCACCACTTCCGCCGCCGGGTAGACCACGCAACCGATGGCGCGCTCCGGGCGGATACAGTTCCAGATTTTGTCGCCTGGATCGACCGTTTCCAGCCGCTTGTTTTCGTGCCCGCCGGGCTGACCATAGAAATACCACCACGGCACGCCGTTGACGCCGAACACCACGGCGGTTTCCGGCCCGAGCAGCGGCTGCATGCTTTCCACCACGCCCGCGATGGAGTGCGCCTTCAGCGTGATGATGACGTAATCCTGCGGGCCGAGTTCGGCGGCGTTATCAGTCGCGCGCGGATGCGTGACGATTTCGTCCGCGCCGTCAAGCCGTAGCCGCAGGCCGTTCGTCTGGATCGCCGCGAGATGGGGGCCGCGCGCGACGAGCGACACGTTCTGCCCGGCGCGCAGCATCATCGCGCCCATATAGCCACCGATGGCGCCCGCGCCGAAAATGCAAACCTTGGTCACGAGGTGAGCCCCAGTTTTTGCGCCAGGCCGATGCGTTGCAGCTTACCCGTTGCGCCTTTTGGAATTTCATCCATAAACAAAATCTTGCGCGGCACTTTGAAGTCCGCCAGCGACTTTGCGCAGTGGTCGCGCAGTTCGTGCTCGGTGGCGCTCGCGCCCTCTTTCAGCACCACGATGGCGGCGACGTCTTCGCCGAGCTTGTCATGCGGTATCGCGAAAGTAACGACCTGCGAGACCGCCGGATGCGCTTGCAACACATCGTCCACCTCGCGCGGCGCGATTTTTTCGCCGCCCCGGTTGATGATTTCCTTAAGGCGTCCGGTGATGGCGAGGTGCCCATCCTCGTCAAACGAACCCTGGTCGCCAGTGCGGAACCAGCCGTTGGTGAACGCGGTTGCGTTGGCGGACGGGTTGTTTTCATAGCCTGCGAACACATTCGGCCCGCGAATGACGATTTCACCTGTCGCACCGCGCGGCAATTCGATGCCTTCTTCATCGAGAATGGCGATCTCCGGCCCGCCCGACGGACCAACCGTTCCGGCTTTGCGTTTGCCCGGCGGCAACTGGTTGGAGGCCATCTGATGCGACGCTTCCGTCATGCCATATGCCTCGATGACCGGCACGCCAAAAGTCGCCTCCAGTTCGGCGAAAACGGTCTGCGGCAACGAAGAGGATGAGGAGCGGATGAAACGAAGCTGAATTTTGGCGAGCGTTTCCTTATTCCGCTCCGCGCGCGCCACAATCGCCTGATGCATGGTCGGCACTGCCGTATACCAGGTTGGGTTCACCTCGGAGAACCAGCCGAAGATTTTCAGCGCGTTGAAGCCCGGCGTGCAGACCACATGCGCGCCGACCGACATGGAGGAGAGCAGGGAGGCGATCAATCCGTGGATGTGGAACAGCGGCATGATGTTGAGGCCGGTGTCGTCCGCCGTTAGCGAAAGCGTATCGCGGATGTGGATGGCTGACGCGGCCAGATTGGCGCCCGTCAGCGGCACGACTTTTGGCCGCGATGTGGTGCCCGAGGTGTGCAGCACAAGCGCCTCGTTTTCGGCCTGCGACGGTCCGCTGTCCACTACTGCGGCGTCGGCGGATGGTTTTAGCGTGAAAAAGCCCGCCTCGGCGTCTTGAGGAACTTCAATTTCAACAACCGCTATGCCCGCAGCCTCGGCGGCGGCGCGGGCTGGCGTATCGTCACCCACCTGCACCACCAGGATCTTGGGTTTGAGGTCGCCAAGGTAAAAGTCGAACTCGTCGCGGCGATATCCGGGGTTGAGCGGCGCGGTCGCAGCGCTAGCGGCGATGGTAAGGAACGCGGTGGCCATTTCCGGCCCGTTTGGCAGCACGATCGCGACCCTGTCGGTCACACTCACGCCCATGGCCCGTAACGCCGACCTCACGGTTTCGGTTCTAGCGCGTAACATGCCGTATGTCATCGAGCAGCGATCCGGCGCGCCGATAGCGGGGCGATCCGCGCCGCCTGCTTCAAGTATATCGGAAATTGTCTTCATCGCTTGCGCTCCGTCTTCACACGCATGAGAACCAACTCAACCAAATTAAGAGTAACCCGCACTGTCATTCCCCCGAAGGCGGGAATCCAGTATCTTATTCAGTAACAAAAAGCGTTATCCTGTTACCTGCAATTAGTCTCGATTCCCGCCTTCGCGGGAATGACAACAAGTGTGTTGCTGACGTGTAAAGCCGGGTTAATCCAGCTCCACCACTTCATGCTCGCGCTTTAGCTTTGCGCGCTCCAGCGCCCAGGAGATCAGCGGCCACGCCAGCATTGTCATAGCGACCATCATGATACTCCCAACTAGCCAATTTGACCAAAAGATCGAGAGGCTCCCTTGCGACAGCAGCATGGCCTGCCTGAACGACCCCTCCGCCATATCGCCTAGCACGAGCGCAAGCACCAGCGGCGCCAGCGGGTAGTGCAGCTTCTTGAACAGGTAACCGAGCACGCCGAAGAACATCATGATGCCGACGTCGCTGAGCGCACTGTTCACGGTGTATGCGCCAATGGCACAGATCACGAGAATGATGGGCGCGATGATGCTGAACGGCACCCGCAGGATGGCGGCGAACAGCGGCACCGTGGTTAGGACTAGAAAAAATCCGGCGACATTGGCGACATACATGCTAGCGATGAGGCCCCACACGAAATCGCGCTGTTCGACAAACAGCATCGGCCCCGGTTGCAAACCCCAGATCAGAAGGCCGCCGAGCAGCACTGCTGCTGTAGGCGATCCTGGAATGCCGAGCGTAAGCATTGGCAGCAAAGCCGCTGTGCCGGCCGCATGCGCCGCCGTTTCCGGCGCCACGACGCCCTCAATCTCGCCCTTGCCAAAATTGCGGCCATTCTTCGAGAAACGCCGGGCAAGTCCGTAACTCATGAACGAGGCAGGCGTCGCGCCGCCGGGTGTAATGCCCATCCAGCAGCCGACGACCGATGAGCGGAACAGCGTTACCCACATGCCGGGCATCTTGCGCCAGGTCTGCACAACGCTACCGAGGTGCAGCCTGGCGCTTTTGCCGCGGAAGGCCAGCCCTTCCTCCATTGTTTGCAATATTTCGCCAACTCCGAAAAGACCAATAACGGCGATGAGGAAATCAAAGCCTCGCAACAGCTCGGTGGAGCCGAATGTCATCCTCAGATCGCCCGTTACGCTGTCGAGGCCGACGGCTGCCAGCGCGAAACCGAGCATCATGGAGGTGACGACCTTGAACGGCGACGCGCCTCCCATGCCAACGAAACTACAGAATGTGAGTAGTTGCACCGCAAAAAACTCCGCCGGGCCGAACTTCAGCGCAAAGCCCGCGACCACTGGCGCCAGGAAAGTAATGAGGATGACGGCGAACAGCGCCCCAATGAACGATGAGGTGAACGCAGCGGTAAGAGCTGCCTCCGCCTGCCCCTTTTGCGCAAGCGGATAGCCGTCGAAGGTTGTCGCGACCGACCACGGCTCCCCAGGTATGTTGAACAGGATGGACGTGATCGCGCCGCCGAACAGCGCGCCCCAGTAAATGCTCGCCAGCATGATGATGGCGGTTGTGGGCGACATGGAGAAGGTGAGCGGCAGCAAAATCGCCACGCCATTTGCGCCGCCAAGGCCGGGTAGCACGCCAATGAGAACGCCCAGTGCCAGCCCAATGAACATATACATAATGTTCTGCGGATCGTTGAGAACGCCAAACCCATGATAGAGGGACTCTAAAGCTTCCATGGATTAAGCGCCCTCATTTTATATTGGCGTCCTTAGAGAATTAAAATCCAAGCGCGGCCTCCAGAGGACCTTTTGGCAGCGGCACCTTAAAAGCCTGTTCAAACAGCCAGAACAGAAAGCACGCCAGCACTGCGCCTGCCGGGATGGATTTTTGAATCTGGTAGCCGCCGATCCACCACATGAAGAAAGCGAGATAAATGGCGGCTGAGAAGTAAATGCCGAGCTGCCCGATAAGAGCAACGAACACGACCGTGGGCAGGAAAACTTTCAGAACGAGCCAGAACTGCGATTTACCGACAAAATTAAGCGAATCACGTTCGGATTTTTGAATATGCGAGAACAGCGTCAAGGCGCTAGACGCGAACATAGCGAGGCCCACGTAAAAAGGGAAAAATCCACTTTGCGGGCCAAAATCACCCCACTGAGCGCCAATCCGCCAGCTATCGTACATAACGACGACTGCGACCATCATGAACAGGATTGCAACGGTGATCTCCGCCGTGCGCACGCTCACTGTTTTTTGGTCCGGCGATTGAGAGTCGGTCATCGAAAGTTTCCGGCCATGGTGAATGCGCCTGTCACACAGGCGGATTTGCGGGAGCCTTCGTTAGGGCTCCCGCGTTAACTTTGTAAGATTAATTGGCGAGAAAACCCGCCTTGGTCATCAGGGTTTTGTGCTGGTCTTCGGCTGAGGTTAGCCAGGTTTTAAAGTCATCGCCCGTCTTCATGGTTGCGGTGAAGGCACCCTTCGTCATGAACTCTTTCCACTCAGGCGTCTCGGCGATCTTTTTGAAAAGGTCTACATAATATGCAACCTGATCCGCGGTTACGCCCGCAGGCATAAAGATGCCGCGAAGCATTTGATACTCCACGTTTAGTCCGCTGGCTTTACAGGTGGGAATTTTGCTCCACTGCTCGGCTGGCATGGCCTGCGCGCCAAAGACGCACAACGGCCGCAGTGACCCGCTTTGCCAGTGCGACACCGCCTCGATAGGGTTATTAACGGTTGAGGACACGTGGTTGCCAACGAGTTGCGTGGCGACCTCACCGCCGCCTTTGTAGGGAATATAGGTCATTTTCACGCCCGCGCTCTGCTCGATGGCGGCGGTGATGATCTGGTCTTCCTGCTTAGCGCCGGTGCCGCCCATGCTGAACTTGTTGGCTTCCGCCGCTTTCACCGCAGCGACATACTCGGCGGCTGTCTGATACGGCGTCGAAGCATTGACCCACAGCACGAAGTTATCGAGCGCTAGCATGGCGACCGGCGTCATATCCTTCCAGTTGAAGGGCACTTTGGTGGCGAGCGGCGTGGTGAAGAGGTTGGACAGCGTAATGATGATTTTGTGCGGATCGGCTTTCGATCCCGCGACATCAAGAAAGCCTTCAGCGCCAGCGCCGCCGCCCTTGTTGATGACGACGACCGACTGCTTCATAAGGCCGTTTTTCTGCACGATGCCCTGGATCATGCGGGCCATCTGGTCGGCACCACCGCCGGTCCCGGCCGGCACAATGAACTCGATGGTTTTAGCGGGCTCCCACGCGGACGCCTGTTGCGGAGCGATGGCCAGCGCGCCCACGAGCGCGAGAGCGGGTAGCATGCATTTCGTGAGACTGCGACCAGCATAAATCATAAGCCCTCCCTGATAGGCTTGCGTCGCCATCTCCGCGCGGTTTTGCGTCGTGGCCTCCGGTTTCCGGCTTGCCCCGTTGCGAGATGACTATGGCGTTTCCCTAGAATTTTATCATCGTTTGAGAGAACCGTCCTTGTCAACAACGTCCGGTCTACCCTCAGCAATCAGGCGATCGGTTACGCGCGACTGCGGTCAATAAGGATGATGTTTTCCGCATGCTGAAATGAATGCAAAACGTGTAAAACAAAAGCGCCTTCGCGAGGCGCTTTGCTGCTCACAAAATTGAACAGTGAAGAATTACACTCCAAGGGCTCAAAACCCCCAAGCATCAAACGCAGGAACTTTCAATCTTATGCAGCGATACGGTGTCAGAAAGCCCCTGATTCTCGGTCACTTCGGAAAGAGTAATAACGCCAATCGTCAAACCAGGTTGCGGCTCGGCTTTGAAATACGCTGTCTGCCCAGGTCGGAGATTGACCTTCGCTTTGTCCGACCCGCCGCCGAAATTTACGTTTAACGCTATATTTCCAACGGACAGTTCGTGAACGCCAGGCTCCACGTTGCAAACGATAAAACCGTTTGGCTGACTAGCCGCAACAGCTTTACCGTTCAAGGCATAGTCAGGCTGAACTGCAAATCCCATTGCGGAGGAGCGATATATGACAACCCGGGATTTCTGCGGCGCCATCTTTGCCGACAAAACTTCGCTGCCCATTGGGCCGCTCATGGCACAGCCTGGCGTAATAGCGGCTGCGGTGATGATGGCGATAACGGCGCGCATGGAAATATCCATTTGATTAAAGTTTAATTTGAATATCCTCTCTGACTTGTTGACCGCAATACGATCTCGAGCAAAAAAACGTGGAATGGGATTCTGAGTGACTTTAAGGCCACGACCGCTGAGGCGTTTAGATCAGATATTATCGTTTAGGAAATGGCGGAGTAGGGGAGATTCATAGTTTATTGATTTACTTACATTTAAGGCCCTAAAACGTCTGAACCCACCATTTGCCTGGCCGAGATGCAGCCGAATTTGATCGAAAAGTGGGTATTTCGTCTATTCGCGGAGGCCGTCATATCGGCGCGCTCACAAGAAAATCCCCCAAGAAAGACGGGGCTAGAATGTTGAAGCGGAATCCATCGCAACCAGAGATCGCCAGCCTTTCCTAAGCGACTGTGAATGGGCCAATTCGGTGTGGCAAGCCTGCCCCCCCCCGCCCGAAACGTATTCTCGTTCGCAGTTTGTCGGTCGCAAGGATATTCGGCGAAGCCGATATCCAGGTTGTTGCTTAGATTTTCGACCGGAAATCTCGACTTGTCAGGCTCCGGACGGGCAGCCAATGCAGCTTCTGCATTTGAAAATCCGCAGATCGTTCGCCGCGTCTTCATCCGCCGCAAGCAGTTCCGGCTGGAGCGCGGCCCGCACGGCATCGACCACCGCCACAGAACGGAACGTATTCGCTTGTTGAAGGATCGCATTCACCTCTTCGCTGAGCCCCTCGGCCTGGATGGACAGAACGCCGCAAGGTGACAAGGTCACGCTGAGTTGCGCTTTTTAGAATACCACTGGCTCTACGGTTCCGTCGGCGAGCGCCGTATCAATGCCAACGGTGCATCCAGCATCGTCGCGAAGACCGGCCCGGTAGCTGTCTTCCGACAACTCAAAATAGGAGTGAACGACCAGGGATGTTTTGATGGCTCATCATTGTTATGCGTGCGGACGGCAAGAGCTGTCCGCCCCCGACGTACTCATAGCTTACGCATTGCATTATGCATCCGGTGCGATCCGGTCAAACATTATACTGTCAACCCGCCACAATATCGCACTTGGTAATCCCGAAATGGGATAATTCGAAATTGGGATTATTTAGCGGCCAGTTTTTTCAAAACGCTGGCTTGAATGCCCAAATCCCTTCGCTCGCCATCCCATTTGCGCCTGCAAAGCTTGCTCGTCGAGCTCCGCCTGGCGCGAGGATTGACGCAGGAGCAATTGGCCAAGCGTTTGGGCAAACCTCAGTCCTTCGTCGCCAAAACTGAGGGCGGCGAACGCCGACTTGATGTCGTCGAATTTATTGATCTTGTCAAAGCGATGAAGATCCGCTCAACATTTTGAGACTGCTGTTGAATCCTCTCACATAAATATGGTCAAATAAATAGTCGAGAGGAATCAGCGCGACCGATAAGGGCTGGGTGCCAAGGTTAGAATTTAATCGTCTGATGAATGCAAACAAAAAATGCCGCTATCTGATTGAGTGTCAGAATATAAATTATTAGAAACACGCTGAATTCTTTCTCTGTGTTGCGTAAAACTGCAAGGCAACATTACTTATATTCGGATTTGATCTCAAATGCCTTTAGATGCAGACTACATGCCATTTTGGGGAAAGTCGTTCATCGATGAACATGGCGTCCACCAAACCCATCCGCTAGTTTTCCATTGTCTCGACGTTGCGGCGGTCGCCGACGCGCTACTGTGCGAGTTTCCTGAACGTCGGCTGTTTCTTGCCCGGCTGCTGAACGTAGAGCCGGGCGTTGCGCACGGTTTCATCGTCCGGCTCATCGCTCTGCACGATATCGGCAAATTTCACCCTGGCTTTCAGGGCAAGCTTCCAGGGTATTGCGAGCAGCATTTACCGCATTTGGCGCCACATATCCGTCCGGGGGCAAAACGGCACGATCTGCTAGGCTTTTTGATATCGCAGGAAATCGGCCTGCTTGGCCATTTTCAAGAGCAACTACTTGACTGGCAAGTCACGGACTTTGACACAGTCTTTCGCGCTATCGCTTTCCACCACGGCGCACCCGGAGACTGCGATAGCAACGACAATACATGGTGCAAGTCGGTTGGCCTTATCGAGCCTGCCATGCTCGCATTTATTGAGGATATCAAGGCGATCATTCCATGCCCGGGTCTGCTCCCCTTCCATTCGGCGGGAAAGCTGGGGATTTTTTCGTGGGCGCTGGCGGGTCTGACCGTGTTGGCGGATTGGATCGGCTCGAATTCAGAGATTTTCACTTTTCCGCAACCGAATGCTTTAGCCCTTCATGAATATTGGCCGTTGGCGCGTGAGCGAGCCGACCGCGCCGTTCATGAAGCAGGCATTTTGTCAGCCCTTCCCGCAATCTTGCGCGATCCTGTCGAACTGTTGCCCACTCCGCGCGGCTCCGAAGCCAAAGCCCCTCAAGCAAGTCCCCTCCAGCGCGCCGCTTTCGAGGCAGTATTTACCGATGGTCCGCAATTGTTCATCATCGAGGACATGACGGGCGCGGGCAAAACCGAGGCGGCGCTCATTCTAGCCTCACGCCTTCTGAGCGAAGGCCGCGCCGCCGGCCTCTATTTTGCACTGCCGACCATGGCGACCGCCAACGCCATGTATGATCGTATGGCGACGATCTACCGCCGCCTGTTTGCCGAAAATGAAATGCCCTCCCTCGTGCTGGCGCACGGACGCCGGGCGATGAACGATGGCTTCACGGCGTCCATTTTCGACGGGATGGCGCGGGCGACGCCTGGCGCGGGCGATGAGGCGGAACCCTCAGAGGCCGCTTGCGCCGCTTGGATCGCCGATGATCGTCGGAAATCCTTTTTTGCCCATATCGGCGCTGGGACAATCGATCAGGCATTGCTTAGCGTGCTGCCGTCACGGCATCAGTCGCTGCGGTTGTGGGGGCTGGCCGACCGCGTGCTGATCGTTGATGAGGCCCACTGCTATGACCCTTACGTCAACCGCGAGCTTGAGCGACTTATCGAATTCCACACGGCGCTTGGCGGCTCCACCATCATATTATCAGCAACGCTAGCAATGACGGAGCGCCGCCGACTTGCCGCCGCTTTCGCTAAAGGCGCAGGCGCCAGCGCGCCGCACATCTCCAGCCCGGACTATCCGCTGCTGACCGCCATTTCCGCCAGCCATGTAGCTGAGCGAGCCCTCGAAAGCCGCGCGGAATTGCGGCGCACGCTGCCAGTCAAGCGTCTTGCGAGCTTTGACGAAGCGGTGGAAGCCGTCGCCAAAGCGGCGCGGGCTGGAGCTTGCGTCGCATGGATTAGGAACGCTGTAGACGACGCAATCGAGGCGTGCGCGGCGTTGGAAGCTGTGGGATTGGCACCCCTTCTGCTTCACGCGCGCTTTGCCATGGGCGACCGCATCGAAAAAGAGCGCGAAATAGCCCAGCGTCTTGGGCGCGACAGCGCGCCCGAAAACAGGCGGGGGCTTATCATCGTCGGTACACAAATTCTCGAACAGAGTTTGGACTACGATGTGGACGCGATGATTACCGATCTCGCGCCTATCGATCTCGTGATTCAGCGTGCCGGGCGGCTGTGGCGGCATCCCAACCGCGCGGGGCGGCCACTTGAAGCGGCAGAGTTATTGGTATTTTCGCCAGACCCGGACGACGTTCGGGATGAAAACTGGTACGCCTCGATGAGCAAGCGCGCAGCGGGTGTATACAAAGATAATCGTATTGTGTGGAAATCCGCGAAAGCGTTATTCGATGCAGCGTGCATCGAGACGCCCAGCAAGGTGCGTCATCTCATTTCGCAGGTTTACGATGACGATGAGCGAGCCGTTCCCGATCCCATCGAACGCGCTTCGAAAAATGCGGATGGCACGCTTTACACGCACATATCCATCGCCGAGATGAATCTGCTCAAATTGAATGGCGGATATGGCGGCAATAACCAGATTTGGACTGACGACAGGAAAATCTCGACACGGCTTGAGGAAGAACCATCGACGGTGTTCCGCCTGGGGCGCGTTGTGAACGGCGTCATTCAGCCGTGGTGCTCGGAAGAGCAGGCGGCAAGCGGCGTGGATAAGCGGCAGGCATGGGCCTTGTCCGAGGTAAGCATTCAGCAGCGGCGCGCGTCCGGCGTACCGTCTGCCGTTGGGGCGCTTATGCAGCTTGTAATCGCCGCCAAGGCGGACTGGGGGAAATGGGAGCAGGACATTCCGCTACTGGTATTAGAGGAAAACGGCGCCACGTGGCAGGGGCGCGTAACCTCAAAAGAGGGCGAACGCACCGCGCACTATGATATCGGGCTAGGTTTGCGTATTTTGGACGCGTGATATTTGGCTATTTGCCACTATCTGCTATTCTCAGCATATGAGCACGCGTACGGATCACACTTTGCCCGACGCCGGACATCGCGCCGGATTGCCGCGCACCACACAGGCCGCCGAGGGGTTGTTGCGCCACCGCTTCACCGTCGCCGACTTAGAGGCGATGACGCGGGCGGGCATTTTCGCCAAGGAAGACCGTATCGAACTGATCGGCGGGGAGATCGTGCCCATGTCGCCCAAGGGCAATCAGCATGAGGTTTTGAAAGCCGCACTCAATCTTTATTGGGCGCAACAACTTCCGCCGCAAATTCGTTTTGTCACAGAAACCACGTTCCGGCTGACGCCCGACACCTATCTTGAGCCCGATTTCGTATTTTACGATCGCGCCACAGGCATCAGGGGATTGAACGGCGATACGGCGCATCTGGTGGTGGAGGTCGCCGACAGCAGCTTCGCTTATGACATAGGCCGCAAGGCCGCGCTTTATGCCAGCTTCGGCATTAAAGAGTTGTGGGTGATTCACGCCGTGCGGCTGGAGACGCGCATTCACCGCGCGCCGTCATTGACCGGCTATCAATCTGCGGTCGATCTGCCCGCCGACCACGCGCTCATACCCGCATTTGCGCCGGAACTTGCGGTGACGCTGGCGGCGCTGGAGCTGGAGACGTGATGCATGTGTTTGACAGAGCTGGCGCGAAGCGATACCGATTTAGTGTTCCTTGCATGCGCGAGGCTGAACCGATACATGCGCGTTGCGCTATCTTTAGGTTCATAAACTTCCCTGCACGCGCGGGGACATAAGATACATGCGCGCAGCGCAGACTTACTATGTTGCGTTTCGCAAAAACATAGCTTAATACTAAAAACCTCGGCGGTTGCGCTAACAACCCCGAGGTCAGACTTCACAATGGCTACACGCCAACCATTAAAGTATTTATATGAAAGACATATTCGGTCGGTCAACGCAAGGCGCGTGGGCAAACGGTCGCAGCTTCTCTGCTGAGGAGGCGGCGCTCGTTAAAGGAATGCTCGCTCGCGGTGACCGGCAAAGCGACATCGCGGCTTATTTCAACGGCATCAATCAGGGGCGCGTCGCCGACATTGCGACGGGCAGGAAATTTCCCGAAGTGCCGCAGGCAGACCCTGCCTCGCTTCCCGAACCGGGAAGTTTTTTCTCGCTCATGGATAGAGCCTCTCTTGTGGATATGACCGACCGTCTCCGCGAATTGATCAACAGACTTACCCACGTTTTACAAAGTCTGGAGAAGCTTATTCCACAGCGACCGGTAATTCTGGATAAAACCGGTGTTCAACTTGGCGGAAGGCGCGACTCAGCGCTTTCTGCTTCCATTACTTGTTTAAGTTAAAGAGATATTCCTATGTCCGAGCTTTATTCGCTGGCCGTCGAGCCGTGGCTGCCTGTCGCCATGGCCGACGGCAGCCGCCGATTTATTGCTATCCGCGACATTGCCCACGTTGACGTCCTGCGCATCGACACGGGCCGCGCCGATTGCGACATCAGCCTCACCGAATTCCTCATCGGCCTGCTCGCCATCGCCCTTGCGCCCGAGGAAGAGCGCGATTGGGTGAAACGGTTCCACGCGCCGCCGACGCCGGACGAGATCGACGCAGCCATCCGGCCCTTCGCCCACGCGCTGGTTCTGGACGGCCCCGGCCCGCGCTTCCTGCAGGATTTCGAAGTGCTGCAGGGCAAGGATGTGCGCGTTTCGTCGCTGCTGATGGACCAGCCCGGCGCGAACACGCTCAAGGATAACACCGATCATTTCGTCAAGCGCGGACAAACCGGCACTCTGTCCCGCGCCGGGGCCGCCATTGCACTACTGACTTTGCAAACCAGCGCGCCAAGCGGCGGGGCAGGGCATCGCACCTCGATGCGTGGCGGCGGGCCGGTGACGACCTTGGTCATTCCCCGTCTCGATCCGAACAAGCCGCCGACGCTGTGGCAAATCCTGTGGGCCAATACGCCATGCGGTTATCGCGTAGATCCTGCCGATGCGGCGAAAGCCATGCCCTGGCTGGCGCCGACGCGAACGTCGAACAAAAACGAGGTCACAACACCGGGCGAGGAAGGTGCCGCACACCCGGCTCAAGCATTTTTTGGCATGCCACGCCGCATCCGGCTGAATTTTTTGCAGAACGAGAAGCGGCTTGCCTGCGATCTTCTGGGCGGCACGGACGACGTGGTCGTTCATAACTACGTTACCTGCAATTACGGTGTGAATTATAA